>Ga0207933_1000172_pt1 | contig 66849 bp, 50 predicted proteins | sample NGESurdeep092012_4_FD_184488 | JGI IMG/M metagenome (GOLD analysis project Ga0207933, IMG submission 184488) | Arctic peat soil microbial communities from Barrow, Alaska - NGEE Surface sample F53-3 deep-092012 (SPAdes) | ecosystem: Environmental > Terrestrial > Soil > Wetlands > Peat ...
TGTATTTAAGTATCGCAATTTTTATAATGGCGGCGGAGTGGCAATAGGCGATGTGAATAATGACGGTAAACCGGATATTTTCTTTACTTCAAATGAGGGTAGTAATAAACTCTATATAAATAAGGGAAACTGGAAGTTTGAAGATGTAACTCAAAAGGCGGGATTAACTGGTAGCCATAGATGGCACACCGGTATTACTATGGTTGACATTAATGGCGACGGCTGGCTGGACATTTATATATGCAACAGCGGGGATATCAAAGGCGAAAGCCGTGCAAATGAATTGTACATCAATCAAAAAGATGGCACTTTCAAAGAAGAGGGGGAAAAATATGGGTTAGCCGACTCGGGATATTCAACACAAGCCGTATTTTTTGATTATGACCATGATGGTGATCTGGATTGCTTTATACTGAATAACAGCTATCGTCCCATTGAGAGTTTTGGTAATAATCTCGAACTACGTGGTGTTCGTAATTATAATGGAGGCCAACGCCTTTACCGAAACGATAATGGACATTTTACCGATGTGAGTGCACAGGCAGGCATTTATGGCAGCGAAATTGGTTTTGGACTCGGCGTTTCGGTAGGCGACCTGAATAACGATGGATGGGATGATATATATGTTTCAAACGATTTTTTTGAAAAGGATTACCTCTATATCAATCAGCATGACGGTACTTTTAAAGAAGTGAGCGATGACGCTTTGGGACACATGAGTTATGCTTCTATGGGTTCTGATATGGTAGATTTTAATAATGATGGCTGGCTTGATATATTCACTACAGATATGCTTCCTGAAAGTGACCGGAGGTTAAAGACAACCACCAAATTTGATAATTATGATGCTCAAAAGGACAAACCTGGCAACTATTTTCATCATCAATTCACCAGTAATTGTCTTCAGATGAATAATGGCGATGGCACTTTTAGCGAGGAAGCAGACATGTTCGGCGTAGAAGCTACAGATTGGAGTTGGGGAGCTTTGAGTTTCGATTTTAACAACGATGGGTGGAAAGACCTTTTTGTGAGTAATGGCATTAGTAAAGATCTTACTGACCAGGATTTTCTTGATTATTTTAGTAGCGATGAGGTCATGAAGCAGGTCAGAAGTGGGGGCTTTATTTTTAAATCATTTTTAGATAAAATGTCTTCAACTCCAATCTCAAATTATGGTTTCATAAATCAAAAGGGAATTAATTTTAAAAATGAATCCAAAGAACTGGGATTGGCAACGCCAAGTTTTAGTAATGGTTCTGCTTATGGAGACCTTGATGGAGATGGTGACTTAGACCTTGTAGTGAACAATGAAAATATGGAGGCTTTTGTTTATAGAAATATGGCCTCTGAACGATTGCATAATTCTTATTTAAAAATTAACCTGAAGGGGAATGCTCCCAATACTCTTGGATATGGCACCCGGGTAACCATTTATTCAAATGGAGTAAAACAAATATTGGAGCAAATGCCCAGTCGTGGCTTTGAAAGTTCTGTAGAGCCCGTACTCAACTTTGGTTTGGGAAAAACCAAAAAAGTAGATAGCCTTATTGTATTATGGCCTAACTTAAAAACACAGGAAATTACCAATTTAAGAGTTGATACTACACTTACACTTGTGCAAAAAAATGCAACTGGTTTTTTTAAACCAGCCATTCCTCCGCCTCAATTATATAAAAATATCACCACTTCTGTAATTTCAGGAAATATTGAACATAAAGAAAATGATTTCATAGATTTTAATGTAGAGCCATTGATTCCTAAAATACTTTCTACAGAAGGCCCTAAATTAGCTGTAGGGGATGTGAACGGAGATGGGCTTGAGGACTTCTTTGTGGGAGGAGCTGTAGACGATACAGATAAGTTATTTATCCAACAGCCTGACGGGAATTTTATTGAACGGCCCCAGTTTGCTTTTATGCATGACAAAGACTATGAAAGTATAGGCGCTGAATTTTTTGATGCAGATAACGACGGCGATTTGGATTTAGTAATTGCGTCAGGAGGCAATCAATACCCATTAGGATCTGTTTATTTAGCGCCCAGATTATATATCAATGATGGCAAAGGTAATTTCACACGTTCATTTAATGGCTGGCCTACACTAAGTATAAATGCATCCTGTGTACGTGTGGGCGATTATGACGGGGATGGGCTTAAAGATATTTTTATTGGAGGAAGAAGTGTCCCCGGCTCTTATGGAATTATTCCCGAATGTAAATTATTGCATAATATGGGGCATGGGAAGTTTATTGATGTTACCAGTTCAGTTGCTCCCATTCTTTCCAAACTTGGAATGGTAACAGATGCTCAATGGGTGGATGCAGATGGGGACGGGAAACAGGAATTGATTGTTGTGGGCGATTGGATGCCAGTGACCATTTTAAAATATGAAAATGGTAAATTTGTAAAGGCGGGGGAAGTAGCGGGTTCTTCCGGTTGGTGGAATTGCCTGACTGTTGCGGATGTTAACAGTGATGGTTACCCGGATCTGATAGCAGGAAATAACGGATTAAATTCAAAAATAAGGGCGGATAGTACTCATCCTGCAAGACTGTTCATTGATGATTTTGATAATAACGGGCGTACTGATTGTATTGCTGCCTATTATAAAGCTGATGGAAAGTCGTATCCATTTAATTTGCGCGATGATTTAATAGCACAACTTCCCTATATGAAAAAGAGATTTCCTAAATATAGTGATTACGCGGGTAAAACGATTGATGAGGTTTTTACAAAAGAAGAATTGGATCATGCACAAAAACTGGTAGTTCAGCAAACGCAAAGTTGTGTATTTTATAATGACGGGAAAGGGAATTTTAAAATGGAACCTTTACCGATGATGGCTCAGATATCTCCTGTATTCGGTATTTTGGTAACCGACTTAAATAACGATGGTATAAAAGATATTTTTCTAGGCGGCAATTTTTACGGATTGAAACCTGAAGTTGGTCGTGATGATGCGAGTTATGGCGTTACTTTGTTGGGTAATAAAAAGCATGGCTTTGACTATATGAAACCAAAGAAAAGCGGTCTATTTATCAGAGGAGAAGTCAGGGACGTACAAAAAATATCTACCCAAAAAGGTAATTACATTTTAATGGCAAGGAATAATGATTCGCTGCAGATATTTAAAGAGAATAAGATTAATATCACTTTGAAATAAAAAGTTGAAATGTGATTTAATTATGATGTATATGTGCATATAAAGGGTTTCTCCCGCAAAATTTAAACACATGAAAAAAAGTGATTTAATATTGTTTGCATTTCTGCTTTGCAGTGCTTTTTTTATAAGTTGTAAAAAAGAAATAAGAACCATTTATCAAATCCCTGCTGCCGATTCCTCTCATATATCAATTACAAATGCTTCGCCGTCTATATCCAACCTTCAACTCTATTTAAATAATAAGCTTATTTCATTGCCTGATTCACCGATTTCTTTTGGAAAGACAGTTTTTGTTCCTTCTATTAGAAATGCTACTACTTATTTTCCGGATACAGTAATGTTTCCTTATGTTAACATCAAATCAGGTTACCAGCAATTAGGTTTTGGGTCTTATGGAAATAGTAATATTCTCGGACAATTGAATAATAACTTTGAACCCAGTGCCAATTATTCACTTTTTCTTACAGATACTGTTATTCATGGTAGTGTTACTTCTGTTTTGTTAAAAGATAATATAAAAACCACTGATACGACAGTAAGCCAGATACGTTTTTTAAATCTTTCACCCGATGCTCCTCCCCTTGATGTTTGGGCCTATCCAAATGCAGGTTATGTCGGGTATAAAATTTTTTCGGGTTGTGCCTATTTGCCTAACGATTTCAACTCATATCAGAATGCTCAATCATTTTCTATTATTGGCAGGGGAATTTATTATTTTGAAGCAACCGTATCCAGAACTACCAATGTTGTCCTGGGAGGATTTCTGGATATTTCCGGGCAAAGTGTAGTTACAATATATACAAGAGGATATTTTTCAGGTATCGGGACCAACAGAATTGATGTGGGTGTAATTCAATATAAACAATAATATTAATTACAATTTTAATTCACCCCAGCCTTGCCTGTATTCTCTTTTCACAAATTGATTGGCAGGCTCAAAATTAGTGATCCGCATATTTTCTCCATCCCATTTGTATGTAATATAACGGCCAGGTGTTGTGATGTCTTCCACTTCTCCATAAACAGGGTCATGCCTTTTTATTTTTTTACGAATATTAAAGCTTCTCAATAATAGATTTCCCATCAATACCGTTTCGGTAAGAGGCCCTGCATAGCCAACAAAAGGTGAATCTACTTCTGCATTTCCATAACCTGCAATACAAGCATCAATCCACTGCCACCAATGTCCGTCCATACCACCTTCAATACGCGGATATTTTTTAGGAACATTTATATCTTTATTTAAAGATAGCGGCAGCAGGCGCGGATGACTTCCTCCCCATCCACATGAAATTTTTCCCTTTGTTCCGATAAATAATGAGCCACCTTCAAAATCGTTTTCTTCGGGTGTATCTGCTAAAGCTTCATTTTCATTTACATCAGGATCCAGTTCATCAGGCCTGTCAGGAACAAAACCTCCATCCATCCAAAATAATTTTAAATCACGCCCATCTTTTAATTTGAAATTATAACGAAGTTTACTTGAAACAGGAATACTTTCAGGATAATCCGCCTCTTTAAAAATACCGGAATAAATAGTGCTTGCCATACCCGTAATTTCAGTTGGGTAACCAAGATTCAATAATTTAAAAGATGGCCCGATAATATGACAGGCCATATCCCCTAAAGCCCCTGTTCCAAATTTCCACCATCCGCGCCAGTTAAAAGGAACGAGGTTATCAATGTAATCTGTTTGCGGAGCTGTTCCCAACCATAGGTCCCAATTCAATTCTTTGGGAACAGGCGGTTTATCTTTAGGCCAGGGAATTCCCTGAGGCCACACAGGCCGATTAGTCCAATTATATACTTTGGTAACATCTCCTATCAAATCCGCTTCAAGCCATTCTCTCATAGTACGCATTCCATCACAGGAAGCGCCCTGGTCGCCCATTTGTGTAACCACTTTATATTTTTCAGCGGCCTGAGTAAGAATGCGCGCTTCATAAATATCATGTGTTAAAGGTTTTTGCAAATACAAATGCTTCTTCATCTGCATCGCGCTTAATCCTACGATAGCATGATTGTGATCGGGAATAGCCACTGAAACTGCATCAAAATTTTTATGTTCTTTTTCAAACATTTCACGCCAGTCATAAAAAAATTTTGCATTAGGAAATTCTTTCCTTCTTGGCGCGGCCATTCGATCGTCAACGTCACAAAGAAAAGCCATCACTGCATTTTTTTTGGGAGCTGTTGCATAATGATGAATATCATTTTCGGCTTCGCCGCCACAACCTACCGCAGCAATGTATAATTTATCGCTGGGAGCTGTAAACCCTTTTCCTCCCAACACATGGCGCGGAACAATTGAAAATGCAGCAGCAGTTAATGCTGTATTCTTTATAAAATCTTTTCGGCTTACCAGGTTCTTACCGGGAATTGAATTCTTTTGCATAAATCGATTTTTATTAGATAAAATATAATTTTAGCAGCAAACAAAAGGGTGGGTAAATTAAAAAAACTAAAAATTTGTTTGTTTACTATACCAGGTTGCAGTTAGTCAACTTACAATTTCCTTATTTTAATGTTCCTGTACCAAAGCTTTCCATTTTCTGTTCCCTGGAAAGAAATGTGTCCTGTTTTGAAAGTGCCAAAGCCCGGCCATTCAATAAACTTACTGTTCTTTATCATTTCGTTCCAATTTTGATCCCACATTTGAGTGTCGACAGTTTTATGCCCGTTCATGAAAAATGTAAGATGCCCGTCGCGAGCTATTATTTCATATTTATTCCATTTAGGCGCCTGGTTTACCCATTCTGTATCAGCAGAAATCAAATCGTATAAATCGCCAGCCCTGCATTTTAAAATTCTCCCATCATCATTACAGTTGAGGTCAGCAATTTGCATTTCAGGGCCAGACTCATAAGTGTTTTTATATTGCGGAGATTCATTCACATAAAACATAACGCCACTATTGGCGCAAGGCTCCATTTTCCATTCCATTTTGAAATCAAAATTTTGATACTCTTCGTTAGTTACGAGGTCAGCAAAATCTTTTTCAACACTATTTTTATTTTTTTTAAGGGCAATTGCTCCATTCTCTACCTGCCACGCCTTACCGGGAGATTTTTCTAAATAAGAATGCCATCCTGTCAAATCTTTTCCATTGAAAAGTAGTTGCCAGCCGTCTTCCTTTTCTTTAGCGGTAAGTGTATTTGAAGTTTGTGAAAAAATTGAGTTGAAAAACAAAAAAAGTACAATGAATAGAGAAATACGTTTTATAAGCATCGTTAATTGATTTAAGTGTCTAAGGTAATTACTTAATTGAATTTTGTAAATTTATTTTAGATAAATTTACATTACTTTCAAACTGCGACGCCCAAAATTAAAATAATCCCAATAACAATTCCGGGCTTTTAAATTCTTTAATAAACCGGGTAATCCAATTCGATCTTAATTTCAGAACTATCATTTAAAGGAACTGAATCATTTAAATAACGTTCAAATGATTCCGCAGGAATAGAAAGCCCATGATCGGTAAGGTATTTTGTCATAGCACTATAAATTTTTCGCCTTTCAGAAAATTTACCTTCATAATTTCCCACCAATACTCTTCCTTTTACCGGAAGAGACAAACAATTAATGCCATCCATAGAATCGGCTAATTTATCTACCGGAATCCCTACGGTAACCTGGAGGGAATCTGCATTAACCGGAATATATGAAATGGAAATATGGCCGGTTTTAATAAGTTTTTTTTGACCAATATAATGCCTTAAAAGAGTATCTGCTTTCCGTATTTTTTGGAAAATATCTTTTTTTGGGATTCTAAAAACAGTACTTGCAATTATAGGGTCTCGTATTTCAGCCATCTTTATATCAAAACCATATAATTCTTTCGGATCTTCTAAATAAACTTTAAGTCCGTTTAAAGGATTTTCATTTGTCTTTTTGCCATTTAAAACCTTACTTATAAAAGGTCTTTTTTGAATTAGAAAAATACTTGTGCTGTGAGTTGATTCGGATGGGAAAACTGTGAATGCAAAATTGTTCTCCGAATTATCTGATACCTCATTTATTTGATAAGACATCGGACTTATAATATTAATTATTATCTTTTTTCCAGGAATGAAAACAGTATCAATTTTTTTTGAAAGATCTTTTGATAATCTGTATTGGCGGGGATTAGTTTGATAAATTTCTTTAATTTCAGGATACCAGTTTTTCCAGTCTTCTACATGGATAACCTGATTAGCAGTGTTTTCAAAAGTTGCTGAAATGTTGATAGTTGAATTTTGTGTAACAGGGTAGAGGCAAACGACAATACAAATAATAAGCAGTAAAACAACAAATAAACCTTTTTTCATGTTGGGTCCCAAAGAAGTAAACTATTGAAATAAAAGAGGGGTAAAGATAGAGCAAAATAACATTAATTTTGTGCCATGCATTCATGTTGTTTTTGATGCTAATGCAAATTTTTTAATGCTGTGGATTATTTCGGCTCTTCAATAAAACTTGAGTAATTTAGTTGAAAGATGATACCTTCTAATAGAATTGCCTTTTCTTTTCTTTCAACAATTTATGTGCTGTTTTTTTGCATCAGTTGTAATAAAAAACAGAATTTACCGCCAATATTCAAGGTGCAAGATGCGCAAAGCACCGGCCTTGATTTTTCAAACAAGCTAAGTCCTATTCCTGAATTTAATGCTTTACAATATCTGTATTTCTATAACGGCGCGGGGATTGGCGCGGGCGATTTTAATAATGACGGGAAAATCGATCTTTTTTTTGCCTCTAACCAGGGTAGTAATAAACTATATTTAAACCAGGGTAAACTACATTTTAAAGATGTTACCAAAGAGGCAATGATTCCCGAAGATGGTGGCTGGTCAACCGGCGTTTCTGTTGTGGATATAAATAATGATGGATTATTGGATATTTACATTTGCAGGGTGGGGAATTATAAAACGCTTCATAGCAAAAATCAATTACTTGTTTGCCAGGGAATTGATAAAAACGGAGTTCCATATTATAAAGATGAAGCCCATGAATACGGTCTTGATTTTTCAGGATTTAGCACGCAGGCTGTGTTTTTCGATTATGACGGAGATGGGGATTTGGATATGTATCTTTTAAATCATTCTGTTCACGAAAACGGAACTTTTGGTGACCGTAGTACGTTATTAAAAAAACAGGTTGCAGTTTCCGGGGACCGGCTTTATCGAAATGATGGTAACAACCATTTTACTGATGTTACGGCAAAATCTGGCATTAATAGTTCCGTATTGGGCTATGGGCTGGGAGTTACAGTGTCAGACATTAATCTTGATGGGTACCCTGATATTTATGTAGGCAATGATTTTCACGAAAATGACTACCTCTATATCAATCAACATAACGGGACTTTTAAAGATGAACTTACCAACCATATTATGCACACCAGTAAATCAACAATGGGAGTTGATGTTGCTGATGCTAACAATGATGGCTACCCTGATATCATAAGTATGGATATGCTGGCTTCAGATCCTGTTGTGCTTAAAAGTTCTCTTGGCGGTGATGATGAAGATGAATTTCTGTTGAAATCGTCATTAGGTTATAATCCTCAATATGCAAGAAACAATCTTCAATTTAACAGAAAAAACGGTATGTTTAGCGAAATTGGTTTGTATGCCGGAGTATCTGCTACCGACTGGTCATGGGCACCCCTTTGGATGGATTTTGATAATGATGGATTAAAAGATTTGTTTGTAACAAACGGGATTCCAACCCGGCTGAATAATATTGATTATCTCAATTTTGTGTCAGGTAATAAAATTCAGGAAAAGCTGGAAACCCAAACGCTGGATAAAAACGATATTGATGATATAAAAAAGTTTCCTCAAATAAAAATTAATAATAAGTTTTTCCATAACTCCGGAAAAATGAGTTTTGAGGACATGGAAAATCAAATTGGGAATAATAAACAAACCTTTTCCAATGGTGCAATTTATGCTGATTTAGATAATGATGGTGACCTGGATATTGTGGTAAATAATATAGATGATGATGCATTATTGTACGAAAACACCACTAATGAAAAAGACAGTAAAAAAAACAGGCCTTTTGTTGAAATAAAATTAAAAGGCCCTGCAAAAAATATCAATGCTATTGGAGCTAAAATATTTCTTTATTGCAATGGTGGAATTCGCAACTATGAAAATTTTCCGGTGAGAGGATTTATGTCCAGTATGGAAATGCCTCTGCAGATTGGACTTTATAAAACCAACATAGATTCTGCTTTCCTGGTTTGGCCGGATAATACTTTCCAACGAATTGAATTGAACCCAGTCAATCGTTTCATAACCTTTACCTACAAAACCGGGCTTCCAAAATTTGATTATAAAAGGGTAAGCGGTTTTGTGAAAATTGAAACAAAGCCAATGGAGGATATTACCTCAAAAGTCAATTTGAAATATAAGCATGAAGAAAATCCGATGCAGGAATTTAATGTAGAACCCCTGATGCCTCACATGCTAACAACCGAAGGCCCTGCTTTAGCCGTTGCAGATATTAATCACGATGGATTGGAAGATGTTTTTATTGGCTCAGCTAAAAATAAAAAGAACGCGATTTTTATTCAACAACCTAATGGGAAATTTATAGAATCCCGACAGCCTGATTTAGCAAAAGATAGTATGTGTGAAGATGTCAGCGCTTGTTTTGCTGATGTAAATAATGATGGAAATACTGATTTAATTATTGCAAGCGGTGGCGATGAATCTGTTGGCAAAAATGTGCTACTTAAACCCAGAGTTTATTTAAATGATGGGAAAGGTCATTTTTTAAAATCTGAAAATGCTTTTGGTGATCTGTTTGTAAATGCTTCATCTGTAGCAGCAGACGATTTTAATAATGACGGGAATGTTGATTTATTTATCGGCGGCAGATCAGTCCCCGGAAAATATGGAGAAATACCACATTCTTATTTATTACAAAATGATGGCAAGGGGCATTTTAAAGATGTAACAAAAAAGTATGCAGAAGGCTTATCAGATATTGGTTTGGTAACTTCTGCGATTTGGTTTGATATAGATCATGATGGTGATAAAGATTTAATTCTTACGCTTGAGTGGGGCGGAATAGTGGCTTATATTAATGACCATGGTATTTTGCATAAAAAAATTCTCTGTGATAAAAAGGGCTGGTGGAATTTTGTATTGCCGGTAGATGTAAATAATGATGGCAAAACAGATCTCATCGCCGGAAACCTTGGATTAAACAGCCGTTTAAAAGCCTCAGCGAAAGAACCGGTGCGAATGTATTATAATGATTTTGATAATAATGGTACAAGCGAACAGGTACTAACTTATTATCTTGGAGGAAACGAAATTCCTTTTGCTACAATGAAAGAATTGGAAAAACAAATTCCATCTATTAAAAGCCATTTCCCTTCCGCCAGCGATTTTGCAAAGGCATCGCTTGAAGACATTTTTACAAAAGAAAAGTTGGTATCTTCTGCCAAGTTCACCGCAGATTATTTTGCAAACGCAATTTTAATTAATAAAGGCAATTTAAATTTTGATGTTGAGCCAATGCCATGGCAGGCACAACTCTCATGTTATAAAACTGCTGTAGTGGTTGATGCAAATGGTGATAGTCTGCCTGACATTTTACTGGCAGGAAATTATTATGAAAACAATGTACAAATGGGCAGGAACGATGCTGACTTTGGAACTATTTTATTAAATAAAGGAAATGGAAAATTTGAAGCCGGTTCTATAAATGGTTTACAGATAAAAGGCCAGGTCCGACATATTAAAAAGATAAATATTGGTAAAAAAGAAGCTTTTATTCTTGCCAGGAACAATGATAGCACAATAGTAATTCAGTTTAAATAATTATTTCAATTGTGACAATAAACCAGAGGCCCGGAAAATTTAGTCATGGGTGGTAATTTAGATACCTTCATTCGTCAGTTCGAAAGATAAGATGCAAGTTTTGGAGATGTATTATCAAATGAGGGAAATGGAAATTTTAAATTGGTAACACAGAAAAAACAGGTCTTAGAAGTTCAAGGTTTGGTTTGGGATATTGTGCAAATTTCGGTAAAATGCGGGACTGATATATTATTTTTGATAAATGATGAATACCTGTTTTATATAAGTTTAAAACCTGTGAACACTAAAAAACCATGAGTGTATTATTATGATGGAGAGAAAACCTTTGTTTTATTATAAACCATTGTTGTCAATGGGAGTATTCTTATTATTGACAATATTTTTTTTTTCTGGCTGTAAAACTAAAAAGGCTGGCCCTGTTGCATTTGAACTTTTGAATGATACACAAACTGGTTTGCATTTTCAAAATAAATTAACGCCTACTCAACAATTTAATATTTTTAAGTACCTGTATTTTTATAACGGCGCAGGGATAGGAGCAGGCGACTTTAATAATGATGGCAAAATAGATTTATTTTTTTCATCCAACCAGGGAGAAAATAAACTATATCTCAATACAGGTAACCTACATTTCAAAGATGTAACAACGGAAGCAAAAATTCCAAATGATGGAGGTTGGTCAACAGGGGTATCTGTTGTTGATATTAATAATGACGGTTTGCTGGATATTTATATTTGCCGTGTGGGCGATTACCTCACTTTACACAGCCATAACCAATTGCTCATTTGCCAGGGAATTGATAAAAATGGAGTTCCATATTATAAAGATGAAGCACATCAATATGGCCTTGATTTTTCAGGGTTTAGCACCCAGGCTGTATTTTTTGATTATGACGGCGATGGAGACCTTGATATGTATTTATTGAACCACACGATCCATCAAAATGGCACTTTCGGCCGAAGGGATAAACTGATTGCAACAAAAAATCCTCTTTCCGGTGACCGTATCTTCAGAAATAATGGTAACAATACTTTTACGGATGTAACTCCACAGACTGGAATTTATAGTTCCGTCCTGAGTTATGGTTTAGGTGTTTGTGTTTCCGATATTAACCTTGATGGATGGCCGGATATTTATGTTGGCAACGATTTTCATGAAGATGATTATCTATATCTGAATCAGCATAATGGCACTTTTAAAGAAGATTTGAGTAACCACATGATGCACACAAGCCAGTTTACCATGGGCGTAGACATTGCAGATTTAAACAATGATGGATATTCAGAAATTGTTTCGATGGACATGCTTCCTGCCGACCCCAAAGTTTTAAAGAGTGCACTGGGAGAAGATGAATACGACCTGTATTATAACAAAATAGGCTATGGTTATAACTATCAATACACCAGGAATAACCTACAGTTTAATTTGCGAAATGGTATGTTCAGTGAAATTGGCTTGTACTCAGGCATGTACGCTACTGATTGGTCGTGGGCACCTTTACTAATGGATTTTGACAACAATGGGCTCAAAGATTTATTTATTTCAAACGGAGTAGAAAAAAGATTAAACGATATTGATTATATTAATTACGTGTCCGGCGATGCATTGCAGCAAAAAATGAGGACTGATAATTTAAGTGATAATGACATGTCATTGATCAATAAGTTTCCTCAAACAAAAATAAAAAACAGGTTTTTTAAAAATGATGGAAAAATGATTTTTAAAGACATAGGTAACGAAGTCGGTGAGAGCCAGGTTTCTTCATCTAATGGAGCCATCTATGCTGATTTGGATAATGATGGCGATCTTGATATTGTGGTAAATAATTTGGATCAGCCGGTTTTTTTATACAAGAACACTACCAATGATAAAAAAATAAAACCCTACCTCGATATTAAACTTAAAGGTTCTTCTAAAAATATAAATGCCCTCGGAGCTAAAATAATTGTTTTTGCAAATGGAGGAATCCGGACTTATGAAAATTACCCGGTGCGCGGTTTTATGTCCAGCATGCAAATCCCTATTCATTTAGGGTTAGACAGTACAAAAGTTGATTCTATTTTACTCGTTTGGCCTGATAATAGTTATCAGAAAGTAAACTATTCAAGAATTGATACCACCATTACTGAAAAATATAGCCCTTCACTTCCAAAGTTTGATTATTCAATCATCACAAAACATTGGCAAAATCCAACGAAGCCAATGGAAGAAATTACAGATAAAACAGGGCTTTTGTATAAACATAAGGAAAATGATTTCCAGGAATTTAACCGGGAACCTTTGCTGCCCCACATGCTTTCAACAGAAGGCCCGGCTCTCGCTACCGGCGATATTAACCATGATGGGTTGGATGATGTATTTATTGGTTCTTCAAAATGGGAAAAGGCTGCCATTTTTATTCAACAAACTTCGGGAAAGTTTATTAAAAAAGAAGAGCCTGAACTGGACAGGGACAGTACTTATGAAGATGTAGATGCTTGTTTTACGGATGTGAACAATGACGGATTTCCGGATCTCGTGGTAGCAAGTGGCGGAAATGAATTTTATGGGAAAGACCCCAATCTAACTCCCAGGGTTTACCTCAATGATGGCAAAGGCAATTTCCATAAACTTAATAATGCATTTGACAGCCTATTTGTAAATGCTTCGTGCGTTGCCCCTTTTGATTTTAATGGTGATGGGAAAATGGACCTTTTCATTGGCGCAAGGTCTGTTCCCTGGAATTATGGAGAAATACCTCAATCTCATTTATTGGAAAACGAAGGTGGTGGCCATTTTAAAGATGTAACTGAACAATATGCAAAAGGATTGTCCAATATAGGTTTCGTTACTTCCGGATTATGGTTTGATATCAATAAAGATGGGCAAAAAGATTTAATCCTTACATTAGAATGGGGCGGGATTGTAGCTTTCATTAATAATCACGGAACTTTTACCAAAAAAATATTGACTGATAAAAAAGGCTGGTGGAATTTTGTGCTTCCTGTAGATTTAAATAATGATGGCAATATCGATCTCGTTGCAGGTAATTTAGGTTGGAACAGCCGGCTGAAAGCAAGTGAAAAAGAACCCGTAAGAATGTATTATAATGACTTTGATGATAATGGTAAAAAAGAACAAGTGCTCACTTATTATTTAAATGGAAAGGAAATAGAATTTGCTAATATCGGAGAGTTAGAAAAACAAATTCCTATCATTAAAAAGCGTTTTTTATATGCCCAGGATTTCGCGAAGGCTTCTCTTGATGATATTTTTACCAAAGAAAAATTAGAAAGCTCAGATATTTTTACAGCTAATTATTTTGCAAATTCTATTTTAATAAATGATGGGAACCTAAACTTTTCAGTGAAGCCAATGCCATGGAAAGCCCAGCTTTCACCTTATAAAACGGCTGTTGTGGTTGATGCAAATGGAGATAATTTACCTGATATACTTTTAGCTGGAAATTATTATGAAAATAATATTCAAATGGGAAGAAATGATGCCGATTACGGAACTATTTTAGTAAATAAAGGCAATGGTAAATTTGAAGCAGAATCAATAAATGGTTTGCAGGTAAAAGGACAGGTGCGGCACATGAAGGAAATAAATATTCGCAAAAAACAAGCTTTTATTTTGGCGAGAAATAATGATAGCACGATTATTATTCAATTTAAAGATCAGCTGAAAACTACCGCTCCAAAATAAGAATATTGATTATTTCTTTGTTTACTGGTATAATGCTTTATTTGAAAATGTTTATTGTTATCCAAATTTCGGTTACGATTTTCTAATGGCTTAATTGTATACTCTGTTATTTTTACTCCTTAGAAAGGTCATCATTTCTGTTCCATTTCCTGTTAATTTTTGAAAGGATGGCATCTAATCCATTTGCTGTGCCATCATAATAATCATTTTTTGAAAAGTACGGGACAAAATCCCTGTTGATCATTTTATTTTTATCATTTTGGGTGATAAATTTATCAATTCCAAAATCCGTAGTAACGCATAATTTTTTGTAATCTTTTGAAATACAAATAACCATTCCATTGCTTTTTGAAATTTTTCCAATACCCCAAATCTTCATTAAACGGTAACTGAATTCACTAAATTTATCTTCTGAAACCATGTTTGAATCTAAAGTAACTATACAAATTTCAATACTTGTTGCCTTTTCAAAATGCTCGATTGTTTTTTCTAAATTGTGCTTTTCTTCAGTTGTAAATAAATTTTCGTAATCGTTTACCCATCCAATGGCTGCCGGTAAGGTATCCCACAAGTTTTGCCTGTAAACCTGCAACTGTTTTGGTGACATTACATCGTAAGGAAGATAGTTGGGTACTTCCTGGGCCTTTGTACCGGCGCTAAAAAATAAAATTAAAAATAACAGAGTAGAAAATATTTTCATACGCAATCAATAACTGTATTTAGACATAAAATTAAAAAATATAATTTTAATAGATCAAAGGATGATGAAATGAAAATATACGAAATTACGGTAATAGAATACGGGGGTAGTTATTCCAATAGTATGGGATTTCAGAGGAGCTAAAAATAGTAAATATTTCCTGAAAAAAAAATAGTTAGCGGTTTTTTTTTTTATTATTTAGCCACCTCCATTTTTACTTTTTTATTTTTGATTTTTTCATCTTTTATAAGGTGCAGTAAATGGTTCATTTTTATTTTCCTGAGTGCTACAAAAGAAAAGAAATCTTTTACTTCTATCAAGCCAATATCTTCTTTTTTTAATTCGCCTTTGTTGGTTAAAAATCCAACGATATCTACTTTGTTTACTTTATCTTTTTTGCCTGCGGCGATGAAAAGCGTAGCCCATTTTGGCTTTTCAGGCAAAATAATATCTTCGGAAAGAATAATTTCTTCCACATCTTCATTAAGGTATTGAGGCATTTTTTCTTCTTCGCTCAAAATAAGAATCGCTGTGCCGCTGGCTTCCATTCTTGCCGTGCGGCCATTTCTGTGTATGAAAGCATCTTCGGTATGTGGTAAATGGTAATGAATAATGTAGCGGATATTTGCAATATCAAGGCCGCGCGAAGCAAGGTCAGTAGTTACCAACACATTGGTAGTGCCGTTTCTGAATTTTGACAAGGCGCTATCTCTCTGCTGTTGCTCCATTCCACCATGATAAAATTCATTATAAATCCCTTTTTCTGAAAGAAGTTTGCTGGTTCGTTCTACTGCTTCGCGATGGTTGCAAAACACAATCGTAGAGCGGTTTCCCAAAAAACATAATAGTCTGAAAAGGGTTTCAGATTTGTCTTTATCATCAGAAAATACCGTTTTTATTGCAAGGCGCTCAGGCTCTTCGCCGGTTTTTAAAAAATTAATTTTCTCAGGGTTTTTCAAATCAATAAAAGCAGGAATTTCTACCGCATCAGTCGCAGAAGTAAGTATTTTTTTCTGAACATTTTTTAAAGAACCAATAATGAATTCAACCTCTTCTAAAAAACCCAATTCAAGAGTTTTATCAAATTCATCTAAAACTAAATTTTGAATAGAATCCACAGTAATATTTCCCCTTCGGATGTGATCGCATAATCTTCCAGGCGTACCTACAATTACTGCTGGTGGCTGTATAAGGTTATTTTCTTCAATTTCTCTTTTATGCCCTCCATAAGTAGAACTGATTTTATTGCCCGTGCCCATTGTTTTAAAAACCTGTTCGATCTGCACAGCCAGTTCACGTGAAGGAACTACAATAAGTGCCTGCGTATTCTTATTTTCTTTATCAAGGTTTTCGAGAATGGGTAACATAAACGCAAGCGTTTTTCCTGAGCCGGTTGCTGAAAGCAAAATGATATCTTTATCTTTTCTACTGGCATCCAAAGTGGCGAGTTGCATTTCATTTAATGCATCAATTTTTAAATTAAGGAGAATATTTTCCAGCGAATAATTTTTATTTTTCATGTGTGCAAAAGTAACGAAAGGGAAGGTGGTAAATGGTTTCCATTTTGGAGAGCTATTTTACCTTTTTTAGTCGGGATGACTGGATTCGAACCTCTCGAACGAAGCGCGCTACCGGGCTGCGCTACATCCCGAAATTATTTATTGAAATATTTATGGTGCAAATTATTGAACTCCAATTACCTAAACAAAGGATTATTTATTTAAACCAGGCAGTAAACAAACAAAAAGCGGGATTTTTATTTTGACTTCTAAAGGTTATACTGATAAATAAGCAAAATCAGCTTAATGAAATTTACTTAATTAAACCCTCGAACGAACAAAATGTTTATTCTCATTAATCATCAACCTGAAGTCCAGTTCATTTACCTGGCGTTTACATTCCGATTGTATCACTTTGCTGAAAGCTTTCATGCCTGTAGAATCAAAAGGGTTGGTTTGAAGCAAATCCAATAAAAGGATTTCAAAAGCAGCCGATGGAAGCCAGTCTACATCTCGTTTGTAGCCCATTACGCCCAACACTCCGGTCTGATCCATAAAATGTTGCACACGCGTTTTGTTGAGGTTTAAAGTAGAACAGCTTCCAAAATGAATAATAGAGCGTGAGCAATTATTGCCGATTATATTTCCAAGGTCAACCAGTGTCACTTTTTCTTTACCCACTTTTATAAATCCCGGTTCGCCGTGGAAGCCGAGATAAAGAATCGGGTATTTACTGCAAAAAGCTTTGGTCTTCCAGCGGTTGATAGAATATTCAAATTCAGCCCTGGTATTGCACCTGTGGTGAACAAAAGGCATGTTACTATGTTTGCCAACTAACTCAAGTACCGGGGTTACTGATATCAAATCTTTGTAATCGCCATACCAAAATCCTTCAAGGCAAAACACACCCTTGGGTTTATTTCTCATTGTGAGTTAAAATTATTCAAATTATTGAAAGAAATTAATAATGGGTTGGCAGGTATTTTCATTTAAAAAAAAACGATAAGTAAAAAAACAACTAAATCGGTACATGAACAAATAAATTCTGCAATATTTAAATAAAAATTTTATAGTGAACCAACCTACCTAGCGGCAGGCAGGCAAATAACCTGAATTTTTATTTTGGCTAAATGAGAAGCCTTTATAAAAAAAATTAATTCCTAATTTTACAAGCACTTCTGAATGGTAAATACGAAATGCATATTTAATACTTCTCAAACTGAACCTGATATGAACAAATTTTTATCGCTTGTATTGCTTTATGGCGTGTATGCGCTTATTTCTTCGTGTTCTTCTGGCAAAAAGATGAAATTGAATACCTTTCATTTTGAAACCCATAAAAAAATTGAAGTACAAAACGGAGCAGTTGTTTCTGCAAGCCCTATTGCCAGCGAGGTAGGTGTAAACATTTTGAAACAAGGCGGCAACGCGGTAGATGCGGCCATCGCTACCCAATTGGCTTTAGCTGTGGTTCATCCAAGCGCCGGAAATATTGGTGGTGGCGGCTTTAGCATTATTCATTTAAAAGATGGAAAAAATATTGCCATTGATTTCAGGGAAAAAGCGCCGGGAAAAGCATTTCGTGATATGTACCTGGATTCTAACGGGAATGCGCAAATGAATTTATCTCAAAATAGCCCTCTTGCCGTGGGCGTTCCGGGTTCAGTTGCAGGAATTTTTGCCAGTATGAAATATGCGAAACTTCCTTTTAAAAAACTGATTCAGCCTGCTATAGATCTTGCAGAAAACGGGTTTGCACTGTTGCCAGGAGAAGCGGAAAGCCTTAATTATGAAAAAAAACGATTTCTGAAAATGAATTCAAACGCTCCGGTTTATGTAAGGGAAACTCCCTGGAAAACAGGGGATACTTTAATTCAAAAAGACCTTGCCAATACTTTGAAAAGAATAAGGGATTTGGGGGCGAAAGGATTTTATGAAGGGCAAACAGCAGAATTGATTGCAACAAAAATGAAAAAAGATGGTGGTTTTATTACCGAAGAAGATTTAAAAAATTATGTGGCAAAAGAACGCGAACCAACGGTTTTTGATTATAAGGGAAATACTGTCGTGTCAATGCCTTTGCCAAGCAGCGGTGGCATTATCCTGGAGCAATGCCTTAAAATGAGCGCCATGGAAAATATCGGGCAAATGAGTTATGGAACTTTGGCTTCCGTTCAGTTAATGTCAGAAGTAGAGCGCCGCGCTTTTGCTGACAGGGCAAAATATTTGGGCGACCCGGATTTTGTAAAAGTGCCGGTAAAAACTTTGGTGAGCGATGCATACCTTAAAAAAAGAATGAGCGATTATGATCCCAACAAAGCAGGAAACAGCAAGGACATCAAAGAGGGTTATATTATAGAAGGCAAGGAGACTACACATTTTGATGTGCTTGATAAAGATGGGAATGCAGTTTCTGTTACCACCACTTTGAACGGAGGTTTTGGAAGTGGAATTGTAGTGGATGGTGCAGGATTTTTATTGAATAATGAAATGGATGATTTTAGTGCGAAACCTGGTGTTCCCAACATGTTTGGGGCTGTTGGCGCAGAAGCCAACGCAATAGCTCCTGGAAAAAGGATGTTGAGCAGTATGACACCGACTATTGTATTAAAAGATAATCAACCCTACATTGTAGTGGGCACGCCCGGCGGAACCACCATACCAACAAGCGTTTACCAAACTATTGTTGACATCGTTGATTTCCACATGACTGCACAGCAGGCGGTTGACTCACCGAAATTTCACCAGCAATGGTTGCCGGATGTGATTTCTGTAGAGAAAAATTTCAATAAAAATACTATTATTGGCCTTGAAAAAATGGGTTATAAAATTGAAGATATGGGTACTATCGGCAGGACAGAAGTAATAGAAGTAAAAGATAAAAAAATTACTGCTGTCGCGGATTACAGGGGAGAAGATGGAGCAGCGGGATATTAAATTGTACCGTTCATCTTTGAGGGATTAAAATCATAATTAGCTTACAGTGAACCAACAAATAACCTGAATTTCTATTTTCAATTGTAAAAATTAAATGGCAGAAATTTCTTTAAAAGCGTTTCCTAAATTTTCAACAATATCACCCGCAATCAAGGCTTCTTTTGAAATTTTCTTTGCGGCAATATCGCCGGAAAGCCCGTGTAAATAAACGCCCATTAAACAACTGTTTAATACCGAATATTTCTGTGCAAGCAAGCCCGTGATTATTCCTGCTAATACATCTCCGGCACCGGCAGTTGCCATTCCGGAATTTCCTGTTGAATTAAAAAACCCCTTTCCAGTGGGAGTGGCTATAAAAGTATAATGGCCTTTCAAAACAATGAAAATATTTAATTCTTTTGCTTTGGAAAGAGCAAGATCAATCCTCTCAAAATCTGATTGTGTTTTGCCAAACAATCTTTCGAATTCTTTTGGATGTGGCGTGATGATAGTGTTTGTAGGAATTGATTGATAAAGTTCAGGATTTTCACTTAACACGTTTAAAGCATCAGCATCTAAAACAAGTTGTTTATTACTTTTTAAAAATAACTCCTCCAATAATCCTTTGTGCGATTCATACTTCCCAATCCCGGGGCCGATGCCAATTACATCATAATCAGAAAATTCATCAAACCCCTTTATATATTTATCGCCATAAATTTTACACATTGCTTCAGGAACAGAAGTTTGCATAATATTATAACCTGCTTCGCAAATACAACAGGTTAGTTTGCCAACGCCACTCCTTAAACATGCGGAAGAACTGAGTACCGCTGCGCCCATCATCCCATAACTTCCAGATAACAGGCAGGCATAACCGTAATTTCCTTTGTTAGAAAAATCTTTTCGAGGACGGTAAATTCCATTAATTATTTTACCGTCAATAAACTCAAATTCAGCTTCTTCTTTCTTTTCAAATTCTTCTGAAAGGCCAATATCAAGTAAACTTACCTGGCCGACGTATTGTTCATTTTCAGGTAAGAGGAATGCCAGTTTTTGATTTTGAAAACTAAGTGTATATTTTGCTTCAATAACTTTATTACCTATAGAATTTTTCTCAATGAATAACCCACTGGGAACATCTATAGAAATCACTGGTGAATTAATTGAATTGATATAATCAATTAATTGTGCGTACAATTCAGCTGGCTTTTTATTAAGCCCGGTACCGAATAAAGCGTCAATAATTACATCCTGGTCCGTACATTTTGGAAAAGGCTGGCCTTCTTTTAAAAAAGTAATTTCAACATAAGTTGCTTTCAGCCTTTTAAGATTGGTTTCAAAATCATCAGAACCTGGTGAATTGCTAAACGGGATAAAAACTGAAACTTTAAATTTTATGCTATTTAAAAGCCTGGCAACCGCTAAACCATCCCCTCCGTTATTTCCTTTTCCACAAAATATTTTAAAAATACAATCTTCATCGAAATTTTCTGTGGCCCATTCAAAAACTGCTGTGGCGGCACGTTCCATCAGTTCGATTGATTTTATAGGTTCGTGATGTATCGTATAAGAATCCCAACTTTTTATTTGAGTTACAGAAAATATTTTCATTATGGTTTGGCGATTTGGTGAAAAGTGGTTTGTGAATTCTGAAAGGTGAATCTAACGTATTCTAAATCTCAAACTTGAACATTCAAAACTCTAACTCTAAACTTTTCAAAACTCCAGCGGCTATCCAAGGTATTTTTCTTTAAGAATATTTATGTGGTGTGCAAGGTGGCCGGCAATGGTATATCCAACTGACTTCACATCCATTTCATAAGAACTTCCTTTTCCAACCTCATTTAATTGCTCATTAGAAAATCCATTAAAAAGCAGCACAGTTGATTTTCTTACTGCTAAAAATTCTTCAATTAAATCTTTTGGGTTCCTGTTATTCGCATTTGAGTTTTTGGCATATTCATTTTCGTTGAAAGATTGAATTGTGTTGGGGTCTTTTCTTGAAAAAACAAAAGCCCGATTACTGAAAACCCTTTCTGTGTCTGTAATGTGCAGCAATAATTCCTTTGTCGTCCATTTATCTTCACCATACTTGTAAAGCCATTTATTTTCAGGTATTGAATTTAAAAGTTTTTCAGCTTCGTCTGATTGCTTGCTTAAAACTGAATGTAATTCCTCATTTTGTACCAACTCTATGTATTTATTGAAATGCGCCGGATAAACGCCTGATTTTTGAACTTGCATATTTTTAGTTTTTAGTTTATAGCAATTACAAAATTAAGTTGAAGAAAATAAAAATGATCCTTATTTGTTTGTTTACTGTAAAAAATAAATATTTCTGAAACTTTCTCATTAATTTCATTCCTCAAAAAAATAAAGATTAAAATAAAAAAAGAATGAAATACCTGCAAATGATACTCTGCCTAGGATTTTTGTTATTTTTAGTTCCTTCAGCAAAAGCCCAAAAAGATTCTGTGACAGAACAATTAAACCAAACCAACGATTGGCCTAATCTCCGGAGGTATAGAGATGAAAATGAAAAAGCAGGATTACCTTCAGCTAAAGAAAACCGCGTAGTATTCATGGGGAATTCTATTACAGACGCCTGGATTAAATCAAGCCCAGATTTTTTTGCAAAAAACCCTTACCTCGATCGCGGAATAAGTGGGCAGACAACACCACAAATGGTGATAAGGTTCAGGCAGGATGTAATTAATTTAAAACCAAAAGTGGTTATTATTTTGGCTGGCATCAATGATATTGCAGGAAATACCGGCCCTTCAAGTGTGGAAATGATTGAAGATAATTTAATGTCAATGGCTCAATTGGCAAAGGCTAACAATATAAAAGTGGTTATGTGTTCTATCCTTCCCGCGATAGCTTTTCCTTGGAAGCAGGGCATCAATCCTATTGAGAAAATTGCAGCTGTAAATAAATGGATGAAAAGTTATGCAGCTAAAAATAATTTTGTTTATGTTGATTATTTTAATGCCCTGGTAGATGAAAGAAAAGGGTTGCCGGTCAATCTTTCAAAAGACGGCGTGCACCCAACAGAGGCGGGTTATAAAATAATGGAACCGTTGGCAGTAAAGGGAATTGAGAAGGCGTTAAAACAAAAATAACTCTTTGTTTTACCCAATAAAAAGAATTTGCAAATCAAAAATTACCGTTTATAAAAAAGAATTGGCACAGATGCAACAAAACTTATCTTTGATTTCAATGCCTACTTGTCCTTCTATATATTTTTCAACAATTAACAAGGTCAATAAACTAACAGAGATGAAGTTTTTCCTATTCTTTTTTGCTACATTATTTTTGAAGCCAGCTTTTTCACAAAGTGTTCAAAAAGATACCTTGACAAATTTGCAGGTGAAAAATGCAATTGAGGTATATGATAAGTATAATGCAGATAATGCTCCGGTATATAATGGCCAGGAATACCTCTATTATACTTTTAAAATGGAAGGCGACCCTTTTTTTGGCTCATCTGATTTTTCAAATGGCTGGGTATCATATAGTGGCAGGAAATACGTTTCCCTTGGACTAATATATGATATTGTTAGAAACCAGTTAGTGGTTTTATCGCCAGATAAAAAAATACCAATTGTGATGCACAATGAGTTTATTGACAGTTTCTCTTTTGCTGGCCACACGTTTATAGCCTTGAAAGAAGACCATAAACAAAATCTATACAATACGGGATTTTATGACCTTCTCTATAATGGCAGCCATGTACAGTTTTTAGAAAGGCATTTAAAAGCGGCAAACCCAAGAATAGTTGGAACCATAATGACAACATCTTTTGAGGAAAAAGACCGCTATTATATTTATAAAAATGGCTTGTATTACCTGGTTGGCGGAAAGAAAGATGTATTCAGGGTATTTAATGACAAGATTCATGATTTAAAAAAGCTAATGCGGCAAAATCACCTCAAAATGCGCCATAAAAATTTTGAATCTGCAGCCGTAAAAGTAACAGCATTATATGACCAACTAACTCATTAATATGAACCGGGTAACCACTTTATTTTTTTCCTTTGTTTTATTGTTTTTATCATTTAATTGTTTTGCACAAAAAAATGATAACCTTATAACTGGGAATTTTCAAAATATCACCTTTAACGAATTTGTTCAAAAGGTTGAAGCCCAAACCACTTTTCATTTTTATTATGAATCCGGGCAATTTGACAGTACTATGATCACGCTTTCTGTAAAAAGTGCTCATCTTCCATCAATACTGGACAAGGTTTTCGGCAATACCCAATGGCATTATACAATTGATAAAGAAAACAATGTTTTTATTACGAGTGGGTTTTCACTCTCTGCAAATCTTCCGTACGGTTTTTTTAACGGAGAAATTGATACATCCGCCGCTATAGCAAAAAGTGAATCGCAGGCTGCAGGTTATATCAACCAGAAAAAAAATGTAAAGCAGGAGATATCTGTAGAAAATAAGCTGTTTGACATTGGAATAAAAAGGAACGGTACACCGAAAGGAAAAGTAAATATTGCAGGCTACGTTCGTGATGCACAAACAGGCGAGTCTGTTTCAGGTGCACTGATATACCTTGACCATCCTTCAATGCAGGTAAGGACTGACCAGTTTGGATATTATTCGATTATTCTTCCTGCCGGCCGTTATATTTTTAATATTATTGCTCCCGGAATGTTTGATACCAGGAGGCAGGTGATGCTTTATTCAGATGGAAATTTTAATATTGACCTTGATGAAAAAGTTTTCAGGCTGAAGGAAGTATTGGTAGAAGCTGGTAAAGAAAAAAATGTACGCAGTACCACAATGGGGATGGACAATCTTTCGATGGCAGCAATAAAACAAATACCAGCGGTGATGGGAGAAGTAGATGTATTAAGAGCCGTGCTAACTTTACCTGGTGTAAAATCAGTTGGTGAAGCCAGTACAGGATTAAATGTGAGGGGAGGAGCTACCGACCAAAACCTTATTCTTTTTAATGGTGCCAATATTTATAACCCATCGCATCTCTTTGGTTTCTTTTCTGCTTTTGACCCGGATGTAATAAAAGATGTTACTTTATATAAGAGTAGTATTCCTGCAAAATATGGAGGAAGAATTTCATCTGTTCTCGATATTACTTCCCTGGATGGCAATGATAAAAAAATATCCGGTTCAGCAGGGATTGGCCCTCTTACCAGTAAGTTTACACTCGAAGGGCCTATAGTTAAAAACAAAACCACTTTTGTTTTGGGTGCAAGAACCACTTATTCAGATTGGCTTTTCAAATTATTACCCAAAGATTACAATAAAAGCCATGCTGCTTTCCAGGATGGAACTATTCATATCAACCAAAAGATCAACAGCAAAAACAACGTTTATATAAATGGTTATATCAGCGGCGATAAATTTAACCTGAACAGTGATACCACTTACCAATACCACAATAAAAACGCGAACATCAATTGGAAACATATCTTCAATAACCAGTTCTACGGTGTTTTTACAGCTGGTATTGACCACTACGACTACCAGGTGGCTTTTAGCGGAGATTCTTTAAACGGGTATAATCTTGGATTTAAAATCAATCAATATAAATTCAATACAGATTTTAGTTATTTTTTAAACAATAAGCATACTTTAAGTTTTGGGCTAAACAGCCTTCTGTATGATGTGCACTCCGGTGAGATAGATCAACTCTCCAAAAATTCATTGGTCGTTCCAGACACCCTTGAACCAGAACATGCGTTAGAAAGTGCATTATACTTATCCGATCATTACAATGTATCGAACGATTTTTCACTTGAGGGCGGTATCAGGTATTCAATGTTTAATTATTTGGGGCCTAAGCACGTAAATTCTTATGCACCAGGATTGCCCATAGATTTAAATAATGTAACAGCTACAAATTATTATCCTTCGGGGAAAATTATTAAAACCTATATGGGGCCAGAGTTTAGATTTTCTGCGAGGTATTCTTTTTCAGATAACACATCTATAAAAGCATCTGCCAATAGTTTAAGGCAATACATTCATCTACTTACCAATACTACCACTATTTCGCCAACGGATGTTTGGAAATTGAGTGACCCTAATATAAAGCCACAATTAGGAACGCAGGTAGCGCTTGGATTGTATAAAAATTTAAAAAACAATACGATAGAAACTTCAGTAGAAGTTTATTATAAATGGTTTACAAATTACCTCGATTACAAAAGCGGGGCTGTATTAGTAATGAATCATCATATTGAAACGGATGTGATTAACACAAAGGGAACTGCATATGGGGTTGAATTTCTTCTGAAAAAGTCGACCGGAAAGATCAATGGTTGGCTCACCTATACCTATTCACGGTCGTTGTTGCAACAGGATGACCCTTATGCTGCAGAAAAAATAAATAACGGTGCCCAGTATCCCAGCAACTTTGACCAGCCACATAATGCAAGTTTCTCTGGAAATTATAGGTTTACTCACCGTTTTAGTATGTCCTTAAATGCAACTTACAGTACTGGCCGCCCTATTACTTTACCTATTGCCGAATATGACTATGCAGGTTCTGTAAGGGTTTTATATTCTGACAGAAATGCTTACCGCATCCCTGATTATTTTAGGACTGACTTATCCATGAGCCTGGAGGGAAATCATAAAATACATCAATTTACTCACAACTCATGGACACTAGGCGTATATAATTTAACGGGTAGGAAAAATGCTTATTCTGTTTATTTTATTTCGGAAAATGGTGCAATCCATGGATATAAATTATCCATTTTTGGAACTGCAATTCCTTTTATAACCTATAACATTCGATTTTAAAAAATGACATCAAAATATTTTTGGCAATTTTTTGGGGGAAGCCATTTCCAAAAGAAGAAGCCAGGCCCGTTAGGCATTTTTTGTCCAAAAAAATTAAACCGGTTTTCCGGGCATAAATAATTCAAATGAAAAAAAGAATCTTAAATATTTCCCTTATTTTCCTGGCTGGCCTTTTTACTACCGTATTTATTAAAAGTTGCAAAGTCCCATACGACCCGCCTGTAAAATTTTCTGGTGCTCATTATCTCGTGGTGGAAGGGTACATCAACTCAAATGGTGTGCCTACCAATATTAAATTGAGCCGCACCAGAAGCATTACAAAAGGCGATACAGCTTCTGATATCAATGAAACAGGAGCACAGGTTATTATTGAGGATAACCAGAATAACTCCTATCCATTGTATGAAATTGGGGGAGGCAATTATAGCGCCAGCTATAGCTTAGACAGTTCCAATAAATACAGGTTGCATATTACCACTGCAGACAATAAACAATACCTTTCAGATTTTGTTGACTGTAAAACGTCTCCTCCCATTGACAATCTTGGCTGGAAATTCAACAGCAGCGATGTACAGGTTTATGTGAATACGCATGACCCAACTAATCGAACTACTTTTTATCGCTGGGATTATACAGAAACCTGGGAATTTCATACGGAATATAATTCTGAAGTACAATATAATCCTGATACAACTGTTACTCCGCGTGAATCACAGGTTTATATTTGTTACCAAACTCATAATTCAAATAATATTTCATTAGGTTCTTCAGCAAAATTAAATGAAGATGTGATTCATGAAGCGCCACTAACTTTGATACCATTTCAAGACAAGAGGTTAAGCGTTTTGTATAGCACCCTGGTAACCCAATATGCACTGGATTCAAATGCATACAATTACTGGAATGCCATGAAAGGGAATACCGAAAATGTGGGGTCAATATTTGGGACACAGCCCAACCAGTCATCCGGAAATATTCATTGCTTAAGTGATACAACAGAACCTGTAATTGGCTACATTGGCGCAGGGAGCACCCAACAGGCCCGCTTTTTTATCAACAACGATTCTATGCCTGCTGGTTGGAACCAGAAGGGCAATTGCGATTACATTGAAGTGCCACATATCAAAGATAGTATGCATTTCTATTTTGGTGAGCAGGGATTTGTTCCGATAAAAGAGCATTTAAATGGAATTATTGTTTTAGGATATTATGCATCAGAAGGGCCTTGCGTGGATTGTACGATTAACGGCACTACTGAAAAACCAAGTTTTTGGCCTTAAAAAATTATAAAATGAAATTTTTAGATTTCAAAAAGAAATTAAAATTATTTTTCGCGTTATTTGTTTGTCTACTGGCAGGGGAAACTTTATCAGCTCAAACAAATACCCTGAATAATATAGTTAGCAGTATAGTAAGCTATAACCAGCAACACCTTGAAGAAAAGATTTACCTGCATACCGACCGTTCTTATTTTTTATGTGGCGATATTTTATGGTTCAAAGCTTATATAGAAGATGCTAAAAACAATGAACCGCTTTCGTTAAGTAAAGTGGCGTATGTAGAACTTTTAAATTCATCGCACGATCCTGTATTGCAGGCAAAAATTAATATAGTAAATGGCAACGGTAGTGGCTCATTTGTTCTTCCAACGTCTCTGGCATCAGGCAATTACGAATTGAGGGCTTATACCAATTGGATGAAGAATGATTCTGCTTTTCACTTCTTCAGAAAGGCGGTTACTATCGTAAATACTACTAAGAATTTAGATCCTTCCATGGTGAACAGAAGCCCTAAATATTTTGCACAGTTTTTCCCGGAAGGTGGCAATCTTGTGAATGGTATAAAAAGCCTTGTTGCTTTTAAGGTTAATGATAATTCAGGAAAAGGAGTTGACGCAGAAGGTTTGATTGTAGATCAAACTAATGATACAATCGCTCATTTTCAAACTACAAAGTTTGGAATGGGAAATCTATATTTTACTCCTGAGGCTGGGAAAAATTATAAAGCCATAATTTCATTAAAAGATAGTACTACTATCACAAAAGCTTTACCTGTTGCTTTTGATAAGGGTTATGTAATGCACATTGCTGACGCAGGCAACACTCTTAATATTACTGTCAGTGCTACCGGGGAATCCTCAACTGGTTTATACATAATTGCTGAAACAAACAGGAGTATTGATTTTTCGCAGTCATTGCAATTAAATAATGGGAATGCTGTTTTTTCCATCAATAAAAATGTATTTAAAGATGGTGTAGCAGAAATTACTTTGTTTAATGAAAACCGTCAGCCACTTTGTGAAAGGCTTTTTTTCAAGCATCCGCAAAATAAATTAGTGATTAATGCCAAAACAGATAAACAAACTTATACTAAACGAAACCAGGTTAATATTGAAATTGCCACTTCTAATCAATCAGAAAAATTATTGCCTGGGAATTTATCGGCATCTGTTTACCGGCTTGATGGATTGCATCAGCCGCAAGAAGGGAATATTTTTACTTATTTGTGGTTAGCCTCAGATTTAAAGGGATATATCGAAGATCCTGAATATTATTTTAATAATGATCATGCTGCTACAAGCGAAGCCTTGGATAATCTTTTGCTAACGCAAGGTTGGCGCACATTCGACTGGAATAATATTTTCAGCCAGTCAGCCTCCTTTACTTATGTTCCTGAAAACCAAAGCCACATTATTACTGGTAAAGTAACCAATGAAGCAACCGGTAAGCCAGCATCAGATGTGCTCGTTTACCTTTCAGTTCCGGGGAGAAGAGTTCAATTGTATGGTTGCAAAAGTGATGGAGATGGACTCGTGCATTTTGTGATGAAAGATTTTTATGGCCCCAGCCAAATCGTTTTGCAAACCAATACTAAGAAAGACAGTATTTATCATTTACAAATATTTTCGCCCTATTCTGATGAATTCTCAAATGTTGCCCTTCCTGCTTTAACCGTTTCTGAAAACAACAGGGAAAGCCTGGAAGATGAAAACCTTCATATGGAAATTTCCAATACTTACCATGCAGGTCAAATTCAGAAACTAGCCAACATGGCAATTGATACCCTTCCATTTTATTACAAACCATACACTACTTATTTACTTGATAATTATACCCGGTTTACTACCATGGAAGAAGTTTTGCGTGAATATGTGTTGGAATTAAATGTTAGCCGGAGAGATAAAAATTTTCATATCAAAACTTTTAATGCACCCGGATATGCCTTGCTTAATCAGCAGCCTTCGGAAAGAATGTTTGATAAAGACCCGCTGGTCTTATTAGATGGAGTTCCTGTTTTTGACATAAATAAAATTATTGCCTACGATCCGCTGAAAGTACAAAAGTTGGAAATAGTTGCTTCTAAATATATATGGGGCCCGATTGTAGCAGATGGAATTGCAAGCTTTACTACTTATAAAGGCGATTTGCCTGGTTATTCCCTCAATCCACATGATGTCATTTTAGATTATGATGGGTTGCAAAAACAAAGAATTTTTTATTCTCCTGATTATTCTACCGATAAAGCAATACAAAGCCGAATGCCCGATTTCAGGGAAGTTTTATATTGGTCGCCTGATATCAATACAGATACCAATGGCAAAGGAAAAATTTCTTTTTATACAGGTGATATTCCCGGAAAATATTTGGTAGAAATACAAGGAATTTCTTCTAATGGCGATGCTGGAAGTACCAGCATTATTTTGGATGTGCAGAAATAAAAATTTCCGGTTTAATTTTTATTGAGTACAGTAAAACGATAAATAATACGGATTCTTATTTTGAAAGGATAATGCTTTTAACTTTCAAAATGAAATTAAAAATTTTAATTTCCGCATCTTCCTGATATTAACCATCTTTCTGGCCATAACAGTCATGATTACACTAAAATTTTATAGTAAAAAAATGGCTAATAAAAAGTATTTCCCTACTCTCAAAAAGAAGAGCTTTATTCTTTTGCCAGGTTAGCAAATTGGGCAATATCTTCTTTGGTAAAAGTTACCAATTCAATAATGTTGGCGGTGTGCCGTAAAAAAGGAGGGACAATTTGAAGGGCTTCTTCTTTGCTGTTGAAATCACTAATGAACCAGGATTTATGTACGCCGGATTTGCAGCCACATTGTGCATTTGCTAATAAATGTGAGCCGGATTCTACAAATAATTTAATCACTTGTTTGCATTCAAAGGTATTTTCAGAATGAGGAATTTCAATTAAATAATTTGCCATTTTTTTATTAGATTTTTGATCAGTTAGAATATTTACGCAAGTTATAAAAGTTGAGATGATTTATCTAAAACTCAGATTTTAATTCCTTTTATCAATGTTACTTCTCTGATAGATTGATTTTTTAAGTGCACAAATTGTTTTCGTTCCTCGTCCTGCATAAAATTTTTAAAGTCATTTTCTGTTTCAAATTCCACCAAATGAATTTCATAAGGAGATTCAATATTAGCTTCAATAATTGATGTGTTTTCAGGCCTTATTCTTAGTAAAAGTTTTCCATTATATTTTTGAATAATTGGCATTGCAACATCTTCAAATTGATGGAAAATATTTTCCTGCCCTTCTTTCAAATAAATAAGCTGAGTTATGTAAATCACTTTCTTTCGTTTTATAGAAAACTTAATATTTATAAGATATTATCTTTTATAGTTTCCAGTAAAGTATTGATATCAAATGGTTTTTCGAGTATCGCAGTTGCTTTTATCCGCTTATTGATTTCTTTAATATTATGAACTGCGGAAAAAAGAATGATCGGAATTTCCTTAATTCCTTCTGTTTGATGGATAATTTTCACCGCTTTTTCCCCTCCTCCCGGAATCAGGATATCCATTAAAATAATCCCTGGGTTTATTCTCCTTATTTCTTCAACAATATTTTCACAGGTTGTTGCGGTTTCAACATGGTAATGCATGCTCAGAACCAGTCTGCAGGCATCAAGAATGGAACTATCATCGTCACAAACCAGGACACGCTTTTTCTCCTGCATAAAAAATTAATTTTGAATAAAATGCAAATTATATAAAAATATAAAGATTCAGCAGGTTAGCCCTACATTTATTTATTAACCAAATCAGATGTTTTTTTTGTTATTTTTTTATACTTTTCAATTACAGTAAACCAACAAATTTGCTTAATTTTCATTTCTGAAAATATTGTTTTTGTTGAATGCAGGTAAGCAGTTTGTTTATTATTTTTACACTACCAACAAAATTATCTCATGGGAGCCACATCAATGATTGTCTTGATTTTAGCCGCACTGGCTTTTTCCTCAGGAGCTATTCTTGTCTCAAAAATTTTTACAAAATCAACCACCAATCCGCAAAAAGGAGAACCTTACGAAAGCGGGATTCCAACAAAAGGCAAAACCCAGGTTCAACTAAACGTTGGCTATTATTTATTTGCATTGGTATTTTTAATTTTTGATGTAGAGCTGGTTTTTCTTTATCCCTGGGCGGTTGTTGCCAAACATACAGGTTGGTTTGCTTTGATAGAAATTGTAATTTTCTTTTTTATATTGTTCACCGGATTTTTATACGCGCATAAAAAAGGCGCATTAAAATGGATGTAGAATCAAACACAGAAAAAAAAGTATTTCCGGGGCAGATACATGAAACGCCCGGTGGGGGAATTGTGTTGAGCAAGTTGGATGAAATTATCAACTGGGCACGTTCCAATTCATTATGGCCTTTAACTTTTGCTACCAGTTGCTGCGGCATAGAAATGATGTCGGTAGCCGCTGCCAAATATGATTTCTCCCGCTTTGGTTTTGAAGTAGCCAGGGCTTCTCCACGCCAGGCGGATGTAATTATTATTGCCGGAACCATTGTCAATAAAATGGCACCGGTTTTAAAAAGATTGTACGACCAGATGGCTGACCCAAAATATGTAATTGCCATGGGTGCTTGTGCTATCAGCGGCGGCCCGTTTTTTTACAATACTTATTCTGTGGTAAAAGGCGCTGACCATGTAATTCCTGTGGATGTATATGTGGCAGGTTGCCCGCCGCGCCCTGAGGCATTATTAAATGCACTGATTACGCTTCAGGAAAAAATAAAAAGTGGGTTGACGAGAGAACAAATAAAAGTTCCCAAACCGGATAAATAATTATTGAATGTTGGATGAAGAATTAAAAATAAAGATCAGTGAATTTTTGCCTGCAGCAACTTTTGAGGAAGGTGGGGAATGGGTGAATGTAAATGTGGAAGCACAGGACTGGCTTTCGTTTGCGAAGAAATTAAGGCACGATGAAACTTTTTTTTTCGATTATCTTTTTTGTCTTACCTGCATTGATTGGATTACACATCTTACAATGGTTTATCATTTTTCATCTACAAAATTCAGGCATAACATGGTGGTAAAAATAAAACTTGACAGGGATAATCCGGAAATAGAATCGGTAAGTAAAATATGGCGCACAGCAGATTTTCATGAAAGAGAAGTGTATGAAATGTTTGGAGTAAATTTTTTAAATCATCCGGATTTGAGGTTGCTCATTCTTCCCGACGGCTGGGAAGGAAAAAATCCAATGAGAAAAGATTTTGAAGACCCAATAAATATGATCAAATTATAAATTCTCTTGCAGACGAGAAAATAAAAAAAATGATTTATAGCGAGACTGAAATAATAAATATAAATGATGGAAACCCCGGCTTTGGGGAAGAAGGGGATATTACAATTAATATCGGACCACAGCATCCCGCTACGCACGGCGTTTTACATTTAATAGTTACGCTGAATGGCGAAACAATCAAAAAAGTAGAACCACATCTTGGTTACATTCACCGCTCTATTGAGAAAATGTGTGAAAGCCTTACCTATCGGCAGTTTATCTATGTTACCAGCCGCATGGATTATCTCTCCGCGCATATCAATAATCATGCTTGCGCCATGTGTGTTGAAAAAGGTTTGCAGGTAGAAATTCCTGAAAGAGCGCAGGTAATTCGTGTGTTGATGGATGAATTGACCAGGATTGCTTCACACGAACTTTGGTGGGGCGCCATTGCCATGGATCTTGGTGCATTCACTCCTTTTTTTCATGCTTTCAGGGAACGTGAAACGATCAATGATATTATGGAAGAAACGTGTGGCGCAAGGTTAACCATGAATTACATGGTTCCCGGTGGCGTGATGGCGGACATTCATCCTAATTTTCAAAGACGGGTACACGATTTTTTGAAGTTGTATAAACTTAAAATAAAAGAATACGATGAACTTTTAACGGATAATATTATTTTTATAAACCGAATGAAAGGCGTTGGATACCTTTCGGCTGAAGACGCTATATCCTTTGGCTGTAGCGGTCCAACAGCGAGGGGAAGTGGAGTAAGCTGCGATATCAGAAAACTATATCCGTATGAAGTTTATGATAAAGTTGCTTTTGATGAAATACTGGAAACCGGCGGTGATTCATTGGCGAGGTACATGGTGCGTTTGCGCGAAATGCAGGAATCTGTAAAGATTATTGAACAATTGATTGATAATATTCCCGAAGGAGATTTCCAGGCAAAAACGAAAGCGGTTTTAAAATTACCAAAGGGGGAATTTTACACAAGAGCCGAAACTGCCCGTGGGGAGCTGGGGGTTTATATTGTGAGCGAAGGCGGATCAACGCCTTACAGAATTAAATTCCGCTCGCCAGGATTTTCAAATCTTTCTGCCTTGGATCATATGACGCGCGGCAGTAAGTTGGCTGATTTGGTTGCGATTATGGGAACGCTGGATTTGGTAATTCCGGATATTGACAGGTAGGTGAATGGGGATTTAGGATTTGAAGATTTAGGATTTAAGAGGGACTGATAAAATAAATATTGAACAAGAAATAATAAATGTTGAATTAATAAAAATCAATAAATATTAACTACCATTTCCCTCTCCTTTGGAGAGGGGTTGGGGTGAGGCATTATGTGGAGTTTTAATAACATAGCAAATTCTGTAAACATTTGGTTGAGTCAAAAATTCAATCCTACATGGGTAACTATTATTGAAATGGTGATAATAGGAATCTGCATTATTTCTTTGTTTGCTGTATTGGGATTGGTTTTGGTGATTATGGAAAGAAAAGTTTCTGCGTGGATGCAAATCCGCTTGGGGCCAAACCGCGTGGGCCCAAAAGGAATGCTCCAATCACTTGCTGATACCTTAAAGTTGTTGGTAAAAGAAGGTTTAACTCCTTCAAGGTCTGACAAATTTTTATTCAACCTTGCACCCTTTATCGCCATCATAGTTGCAATGCTTTTAATGGCACCAATAGCTTTTGCAAAAGATTTTCAAATGTGGGATATGAATATCGGAGTGTTGTATGTTACGGCGCTTTCGTCCGTTTCTGTTATCAGCGTTTTGATCGCAGGATGGTCGAGCAACAATAAATATTCTTTGATGGGCGCGATGCGCGCAGGCGCTCAAATCGTGAGCTACGAATTATCTGCGGGGCTTGCCATTCTTTCTGTTATTGTATTGACGGGCACTTTGAACATTAATAAAATTATTCAATCGCAATCAGATGGCTGGTGGATTTTCAAAGGGCATATTCCGGTTATCATTGCTTTTGTAATTTTTATTATTGCTGTGACGGCAGAAACCAATCGCGCACCATTTGATTTAGCAGAAGCAGAATCTGAATTGACTGCCGGTTTTCACACCGAATATTCGGGGATGAAATTCGCTTTGTTTTTTTTAGCAGAATATGTAAATGTGTTTATTGTTTGTGCTATTGGCGCTACTTTATTTCTCGGCGGATGGATGCCATTTCATATCGGAACCTGGCAGGGCTTTAATCATGTGATGGATTTTATTCCTTCCAGTATTTGGTTTTTCGGAAAAACTTTTTTCTTAATTTTCCTGATAATGTGGTTCCGGTGGACGTTTCCAAGATTGCGTATTGACCAGTTATTAAATCTTGAATGGAAATATTTGTTGCCAATAAGTATGTTCAATATTTTATTGGTAACCGCCATGGCGATTGGAGGATGGTATTTTTAGATTAATTAATAATGTTTATAATTAAATACATAAAAGAAGTTTTTGGCGCTGTAAAATCACTTGCAACCGGCATGAGGCGTACGTTTTATTATTTTACGCATCACAAAGAAATCATCACGCAGCAATATCCTGATAACAGGGAAACTTTGAATTTCCCTGAAAGATTTAAGGGCGAAGTAGTAATGCCGCACAATGAAAATAACGAGCATCGGTGCACCGGTTGTACAGCTTGTGAATTGGCATGCCCGAATGGAAGCTTGAAAGTAATTACTCAATTTAATCTTACGCCCGAAGGCAAAAAGAAAAAAGCAATTGATAAATTAGTATACCATCTTGACATGTGCACAATGTGTAATTTATGCATTGTTGCGTGCCCGTCAGATGCCATTAAAATGGCTCAAACATTTGAACACAGTGTATTTGACAGAAATGAATTAACTAAAATATTAAATAATCCCGGCTCAAAAATAATGGAGGGTGTAGAATAATGGAAGGATCAACAATCGTTTTTTACCTGCTGGCAATTTTCACTTTAGTGAGCGCTCTATTGGCTGTTACGACAAGGCAAATATTCAGGGCTGCTATCTTTTTACTATTTACATTGATAGGAATTGCCGGGCTTTATTTTTGGATGCAGTTTCAATTTATCGCTGCAGTTCAAATTGTGGTTTATGTTGGTGGAATAACAGTATTGATTATCTTCTCCATTTTTTTAACCCAACAAGCTGGCGATAAAATGCCAAAACAAAAAATTAAAAGCCAGGTATTTTCTGCGCTTGCCGCTTTTTGCGGCTTCGCCTTGGTGATGGTGCAATTATTTCACTATACATTTTCTTCAACCACCGCAGCTTCCGTTTCTCCGACTGTTGAAAATATCGGAGACCGAATGTTAAGTGTAAAAGAAGGTGGGTTTGCTTTGCCGTTTGAAGTCGTAAGTATGTTGTTGCTCGCAGCTTTGGTAGGATGTATTGTGATTGCGATGAGAAGTGTAGAGATGGAACAATAAACAATGAATAATGATAATAAAGAAATATCATAGCGGTCGGTACCGTAGGTCAGGCCGTGGTTTGAGAGGAGTTAAAATTTATTAATTAGGTTTTCCCACTTTTTCATTTTTTATTCCTTGTTCGATATTCGATGTTAAAATGAAAAGAAAAAAAATACTGAATAATGAGCAAGGGATGTAGAATGTTGAAGTATGAATAAATTATAGAAAAATGAATGATGAAAGAAAATATGATCTGGAAGATAGGCTTGTTGATTTTGCTGTTCTGATTATAAGAATGACTGAAAATCTATTTAATACCAAAGCTGGAAATTATATTTCAGGACAATTAGTTAGATCTGGCACTTCTCCTGCATTACATTATGGAGAGGCCCAAAGTGCCGAATCAAGAAATGATTTCATTCACAAACTTAAAATATTATTAAAAGAATTATAGAGAATCAAGAAGTTCGATGAAAATTATAAAAAAAACTCCATTAACTGAAAAAACGGAGATGGTAGAAAAAACAATGACCGAATGCAATGAACTTATTTCCATTTTTGTAAAAAGTATTGAAACTGCTAAAAAGAATTTGGAAAATGAAAGGAAAAGAAATAACGAATAATGAAAAAGGAATGTAGGATAATGAAGTAAAGAAAATCATGCCTAATATTATTAAAAAGATGGAATTTTTGGAATTTGCCTATACTTCTACATTTTTTATTCCTTGTTCGATATTCGATATTAAATAAGGAACAAAGAAAAGAATAAAGAATAATGAATAAGGAATGTAGAATAATGAAATTATAGAAACTGAATATCTAAACAAATAGTTTGAAAAAATGTTACAACCTGGCTTATATCATATTTTATTTATCAGTACAGCACTTTTCTTTATTGGTGTTTATGGATTTTTTAGCAGGAGAAATTTAATCTCGATTTTAATGAGTGTGGAATTAGTATTGAATAGTGTGAATCTTAATTTTATTGCATTCAATAAATATTTGTGGGCGGATAAATTAGATGGATTATTTTTTACCATTTTTATAATAGCCATTGCTGCGGCGGAAGCAGCTGTCGCGATTGCCATCATTATTAATTTGTATAGAAGCCATCATTCAATTGATGTGGAAGAAGCAGAACAGATGAAATATTAATTTATAAAAACTGACTGGGCACAAAATGCTTAATGAAACTTACTTGCTGCTGATTCCTTTACTTCCTCTCGCAGGATTTGTAATATTGGGATTATTCGGAAGAAAATATTTTAAAAAATCTTCGGGGATAATCGGCACGGTTTTATTGCTAATATCCGCTCTGCTGGCTTTATACATCGCCTATGGTTATTTTTTTGAATTTGGAAAAGCAGACGGAGTTTATCAGAAATTAATTCCTTTTCAATATACCTGGCTACGTTTTGGTGATAGTATGTCAATCGATATGGGCGCATTGATTGACCCGATAAGTGTAATGATGCTGGTGGTGATCACTTTCATTTCATTGATGGTTCATATTTATAGTTTGGGTTACATGAAGGGCGAAGAAAGATTTTCAACCTATTATTCTTTTCTCGGATTATTTACTTTTTCGATGTTAGGATTGGTGATGTCTTCCAACATTTTTCAAATCTATATTTTTTGGGAACTGGTTGGCATTTCTTCTTTTCTATTGATTGGTTTTTATTATGAAAAACCTAGCGCTGTAGCTGCCTGTAAAAAAGCGTTTATTGTAACCCGGTTCGCAGACCTTGGATTTTTAATCGGCATTTTAATTCTTTCATTTTACGCAGGCACACTGGATTTTAATACCTTAATTGAAAGGTTTACTTCACACAGTTCTACAGAATTTCATCTGGCAATTACTTCATCTTTTCTTGGTATTTCTGCTTTGACATGGGGAATGATTTTGGTTTTTGTGGGCGGCGCCGGAAAGAGTGCGATGCTTCCTTTTCATATCTGGTTGCCTGACGCAATGGAAGGCCCAACGCCGGTTTCAGCGTTGATACATGCCGCAACGATGGTAGTCGCAGGCGTTTATTTGGTAGCAAGATTATTTCCTGTTTTTGCTCTGTCAACTCCACACGCACTGGAATTAGTGGCTTATGTAGGAGCCCTCACCGCTTTATTCGCGGCAATTATTGCCTGCACACAAACGGATATAAAAAGAGTATTGGCTTTCTCTACCATATCGCAAATAGGTTACATGATGTTTGCTTTAGGCGTAGCCAAATATGGAGGAGAAGCGGGTTTAGGCTATACTGCTGCTATGTTTCATTTGTTAACACATGCCATGTTCAAAGCGTTGTTGTTTCTTGGGGCCGGTTCAGTTATTCATTTTATTCACAGCAATGAAATGAAAGATATGGGCGGATTGAGAAAATATTTACCAATCACCAACATTACTTTTTTAATCGCTTGCCTTTCCATTTCGGGCATTCCGCCATTTTCGGGATTTTTTAGCAAAGAAGAAATATTGCTTGCCGCCTCGCAAAATAACCAGGTGATTTATTGGATCGGTTTGTTCACTTCGGGGCTTACCGCTTTTTATATGTTTCGTTTATATTTTAGTATTTTCTGGAATAAAACTTCTTCTTCTTTGCTAGAAAAATCCCATGGCGAAGGTGGTTTTGCTATGAGCTTTCCCTTGATTTTATTAGCTATTGGCGCAGCTTTCGCAGGATTTATTCCTTTTAGAGATTTTGTTACTTCTGACGGTAAACCTTTAGAATCTGTATTTCATTGGCAGTTTTCTATTCTCCCGGTTTTGATGGGGTTGTCAGGTTTTTTTATTGCTTTTTGGATGTATAAAAAAGAAACCAAATTGCCTGGTAAAGCTGCGGCTTTATTTGGAGGATTTTACAAAGCGTCCCTTCAGAAATTTTATTTCGATGAAATATATTTATTCATTACCCATAAAATTATTTTCAACTTAATAGGAAAACCAGCAGCCTGGTTTGATAAAAACGTGGTGAACGGATTGGTAAATGCAACCGGCAATACAACCCAAATTTTTTCAGCAAAAATAAAAAAAATACAATCGGGTAAAGTGCAACAATACGCGGTGTATTTTTTACTCGCGACAGTTTTGATGGCAGTATTATTTATTTATTGGTGGAAATAAAATAATGTAAAAAGAAGAATGAATTTATCATTACTCATATTGGTTCCGTTGATTACTGCGATTACCGTTTTATTGGTGCGCAATCAACAACAGGTAAAGTGGGTTTCTTTTATTGGTGCTTCAATCCAGGTTATGATTTGTCTTTTTTTGTTGGTTTACTATCGAAATGAAATGGCAGCAGGCAATACAGCGCAAATGTTGTTTCAGCAAAATCATGAATGGTTTCCTGCTTTGCATATTGCTTTTCATGTAGGCGTGGATGGTATATCGGTGGCGATGGTGCTTCTTACTTCTTTTGTGGTTCTTGCGGGAGTTTTGGTTTCGTGGAATATCGAAAAAATGACCAAAGAATTTTATTTCCTTCTCCATTTATTGGCAGTTGGAGCGTATGGGTTTTTTATTTCCCTGGATCTTTTCCTGCTCTTTTTCTTTTTGGAAATCGCAGTCATTCCAAAATATTTATTAATCGGTATCTGGGGAAGCGGTAAAAAAGAATACAGCGCCAACAAACTCGCGTTGATGTTAATGGCTGGTTCTGCTTTGGTTTTGGTAGGGATTCTAGGGCTTTATTTTGCGGGCACTGAAAAGACTTTTGATTTATTGAAAATATCTGCGAACCATATTCCGGTAAACATTCAACTGATTTGTTTTCCACTGTTGTTTGTAGGTTTTGGCGTGTTCAGCGGATTATTCCCTTTTCATACGTGGATTCCTGACGGCCACTCTTCAGCGCCCACAGCAGGTTCTATGATTTTAGCAGGCATTTCAATGAAGTTGGGCGGCTATGGCTGTTTGCGCGTTGCTGTTTATCTTTTACCTGAGGGCGCAAAAGAATATGCAAACATAATTATTGTACTTTCTGTGATCGGAATTTTATATGGCGCTTTTGTTACGATGATGCAAAAGGACCTTAAATACATCAATGCTTATTCTTCCGTAAGCCATTGCGGGTTTGTGTTGCTCGGTATTGGAATGCTCACCAAAACCGCCATAACGGGCGCAGTTATTCAAATGGTAAGCCATGGATTAATGACCGCACTTTTCTTCGCAGTTATCGGGATGATTTACCAGCGCACCCACACGCGTATGATTGGTGAAATGAGTGGCCTTCTAAATAAACTTCCTTTTATTATTACTGTATTATTTATTGTTGGATTTTGTTCTTTGGGTTTACCCGGGTTAAGTGGTTTTGTGGCCGAAGTCACCGTGTTTATGGGATCATGGGAACATCCGGATGCCTTCCATCGTATTATAACCATATTAGCTTGTATGAGTATTGTAGTAACGGCAGTGTATATTTTAAGAGCGGTAAGTAAAGTGTCAATGGGGCCGATGAACGAAACATTCAGTCATTTGAAAGATGCCGCTTGGAATGAAAAATTAGCTGCAGTTATTTTACTTTTTGGAATAATAACGATTGGCGTTGCACCTTTTTGGCTGAACGATTTAATAAGGCCGGCAGCAGAAATAATTATGCAGAAAATTACCGGAGGATAATAAAATTAGCTGAATGAAAGAATTTATGATTTTGATGAAACCTGAGCTGGTGGTAACCTTTATCATCTTTGTTTTGTTATTTATAAAATTGGGGAAGGCGATCAGCAATGATTTTTTATTAAACGTTATCCAGGTTTTATTGTTAATCAATTTCGCCTCAGGCTTCTTTTTTAATCATGAAGGAAATTTGTTTGGGGCAATGTACCACACAGACAAATTAATCGCTGCGCAAAAAAGTATTTTGAGCCTTGGCGTTTACCTGATTTCTTTATTATTTACCGATTGGTTTAAAAAAACAGAACATCTCGCAGAGTTTTTTATTTTAATGTTGTCTGCTTTGCTCGGCATGTTTTTCCTTATTTCCAGTGGGGATTTTTTAATCTTCTTTTTATCGCTCGAACTCGCAACTATCCCGGTAGCAGCGATGGCTAATTTTGACCTACATAAAAAAATATCTTCCGAAGGAGCGATGAAATTTATATTATCCTCCGCTTTTTCATCAGGCATTTTATTGTTTGGTATTTCATTAATTTATGGCGCTACGGGGTCCATCAGTTTCGCAGAAATTCCATCGCTTGTAACAGGAAACCCACTTCAGGTATTAGCTTTCGTATTTCTATTCACCGCATTTGCTTTTAAAATGTCTATTGTCCCTTTTCATTTGTGGACGGCTGATGTATATGAAGGTTCGCCCATGGCAGCGGCTTCTTTTTTATCTGTTGTTTCCAAGGGTGCCGTGGCGTTTATTTTTATTACAGTGCTTTACAAAGTCTTTCAGCCGATGCAGGAAATATGGTACAATATGGTGGTGCTTTTATCCATCATCACTATGATTACCGGAAACCTTTTTGCGCTGCGGCAACAAAATATAAAACGGTTCCTTGCTTTTTCTTCCATAGCCCAGATAGGTTTTATTTTAGTTGGTATAAGCGGCAATTCACCAGAGGCAATCACTTCCGTGGTTTATTTTATTTTAATCTACGTGTTTTCTAATTTGGCTGCTTTTGCAGTTGCAGCAACCATTTCCTCCAAATCCGGCAAAGAAAACATCAGCGATTACAAAGGCTTTTATAAAACCAATCCTTTCCTAACCTGGATAATGGCATTGTCTTTATTTTCGCTCGCCGGTATTCCGCCAACAGCAGGTTTTTTTGGAAAATTATTTTTGTTGACTGCGGGCGCAGCCAAAGCCAATTATTTTTTTATTATCATAGCCTCCTTAAACCTGGTCGTGTCATTGTATTATTATTTAAGGGTGATCCGGTCTATGTTTATGGATAAAAATGAACAACCGATTGAAAAAATAAAGGTGCAACTTTCCACAAAATTTGGTATGGCCATTTGTGCTGCAGGCATCATTTTGGTGGGGCTATTTAGTTGGATTTATGATTATATTCAATCCGTAACCTAAGCTGAGACAAGCCAGAACCAAAAAAAATTTTACCACGAAGACGCAAAGAGCACAAAGAAAAACTCTTTCTTTTTATTTTTTTGTAGAAAAAATCCTTCGTGTCTTCGTGCCCCTGGCTGCCGCCAGGCAGGTTTGTGGTAAAAATAAAAATTGCAAGGCAAAGGTTAAATATTTTTTTATGCGATAGAACCTTGGCGTTTATGGATTTTAATTTTTATTCAACATTTAAAATAATTTAAAAAATGGCGATCAATAAAAATCATCTTTTTGAAGAGCTTGACGGAATTAAATGTGGTATTGTAGAAAAAGAAGTTTCGCCGGAAAGAGTTGAATTCTTAAAAAAAGTATTAGAATATAATGGATTTACAGTTGTTGCAGTTCCTTCGCCGCCACCTAAAATAATCGCCAAACCTGTGGCAAAAAAAGAAGGGGAGGAGCCTGCCCCGGAACCTGAAGAACCAAAATTGCCGAAAACCTTTACAGTCGGGGTAACCGATTATACTTTTAATCCCATCAATGCCATTTTTGGAAGGCTTTTAAAAACGCCGAACGGACATGTAGTTACCCTTGCTTACTGGGAACAAAAAGAGAGCGAGAGCCATGATGAGATTCCTTATTTTGATAAGGGGTAAGATTTGGTGGATATAGTAAATAGGAAAGAAATAAGAAGGATTTTGTAATTACCTTTATTTTATGTTTTTCAACTTGCCTGGTGGCAGACGGGTCGGCTTTGGTTCGCAGAAAATTTTAAAAGAACAGGGAATCCAAGACTATTATGAAAGTTGTATTTATGAAAGCTATTTCATTTTAATAAGTACTTCGCGAAAGTGATTTAACTGAATGATAATCAGCAAAGATATTTTTTGAAGGAAAAGGTTTTTGAGGGGGAAACTTTCTGCTATTTTTGTTTTGTGTGCCATTCTTGTGGACACCGCTAACATCAACCGACGGGACATAAAACCAAAATTCCCGAAGGGCAGCAAGATTGAACATACCAACATTACACAACAAAACATGATTGAATTGTCCGAATAGTTGCCTACCAAGTCCTTTTTATTAAAATTTGGAGCAGATACCTTTGCCTAAATTTTAATAACAGAAAAAATTAGGAAACACATGACGAACACAAATAACCTAGAAATATCAACATTGACTGTAGCTCATATTGTAGTTATGGTGTCGGATTTAGAAGCCAGTTGCCGTTTTTATACCGAACTTGGACTCGCTCCTTTTACCGCTTATGACGGTGAGGTTGCTATTATTGAGTTACAAGGGGGCACCCATGTTCTCCTCTTCAAATCTAATGGAGAAAAAAATGAAGATATTTTGCAAAGCACAACAGGACAGTTCCGCCGCCGATTTTCAGAACAGTTCGACCTTATGATTCCTGGAAGAAGTCGGGAAGAATTAGAGGCATATCGGCAGGGATTGATTAATCGTGGAATTGTTGCTGGAGAGATTCCGGACGAAACATTTTATGGACACCATCTCTTCTGCATAAAAGACCCAGATGGTCATGGCATTACTATTTACACGAGCCACAGGATAAGCGGATAAGCAAATAGGAGAATATGCCTGTCGCAGCCATGAGAAGTACAGCGATCAGTCCCATTGTAGAAAAAATTGCTTTGTCTTAAATGACGTATTAGGCTAACTGTAGATAAGCCGATCTACCTAAACAAGTATATGATTGATTTATCCTAATAGTTGCCCGCTGAGTCCTTTTTATCAAAAAATGGAGCAGATACCTTTACCTAAATTTTAATAACAGAAAAAATGAAAGGATATAAAGTAGCTTATTGGATTGCAACTACCATTGTTGCATTATCGGGATCAATGGCTGGCATCATGTATTTTGTAAATCCCATGATAGTGGGAGAGTTTAAACATTTGGGGTTTCCAGGTTACTTCAGGATTGAGTTAGGTGTCGCACAATTATTAGGCGCGTTTGCCATCATTTTGCCAATGGTTCCCAATCGTATTAAAGAGTGGGCGTATGCAGGCTTTGCCATCAATTTTGCTTCTGCAATAATAGCACATATTGCTGTTGAAGGTATGTTAGCAGCAATAGCTCCGTTAATAGCATTATTGCTGTTATTCATGTCTTATTTTTGCTTCCATAGGCTAAATAAATATAACCGGATAGATTGAGATTGAAAAAATTAAAAAACATACCAACCTTAAAGGACGACGATGGATTTAAGATCATCATGTCTTACCTTGATCCTAAAGAATACAACAAAAAAAATTTTATTGATTTTTATATCCACGGGCTTTCTGATGATACTTACGAATTAAAAATGCCGTTGCCGCCCCATCGGCAGACAAATCATTCAATCATTTTGGTGACCGGAGGTTCTATTGTTGCGGGCGCAGGATTTGACCATTATACTGTTGATCAAAATATGATAATCGTTGTGCCAGCAGGGCAAATAACAAGTTTATCTTTTATGTCAGAAGATATTGAAGGTTTTTACCTACATTTCTCTGATAACTATTTATCTCACACTAAAATTGACCTGTCAGACTGGCTAATCCGGCCAGTTATAAAACTCGAAGAGGAAGACTCAGAACATTTAGTAATGTTGCTTAAGCGTATGCAGAAACTTAACGAAAGTGAGGTAAATGCGGACATCATAAAATTGTACCTGAACACTTTTCTTGCTGAAATGACCCGTTCATTTGATTTTCGGAAGAGAATTAACTTCTCAGCCCATGAACGGCTTGCAATGGAATTTGAACGGTTACTCAATTACCATGTCACTAAAGAAAAGTCAGTAGGGTTTTATGCCTCGCAGTTGAACGTAACGCCCAATCATCTTAACAAATCAGTAAAATCAACGCTGGACAAGTCCGCATCTGCTTTAATTAATGAAATGCTGATTTTGGAAGCCAAAGTCCTGATGCAAAATAACAATATGTCAGTCAGCGAGATCGCTTTTGAGATAGGAATTGAAGATGTTTCTTATTTCGGCCGCTTCTTTAAAAAACACACTGGCTTTACTCCTACCGAATATCGAAAGATGATTGAATTATCCGAATAGTCGCTTGACCCGTCCTTTTCGGCAAAGCCGGGACAGGGTACTTTTGCTAAGATTTAAAGCAAAAAAAATGAAGCGTAAGTTCTTATTATTCGCTGCCCTATACATTAAGTTAGGCGCTCCCTTTGCCCAAACTACCGACAGTTTACAAACGGCAAATGTCCCAGCGCAGGGAGCACCTACCTCTATTGAATTATTTGGTGGTAATCAAGGGTTCAATTTCCAGTTGATCCTAAGCAAACAGTTTTCGCCGACATCGAAGTTTGGATTCTTTAACGTAACAAGCTTTGCCAGCGGCTATACGCAGAGCAACCAAATAACTTCTATCATATCGCAGGCTGGCCTTACTGCCGAAGTATGGAAAGGTATTTCAGTAATGGCCGGCCTATCGGCTATGGGTTTTCCGGATGAACCCCTGGAAGTCAGGCCAACAGCAGGATTACAATATTTGCTGTTCAGCAGGGATTTTTCAGTTTTTGTGTTGCCGCGATTCGACCTGACTCAAACGTATAATTTTGAGACGCTTGCCGTTTTGGAATACAAACCTATGTTGTCAAAAAACTGGGGGATCTATACCAGAACGGAAGGGCTTTACAACTATAACACGAAACTGGGATATCATGATATAACCGAGATCAACCTGCGACTCGGGTTATCTTATAAAAACGTTCAGTTTGGAGTTGGTTCGATCCTGGATTTTTACGGACCGGACTCTTATAATGTCAACAACTTCGGAGTATTTATAAAAACAGATTTATTATAAAAACAAAAATTATGAAATTATCTAAAATACAATCAATAATCGTATTCACGATTTTGGTTTCCATTGCAATGTCAGCAATTATGAGTTTTGGTTTATTGTTTGTAAGAATAGGAAGGCATCCTGACTTTTTAAGCACCTGGTTTTTTAAATATTTTCTTGTTGACCTATGGCTTTCAATTCCAACAGGATTTATAGTAGTTCCTTTACTGAAAAAGTTAGTTGACAAAATAACTGTTACTGAATAAACACTTATAATTGCAAAAGTTTTAGACTGACTGCTTGCGGACTTCCAAAATTTATGCAGCGTGACAGAATAGAACGGCAGCTATCGGTTTGGCGTCAGTGGGGACGTTCATTTTATCAGCTTTTTGTACTACTATCATCGGTAGTCTATCGGCAGTCCGGGCTGAAAGTTAAAAATGCCAGCCCGTCGCCTCAAACTTTGTGCACTTCCAGGGCAACTGAAATTGGTAAAGAAAACTTACAACATTAGCAACTAAGAGCCAAAAACTACAAGGGTAAAATTTACCCTCATCTTTTGAACGAGAGTAATTTCTTAGTACTTTTGCCCTTGTATTAAAAATGAGAGTAAAACTTACACTTGAACAAAATGGGCAAATTTGACCGAAAAATACCCTATAATGACTTGCCTTTGCTACCGCCAAAGGCAGACATAGAAACGAAAAACATACTTCGCAAAACAATTTCGGCAGGTAGAGCTTTGGCTCAGTTGAACGGAACATTGTTGAATTTACCAAACCCAACTTTGTTTTTAGATACGATTTATTTACAGGAAGCAAAAGCGAGTTCGGAAGTAGAAAACATCATTACTACCAATGATGAACTCTACAAATCATTGGTTGCGGATAGAAAAGTAGAAAATTCAGCTACAAAAGAAGTGTTGAGCTACAAAGAGGCACTTTGGTTGGGCTTGGAACAGTTAAAGACAAAACCATTTATTACAACTAATCTCTGTGTCAAAATTGTTCAATGTATAAAGCAAAACAACGCTTCGATTCGGAATACACCCGGAACTACATTGTGCAACACACAAGGCGAAGTGATTTACACACCCCCAAGGGGAGAGCCGATTGTTCGTGAGAAGTTAGCGAATTTAGAAAAGTTCATCAACGAAGATGAAACAATTGACCCGCTTATCAAAATGGCATTAATGCATTATCAGTTTGAAGCTATCCACCCTTTTGCCGATGGCAACGGCAGAACAGGAAGAATTTTATTGTTGTTATATCTCAAACTTTCAGGTTTGTTGAAAACGCCTGCCATTTACCTAAGCGAATACATCATCAAAAACAAAGAAGATTACTACAGAAAACTGCGAGGCGTAACCGAAAACAACGAGTGGGAAAGCTACATTTTGTATATGTTGGATATGATTGAAGAAACTTCGGTAAAAGGTTTGTCACGGTTAAACAAAATCACGGCTGTAATGAAAACTACTGCTGATGAAATCAAAAAGAAGTTGCCAAAGATTTATTCAAAAGATTTGATAGAAATTTTGTTCCGTTTGCCTTACTCCAAGCGCAAACACTTGATTGACGAAAACATCGGAAACTTAAAGACAGCAGGAAACTATTTAATCGCATTAGAGGAAAACGGATTTTTGAAATCAGTAAAGGTCGGAAAAGAGAAATTATATCTCAACCAACGACTACTGAAAATATTGGAAGAAAAATAACAGCCGATGACAAGGATTTGGTGCAATAGAATTTTACTATTGAAACGACACGGGGCCAAAAGAAAATCTATTATTTCTTTGTTTGCTGCCAAATTTTAGGAAGAATTTTTTGGGTATTTATGGGTATTTTTATGGGTATGATGTCAATCTTAACAGCTACAACTTTGCTTCCAGCAATTTCTTCCACTCCTGATACAATCCATTATACAAATCAACATTCGTTGGTTCGAATTTCCCCAACGGCTTAAACTGAGAATAAGCTTCCTTATAATCTGTATAAATTCCTGCGCCAATTCCTGCGCCCAAAGCGGCTCCTACGCTACCGTCATTTTCATACAATTCAACAGCAACGCCTGTAGCATTTACAAAAGATTGTATAAAAACATCACTCAGAAATAAATTCGCTTTGCCGGCGCGAATGATGGTCGGATGCAAATCATTTTCACGCATGATGTCTAAACCATACCGGAAAGCAAATGCAATTCCTTCCTGAACGGCGCGGAAAATATGTGCTTTGGTATGTTTGTTTAAATCAATATTTTCAATGTGCGCATCAATCATTTTATTCTTCAACATCCGTTCTGATCCATTTCCAAATGGCAATACAAATAATCCATCGCTGCCGGGTTTTATGGTTGCTGCGAGTTGGTCCATTTCTTTGTAAGATAAATTTTCACAACACGTTTTTTTAACCCAGCTATACATAATTGCCGCACCATTGATGCAAAGTAAAACTCCAATGCGCTTATCATCCGTTGTGTGATTTACATGCACAAAACTATTTACTCTCGAATATTTATCAGATAATAATTTGTCAGTAACGGCATAAATAACACCGGAAGTACCTGCATTGGCGGCTACTTCGCCTGGCTCAAGTACATTTAATGATAATGCATTATTGGGTTGATCGCCTGCTTTATAAGTAACCGGAATATTTTCGTTTATGCCTAACTGTTTAGCTGCATCAGGGGATACTTTACCGTGCGATGAGAATAACGTCTGCACTTTTGGAATTAATGAATCATCAAAATCAAAATGGGCCATTACGTCTTTTGATATTACGTCTTTTTTGAAATCCCAGAATATTCCTTCGGATAATGCAGAAGAGGTTGTGGTAATTTGCCCTGTTAATTTCATGGCGATAAAATCTCCCGGCAACATGATTTTATCAATCTGCTTATAAATTCCCGGCTCATTATTCTTTACCCATGCTAATTTGGAAGCTGTAAAATTCCCCGGAGAATTTAAAAGACTTGAGGAGCATATTTCCTTTCCAATTTTATTAAAAGCATTTTCCCCAATATTTATTGCTCTGCTGTCGCACCAGATAATAGCGTCTCTTAAAACTTTTTGTTGTTTATCCACAATTACCAATCCATGCATCTGATAAGAAATTCCAATTGCAGCAATATTTTTCGGATCAAATTTTTTTGTTGCATTTAATTTTTTAAATGCCTGAATGGTATGCTCCCACCACATTTCAGGCGATTGCTCTGCCCATCCTGATTGAAGTGATTTGATTGGCGTTTCTGTTTCAGGGTATTGCGCAGAAGCAACAGATTGTTGTGTATCTGCATCTACCACAGAAACCTTTATAAAAGAAGTTCCAATATCAATTCCTAATAATAACATTTTCTTTTTTTTTATACTGATAAAATTATTCTACGCTCAATATACCTTCCGCCGGCTTTGCGGCTCCCAGTTCTTCACTCCGTTCAGATGGTAAAGAACCCGCAATACTGATCTTTATTTCCCCTGAATTTAAAACACTTTTCCCGTCTTCATTTACTATCTCCATCATAGCTGGAGTAATTTTAAAATTCACTTTTTCGGAAGCGCCTGGCGCTAGTGTGATTCGCTTAAAACCTTTTAAAGAATATAAAGGAATTTCCTTGCCACTTTCAAGATGGGTAAGATATAATTGAACTACTTCATCACCTTTCATTTTTCCAATATTGGTTACCGTTACTTCCGCATTTATGGATTCACTTTTTTTAATGGCTGATTTGGATAGTTTTAAATTGCCATAAGAAAATTTGGTATAGCTTAATCCAAATCCAAACGGATATAAAGGAACACCTTTAAAATAACGATAGGTTCTGTTTTGCATGGAATAATCATCGAATGGCGGAAGATCGGAATCGCTTTTATAAAAGGTAACCGGCAACCTTCCTGAAGGACTGTAGTCGCCAAACAAAACATCTGCAACAGCAGTTCCTGCTGCTTCTCCGCCATACCATGCATTCACAATTGCCGGTATATTTTCTTCTTCCCACGGAATGGCAAGTGCACTACCTGTCATCATCACAAATACTATCGGTTTACCGGTAGCTTTCAAGGCTTTCAAAAAATCCGTTTGCACGGCGGGTAAATCAATACTGGTGCGGTCGCCACCGCTGAATCCGGGTTTACTTACTTTCATTTCTTCTCCTTCCAAGCGGGGAGATATTCCTCCCACATAGATTATAACATCAGCATCTTTAATACTGTCTATCAGTTTTGAAAAATCTTCTGGTTCTGTTGATACAAAATCCGTTGCTTTTGAATAAAAAACATCTGCATTTTTCAATTTACTTTTTATGCCTTGTAGAACGGTAGTAACCACTGAAGGCTCACCATTATAATTTCCTAATTGCGTATTTGCATTATCTGCATTGGGGCCTAATACAGCAATTCTTTTTATATTTTTATTCAAAGGCAATAAATTATTTTCTTGTCCTGGCATTGGCGCATTGCGAAGCAAAACAATAGATTCCTTTGACATTTTCAAAGCAAGATCTTTGTGTGGCTGACTTTCTAAATTGGAAATTGGAATTTGCGCATATTTTACCATACTTGCCGGGTCAAACATTCCGAGACGAAAGCGAATTGTAAACAATCTTTTTAAAGAAACATCAATGTCTTTTTCTGTTATTTTTCCATCTTTCACTGCCTGTATCAAAGTCTTGTAAGTTTGGTTGCCACATTCCACATCAGTTCCATGCAACACCGCATCAGTAGCAGAACTTTCTGCATCAGGAAACATTTTATGCGTTTCGTAAAAATCATCAATGGCGCCGCAATCAGAAGTAACGTAACCTTTAAAATTCCATTTGTTGCGCAAAATATCAACCATCAATTTATCGTTTCCGCAACAGGGCTGGCCTGCATAGGCGTTATAGGCACACATAACGCCGGCAACTTTCGCATTTACTACTAATTGCTTAAACGCCGGAAGGTAGGTGTCCCAAAGATCATGATTACTAACGTTTACATCGAATACATGTCGGGAAGGTTCCGGTCCGCTATGAATGGCGTAATGCTTCGCGCATGCAGCGGCTTTCAGGTATTTTGGATCATCTCCTTGTAAACCTTCCACAAATGCAGTTCCTATCATACTGGTGAGAAATGGATCTTCACCATAAGTTTCCTGCCCGCGTCCCCATCTCGGATCGCGGAAAATATTGATGTTGGGCGTCCAGTAGGTTAAGCCTGTATATCGGCTGTAATCTTTTTTGCGAAGACTTTCATTGTGAATAGCGCGGCCTTCATCAGAAGTGAAATCACCCATTTTTTTCATTGCGTTTACATCGAAAGTAGCTGCCATTCCAATTGCCTGGGGATAAGAGGTTGTGTGATACTTTGTTCTGGCCACACCGTGCAAACATTCATTCCACCAATCATAAGGCGGAATTCCCAAACGCGGAATTGCCGGAGTGGAGTTGAGCATTTGATTTACTTTTTCTTCCAGTGTTAACCTGGAGACAAGATCATTAACGCGCGCCTGAGTAGATAAAGATGTATTTAGATAAGCGGGAGTTTGAGCCTGTCCGTAATTATCAAAAAGGAAAATAAAACATGCCAACAGTAAAGCAATTTTTTTCATCAATTTCTATTTATAAATGACCCAATCATTTTTTATTCAACAAAAGAAAATGGAGTTTCTATTCGTTCAGATTTTTTTAAATGTGTTTCTAAAATCTTTTCAAATCCATTATTTTTCGAGATGGAGGAATAAACATAACCATTAAATTTATCAGCGCATAAATGATTCTTGTTTAAAATTCAGGATTTGTCAATAAAGCATCTTCCACTGTTTGCTTAGGTTTCCTTTTCCACAAACCTTCAATTTCTTCAAGGGTTTTGCCCTTTGTTTCCGGTACAAATTTCCACATAAAAATCGCTGACAAAATTCCCATAACTCCGTAAATCCAATAAGAAAATCCATGATGGAATATGTTGGTCAGCCACACATTATCGTTCATAACCGGGAAAGTAAGAGAAACCACCCAATTGGCTATCCACTGCGCCGCCACTGCAATAGAGAGCGCACTGCGAATACTGTTCGGGAATATTTCTGCAAGCAAAACCCAGCAAACCGGACCCCAGCTCATAGCAAATGCAGCAGTATAAACCAACATGAATATTAATGCGGCAATTCCTAAAGCATTAAAATAAAAAGCAAATCCTAACGCGATCATGCTCACTGCCATTCCGATAGAACCTATAATCATCAAAGGTTTGCGGCCAAATTTATCAACGGTGTAAATAGCGACCACTGTAAAGAGAAGGTTTACAATGCCTACAATAATAGTTTGTAATAAAGAGGAATCCGTTGAAGAACCCATGTTGCGGAAAATATTGGAAGCATAATATAACACTACGTTTATTCCAACGAATTGTTGAAACACTGAAAGCATGATGCCCACGAAAATGATGAAGAAACCATAAGACAACCAGGGAACATTTTTTTCGTGTGTGGTTGATTTTATTTCTTCTAAAATTTTTGTTGCATTATCATTACCCGAGATCTTTTTCAAAACTTTTAATGCTTTTTCACTTTTTCCTTTCATTACCAGATACCGCGGCGTTTCAGGAACAAAGAATAAAAGAATAAAGAAGATGCCCGCGGGTATAACACCGGAGAAAAACATCCACCTCCAACCTTCGGTCAGCAACCATTGTTCATTGCCTTGCTGAGCAATAAAATAATTGACAAAGTAGATGAGTAACATTCCAAAGATGATGGCAAACTGGTTAAAAGAAACTAATTTTCCGCGAACATTTGCAGGTGCAATTTCAGCGATATACATTGGCGATATCATGGAAGCGATTCCAACACCTATTCCTCCGATGATACGAAAGATCACAAAAGAATACGCATCCTCGGTTCCGAAAATATTAAATGCTTCCGGTTTCCATGCTCCAATCGCGGAGATAAAAAAAGCCACTGCAGCAATCAAAAGCCCGTTTTTTCTTCCCAAAGATTTTGAAATAAACCCAGCAGAGGCGCCTCCGATAACACATCCGATTAAAGCGCTCGCAATTAAAAATCCTTTGATCACATCGGCGGTATCCTGCAAAGCAGATGCTTCTGTTGGAATTGCTTTTGCAAGAAAGCCTGTTGCCCAATAAACGACTGCCGCGATAATTACCAGGCACCAGATTCCTCCTTTTTTGAGCCCAACCAGCCTTATAATCTGACCGCTGATAATGAGGAAAATAACCAAAAGAACAATAACCATAAGGCCTCTATATTGCCGGATCATTGAAATAGCATATTGATAATGGGAAGGATCCGTAATGGCCTGGATATAAAAAGCCACGAGCGATTTTTCCGCTCCGTTAACCACTGCCGTATCGTATCCAAACAGGAGGCCTCCTAACGCAGCAACCAACGTCAGCAAAACAATATAACGTGGATTTCCTTTATTGAAACTGGTATTTGCCACGCCCGAAGAAGTGTTTACTAATGACATTGTTTTGGTTTAGAAAATGATCAGATAAAACGGTTAATGATATTTTCGAAATATTCCTGTTTGCCACTTCTCACTTCAGGTTCTCCTTTCTCTACAGCCAGGTTTCTCAAGTCTTCTAATGTCAATTTACCTTCTTCAAATTCTTTTCCCTTTCCTTTATCAAAAGAAGCGTAGCGATCTGCTCTTAATTTTTTATACTCTGATTTATTTAAAATAGTATCTGCAATTATTAATGCTCTTGCAAATGAATCCATGCCGCCGATATGTGCATAAAAAAGATCAGCAGGATCAGTGGAGTTTCTTCGGATCTTAGCATCGAAATTGATACCACCATTCTTAAATCCGCCTGCTTCAAGTATGATAAGCATTGCCTCAGTCAACTCATTAATATTATTCGGGAACTGATCTGTATCCCAACCAGTCTGATAATCTCCCCGGTTGGCATCCATGCTTCCCATAACACCTGCATCTGCTGCTACCTGTAGTTCATGAGTAAACGTGTGCCCGGCAAGGGTTGCATGATTTACTTCAATGTTTAATTTGAAATCATCCATCAGATCATATTGGCGCATAAAACTGATAACAGTGGCAGCATCATAATCATATTGATGTTTGGTGGGCTCGCAAGGTTTTGGCTCAATTAAAAAGGTTCCTTTAAAACCATTTTTGCGGGCATAATCTTTTGCAGTGTGTAAAAATTTTGCAAGATGTTCCTGCTCTCTCTTCATGTTGGTATTCAGTAAAGTCATATATCCTTCGCGGCCTCCCCAGAAAACATAATTGGATCCGCCCAATTCAATAGTAGCATCCAGCGCAGCTTTTACCTGTGCGGCACCATGAGTCAATACGTGAAAATCAGGATTGGTAGAAGCGCCATTCATGTATCTCCTGTGTGAAAAAAGATTAGCGGTACCCCATAATAATTTTACCCCGCTTTCCTGTTGTTTTTGTTTTGCGTAAGCGGTAATTGCCTTTAATCTTTTTTCATTATCAGCAACGTCATTGGTATAATCAACGAGGTCAACATCATGGAAACAATAATAGGGCAAATTCATTTTAGTGATGAATTCAAACGCCGCATCCATTTTGTCTTTGGCTCTTTTGATAGGATCCTCTTTTTCATTCCATGGAAAAATATGAGTGCCTTCACCAAAAGGGTCAGCACCAACATTACCGAATGAATGCCAGTAGGCGCATGCAAATTTGAAAAACTCTTTCATTGTTTTACCTGCTATCTTTTTATTTTCATCGTACCAACGAAAAGCAAAAGGATTATCGCTTTTCTGGCCTTCGTATTTTATTTCCGGGATGTTTTTAAAGAACTGTTTTTTTCCAGTGATTACTTGCATGATTTTTCGTTTTTTTTATTTTGGGTTCAATGTAAAATGTTTTTCTATCTATAAACAATGATATTTTACCAATTTGTAGCTGTATTTTGACTAATTCTAATTGTGATTCATTTTCATCACGTGATTTTTAGTAAAGTCTAATCTTTTCAGTTGATAAGTCACTAATTTACTATCTCCTTCTTTGATCTTAATATTTGTATCTACAGGTGGATTTTGAAAAACCTGTGTCTTACCGGTTACAGGCCATGTCACTTCAATCTTTTCAATGGATGTTGCCTGGTCTATGCCAATATGCTGAAGTAAAGGATTAGCGCCAAAACTTCCTCCAGAATTTACATCCCGGTAAACAGATCTCTCTTTACTATTTTCTTTAAAAGTCACTTTTATTTTCGCGCCAATTGCTATCCTGTTAGAAACAGTGCCCTGCAACGAAAGATTGACCCAGTGGTTATTATTCTGACCAGGGTTTAAATAAAGAGAATTTTCATAAGCATCACCTACATACGCGCCACCCATCTTGATATATATATCCTCATTGCCGTCATTATCAAGGTCAGCAAAAGCAACCCCGTGGCCTTTTTGAATATTACCCACACGTGCAGAAGTGGTAACATCCAGAAAGCTTTTACCATTCATATTCTTAAACAATTTATTAGGTATAGCCGATTTAAATGAAGGGTTCCCGGTGCCCAGGTAAAAATCCAGGTAGCCATCATTGTCAATGTCGCCAAAATTAGATCCCATCGCAAAGGCAATTTTATTTAACCCCACTTTTTTGGAAACATCTGTAAAGGTGCCATCATGATTGTTCCTGAATAAAAATACTTTACCCCCATCGTTCACAGGCGCTCCGATTGCTTCTGCTGCTGCATAGGAAGCAAGAGAACCCTTAAACTGATATCCGCACACAAGAATATCAAGCCATCCATCATTATCATAATCCCAAAACCATGTCGGGAAAGTGGGGGTTAGATTATTGCTTAATCCAGCCTCTTTACTTACGTCCTTAAACTTAACAGGCCCCCCTTTAATCGTTTCATTCTTCAATAATATTTTCTTACCGTTTAATGTGGAGATAAAAATATCTGTAAGCCCATCATTATTATAATCACCCGAGGTAACTCCTTTTACAAACTCAGTGATGGCACAGCCGGCTTTTGCTGCCTCTTCTGTAAAAGTGCCGTTTTTATTATTTATGTACAATTCACAAGGATTCGGTTTTTCACCGGGAGTTGTTTCATTTCCTATAAAAACATCAAGCCATCCGTCATTATTAAAATCTGCCCAGGTAGCAGTTTGAGTGGGATGAAACGAAAGTAGTCCCGCCTCTTTAGTTACATCCGTGAAAGTGCCATCGCCATTGTTTCTTAATAAAGAATTGGGTGTATTACCAAATTTACCTTTCCATCCTCCTCTCAAAACAAAGATATCCTTGAGCCCATCATTGTTGTAATCTGTCTGCATGATATTCAAACCTCCAGTCAAATATCCTAATCCTGAGGAATCAGACATGTCTGTAAAAGTCCCGTTGCCATTATTCCTATAATACTTCATTGGTTCTTTCAGTGACCAGCTACTAAGTACTATATCAGGATAGCCATCATTATTAAAGTCATCAACAATGCATCCACCAGCCTGGCATTTATAATTCAATCCAACATTAGCTGCCACATCAGTAAAAGGCTTTATTAAGTGCGTTGAATCATCATTTTCCACTTTCAAAAGAAATTGGGGAGGCACCCCATCCGGATAACCACCGGTGGTCATATAGGCAATGTTCAGCAGCCATCTGGATTCGAGGTCTCCTGGATTATCTAATAATACCTCTTTGTATATTTCGATGGCTTTTTCGGCTGGCGTCTTATCCTGATGAACACCCCCTGCTGAAATAGGGTATATGCAGGATTCAGCATTGTGCATATTAATACAATTCATTCTTTCGCCCAATCTTAAATAACTAATCGCCATATCTTTAAGAATAGATTCCTTCAGATCAAGATTACCTTTTGTTTTTCCAAGCAAATCCTGGAAAATATTAATCGCCTTTTGTTCTTCCCCCAATTCTAAAAGAGCATTTGCTTTTCGGTCCAGCGCTTTTGTAATGGCATCCTCGTCAGAAGAATTATTTATGATAGAATCAGTGTATTTTACCACACTCTCCGGACTGAAAACATTTTCGGGATTTTGATAATTTCTTTGTGCTTCTTTTAGCAGATCAATCATTCCTTGGTTTGGAAGAGGTTTAGACTTGCAGGAAAAGAATAGGATGGGCAACGCAAAAACGAAAAAAAATATAACCAAATCCCCTTTAAAAAGATAGTACCTTTTATTAGATTTTTTGGACAATAGGGATATGATAATACAAGTTACCATGAAAGAATTTAGTTAAACAAAAATATATAAACCAACATAGTTAGAACCTAATAAAAAGCCACTACTTTGTCATAATTAATGGCTTGTTTGAAATTAATTTTAATACTGACGTTAAGGCTTGATTATAAAGAAATTAAAAATCATGAAAAATATTGCTTTACTAAACTTAAAAAATAGAGGCTAACATGTAGCCTCTATTTTTTAAAACTAATTCTACTCTAATTCTATTTTATTAAAGGGTTGGCTGAAGTTTCGATTGAAGGAATTGGAAGCAAAGACACCTGTCCTGGTGTTGGATCAGGTCTGATTGATGGGTAATACCCTTTTGCCCTCCAACGTAAAATGTTCACATCACTACGTTCTTCACCAGCAAACTCAACAGCATTTTCATGCATCACGGCTTTTATTGCATCGTCATGTGAAGTTAATGTGACTGGAGGCATATTAACACCAGGCCGTGCACGAACTTCATTAATATAACTTGCTGCCTTGGCAGGGGTTCCTACTTCCGCCTCACACTCTGCAAGCATAAGCAGAACATCGGCATAGCGGATCAAGCGTATGTTTATACCATCAGGATGAAACCCATCGTCAGTCCAGTCAAGTACTGAACCTTTGCGGTACACTCTTTTCTTCACCACGCCATTGTGGTTGCTTTGAGCCACATTCATTCCAGCTTCAGTAAGTGCATAACCCGGCACAGTGCCTGTCATTGTCATAATATTGTCTCCTGATTCGTAGAAAGTGTATCCGTATCTTGGATCGCCAGCTTCAAATTCATCAAGAATTGAATTGGATGGAATTACGTTGCCCCAAACAATTCCATATTCCTGGCTACGCATGCAACTTGCATCTGCAGTAGGCCCTTCACCGGTATACCCCCAGTTGAAGTTATCATCACCCTTATCAACAAAAACCAATTCGAAAACAGATCCTGAATTGAATTCATGACCCGTAGCAATTTTCGTAGATCCCAGCGCAACATCCCCATCAAAATTCCATAAATAAGGCACCAGCGTGTATTTCCCATAGTCATTCAAAAGGGCCGTTTTTGCGGACGCATAATCACCGTTCTGCATTTGAACCCTCCCCAATAGTGCATAAGCTGCACCTTTGGTGGCCCTTCCCTGGTCCGCCGCAACATCTGGTAATTTCGAAGCAGCATCTGTTAAGTCGCTAATAATTAATGTGTAAATATCAGCAGCCGGTGACGTAGCTTTATAACCTGAAGGAGATGTGATAGGTTCAGTGTAAAGCGGCACATCACCCCAATGGGAAACTAGTTCAAAATAAGCCCATGCACGTAAAAATTCAGCTTCCCCAACTGTTACATCTCTCAGTGCTGTATTATCAGTTACACCTGACGCATCTGAAATAACCAGGTTAGCCCTGTTAATCATTTGATAGCTTCCGGTCCACATCTCTCCTATTAGTCCGTTTGCAGCTGATGGAGAAGGTTGAAGCAATACCTCCTGGTATGGCGAAGCAAGTTGAGGGCCCCCTGCTGCCATTTCACCTCCCCTCACTTCATGGAAGTACATCCCTTCACGGCCCCACAGGTTTCCCGAACGCATAGTTGAATAGACGGCATTTACGCCATTTTGAAGTTCCACAGCTGTTTTAAAATAGCTTTCTGTTGTGGGATTATTTTGGTCAGTTATATTCAGCTTTTTATTACAGGCAAATATGACTGCGGTAACCAGGACAATAGTTACACTAAGTATTTTAATATTTCGCTTCATAATTTTGATTTTAGAAAAATTTGTATTTTAATTTTTTCTTAGAAATTTAGGTTGATTCCCACTTGATATCCATGTGGTGTAGGATACTCCGCATAATCAATACCATTGGTTAATGATGATGATCCAGGTTGTCTATTGCCCACTTCAGGATCGAGCCCCGTATACTTTGTAAACGTCAGGATATTCTGTGCCGATACGTAGATTTTGAAATTACTTACAACGCCCCTGGTCATAGACTGTAAAGATTTCGCAGGTATGTTATAGCTCAACATGATATTTTTCAGGCGTAGATACGAGCCATCTTCAACGAATCGGGTAGACGAACGTGCATTATTATTTGGATCTGCCGATATCGCACGTGGCACATCTGTGTTGGTATTGCTAGGCGTCCAGGCATCCAATACGCGTGTACCTGCATTAAAAAAGCGAATCATACCTTCCGTAGCGGTACGGGTTGCATTGTATATCTTATTACCCTGTACTCCCGAAAAGAATACACTCAAACCAAAGTTTTTATAGTTCGCTCCAAGATTAAACGAATAATTATACTTAGGAATAAAGCTACCCAGGTAGGTTTCGTCGCTGGCGTCAATTTTACCATCATGATTCAAATCCTTGAACATAAGGTCACCAGGTCCGGTCCCGGCTGCTTGAGTCGCGTGCTTTGTTACCTGAGCGGAATCCTGAAAAATCCCCTCTACCACATAGCCATACAAAGATTGGATTGGATGACCTGGAGCGGTCTGGGTGACATTATAATTTTCAGTAAAATCAGCATCAGCGCCCGCTTGAATATTAGTAACTCCCGGAGCTAACGAATGAACCTCATTTGTTACAAAACTAATAAGTCCCGATACATTCCATTGGAAAGCGCCTACCCTGTCATTGTAACCTAATTGCAATTCAACCCCATTGTTACTCATAGAGCCCGCGTTTGTTATCACACTACTATTTAGATAACCCATTGAAGGAGGAAGAGGAACGGCCAAAATCAAGTTGTTGGTTCTTCGTTGATAATATTCAGCAGTCAAGGTAAATTTATTGTGCAGCAAACCCAAATCCACCCCTATATTTGTTTGCTTCGTGGTTTCCCACGACAAATCTTTGTTTCCCAAACTTTGAATTGAAGAGGCTGGTCCACCTGTCAGATTATTGCCGAAAGGATAATAGGCACTATTGGCACTAACACTTGCTAACCAGGGGGTAGCTCCTAAAACTGCTCCGTTAAGGCCGGTAATTCCCCAGCCCGCCCGCAATTTTAATTCAGAAATTAGGGTTTGGTTCTTCATGAAATCCTCCTGGTCAATTCTCCATCCTACAGAAGCAGAGGGGAATGTTGCCCATTTGTTACCCGGAGCCCAATAGGAACCACCATCACGACGAACGGCGGCACTAAGCAAGTACTTTCCTTTAAAATCGTAATTCACACGACCTACATACGATATGATGTTAAGATCTTGTGTGAGAGTTTGAGCAGATACATTGCTGGCATTATTCAGCGTTTTGAGGGTATTTGAGGCCTGGTTGCCGTTGGCATTTTCATTTATGATATTTTGACCTTGATACTCATATACAGCGATTGCGTTAACATGATGGTTACCAAAAGTCTTATCAAATGTAAGCTGCTCAGTATATAGCTGAGTAGTAGAAATAGACCGGTTATTCGTAATAGAAGCTAAAATTGCGCTGGAACCGGCTACGGTACCGCCGTCATTAAATATGGGTGAAAACCGGTAATCCAATAGGTTGGAATAATCGACACCGAATGTTGAGCGGAATTTTAACCACTTAGTGAAATTTATTTCCACGTACGCAGTTCCCAAAATTTTAGTAGTCGTTCTGTTGCCTGGGTTTTTTACAGTTGCATCTTCTATTGGATTGGTGGGATCACCTCCATCCAAAACAGAGTTTACGCCTCTGAATCCATCGCTAGTGGTTAGATCATATACCGGCATATATGGCATTATCCTGATAACGTTCATTAAATTTGACCGGCTGCCGGTTTCATTATTATCATAAGCCTGGTTGCCAGAAGCAACATACAGGTTCTCTCCAAAAGTGAACGCGTTGCTTATTTTATGCTCCGAATTAATACGGAAATTAAACCGTTTGTACCCAACGGTAGGCGTAGTACCTGTTTGATTTAAATAACCTGCAGAAGCATAAAACCTGGAAATATCATTTCCACCGCTTAGGCCAATATTGGTTGATGTCATTGCACCTTGTTTAAAATAGGCGTCCTGCCAATTAGTGGCATTATTGCCATAGGTTGTAGAAGCGCCCTGATATATTGGTTGGTTAACCCAATTCGGAACATAATTCGGATCACGTCTTGGTACCAAGCTGCCGTTGTATGCCTTTGCATATTGGTCAAACTGGGAAGGATTCAGCAAGCTCAATCTTTGGGTTACATCCTGGATACCATAGTAAGAATCAAGACTGATATGCATTTTCCCATCTCTGCTGCCCTTTTTGGTGGTAATCATAATAACACCATTAGTAGCTCGTGAACCGTAGATGGCTGCCGCGGAAGCGTCCTTCAAAACATCCACAGACAGAATGTCATGTGTATCGATTGCTGACAAATCGCCAGTAGGAAATCCATCTACAACATATAGGGGATTGGACGCATAACTTATAGAACTGATACCCCTTATGGTAACAAGTGGAGAACTTCCGGGACTTCCGTTGTTAACAACTGAAACACCGGCCACGCGCCCCTGCAAAGCTGATTCTACGCTTATCACAGGAACCTCATTGAGTACTTTACCGCTAACTGTTGAAATAGCACCTGTAACAGCGGTTCGTTTTTGACTACCGTAACCGGTAACTACCACTTCGGTAAGTTCGGTATTTGTTGCTGTGAGGGATATGGTGATGTTGTCACCATTCATCACTGTAACTTCTTTGGTAGCAAAACCTAAAGAGCTAACGACTAATACCTCTCCAGGAGAAGCCGCAATCGTGAAAGCGCCATCTTTATCAGTGATGGTACCCTTAGCTTTTTTCTGTATTACTACAGAAGCATCCGATAATGGCTTTCCCGTTTGGTCGGTAACTGTGCCGTGAACTGACTGCGCATAGCTCGTCGTTTGAAAAGCGCTACAGAAAATAAAAAAGAAAATAAAAAAGAAAGATTTTCCTGCTAATGAAGAAAATTTCTTGAGCAATCGATTTTGAATAATAATAGACATAAGAAGAGTTGGTTTATGTATTTGAAAATTGATAATTTTAAATCTCATACTTATAGCATATCCGATATCCTTAACAACTGATATTTATTTATGCCACCCCGCAAAAAAATTATACAAACAATTTGGTAAATCCCCGAAACCGATTACAGAAAAGATAAGTTCAACTTAAAATTTTGGCTCTTCCTCTCTTTATTAAAATTGTAATTTTGATTCATCAAGCATCTGTAAAAAAACAATCTGAGCGCAAAATAAGTCTTTTTTTTGTAAAGTAATCGGTTGCATAAAAAAAAATTATTTTTTTCTTATATTTGCGACTTAATACCCATTTAATAATTTGAAAACTGACAAAGAAGTTACGATTTATGATATCGCCAGGCAACTCAATGTTTCAGCCGCTACGGTTAGCCGCGCGCTGAATACTAATACTTCCGTAAGTGCCACTACCAGGAAAAAAGTAAATGATTTAGCTGAAAGTTTAGGCTACAGGCATAATCTTTTCGCAACCAGCCTCAGGCTTCAAAAAACTCACACGATTGGTGTAATTCTTCATGAACTAAACAGTTATTTTATTACATCTGTGTTGGCGGGTATTGAAAAGATTGTAAGGGCAGCAAAGTATAATTTGATCATCGTCCACTCTGCAGAAAGTGCTGATATAGAAATCGCCAATGCGCATAGCCTTTTTCATAAACGTGTGGATGGCGTTATTGCTTCTCTTTCATTTAATACGAAAGATCTTTCACATTTTCAGCAATTTCAAAGTAAGAACATACCAGTGGTTTACTTTGATCGTGTTTTTGAAAACAGTGATGGCGCCAAAATCATTATCAATAATTTTCAGGCAGGGTATGACGCAACCAGTCATCTTATTGAACAGGGCTGCAAACATATTGCGCACATTACCTCAAGCCTTAATAGAAATGTTTATGGAGAACGCATGAGGGGGTATAAACAGGCGTTGCTTGATCACAAAATTAAATTTGAAGAGAAGCTCTTGATTGTTGATGGCCTTAAAGAAGAAGATTCTACAAGATCGGCAAATCGTATTCTGGCTATCAAGCCTTTACCTGACGGCATTTTTATTACCAATGATTTTTGTGCAGCCGTAGTAATGCAGTCACTTAAAGATGCCGGCGTACGCGTGCCGGAGGATGTTGCTATTGTCGGTTTTAACAATGATATCATTGGAAAAGTCGTCAGTCCGAAACTTACTACCATTAATTACCCCGGCTTTGAAATGGGGCAACTTGCAGCACGAACGCTCATAGGCCATCTCACGGGCATGTGGGATATGAACATTACCAGCACTATGGTCATTAAGTCTGAACTGATCGTAAGGGAATCATCTCTGAAAAAAGGAAAAAAATAAACAGGCAGTTTTTCAAATTATGAAATAAATAAAGCGACAAATTAAGGAAATAAAAATCGCCGTTATTCCTGCCCGACTGCGCCATTCCCGTCCGACCGGGGCCATCCGGGCGGGCAGGCGGGTGTTGGTTTACTATCAAGGCTTCTGTACTTTTACGGGACTACCTTTCAAAATCTATTTGCACTTAAATACTTTCAAAGAATCATTATTAACCGCGACAAGAATTAGTTTTTCGTGTTTTGCATTTGTAATCATCTTCATATCCTTTACGTCGCCATCTATTTTAAAACCGCTTAATTCGGGAGATATCACTTTAAATTCTTTATTATTTATTCCTTTCAGAAAACAACCATAGGAAGCGTCGTATCTGCCCGTCAATACCGCTGCCTGGTATTCATTGCCGGCTAACAAAATATCTTTAATACCATCACCATCCATGTCTGTGCAAACAATAGCATTCACTGGTGCGAACTGAGCTTCCATTGGTAGCGCATGCATCACAAACTTTCCATTGCCTTTATTTTCAAACCAACAACTGCGGGTTTCATTACAGGTGAATACCTGCAGATTTTTACTGTTAGTAAAAATATCATCATGTGTTGCTTTTGCAAAATCTTTGTTCGATAAAAATTTATTTTTTAACGCAGGAACCTGGGCAGAAAGCTCATCGCGATTAATAGAAGGAAACAACTTTCTTTTTCCATCCTCATCCTTAATATAATAAAATAAAACCGGGTCAATCTTTCCACTGTTATCGATGTCATCTGCGTACAATTTCATTGGGTATTTTGCAGAGGCATTGTAATTATTATTCAATCCGATATTTCCTGCAATAAGATCTATATCACCATCGCCATCTACATCGGTTGCAATCAAGTTGCGCCATAAGCCAAAGATGTTTTCTATTCCGGTTGTGGCTGTAGTTTCTGTAAACTTGCTTCCATCGTTTTTGAAAAACCGTATGGGCATGTATTCGCCTGCGATAACAAGTTCAGGATGTTTGTCATTATCCAAATCCACCCACTGGGCTGCTGTAATCATTCCGGCCTTAGATAAAGCAGGGCACACTTTATCGGTAACATCTGTAAAAATTCCTTTGTTGTTTTTCAAAAGAAAACTCCGTGGTGATAAAGGATATTGTTTCGACACACGCCCTCCGATAAATATGTCCATCTGGCCATCACCATCATAATCCGCAACTGCCACGCAGCCCGCAATAGTTCTGACGTTGGCCGGAATGGCGTTTGGACTCAGTGTAAAATTTCCTTTCCCATCATTGAGATACAAACGCGGCTGATAATATTGCGATGTATCGCTGAAACGCATGTCGCCATAAGTAACCAATAAATCCAAATCGCCATCTCCATCCGCATCAAATAACACACTTCCTTCATCTTCTTCAAAACGGGAACCAATTGTAAAATCTTTACTGGTAAAATTTCCATCTTTTCCCTGGGTAAAAATCTTTGGCAGCGAATTAAATCCTGCACCAATATAAAAATCAGTTGTGCCATCATTATTTATGTCACCCGTTGAGATGAATGGACCTAACTGTGAATATTTTTGTGGCAACAAAGGCTGTTCTTCATAATCATTAAAAGGCACTTCAATATGCTTGTACAAAGCGTTTACAGAATCCGTCACATCGTGAAAAATTTGTTGATTGATGTTTGGACGCGATGGGTACCAATTGACTGTCGCATTTTTTTGAAACAACGTGTAAGTTGAATCTGCTTTCAGATTTTGTAAAATTTGTTTCTTATTATTTGGCCAAACAATCACAACGGAATCAACTGTTTTATTTTTTCCTGTTCCAAATAAAAGTTTGGTATCGACGGATGATAAATAACCACGTACAGGATATTCTTCCTGCAACTGTTTTGTACCGTTTGCATATACAAATACTTTAGTGCCAAAACCTTTTGTATTTAAACTATCCCCGTGCAATATAAAACTAAGACTGTGATTGACTTTGGGTTTGCCCGGTTGATTTTCATTGTTGATTAAAATGAATGCCGGACCGTTGATGTTGTTTACCACTAAGTCAAGGTCGCCATCATTATCAAGGTCAACATAGGCAGCACCGGTAGATAATGATTTTTCTTTAATGCCTGACGAATCAGTAACGTTTGTAAAAGTATAATTGCCATTGTTGAGATACAAATAGTTTGGAACTTCTACATGGCCAAGCGAAACCATTTTATCATTGAGCATTTTTTTGGATTGCTCTTCGGATGATGCATTGCGCGCTGTTTTACTAAAGTCGATAAAATCAGCATTGATAAAATCCCTTCCAATACCATTAGTGATATGTAAATCTTTATAACCATCGTTATTAAAATCAGCAAATAAAATACTCCAACTCCAATCAGTTTCGCTGATACCCGCGAGCTGGCCAATTTCACTAAAGAAAGGAAGCGATGTATCACCTTCATAATAATTTCCATTATTCAGTTGCAACATATTTCGCGAGAACTCAGGTGAATAACCCAGGTTCCTTTCTTCCTGGTACCTGTCATAATTCATGAAAGAATAAATTTGTTTTTGGCGGTAATTATCTTCCGGCATCATGTCCACGGTTGCAAAATCAATTTTGCCATCATTATTGATATCCGCTGCATCAGAACCCATACTGCTATAACTCTGGTGTTTTGTAGAACGGTCAAGCATATTCGAAAATGTGCCGTTCTTATTATTCAACCAAAAATCATCATTGGAAACAAAATCGTTGCTCACATAAATATCTGGCCAGCCATCCATATTAAAATCAGAGACAGAAACGCCTAAGCCATAGCCATCTTCTTTAATGCCAGCTTCTTTGGAAACATCCGTAAACACCGGATGTCCATTTTTAAATCCATCATTTCTATACAACTTATCGTTAGCCGGCGAATTTCCTGAAAGGTTTTTTTGAAAAAGATAGTTGGCCGAATAGGAAGCGTTTAACATGTAATTACATAAATACATATCAAGGTCTCCATCTTTATCATAATCAAAAAACACAGCCTGGGTGGC
>Ga0207933_1000174_pt1 | contig 66501 bp, 68 predicted proteins | sample NGESurdeep092012_4_FD_184488 | JGI IMG/M metagenome (GOLD analysis project Ga0207933, IMG submission 184488) | Arctic peat soil microbial communities from Barrow, Alaska - NGEE Surface sample F53-3 deep-092012 (SPAdes) | ecosystem: Environmental > Terrestrial > Soil > Wetlands > Peat ...
GAAGTCGACCCCCGTGCGCGTGCAGTCCATCAAGGGGCTCATCGACATCGAGTCGCTCAAGATCGTTGACGCCACGTCGTTCACCACGAATCAGATCGGACTCGCGACGCTACTCACCTCCGACGCACTCGTCGTCGACGACTACCGCGAGGATCGCGTCACTGGCAGTTTCGTGTTGATCGACGAAGTCACGAACGCCACCGTCGCCGCGGGCATGATTGGACACGCCACGTTCCTCTAGGTCCTCACGTGGGCCGCGCTGAACGGCGCCGACGCCGCTGGAGCGTCCACGAAGGAACCGTCACCACAGCAACGGGACGAGTCGATAGCGCGTGCGCGCCGCGAAGACGCTGAACGATTCGTGAAAGGCGTTGCCGAGCAGTTGTTCCTCCATCTGGATTCGGTAGATCTGCAGCGCCACCACGCACGAGGCGCCGATGAGCGTGGAGAGCCGGGCGTACCCGAGGACGATGCCCACGATCATCAGCGTTTCGGCGAGGTAGATGGGGTGACGCACGAACCGGTACGGGCCCGTCATCACGAGGGCCCGCGCTTCGGGCTCAATCGAGAAACTCGACCCCAGATGCAAGAGCGCGCTGAGCGCGAGGGCCGCGCCAAGCACGGTCACGCCGAGACCAGCCTCCTCCACGAAGGATGACGCGCTCCACACGACGGGGCCGGCCGGTAGGTAGCTCAGTCCGACCATCAAAAACGTCGCGGTGAGCGCGGTGACGACCGCAACACGGCGACCGTCGCGCGCTCGAGGACTCTTGCTCGACAGCAAAGTGCCCGCGGCGCCGAGGACGAACGCCGCGTACAGTGCGCTCCGGGTGAGCACCGAGGCCACCGTCCAACTCGGAACCGCCGTGAAAGTTGTCCAGTCGCGCACGACGGCGACGATCTGCGAGAGACCGAGCCAGCCGAGGACCAGCGCCGGCGCGTACACGTGAAGTGCGCGTCGCGCGATGCCGGGGCGACGTGAGCGTCGCGCCGCGTCGAGCGACGCGCTTAGACCTTCGAGATCAACCGCCGGCGCTCGCACTCGACCCACCAGTGGTACTCGCGGCCGCTCCGCCACCGCCGCCGAAGCCGCCGCCACCGAAGCCGCCACCCACCGTGGTGACGCCCTTCGCGGTGTCGGCAATCGAGGCCGCCTGGACCGAACCGTTCTTCTGCGTCGGTCCCTGGACCGTGACCGTGTCACCGGGCTTCAGCGCCGAAAGAGACGACGCGGCGTTGCGGTCGACGGTCGTCACCGAGGTCACCTTCACCGCGACGAGCGCGCCACTGGCGCTGGTCACGTACAGAGTATTGCCAATGATGTCCGTCACGGTGCCCGTCGTCACACCCGACGCGCCCGTCGTCACGGCGGCACCGGTCTTCGACGCGCCAGCGAAGGCCGCGCCGAAGGGTCGACCCGCCGCCGACGTTGACGTCGACGGGGTCGACTGACCACGCTGCAAGAACGCACCGAGGGAAAGGCCGCCGACGAGCAACAGCAGTGCCACCAGGACCGTCACGGGCCACGGCGCGCGGAAACCCTTCTTTGACGCCTGCGTGGGCCACTCCTCGGTCTCGCCGCCGAACAACACGTCGAAGGCGTCGTTGTTGGCCCCACTGGGCACCTGGGCACGGTGTTGAGCCCCGGCTGGGGTGCCACCGTCCACATCGTCTGACGAGTGAACACCCTCGGTACTGTCCGTCGATCCTCTTGTCATGTCGAACTGCCTTTCATACTTACTCGTAGCGAAGGGCGTCGATCGGGCGCAGTGACGCGGCTCGATACGCCGGATAGAAGCCCGCGACGATGCCAACGCTCAACGCGACGCCCAAGGCGAGGGGAATGGAGTACGACGCCAGTACGGGTTTCACGCCCGCGATGGTGAAACGCGACACGACGACGCCGGCGATCGCCCCTAACACGCCGCCCATGAAAGAAATCACGGTCGACTCGATGAGGAACTGGGTCAAGACGACCGACTTTCGAGCGCCGATGGCCTTGCGAATGCCGATCTCGCGAGTGCGCTCAGTCACGGTGACGAGCATGATGTTCATCACGCCAATCGCGCCGACGAGCAGCGACACGGCGGCCACCCAGCCCAGGAGGGCGGTGAAGGTCTTGGAACTGGACGTGGCCGTCGAAATGAGACTCGCTTGATTGAGCACGTTGAAGGGAAGCGCGGCGACGGTGGTGTCGTTCTGCGCCGCGAGGACGCTCTCGACTTCGCTCTGCGCCAGCGAGAGCGTCGACGCGGACTTTCCTTGGATGAGGAGTTCGGAGAACGACTGCGACTCACCGGTCAGTTGATCCTGGACTGCGGTGTAGGGAGCGATCACGACGGCGTCCGCGTTCGTCAAACCAGTGGATCCCTTGGACGCGAGCAGACCAACAATGGTGAATCGAGCTGATCCGAGTTCAATCTGTTGTCCCAGGGGGTCGGTGCCCGTGACGAAGAGACCACTGGCCACGGACGCGCCGATGTCGATAACTTGCGCGTGGCTGGTCACGTCGGCCGCCGAGATCGATCGACCAGCCGACACCGTGTAGTTCGACGCTACGAGGTACGACGGAGTGGATCCGATGACGGACGTGGAGTACGTCGAACTCTGCTTCGTCGCCGTCACGCTGGTCGTGATGACCGGCGACACCGACTGGACGTCGGGGGCGTTGTTGGGATTCGAGATTAGTGACACGGACGCTGAGTTGAGGTTGGTGTTGCGAATTTGGGTTCCGCTCGACGTGCCACTGCCCCCACTGCTGAAGACCGTCAAGGTGTTGGACCCGAGGCTCTGGATTGAATTCTCAATGGATCGAGAGGTGCCGGTGCCGATCGCGAGCAGCACGATCACCGACGCCACCCCGATGAGGACGCCGAGCATCGTGAGCAGGGTCCGCAACCAATTCGAGCCGATGCCCCGCACCGCCATGATCAGATTGCCGAACATGTTCGACATCAGACTTCGGATCCGTCGCCGTCTTGCGACGAAGCGCCAGCGCTCGTTGACAAGGACGGAACGCGCGCGCTCTGGAGGCGGTCGCTGATGATCGAGCCGTCACGCAGTTCCACGACGCGAGAGGCGTACTCGGCGATGTCGCTTTCGTGTGTGATCATCACGATCGTGCGGCCGTGGTTGTGAAGGTCGGTGAAGAGCCCCATCAACTCGTTGGACGACTTTGAGTCGAGGTTCCCGGTCGGCTCGTCGGCCAAGATGAGTGCCGGATTCGTACTGATGGCCCGCGCGATAGAGACGCGCTGCTGTTGACCACCCGATAGTTCGTTGGAGAAGTGCTCGAGACGCTGTCCCAAGCCCACTAGCTCCAGCGCGACGATGGCACGCTCTCGGCGCTCTTTGGGCTTGATGCCGGCGTAGGCCATAGGTAACTCCACGTTCTGCAGTGCTGACATCCGAGGGATCAGATTGAATCCCTGGAAGACGAAACCGATCTTCATGTTCCGGATGCGCGACAGAGCTTGGTCGTCCAGGTTGCGAATGTTCACGCCATCGAGCGAGTAGTGGCCGCTGGTCGGGATGTCGAGACACCCAATGATGTTCATCAATGTCGACTTACCCGAACCCGACGCACCCATGATGGCAACGAACTCTCCTTTGGCCACGGTGAACGAGACGCCGCGCGTCGCGAGGACGTCGACGCCACCCATCTTGTAACTCTTCACAATGTTGGAGAGGGCGATGATCGGTGGTTCCACTGCCGGGCGCTGGCCCCGCTCATCGAGCACGACGACGGTCACGCCGTCACTCGTGAGGGTCACGGCGCTCCTCCGCCGAAGCCTCGACCTCCGCCGCCGAAGCCCGTCGTGGCGCCCGTGGTTGTCGCGGCACTCACCGACGCGGTGGGCTCAACGACGGTCGCGCCTTCGCTGACGCCACTCGTGATCTGCGTGAAGGAACTTCCCACGAGACCCAACGTCACGGGCGTTGTCTTCTGCACACGCTTGACGCTCACTTGCACCGTCGAGACGCTGCCGGTCGTCGTGATGGCCGCGCTCGGCAGTTCCAGGACGTTCGTCGCGGTCTGGACGATCACAGACACCTGAGCGGTCATGCCGTCTTTTAGCGTGGACGGTGGATTGATCAAATTGATCGTGACCGGGTACGTGACGACGTTGTTCACGACGGTGGACACGGCGGCGACCGCCGTCACCACGCCGCGCACTTCAGTGTTCGGCAGCGAAGCGAGCGTGATGGTCGCCGTCTGGTGGACCGCGATCTTGATGGCGTCCGCTTCCGCGAAGCTGGCCACTACTTGGAGCTGTCGTAGGCCCTGGATGGTGACGAGCGCTGAACCACTCGATCCCGTACTCGTGCTCGTACTCGCGCCCGTACTCGTGCTCGAGCTGGTGCTCGACGACGACGCGTCACTGGACGTTGACGAGCCGCCGCCGCCCACGACTTGACCCACCGAGCCACTCACCGCCGTGACGCTGCCACTGATGAGCGCGACGAGTTGGGTCTCTTGCAGCGTCTTCGCGGCCTGTTCGACGGATACTTCGTCTTGGGCGATCGACGCCTGGTTCTGCACGAGTCCGACCTTGCTCTGGGCGATAGCGGTCTCGTCTTGAGTGATCGCGGACTTGTCTGAACTGACGGTGGTGGGTGAGGCCCTCGTGTTCTGCTGGGCGATCTGCACCGCGAGTCCCTGCACCGTGATCGCGGACTGATCCTTGGAGATTTGGGTCTGGTCCGTAGCGACCTTCGTGCCGTCAGTTGCTATCGACTGGGTGTCAACCGAGCACGACGTGGCGGGTGTCGTCAGGGTCACGCCGGAACTCACGGCGCTGCCGACAGTGTTGCTCGCGACCACGTGAAAGAGGTAGGTAGTGCTGGGGTTGAGACCGGTGATCACCGCGGACACCTGGGAGGAGTTGGTGCTCGGCGTGAGTGAGAAACTGGCCGTCGAAGCGCCGTAGGAAGAAGACGTGCCGTACTCGAAGTAGTAGATCGTGTTCGACCCGTTCGGATTCACGGTGGCGTTCAGCACGGCCTGCGTAGTAGAGATTGACGTGGCCGAGTCGGTGGCTACCGAGGGTACGGATCCCGCCGACGCCGTGACGGGACCCGCTGAAGGTCCCGACGTTCCCGGACTGTTCGGCGCTGCGGGACACCCGAGCGCCTCGTCGGAAGCGTACGTCGACTGCGCCGTCGCGACGGTGCTCTCGTCGGTGGCCAGGAGTGTCTGGTCCGACGTGAGTTGATTCTGGTCGGTCGTCAACTGCTGCTGCGCGTTGTCGAGCGCGACCTGGTTCTGATCCTTTTGCACCGCCGTGCCGCCTGAATTGTCCGTCGCCAGGTTCGCCTTCGCCGTCGCGAAGGCCTTTTCCTGCGTCGTGACCGTCGTCCGCGCGTTCGTGAAGTTCATCTTCGCCACCGTCAGTGCGGCGTCGGCCGCTTGCATGGCCGCGCTTTGTTGCGTCGAGTCAATCGTGGCCAGAACCTCGCCCGCGGTGACCTTCTGGCCGACCGACACGTCGAGCGTCGTCAGGGTTCCCCCCGCGACGAAGCTCTCTTTGGCGTCGGACACGGTGGAGAGATTGCCCGAAGCCGAGACACTCGACTGCACGGTGCCTTTCGTGACCGTGACGGTACGCGCGACACCCGCGCTCGAGGACGCGGGTGTTCGATAGATGGAAGAGAAGGCGAACGCCGCGACCAGGGCGACGGCGAGCCCGAGGCCGATGTAGCCAGCACGCTTCTTCGAAAGGCGGGCGAACATTTTGTTTTTCATGTCAGTGTCTCCATAGGGGTGGTTGCTGCGGTGACGCGAGTCGACGCGACCTCGCTCAACTAGCCGTCGTCGTCGTGGTCTTCGCGGGCAGGAGCGACGAGCACGCCGCGTACGCCTTCTTGTAGGTCGGGGTTGAGGTGAGGGTGGAGTTGGTCGCCGGTGCACTGCCCGCCGTCCTCTTCGGCAACGTCACACCGTGGAGGGTCATGCAGTTCTTGAACGCCGCGAGCGCCGTCGCGGAGGCACCTGAACCGCCGCCGAAGCCGCCGCCGAAGCCTGAGCCCTTGGGCCGCAGACTCGCGCAGGCTTGAATCGCCGCGAGCGTCTTGGAACTGGGGGCAGTGCCGCCACCAGTACCAGCCGTGGGACGCTTACCACTACCGAAGCCCGAGCCAGAGACGCCGTGCTGCTTCAGACAGGTGGTGAACGCCGCGTTGGACGACGACGACTTTGTGGGGGTCGAAGTCGACGTCGTCGTCTTGGGGGTGGTGGTGGAGGACGATGTCGCCGCGCCACCGCCGCAAGCCGCCAGGACCACGCCAGAAAGGGCGAAGGCGAGCACTACCGCTGACGCCTTGCGGTGGCCGAAACGTCGTTTGATTGAGTATGTCCGGTTAGTCATTCGACCAGTATGGAAAGCGAATCTGGACGAAAGATGAGGATGACCTAATTGTTTCCTGGACGTTCGACGTCGCGTCCAGGTGGCACGTCGGTGACCCCGTACGCAATGACCCGCACCCGGTCTTTGGCGACCGCAACCTTAAGATGAGGCCGACGGCCCTCAGGAGATTCTTATGACGCGTTGGCACACTGGGCCAGTGAAAATCGAGATTCTGTCCGTGGAAGACGACGACAACCTCGCGTACGTCATCGCGACGACGCTGCAACTCGGCGGGTTCAACGTGACGCGCGCGAAAGATGGTCACGAAGCGCTGGGGTTGGCCCTCGCGGACGATCCACCGGACCTCATGATTCTCGACGTGATGCTCCCCGACTTCAGCGGTTTTGAAGTCTGTCAGCGACTGCGCGAGGCTGGCGTGAACATCCCGGTGATCTTCCTGACTGCCGTCGACTCAGTCGGCGACAAGGTCCGAGGGTTGACCTTGGGCGCCGACGACTACCTCACCAAGCCCTTCAGCGTCGAGGAACTCGCAGCGCGCGTGCGGTCGTTACTTCGACGCATCGGCAAGGCCCCCGAGCCCCAGGCGAACTCGTTCGGCGACATCGTCATCGACGACGACGCCCACACCGTCGTAAAAAGTGGCACGCTGATCGATCTTTCACCGACCGAGTACCGACTCTTGCTCTTCCTCGTGAAGAACGCGGGCAAGGTCCTGACGCGCTGGCAGATACTCGACCACGTGTGGGGCTACAGCTTCGAAGGCGAGCCGACCATCGTCGAATCGTACGTGTCGCAACTTCGCAAAAAGATCGACACCTCACCGCCGACCTTGATCAAAACGGTGCGAAGCGTGGGCTATCGAATCGAGCGACAGTGAGCCGAACGTGAGCCTCCGTCTCCGGCTCACGTTCGCGGCGGCTCTCCTGCTCGCCGTCTTGCTGCTGCTCGGCGTGTTGCTGGTCGGTTCGGTCGGGCGGTCCGAACTTGGACAGGTCGACCAGCAGTTGAAGAACTCACTGCCAGTGGCCCGAACCCTTGACGAGACGGCGACTCCATTTCCCAACAGCGCCACGCCGCCGCATACGTTCTCCGCCAACCACTTCAGCGCGTTCTACATCGCGGCCATCGCCAACGGACGACGCACCGTCATCTCCACGTCCCTCGACGCCGGACGATCGTCACCACGGACGCCGAGCGCGGTTTCAACACCACACCACACCATCAAGATCTTTACGGTCGGATCACGTTCCGGCTCGCTCACGTGGCGCGCCGTCCTCGTTGCCGCTCCGCGCTCGAATACCGACGTGCTCGTGGCGGTCCCACTGTCGCAGGTGAACGCGACGATGACTTTCCTCCGCGACGCGTTCCTCTTAGCCGGACTCGTCGTGCTCGCGGTCGTCATCGCGACGGGGTTTTGGATCGCGCGACTTGGTCTGCGCCCAATCGCCGAGGTCACGGAAGTGGCCGAAGCGATCACCGCGGGTGATCGGACGCGGCGCGTGACGAGGGCACAGCGAAGAACCGAAGCCGGCAAACTGGCGCAGGCGTTCAACCTGATGCTGGACGAGCAACTCTTGCTCGAGGCGCGCCTGCGCCAGTTCATCGCGGACGCGTCGCACGAACTTCGCACCCCCGTCTCGGTCATCCTCGGTATTACCGAGTTGTGGCGCCAAGGTGAGTTACGAAACGGTGAGGAGCGCGACGAAGCGATTCATCGCATTGGCCTCTCCGGAAACCAGATGGGCAAACTCGTCGAAGAACTTCTCTTGCTCGCTCGCCTGGACGAAGGCCGACTCACCGATCGCGCGCCCGTCGACCTCGCGGCACTGATCAACGAGGTCGTAGCTGACGCCTCGACCACCGACCCGCAACGACCGATCGAGGTCACCATCGCCGACCCCGTCGTCGTCCAGGGCGACGCGTACGGTCTTCGTCGGGTCGTGGCCAACCTGGTCAGCAACGCCCTTCGCTACTCGTCACCAAACGCGGTCGTCCAGGTCCGTTTGTCCACCAACGGCGACGCGGCACTGCTCGACGTCGACGATGAAGGGCCCGGCATGACACCCGAAGAATCGAGTCACGCCTTCGACAGATTCTGGCAGGCCGACGCCAGTCGGTCCCGGTCCGGCGCAGGGCTCGGGCTGCCCATCGTTCGTGGCATCGTCGTGGCGCACGCGGGCGACGTCACGCTCCAGTCGGATCCGGTGAACGGCACCCACGTGAGGGTGGTGATCCCACTCGGCACCGAGAACCTCAACGAGGCCACCGCGAGCACCGGTCGTCGTGTCGAGTGACGCCGTCGGTCGCGGAGAGCGCTCGTACGTCGAGATCGACGCACTCCGCTAACTATGGGGGCCGAGTAGGCCCTTGAACGCGTTGCGTAGCATCGCAATCGACGACGAACTCGGCTGTCGCAGATACTCGACGGCTAAGACGTTTGGTTGACCGTTCGCTAATGTCGGCAATTTCGGCGACGGGACCGACTCGTCGACTCGCGATGGCTTGGCGCTGGCGTCCATGGTGTTCTCCGCTCCAGCCCCTGCCACTACGGACTATTGCACTTTCATGAACATTTGTCAAATGGTAGTTGTCCCGTAGTGAATCGCCGCAGCCTTCACACGTGGCGGAGCGCCGGCGCAGCAGTGCCGGGTGCAGAACGTCATCGCTTCATCCCGATCACCTCAGGGGCCTCGCCCAACCTGCCAACACCGATTCGAATGAACTTACACTTGAGCCACCACGAAGGATTGAACGATGAACCCTCCACGTCTACGAGTGAGCGTCCCCGACGTTCGCCTGCGCAACGCGCTCGGCGACGTCGACGACGGCGTCGAGTTCTTGGAGTGGGGGATGTCGGGCCCGTCGCCGGTGAAGGACATCGACGTCGTCGTACCGCCGTACCTCAGTACGACGACGTCACTCGTTGAACTCGCCAACGTGACGACCCGTCTCGTGCAAAGTCAGTCGGTTGGCTACGACGGCGTGGCGGAGGTACTGCCGCCCGGCCACGTGTACGCCAACGCCACGAGCGTGCACGAGACGTCGACCGCCGAGCTGACGTTGGCCCTGATTCTCGCGTCGCAACGCGGTATCCCCGATTTCGTTCGTGACGCCAGTGAGGGCCGGTGGCGGCCGACGTGGCACCAGAGCTTGGCCGATCGCCACGTACTCCTCGTGGGCTACGGCGGCGTCGGCAAAGCGATTGAAGCGCGCCTCTTGCCCTTCGAGGTTTCGCTAACGCGCGTTGCGCGAAGTGGTCGCACGGACGAACACGGCGAGATCCACGGCGTGGAATCGCTCTCTGCCCTCCTACCGTTGGCCGACGTCGTGGTCGCGGCGGTACCGCTCACTCAAGACACGACGAACCTCGTCGACGACGCGTTCCTCCGCCGAATGCGCGACGGCACCCTCCTCGTCAATATCGCGCGCGGCAAAGTCGCTGACACCACCGCCTTACTCGAGCACGCGCGCGCGGGGCGTCTGCGCTTGGCCCTCGACGTCACGGACCCTGAGCCGCTCCCCAAGGACCATCCACTCTTCTCCCTCACCAACGTGCTGATCTCACCCCACGTGGGTGGCATGTCAACGTCGATGCTGCCGAGAATGGCGCGCCTCCTCAACCAACAGATCGACCGGATGCTCCGCGGTGAAGAACCCCTCAACGTGGTGCTACGCACATAGCGACGCTTAGGTTCGGCTCTGCGAAGTGCACGCGCTCGTCATCGTCGTCGCGTGAAAGTGCGACGCCACTCGTTACGCCCGCGCGATCGTAGCCCTGGCCGCTCTTGGAACTCAGTACGTTACAGTTTTGGTACCGACAACACAAAGGGACCGTGACATGTCAACCGACCGCTCAGCACTGACCTCAATCGAACGCGAAAAGGCGTCCGTGTTCCACTCGTGGTCGGCCCAGGCGACCCTCAATCCACTCATGATCAGAGACGCCCAGGGCGTCTTCGTCACCGACGAAGGTGGCACGACCTATCTGGACTTCTCATCGCAGTTGGTAAACACCAACATTGGCCACCAACATCCTTCCGTCGTCCGTGCGATTCAAGAACAGGCCGGCGTGCTGTGCACGATCGCACCACAGCACGGCTACGAATCGCGCTACCGCGCCGCCGAACTGGTCCTCGATCACTCCTTCGATGGCGCCGCGAAGGTCTTCTTCACGAGCGGTGGCACTGAGGCGGTCGAACACGCGGTGCGTATGGCCCGCCTGCACACCGGTCGACAGAAGGTTCTCGCCGCCTACCGCAGCTATCACGGTGCGACGTCCACGGCGATCAACTTGACGGGTGACCCTCGTCGGTGGCCGAACGACAACGGATCGTCCGCGGTGGTGCACTTCTTCGGACCGTTCCTCTACCGCTCGGCCTATCACGCCACCACCGAACAAGAGGAGTGTGCTCGCGCGCTGGAGAGTCTGGAGAGCACGATTCGCTTCGAAGGACCCACGGCCTTCGCCGCCATCATTCTCGAATCGGTGCCCGGCACCGCGGGCATCATGGTGCCGCCGAAAGGCTTCTTACAGGGCGTTCGCGAGATCTGCGATCGCTACGGCATCGTCTACATCGCCGACGAGGTGATGTGCGGATTCGGGCGCACTGGCACGTGGTTCGCGTACCAAGATCACGACGTGAAACCCGACCTCGTGACTTTCGCGAAGGGCGTCAACTCCGGCTACGTGCCACTGGGTGGCGTCGTGATCAACGAAGCGATCTCGGCGACGTTCAACGACCGCGTCTACCCCGGCGGCCTCACGTACTCCGGTAACCCGCTGGCCTGCGCGTCGGCGGTGGCGTCGATGGAGGCGATGGAGAATGAACACATCATCGAGAACGCAAAGCGAATCGGTGACGAGGTGTTGCGCCCCGGCCTCGAAGCGCTCGCGAGGAAGCACAGGGTCATCGGTGAGGTTCGAGGACTCGGCGTCTTCTTCGCCCTGGAACTCGTGACCGACCGCGTCACGAAGGAGCCGCTCGCTCCCTACGGCGCGAGTTCGCCCGCGATGAACGAAGTGGTGGCCGCGTGTCGCGACGAGGGTCTGTTGATCTTCAATAACTTCCATCGGCTCCACGTGGTGCCGCCGTGCACGATCACCGACGAAGAGGCTCGTGAGGGCCTGGCCCGACTGGACCGAGCGCTCGCGGTGGCCGACAAGTACTACGTCGGGGCGTAAAAGTCTTGGCAGTACTTCCGGTGTCGGAGGTGGCCGTGACGACGTGGTCAAAGAAACGTCGACGTCACGACACACTCCGTTCACACAGAAGTTCGTAATCCCTCTACAGACCACGAGGCCGCGCACTCTTTTTCGCCGAAGCGTTCGACCCGACCAACAGACCCGCGAAGTTAACGCTACGATTACGACTTCGCCGAGTTTGCAGACGGGCTTCCCTTGACCGACTCATCCGACTACGAGGCCTACGACGCACGGTCGAACTCGACGGGGTCGGTCCAACGTGCGTGCAACGTTTTTGGACAGGGTGGCCTCGACACCTTTTCCGACAGCGCCCGACCGTCTTCTCAGGGGACCGCCATGGAAGGAACGAACGTCGTGGTCGAGAACGGGGTCAACGTGGCGTGCCCACATCGTGTGGCGGGCGTCGTGCGCACGAGCACCGAAGCAAGAGTGTGCCAGTGATTTTTGACGCTACGGGGGCGAGCCATCCGCCCAACCAAACGAACCATCGGAACATCAACGCCACTGCCAGCGCTCCGACGAGTACCAACGGGTCACTCAAGACCTCCGTCGTCGTCGTCAATAAAGACGATCGCCTCCTCGCCGATACGCTGCAAGCGCTCCAGCCACTGGTGGGCCAAGCCCTCGACGAGGTCGTGGTGATCGACGCGTCCGACGGTGCACTCGACGACATTCGACAATCGCATCCTTGGGCGAGGTGGAGTGACTATCGCCAACCTCCAAACGTTCGCACGACGATCTCCCATCAGCGCAACATCGGCGTGCGACTCGCCGAGGGTGACATTGTCGTGTTCACCGACGCCGGATGCTTGCCGCAAGATGGCTGGCTCGAGCGATTGCTCGAGCCGATCCTGATCGAGGGCGAGTCCGTCACGTGTGGCCCGGCGAAAGCTGTAGGAAAGAGCATCTACTCGGGCAAGCGATGGTGGGGGAACACGGGCGAGGTCTACGTGCCGGTGGCCGCCACCATCAACCTGGCGTTTCGACGCGAAGTGTTCGACGCCGTGGGAGGATTCGACGAGTCCTTCGCCGCCACGTAGGACCTCGATTTCACGTGGCGCGCGACAGATTGTGGCTATCGACTTCGCTGGGTTCCCGACGCCGTGGTGACGCACGATTGGGGCACGCCGAGGCGCCAGATTCGTCGATCCTTTTTCTACGGCAGAGGCTGGTGCCATCTCCTTCGTAAACATCCCCATCGATTCGCTGAAATGGCCACACGGAATCCTGTGCCAATTCTCTACCCGATTTTTCTTCTCGGTTTACCGCTGACCGCGAAGTGGCGATGGTATCCATTGCTCCTTCTCTGGCCGATCTGGCGCCAACGAAAAGAAGAGCTCCCGTGGCTCGTGCTCGTCGATCACCTCGCGATGGGCGCGGGAGTCCTGTACGAACTGACGAAGCCCGGTACGTGAACTCAGGTCTTTCAGTGCTCGTCACGCCGCGCGATGGTCCTCCCTACCAGGAACTCCTCTACCGAGAGGTCGCGGCGGCTGGGGTGCGCGTCCGCTACACCGAAGGGCCTACTCCCTCTCAGACACTGAACCTCATGCTGGGACCGACCGTGTTGGCGTGGTGTCGCGCGCGCGGGACCCGGATCTTGCACATCCATTGGGTCTTTCAGTTCTCCCTTCCGTGGGCTCGACGAAGACCATGGGCGAGGAAGTTGATGGAGTGGTGGTTTGGCCTGTATCTTCGAACGGCCTCGCTCTTGGGCTACGGGATCGTGTGGACGGCGCACGATCTGATGCCGCACGATCAAGTTTTCGAGGACGATCGACGGGCACGAGACCTGCTGCTCTCTACAGCGGGGGCGGTGATTGCACTCTCCGACGCGACCGCGGCTGAGTTACGCGAACTAGGTGCCCGCGATGTTCGGGTGATTCCCATGGGCTCGTACGCCGACCCCTACCCGGTGACGCTCACCACCGAGCAGGCGCGTGCCAGTTTTGGATTCGGTGATGACGACGTGGTCGTCGTGCTGATCGGGAGAATGGAGGAGTACAAGGGTGCCGATCTGCTCCTACTGGCCGCTCAACAGTTGCCACCGACATCGAAAATCAAGGTACTACTCGCTGGCTCTTGCTCGAAGACGTATCGAGCGGAGTTGGACCGGCTCGCCAGTGAGGCGCGCGCACGAGTGACCACGATGCTGGAGTGGGTGCCGGACGATGATGTCGCCCGATACCTCCAGGCAGCCAACGTCGCGGCGTTTCCTTTTCGCGAGGTGACCAACAGCGGTTCGGTTCGCCTTGCTCAATCCTTTGGACGTCCGGTCGTCATCCCAGACTTACCAAACCTTCGAGATGTTCCTCGGAACACTGCCATTCGCTTCGAAGCGGGGACCGCGCCAGGGGTAGCCCCGCTCGTCGCGGCGTTGCGGCAGGTAGAGCAACTTTCTGACGACGCGTATCGAACCATGAGTATCGCCGCATTGACGTGGGCCACCAGCACTGCCTGGACGGACGCGGCCCGTGCGACGATCGAAACCTATAAGGCAGTTTCTCTCCGGACCGACTGACGAGCACACGTGAGCCGTCGGGCCCTCGGTCCGTGTACGCGGCGGTGTTCACGGCGATGGACTCGCCGGTCAAGAACGCGCGACGTCGTGGCTAACGATCAAACAACTTCACGGCGCCGCGCAGGGTGACGTCGTTGTCGTTGACGACGACTCGGTACGAAGAGTTCGAGAACAGCGTCAAATCAACGCGTCGCGAGTTGCCGCCGCCAAGATGCACGATGTCCGCGGAGAACTCCGCGACAAAGTTCTCCACCGCCATCGCCAAGAGCGCGTTCCACCGCTCTTCGTCTTGAGACCGCGCGAATTCACCCAACCGTCGGTCGTACGACCAGCCCTCAAAGAAGATTTCGGCCCCCACGTCGCGGATCTTGATCACCGCGCCGTCAACGACGAGCGCGATGCCAAAACCGGTACCAAGCGTGAAGACGAGTTCGTTGCCCGTGCCTTCGCTGCAGCCGAGGGCGGCCAACGTGGCGTCGTTGACGACGCGAACGTCCTGGTGGCTGGCGCTGCGAAAAGCCTCTTCGAGGTTGGTATTTCGCCACAGTTCGTTGAGGGAGGGGTCAATCTCCGACGTGAAGCCCTGCGGTCGCGAGAGGTTTCCCGGTTCGACGACGAGGCCTTCTCTCAGGTCCCCGGGAAAGCCCACCCCAACGCGCGAGCACCCGCTCAACTCAATCCATTCGGCAATGAACTCAATCAGTCGCCTCGGAGAGCAGGGGTACGGGGTGGGCATTCGTACCACGTCGTCGATCAAGTGACCGTCTGCATCAACGACACCAAACTTGATCGTGGTGGCGCCAATGTCGACGGCCAAGATGGTCTCTCGCGTCACGAGTTGCAGTTCTGTCACGTGCGAAGTGTAGTGACCCAAATGAAGTGGACCTTTCGACGTCGAAATCGAAAAATGTGCGCCCCCTAGGATTGAGTACACCCGTGGACCCCAACACTTCGCCATCCTCTCCTACACCAGCGACGGAGGTCTACTTTCCACCCTCCGCGTTCGCGAGCACCACTGGAATCTTCATTCTGATGGGAGCCGTGACGTCGCTGTTCGGTCCGCTCCTCGTGAGCTTCACGCACCGATTCCACCTCTCGCTGCCCAGCGCCGGCGCCGCCCTCAGCGTCTACTTCGTGGGCGCGACCCTCGGAGTGCTGCCGGGTTGGTTGGGGCTGAAGCGACTCCCGGGTCGATCGGTTCTCATTTTCTCGTTGGTGTCGATCGTGCTTGGCGCGGCCGGGGCGTCGATATCGCACCCGTGGAGCCTGTTCTTGGCCAGCATCTTTCTCATCGGTCTCGGCTTTGGTGCTTTGGACATTGGCCTCAACACCCTGCTCGCTCGCACCGCACTGCGGGGCCGCGCGCATCGTCTGAGCATCAGCAACGCGGGCTACGGCGTCGGAGCCGTCATCTGTCCGCTCGTCATCATCGCGATCAACCCCAACAACTTTCGACTCCTCTTTGGCGGCCTCGCGGTGATCGCTCTGGTGCTCTCCACGTTGAATGGCGGCGTGCACGCTCCGCCACTTCGTACAGAGCCGATGCAGCTGGAGATCACCAAGATGAAGGCCCAGCGTCGTCCGATTCTCGTGACATTCATCGTGGCGTACGTGCTGTACGTCGCGCTGGAAACGAGCGCGTCGGGCTGGATGGCGACCCAGCTCCACGGCGTCGGCTACTCCGAATCGTCCGGCAGCCTCGTCACCGCTGGCTTCTGGATGGGTCTCGCGATCGGACGCCTCCTCGGCGGCCCGCTCTACCATCGACTGTCCGAGAAGAAACTCGTTCTCGGCGGACTCGTACTGGCCACCGTCGCGTGCGCCGTTGCGTCCTCCGACGCTCTCGCGCCGTACGCGTATCCATTGCTCGGACTCATCGTCGCTTCGGTCTTCCCCATGGGCCTGATGTGGTACACGACGCTCTGTCCCCACGACAGTGACGGACTCTCGTTGCTCCTCCTCTTCATGATGGTGGGGGGCGTAGCGGGACCGGGCGTCGTGAGTCTCTTGGTGTCGCAGGTCGGGGTGCACGTAGTGCCATTCACGCTCGCGGCCTACGCTGCGCTCGATCTCGCTATCTTTCTCAGCGCCCTTCGCTTCCGGCCACTCGTCGTGTTCGGTGACTCGATGGACACCAGTACGACGTAAGCACCGCGTTCGCCGTGGTCTGTGTTTGGTCGTGGTGCTACGGCGCCAGCAGTTTCATAGTCCTTCGTTGCGACACGATCGCCACCAGTTCTCGTGACGGCTAGTACTGAATCAACATCGACAAGAGGGCGATGGCCACGAGTGCCAGGATGGTGTCAATCGATCGAACGAGTTGACGACCACTCTCGGGAGACGCATCACCATTGTGGGCGATGGTCCGGGCCATGATTCGCTCTTGGGGCAACGTGCGCGCCTCAAGGTGGCCAGCCGCGGCAAGGTAGCAAAAGAGACCCACCCCAACCCAGGGTCTCGCGAGCGATACAGAACTTCCACCGCTCAGTGACATGATCAGCCCCGTCACCGGCAGCACGTGAATTAGTCGTGCGGCCCAGTTGCGTCGCTCGGGGAAACGTGACGCCTGGGTCGAGGCGTCGGTGCCTCGAGCGACACCCTGGGCGGCGTAGCGCATCGTCACGTACACGACAATCGTGGCCAGGGCCGCCAGGATGTGGACCAGAAAGACGATGTCGTACGTTACGGACGTCGCGATCATGAATCGGAAAGCAACACTTCAGCAGCCCGATAGGGATCAGTCAACCCTTCGAGGAGCGCCTCGATCTGCTCCTCGTACGCGTCACCTCGGGCCAGCTCGGCGACGCGCGAACGAAGCAGCACGTTGACGACGTTGTCGAGTTCGACGCGCGTTCGCGCGCGACGCGCGTCCTCGAGTAGCTCCTTGTCGAGAAAGGTCCGGTGGGCGTCGATCGCTTCGAACAGGGCCTCGGTCCCCTCGTCACTCGTGGCGTTGGTCTCCACGATGAGAGGTCGCCACGCTCGCGTCCGCCCGAGATCGAGCATCTGCTCGAGATCTCGCTTCGTTTCGCGAACGCCCGGACGATCCGCCTTGTTGATGACGAAGATGTCCGCGACCTCTAAGAGACCGGCTTTGTTGGCCTGCATCGAGTCGCCCCACCCGGGATTCGTCACGACGATCGTCGTGTCCGCGGCCGAGGCGATCTCGACTTCCATCTGTCCGACACCAACGGTTTCGACGAACACGAAGGGAAAGCTCGCCGCGCCCAGCACGCGTAGGGCGTCCGGGACGGCGAGTGAAAGTCCCCCCAGGTGACCGCGCGTGGCCATCGAACGGATGAAGACGTGGTCGTTGGTGGCGTGATCCTGCATGCGAATGCGATCGCCCAAAATCGCGCCACCCGTGAAGGGGGAACTCGGATCCACGCAGAGCACGCCGACCTGATCGAACGTCTCGGCGTCACCGACGTGTCGACGCGCGAGCGCGCTCGTGATGAGCCGGTCGGTGAGCGTCGACTTGCCGGCGCCGGGCGAACCCGTGAGACCAACGACGTACGGCGCGGGCGCGCTGTACGCGAGGGCCACGGTGGCGCGGTGGTGCGCCCCGCCGGATTCCACGTAGGTCAACAGTCTCGCGAGTGCGGTGCGCGAACCGACCTTCGCCTCTTGGAGTAAGACGTCCGGCTCGCGTGCGATCACGAGAACCGATCGATCGTCGCGCCGAGTGAGCTCAATCGTCCCGCGAAGTCGTCGTAGCCGCGGTCCATGTGTTCGAGTCCGGTCACGGTGGTCTCGCCTTCGGCGACGAGACCCGCGAGGATGAGTGCCGCGGCGGCACGGATGTCGCTCGCGTGCACCGACGTGCCTTCGAGACCCTCCACCCCCCGGATCATCGCGTGATGTCCTTCGGTCGTGATGTTGGCGCCGAGGCGCACCAACTCGTCGACGTAACGGAACCGCCCGACGAAGAGGTTCTCGGTGACGACCGAGACACCTTCGGCGACGCTCAACATCGCCGTGAGGAGCGGCTTGTAGTCCGTCGCGACACCGGGATAGGGCAGCGTCGCCACGTCGACCGCCCTCAGTCGCTGACGCGATCGAACGGCGACGCCGATACCGTCTTGGTCGACGTCGGCGCCCATCGACTCGAGCTTTCGCAGCAACATGACCATGTGCTCAGGTTTCGCGTCGACGACGCGCACCGCGCCGCCGGTGATGAGACCTGAGGCGAGGTACGTCGCCGTGACCACTCGATCGGTGACGACTTCGTGGTAGGCGGGACTCAGCCCCGCGACGCCGTCAATGGTCAGGAGCGACGTGCCGAGTCCCTGGATCCTCGCGCCCATGGCGAGGAGTTGGCGACCGAGGTCGGCCACTTCGGGCTCTCGCGCAGCGTTGTCGATGATGGTGCGGCCCTCAGCGAGTACCGCCGCCATCAAGAGGTTGTCGGTCGCGGTGTGGCTCGGGTACTCGAGGGTGACGCGCGTCGCGTGCAGCCGTGGCGACGAGGTCGTCGCGTGGATCGAGGTGCGATCGTTATCAAACGTGGCACCCATCGCGGTGAGACCCTCAGTGTGAAAGTTGATGGGACGCTGGCCGAAGTCGTCGCCACCGGGTAGGGCCATGTTCGCCTCGCCGCAGCGGGCGAGGAGCGGCCCGAGCACGACGATCGAAGCGCGCATCGCCTCGAAGAGGTGCGCCGGCGCGACGGGGTTCAGGTCGCGTGCTTCGGGCACGACGAGGCGAAGTTCGTGCGGGGCCGGTTCGTCGACCCGACAACCGAGCGCTTCCAAGAGCTCGCTCATCACCTTGACGTCGCTGATCGCCGGCACGTTCGTGAGGCGATGTTCGCCCGTCGCGAGCAAGCAGGCCGCCATCTCTTTCAGCACGGCGTTCTTCGCCCCGTAGGCCCGAACGTCGCCGTTGAGGGGCCCGGCGGGCTTTACCACGAGAGAACTCACCTCTTAAGTATTGCCGCTCCCCACAATCGGCAAAAATGTCGTTTGGGGTCAAAACGGACTGACGAGTACGCTGACCCTGTGCAGCGTCCCATCAGGCCCGACCGCAATATTGCTCTCGAGCTCATTCGGGTCACCGAAGCTGCCGCCATCGCGGCCGCGCGGTGGTCGGGGCGCGGCGACAAGAACGCGGCCGACGGCGCCGCGGTCGACGCCATGCGCTTCGTCTTGGGCGCCGTCGCCATGGACGGCGTCGTCGTCATCGGCGAAGGCGAGAAAGACGAAGCACCCATGCTCTACAACGGGGAACGCATCGGTGACGGCAATGGGCCCGAAGTCGACGTCGCGGTCGACCCCGTGGACGGCACGACGCTGACGGCGATGGGCCGCAACGGCGCGCTCGCGGTGATCGCGCTCTCCGAACGGGGCACGATGTTCAATCCCGGACCCTGTTTCTACATGAAGAAAGTCGCGGTCGGCCCGCGAGGACGCGGGTCGGTCGACATCAACGCGTCAGCAACGGACAATCTCACTGAACTCTCGAAGCGATTGAAGAAACCCGTCCAGGAACTCGGTGTCGTGATTCTTGATCGCCCCCGTCACGACGACCTCGTGGCAGAAGTGCGCGAAGCCGGTGCGCGGGTCTTGTCGATCACCGACGGTGACGTCGCTGGCGCGATCGCTACCGGTTGGCCCAACTCCGGCGCCGACGTTCTCTTTGGCATCGGTGGCACGCCCGAAGGTGTTATCGCCGCCGCGGCGCTCAAGGGACTCGGCGGAGAGATTCAAGGTGTCTTGCACGCGCAGACGCCCGACGTGAGAAAAGAAGCCGAAGCGCTTGGTTATGATTTCACAAGGGTGCTCATGACCGACGACCTCGTCGCGAGTGATAACTGTTTCTTCTCCGCCACCGCCATCACCGACGGGGACTTCTTGCGAGGTGTTCGCTTCTACGACTTCGGCGCTACGACCCAGTCCCTCGTTGTACGTTCACGCTCCGGCACCATTCGCACCATCGAGACGTTTCACCGTCACGACAAACTCCAAGAGTTCAATTCCGCGGGTCTCTAGCGCCTCGAAGGGAATACTTTGGATTTCCCACGACTCTTGTAATGCGCGAGTCATCGTCGTAGCCTCGAAAGTAAGAGCCGTGAGCTGCAGTGCAACGGCGTTGAGGTGTGGAGGTACACAATGCGGGTCTCAAAACTCTTAGCTTCCAAGGGTCGCGACGTCGCGACGATCTCACAGGAACGTACCGTGAGCGACGCGCTCGCTCTACTGAAAGAACGCGGCATCGGTGCGTTGGTCGTGACCGGGGCCAAGGCGCCGTTAGTGGGCATCTTCTCCGAGCGCGACGCGGTTCGAGCATTGGCGACCAGCGGCGAGAGTGCGCTGGAGCAAAAGGTCTCGGAGCTCATGACCAGGGACGTCGTCGTCTGCACCGAGGCCACGCAGCTCACCGAGTTGATGACGATGATGACGGAACGACGCATTCGTCACGTGCCCGTCGTCGAAGACGCCATGCTCATTGGCCTCATCTCGATTGGCGACGTCGTCAAGGCTCGTCTCGAGGAACTCGAGAACGACAAGAAGGACCTACTCGACTACGTGTCGGGTCGCTAGGACGTCACTTCGCCGCGGCGCGCAGGCGTAGTTCGGCTCGCTCCAGCGCCGCGAGCGCAATGAGGTAGAGGACGCTGTCGTCCTGTTCGACCTTTGACGCTCCGGCGAGTTGGGCTTCGGCTGACTCTTTTGCGGCTTGGGCGCGCGCGACATCGATCTCCGTCGTTCGTTCCGCGATGCCGGCGAGGACTGTCGCGAGCGTCTCGCCCTCGCCAAGGCCGGGTCCGACCTGGAAGTAGCCCGTGTGCACCGCGAACGCGATTTCGCCCTCGCTCGTTTCGACGCGCACGATGCTCGAGACGATGTCGCCGACCGTCGGCGTGTGCTGGGGCAGGATCGTGAAGTTACCCTCGGAGGAGCGCGCGATGAGGGCGTTCGCCTCGCCGGCCCACAGGGCCTTCTCGGGTGACACGATCTCCACGGTGAGGGTCGCCATTAGTTCTTGGCCATCTCCGCGGCTTTGGCCTCGACGTCCGAGGCGCCCCCGACGTTGAGGAACGCCTGTTCGGGGAAGTGGTCGAGGTCGCCCTTCACCAGGTGCTCGAAGGACTCGATGGTCTCTTGTACCGGTACGTTGATGCCGTCGATGCCGGTGAAGACCTTGGAGACGAACATGGGCTGGGAGAGGAAGCGCTGGATCTTGCGCGCGCGCGTGACCATGATGCGGTCCTCCTCGGAGAGCTCGTCGAGTCCGAGGATGGCGATGATGTCCTGGAGCTCCTTGTTGCGCTGGAGGATCTGCTGCACCTGGCGGGCCACCGCGTAGTGCCGGTCCCCCACGATCTCGGGCGCCAGGATGTTCGACGTCGAGGTGAGTGGGTCGACGGCTGGGTAGATACCGAGCGCCGCGATCTGTCGACTCAACTCGGTCGTGGCGTCGAGGTGGGTGAAGGTCGTAAACGGCGCCGGGTCGGTGTAGTCGTCCGCGGGCACGTACACGGCCTGGAGTGACGTGATCGAATGGCCGCGCGTCGACGTGATGCGTTCTTGCAACTCGCCCATCTCGTCGGCGAGGGTGGGCTGGTAGCCGACCGCCGAGGGCATGCGTCCGAGCAGTGTCGAGACCTCCGAGCCGGCCTGGACGAAGCGAAAGATGTTGTCGATGAACAACAGCACGTCCTGGTTCTTCACGTCACGGAAGTACTCGGCCATCGTGAGGGCCGCCAGCGCGACGCGAAGGCGCACCCCCGGTGGCTCGTCCATCTGGCCGTAGACCAACGCCGTCTTCTCGATGACGCCGGATTCGCGCATCTCGAGAAGGAGGTCGGTGCCCTCGCGGGTGCGCTCGCCCACGCCGGCGAAGACCGACACGCCGTCATGCTGCTCGGCGACGCGTCGGATCATCTCCATGATCAAGACGGTCTTACCGACGCCGGCGCCTCCGAAGAGGCCGATCTTGCCACCCTGCACGTACGGGGCGAGGAGGTCGACGACCTTGATACCGGTCTCGAACATGGTCGCGCGTGGTTCGAGCTGGTCGAACGCGGGCGCGTCGCGGTGGATCTCCCAGTGGTCCTCGACGGCGCCGATGTCGTCGGTGTCGAGCGACTCGCCGATCACGTTGAAGACGTGGCCCAAGACGGCGTCACCCACGGGCACGGAGATGCCGCGTCCGCTCTGGCGTACGAGCGCACCACGCACGAGACCGTCGGTGGGCTTCATGCAGACGCATCGAACGCGACCTTCACCGATCTGCTGGGCGACCTCGCCGACGACGATGATGGTCTGACCATCGAGTTCGATGTCCATCTCCACGGCGTGGTTGATCTCGGGCAGCGCGTGGGGTGGAAACTCCACGTCCACGACGGGTCCAGCGATCGCGACGACGCGACCGGTTTCGAGTTTGGTCTTTTCGGGAGCCACGGTCATTTGTTTCTCACTTTCCCGAGCGGAGCGCTTCGGCGCCGCCCACGATTTCCATAATTTCGGTCGTAATCGAGTCCTGACGGGCTCGGTTCATCACGCGCGTCAGCGTCTGGCCGAGTTCGTCGGCGTTCTCCGTCGCGGCGGCCATGGCGCGCTGCTGACTGGTGTGAAACGACGCGGCGCCCTCCAGCAGCGCCGAGTAGATCTCGCTCTCGAGCGCGCGAGGCGCCAAGAAGAAGAGCAACTTCTCCACCTCGGGTTCGAACTCGGTGTAGCCCTTCAGAGCCGTTGGCTTGTCGTCGACTGGCAGTTCGGGCAGCACGAGGGGCAGCAGCTGTTGTACCTCGACGGCCTGTGAACCGGCCGAGAGGTAGCGCATGGAGACCATGAGGATCTGCTGCGCCTCACCGTCGAGGTAGGGCTTGGCGAGGTGGCTGGCGACGAGTTGGACGTCAGCGAAGGTGGGACGGTCGACGAAGCCGGTGAAGCTCTCTTCGACGTCGAGGCCACGGAAGCGAAAGTACGCGGCGGCCTTCTTGCCCACGCAGAACAGCCGGACCTGGGTGCCCTCGCGCTGCAGTTTGGCGGCCAGGCGCTCACCGGCGCGAAGCGTTGCGTTGTTGTAGGCACCCGACAGTCCCCGGTCGCCGGTGACGACGAGCACGAGGGCGGTGTCCACCTTCTCGGGCAGGGCGAGCAACTTCGCCGCGCCCGCGGGGTCGCCGAGCGCGGCTTCGAGGATGATCCGCTGCATTCCGAGTCGGTACGGGCGGTTGGCGATGATGCGCGCCAAGCTCCGCGGGATCTGCGCGGCCGCGATGAGCTCCATGGCCTTCGTGATCTTGCGCGTTGACTGCACCGACTTGATACGTCGACGTAGGACTCTCTCTTGTCCACCGGCCATGATCCCTCCCTTCTCTCTCGATGCTCTCTAGTTGCTGGTGGCGAAGCTGTCGAGGAATGACTTCAGGGCCGCGTCGAGCGCGTCGGTGTCGGTGAGCTGCTTGGTGTCACGGATCTGCGCGAGGAGGTCGGCGTGCTTGGCGCGTAGGTCCGTCAAGAACTCCGCCTCGAAACGAGTCACGTCAGTGACGGGGATCGTGTCGAGCCATCCGCGCGTGCCGGCGTAGATGACCACGACCTGCTCCTCGACGGGTACCGGCGCGTTCAGCCCCTGCTTCAGCAGTTCGGTCAGGCGGTAGCCGCGGTCGAGCTGCTGCTGGGACGACTTGTCGAGTTCGGAACCGAACGTCGCGAAGGACTCGAGGTCTCGGAACTGCGCGAGGTCGATCTTGAGCGTTCCCGCAACCGTCCGCATGGCCTTGACCTGCGCGGCACCGCCCACGCGCGACACCGAGTTACCCACGTCGATGGCGGGACGAACACCCGAGTAGAACAGGTCGGACTGCAAGAAGATCTGACCGTCGGTGATGGAGATGACGTTCGTCGGAATGTACGCCGAGATGTCGCCGGCCTTGGTCTCGATGATGGGCAGCGCCGTCAGCGATCCCCCACCGAGTTCGTCGCTCAACTTCGCCGCGCGCTCCAAGAGGCGGCTGTGCAGATAGAACACGTCGCCGGGGTAGGCCTCGCGGCCCGGTGGACGACGCAGCAGCAACGAGATCTGACGGTAGGCCTCGGCCTGCTTGGAGAGGTCGTCGTAGACGACGAGGGCGTGCTCGCCCGCGTCCATCCACTCTTGACCAATCGCGCACCCGGCGTAGGGCGCGAGGAACTTAAAGGGGGCCGGGTCGCCGGCACCGGCGACGACGACGACGGTGTACTCGAAGGCGCCGAAGTCCTCGAGGGTCTTCACGGTCTGGGCCACGGAGGAGTTCTTCTGGCCAATGGCGACGTAGATGCACTTCACCCCTTGACCCTTCTGGTTCAAGATGGTGTCGATGGCGACCGTGGTCTTGCCCGTCTTGCGGTCACCAATGATGAGCTCGCGCTGACCGCGACCAACGGGCGTCATGGCGTCGATCGCCTTGATACCGGTCTGCAGAGGTTCGCTGACGGGTTGGCGCCCCGTGATGCCGGGCGCCTGGATCTCCATGCGACGGTGCTTCGGGTTGACGAGTGGTCCCTTACCGTCGATGGGCTCGCCGAGCGCGTTGACGACACGCCCGAGCAGGGCGTCACCCACGGGCATCGAAAGGATTCGACCCGTCGAGCGCACGACCTGCTCTTCTTCGATCTTGTCGACCGAACCGAGTACGACCGCGCCGATGGTCTCCTCGTCGAGGTTCATCGCGAGACCAACGGTGCCGTCTTCGAACTCGAGGAGTTCGTTCACCTTCGCCGACGGCAGGCCCGACACGCGCGCGATCCCGTCACCCACCTCAACGACGCGTCCGACCTGTTCGGCCTCGACGGCCGGGTTGAAGTCGGTCACGTGCTTACGCAGTGCCTCCGTGATCTCGCTAGCACTAATAGTGAGCTCAGTCATCAAGCATTCCTTTTCTTAGTCATTTCGATTTACCGCGGATTGGAGAACTCGGCCCGACGCGACGGCGTCGCGCAGCGCGCCTAGTCGGCCTCGGGTGGTGGCGTCGAGACGCAGGTCACCGATCTCGACGAGTACACCGCCCAACAAGTCAGGCTCCTCGGCGATCTGTAGTTCGACGTTCTTACCGGTCAGGGCGTTGAGCGACCCGACGAGCTCGCGTTGACTCGTGTCGTTGAGCGACCGCGCGGTGTGCACCCGCGCGACGCGCCAGTCTCGAGCCTGCGCCACGTAGTTCACGAGAAAGTCCAACGTGCCCACGACGTCACGGGGTCGCCCACCGAGCACCGTGAACTGGGCGAGCGCCAACGACACCGGGTTGACTTTGCCCTCGAGGAGTTGACTAGTGAGCCCGAGACGGGCTTCGAGGGGGGCGTCGCGGTCGAGCAAGAGGTGTCGAAGTTCAGCGTTGCCTTCGACGGTTCGAGCCCAGCGAAAGAGGTCGTCCTCGATAGAGGAGAAGTCGTCGGTGGCGATCTCGTCGAGCAGGGCGTCAGCAAAACCGCCGACGCGACGACGGGCCTCAAGCAGGCCCAAGCCGGCGTGGTGAAACTCGCCGCTGTCGAGGAGCGTGCGCGCGACGTGCGCCAGTTCGTCCATCGAACGCGGCACCTCTTGGGCCGGGACGGACTCGGCCGCGAAGACGCTGAGACGAAGCGCGTCGGGACTCACCTTGTTGGTCAAGAGGTCGCGAAGTACCTGACCGCGCGCCACGTTCGAAATCGACGTGTCGGTCAACACGGCACTCAGGTCGCCCCGGGATTGAATCGTGGTGTCCAGCGCGTCGAGATCACTGACCACCGTGGCGAGCACGGTCGCGTCGAGTCGGCCCAACAGGGCGGCAGCGAATCCTTCGAGCTTGGGCAGCATGGCTAGCGGTTCGATCCCTTGGTGGCTTCAGCGTTCAGCGCCACGACGGCTTCACGTACGAGGTCGTCGTGCGTGCTCTGGTCCACTTCACGAGCCACGATCTTCGAGACGAGATCAAAGACGATCTCGCCGATGCGGGCTGATGCTTCGTCGACGGCGCGCTGACGAGCCGCCACGACTTCACTCTGGGCCGTCGCGACGATGCGGTCGTACTCCGCTTGAGCGCGGCCGCCCGCCTCGGCCTTCAGACGGTCCGAGGTCTCTTGCGCGCCCGCCACGATGACGCGTGCCTGTTCCCTTGCTTCGGCGAGCACCTTGGCGCGCTGGTCGTCGGCGGCGGCGGCCTCGGCACGTGCGGCGTCCGCGGCCGCGAGGGCGCTGCGAATCTTCTCTTGACGCCCTTCCATCGCTCGATTGAGGGGCGGCAGGATGTACTTCGTCATGAGGACCAATATGACTACCACCACTAGTAGTTCGACGAAGAACGTACCGTTGGGAAGCAGGAAGATTGACGTCGCAATCATCTCGTGAGACCTTCTTTCTTAATGATCGACACTCCACCATTGGAGTGTCGCGACAGAACTAGTGCTTCTCGAAGACGTAAACGAAGACGACCATGAACAGCAGGTTGATGAAGTACATCGCCTCCACCAGTCCGACCGTCAAGAAGAAGTACTGACGTGCCTTGTTTTCGATCTCGGGCTGGCGCGCGATGGCCGCGATGGTCTGACTACCGGCCAAACCGTCGCCGATCGCCGCACCGATAGCGCCACCGCCGAGGGCGAGACCGCCTCCGACCAGTGCACCCGCGATGCGTACCGCACTTGCGACGCTGTCTGTATTTGCCATTACTCATTTCCTCCTGGGTTGGTTAATGCGAGGGCTCTAGGACGGGCTCGTGATCTTCGTGGCTCGTGGCGAAGGCGAAGTACAGGACCGTCAACAACATAAAGATGTACGCCTGGATAAGTCCAATGAAAAGATCGAAGGGCTTCCATACCAGCTCGCCGAGCGGCGAGACAAAGATCGGCAGCAGCGAAACCATGACCGCCACCATGAGGCCGCCAGAGAAGAGGTTGCCGAAGAGACGGAAGGTCAACGTGATGGGCTTGGTGATCTCTTCGATCACGTTGATGGGCGTCAAGGCCAGGTAGGGCTGTCTGTAGTGGCGAAAGTAACCGCGGATGCCGCGGGCGCGAAACGACTCGACGTGGACCCAGACGATGACGAAGAGCGCCATCGCGAGCGGCAGGTTCACGTCACTCGTAGGCGCGGGCAAGATCTCGGCCGACGAACCCGGGTGCAACGCCGAAGGTATGAAGCCGATCCAGTTACAGATCAAGATGAAGAGGAAGAGGGTGACGCCCACGGGCACGAAACGTCGACCCTTGGGCCCGATCGCGGAGTCGGCCAGGTCGTTCACCTGTTCGAGGAGCAACTCCCACATCAGCTGAAGCTTGCCGGGCACGCCGTCGGTGACTTTGGCCCGCACGCGAAAGCCCATGAAGAGGAGGATGGCCGCGGCGAGCACTGTTGACGTGACGATATCGGTGTCGATCGTGAGACCGAAGACGTGCGCCTCGGGGTGCACGCCCACACTGATATTCCCCGCCGCCATCAGCATTCCCACTACATTCCTCCCTGATTTGCCATCACACGCAGAACGTTCATGACAAAGACGATTTGATAAAGAACAAGCCCTGACACAATACCGATTCCCAAAGGAGCGTTGAGAAAGACGACGCCAATGACGAGGACCGTCACCGCGGCCAGGCGCAAAGTGGTCTTTCCCCCGATTTGGCGTCGAACGGCTTTCGTACTCTGCTCGCCGCGTAGTTCCACGTGGGCCGCCTGGGAATCGAGGAATCGTAGATTAAGTATCGCCAGGCCGACGCCGAGGGCGACACCGAGCGCGGCGAGTGGTGGCGCGACGAAAATCGCCACGAGAAATCCGGCAACGCCAACCGCGATCGCCGACAGGGTGGTTCGGCGCAGGAGACGTGGGAGGGTATTTGCGGGCAGGTTTTCTAGCACGGACGGTCAATTTTAGAGGAAGCGACGAACGAGCGTTATTACGCTCGCCACAGCCGCGACCGTTCCTAACACTATCCCCAATAACAGACCCCAAGGACCGCTGCGCCAGACGTGGTCGGCCCACAGACCCAACACGACGCCGACGGCGAGACAACCGGCGATCGTGGTGCCCATCGTGGCGAACGCCGCGACGCCCGGCAGATTCTTCAGCGTCGATTTCTCCTGGTCCGAGTCGTCTGGACGTCGCGCGTCGCCCGCCGAACTCACGGCGACACGTTCTCGTCGGCGACATCGGCCCCTTCACGACGCCGATGAAGACGCCAGCGCAGGGGGCTGAACCAGGTGAAAAGGGCAATGACGAGGACCGCCACGCCAAGGGGGATGAACACGTTGGCTCGGGTGTCGAAGAGGGGCAGCAGTACGAATCCGCAGAGGAGGGCGGTCCAGGCCCAGAGAATGATGACGGTCCGGCGATGACCGTGACCGAGACGCATGAGTCGGTGATGGATGTGGTTCTTGTCGGGCGTGTGAAAACCTTGTCCCGAAGCCGTCCGCCGCGCGAACGCCCACACCGCGTCGACGAGCGGGACACCCAGGATGAAGACGGGGATCAGGAGGGGCGCGAAGAAAAAGAACGTCACGCCGCTGGCTGGCGGGGTCCTCCCCCCGATGACCATGGTGGACGCACTCATGAGCAGGCCCAGCATCAACGCGCCCGCGTCGCCCATGAAGAGTTTTGCCGGATGGAAGTTGTCGCGCAGAAACCCAATGCAGATGCCGCACGTAAGGGCGGCGATGAGCGGTCCCACGTTCGTCACCGGCAAGAGGCCGAGGCGTTCGAGACGAAGTCCGTACAGACAGAGGGTCCCCGACGCGATACCCACGATGCCCGCCGCGAGTCCGTCGAGTCCGTCGATGAGATTGACAGCGTTCGAGAGCGCGAAGACCCACACCGCCGTGATCACCGGCAGAATCGACGGCCCCAAGACGACGAAGCCCGCGAAGGGCAGTTTGAGTTGGTACATCGTGGCACCGGAAAAGTAGAGGATCGACGCCGCGAGAAACTGTCCGGCCACCTTCGCCGGAGCGCTCATCTCACGAAAGTCATCGACCACCCCAACGACGAAGATGACGCCCGTCGCCAACAGAACGCCGAGCATCTCGTGCGACGACGTGATCACGCTTCGTAGTGAGGGAATGAGAAAGGCGAAGAGCAGCGCGATGCAAAAGCCGACGAGCATCGCGCCACCGCCGCCGTAGGGCGTCTCTTTCTTGTGCACCTTGCGTTCGTCGGGCAGTGCGACGTAGCCCACGCGCAAAGCGATCGCGCGCGCGGGTTTGTTCGCGATCAAGGTGACGACGGCTCCCACCGCGATGATGGCGAGGTACGCGGCAATATTGCCCATGAACTACTTCGTGAAGTTCGCGTACGGGTTGAAGTTGGCGCACAGGGCCGCGACGTCGTTGCGCACTTCTAGAAGCGCGAGTTCGTCGCCGCGTTTGCGAAGGGCGTGCGACATCAACGCGGCGATGGTCTCGAACTCACCCTCTTTCATACCGGCGGTCGTCTCGGCGGCCGTGCCCACGCGCAAACCCGACGTGATGAAGGCGCTGCGTGGATCGTCCGGGATCGTGTTGCGATTCGTCGTGATGCCGGCGCGGTCGAGGACCTCTTGGGCAACCTTTCCCGTCAAGTCCGCGTCAAAGTCGCGAAGGTCCAGCAACACCATGTGATTTTCGGTACCTCCGGAAACCAGACGGAAACCTTCCTTGGAGAGCGCACCCGCGAAGGCCTTTGCGTTCGTGACGATCTGCTCGGTGTAGGTCGAGAAACTTGGCTGGCTCGCCTCTTTAAAGGCCACGGCCTTGGCGGCGATGACGTGCTCGAGCGGACCGCCCTGCTGACCGGGAAAGACGGCCGAGTCGATCTTCTTCGCGTGTTCCTCGCGACAGACGATGGCGCCCCCCCGAGGACCGCGCAGCGTCTTGTGCGTTGTGAACGTCACCACGTCGGCGTAGGGCACCGGATTCGGATGCGAACCGCCGGCGATGAGACCAGCCACGTGAGCCGAGTCGAACATCAACATCGCACCCACCTCATCGGCGATCTCTCGAAACGGCGCGGGGTCGATGCGTCGCGCGTAGGCGGTCGCCCCGGCGACGATGAGTTTCGGCCGATGCTGTAGTGCCAGATCGCGCACGTTGTCAAAGTCGATGACCTCGCCGGGCGTGTCGGGATCGTCCGAACGAGGCGTGACACCGTACGAGACGAACTTCCAGAACTTCGACGTGATCGACGCTGGCGAGCCGTGGGTGAGGTGGCCCCCTTGATCGAGGCGCATCGCGAGAATCGTGTCACCGGCGTCCAACAACGCTTCGTACACCGCGACGTTGGCGTTGGCACCACTGTGGGACTGGACGTTGGCGTGATCGGCGCCAAAGAGCGCGGTCAAGCGACGACGGGCCAGATCCTCCACCTCATCGACGACGTAGTTACCTCCGTAGTAGCGACGGCCCGGATAGCCCTCGGAGTACTTGTTGGTGAGGATCGACCCGGCGGCGGCCAACACCGAGGGCGAGGCGAAATTCTCGCTCGCGATGAGTTGTACCGTCGTCGTCTGTCGATCCCACTCCGCCGCCAAGAGCGACGAGACCTCCTCGTCGTTAGTGATCCAAGCGTCTAAGGGCGATGATCCCACGTGCCTATCTCCCCTCGTGCGAAAACTCGACGTCGAGTTTGCGAAGCTTTTCAATGCGACCTTCATGTCGCACTTGCGGCGTGGCGTTCAGCCACGCCTCCACCGCCTCGATCGCGACGACGGAGCCCGTCAGGCGTCCACCCATGCAGAGGACGTTGGCGTGATTGTGTTCACGCGACAAGTGGCCCGACGTGACGTCGTGCACCACCGCCGCTCGCACGCCCGGGACCTTGTTGGCGGCGATCGCGATACCGATACCAGATCCACAACAAGCGACGCCGAGTTCGGCCTCGCCCGAGACCACTGCTCGTCCGACCGCCGCGCCGAAGTCGGGGTAGTCAACGGGTTCATCGGCACTGGTCGTGCCAAGATCGAGGACGTCGTAGCCCCAGCCGATCAACGTGGTCTTGAGGAGCGTCTTGAGGTCGTAACCGGCGTGATCTGAACCCATGGCGATACGCATTATCACCACCATACCCGTACTACTCCACCGCTCCACGACGATGCGACGGCGCGCGTCGAGAACTCATTTCGATGTCGACCACGTCGATCGCGGACCCCGCGGGAGCAAAAGAATCCTCATTCAGGCGGTCACTAGGATTTGCGCATGAAGCACGTTCTGCTCGCGCCACCGCTCGCCTCGACGCTCGACACTTCCTCAGAATCCTTCCTAAAGAACCGTGCGGACATGCTCGAACAGCTCGCCGTCATCGACGATCTCCTCGACGAAGCAGAGGCCGGCGGCGGTGAAAAGTCCATAGAGCGAATGCGTTCGAGGGGAAAGATGCCGGTGCGCGAGCGCATCGCCAACGTGCTCGATCCCGACTCGCCGTTCCTCGAGATCTCCTCGCTCGCGGGCTACGACTCGGACTACACCGTTGGCGGGGGCATGGTAGTGGGCATCGGCGTCATCGCTGGCACCGAGTGCCTGATCATGGCCAACGACCCCTCGGTCCTTGGTGGTGCGCTCACCTTGTACTCGGCCAAGAAATGGATGCGCGCCCTGGAAATCGCGCGCGACAACCAGATTCCTTACGTCAGCTTCGTCGAGTCAGCCGGCGCCGACCTGCGCGTTGGCAGTGGCGGGGGCGGGCGCATGCAGACCGGCCACTTCGCCGAAAGTGGACGATTCTTCTACGACCTCATCGAACTCTCCAAGATGCGCGTGCCCACCGTCAGTGTCGTCTTCGGTTCGTCCACCGCGGGCGGCGCGTACCAACCGGGTCTCTCGGACTACAACATCCTCGTGAAGGACCAGTCCAAGATCTTCCTCGCCGGTCCCCCACTGGTGAAGATGGCCACCGGCGAAGAGTCCGACGACGAGATCTTGGGCGGCGCACTCCTGCACGCCGAGGTGTCCGGGCTCGGTGACTACTTTGCCGAAGACGAAATGGACGCGATTCGACTGTGCCGAGAGGTGGTCTCACACCTGAACTGGCGAAAGAAGGGCCCCGGACCATCACTCGAGAGTGACGAGCCCGTGCACGACCCCAACGAGCTCCTCGGCGTCGTCAGCCGGGACCTTCGCCAGAGCGTCGACGTACGCGACGTGATCGCGCGCGTCGTCGATGGATCGCGCTTCGAAGAGTTCAAAGCTCGCTACGGCTCGACCCTCGTCTGTGGTTGGTCGAGCATTCACGGCTATCCCGTGGGCATCCTCGGCAACAACGGCGTGATCCATCCCCACGCCGCTGAAAAGGCTGGCCAGTTCATTCAACTCTGCAACCAGATCGACGTCCCCCTCGTCTTCCTCCAGAACATCACGGGCTACATGGTGGGTAAAGAGGCCGAAGCCGAAGGCATCATAAAAAAGGGATCACAGATGCTCAACGCGGTCGCGAACTCGAACGTGCCGCACCTTACGGTCATCATCGGCTCTTCGTACGGCGCGGGCACGTACGGGATGTCGGGACGCGCCTTTAACAATCGCTTCACCTTCCTTTGGCCCACGGCGAAGGTGGCGGTCATGGGACCCAAACAGATAGCGGGCGTGATGTCCCAGGTGCGACGAGGTCAGGCGGAGCGCAAGGGACTCCCCTTCGACGAAGTTGAAGACGCCAAGATCGTGGCGATGGTCGAAGCGGCCCAGGAGAAGGGTTCGTTGGCCTTAGCGGCGACCGGTGCCGTCAGTGACGATGGGATCATCGATCCCCGTGATACGCGCACCGTCCTCGGCTTTTGCCTCTCGGTCGTGCGCAGTCGCCCCGTCGAGGGCGCGACGAGCTACGGAGTGTTTCGCCTGTGACGTTCTCGACCATCATGGTGGCTAATCGCGGCGAGATCGCGCGGCGTGTCATTCGCGGCGCGAAGTCCGTGGGGCTGCGATGCGTCGCGGTGTACGTCGACGCCGACGCTGACGCGCCCTACGTGAGCGAAGCCGACGTCGCGATGCACCTCACCACGAGTTATCTCGACGGCGACGCGATACTGGCGGCCGCGAAGATGAGCGGCGTCGAAGCGATACACCCCGGGTACGGCTTTCTCTCCGAGAACGGCGCCTTCGCCGCCAAGGTCGAAGCCGCCGGCCTAGTCTGGATCGGACCGTCGCCGAGGGTCATTGACTCCATGGGCGACAAACTCGCGGCGAAAAAGCTCGCCAAACGAGCGGGCGTGCCGGTGTTGGCGTCAAGTGAGGACCCGAGCGACGCTGCGTCTATTGGCTACCCACTTATGGTCAAGGCGGTCGCTGGCGGTGGTGGCAAGGGAATGCGCGTCGTCACCGAGGCGTCACAGCTCGATGAAGCCGTCGCGGCGGCTCGACGTGAGGCGAAGAGCGGTTTTGGCGATGACCGGATCTTTCTTGAACGTTTCGTCGCCTCGTCACGCCACGTTGAGATTCAGATACTCGGCGACCGTTACGGAAACCTCGTTCATCTGGGCGAGCGCGACTGTTCGATTCAGCGTCGCCATCAGAAACTGATCGAGGAGTCTCCCTCGCCGATCGTCGACGACGCGCTTCGCCACGCCATGGGGAGCGCGGCACTGGAGCTCGCGCGCGCCATCGGCTACAAGTCCGCCGGCACGGTCGAGTTCCTCGTCGATGACGAAACCCACGACTTCTACTTCCTCGAGGTCAACACTCGTCTCCAAGTGGAGCATCCCGTCACCGAAGAGGTCACCGGCGTCGACCTCGTTCGAGAGCAACTTCGCATCGCCCAAGGCGAACGCCTCGGCTACGGGCAAGACGACGTGCACTTCTTCGGCAGCGCCATCGAGGTTCGTCTCTGCGCGGAGGACCCGAGCGTCGGATTCCTGCCGGCGACGGGCACGCTCTTCGCCTTCGAGACGCCGAGTGAGCCCGCCGTGCGCTGGGAGAGCGGCGTCGAAAAGGGCTCCGTCGTCACGGTGGCCTTCGATCCCCTGTTGGCCAAGGTCATCGCGCACGCCCCCACGCGCGTCGAAGCCGCCGCGACGCTCGCGCGGGCGCTCGAACGTCTACACCTCGGAGGGGTGACGACCAATCGCGACTTCCTCGTGGCGACCCTGCGCAGCGAACACTTCCTGGCCGGTGACACGACGACGAACTTCATCGAACGCTTCGAGCCGCCGTGCGAGCTTCTGTTCTGCGAGGAGGAGTTGGTATCGGCGGCGAGCGTCGGTGCGCTGTGGCTCCAAGGCGTGAGTCGGGCCCAGGCCACCGTCTTGCAACACGTGCCCAGTGGTTGGCGTAACGCCCGCTTACCGCGCCAGCGCACGTCGCTCCTCTTTCGTCACGAACAGATTGACCTCGACTACGCGTCTCGTCGCGACGGATCATTCGACCTCGGACCACTCGGCGACGCTCGGATCCACGACTGTGACGAGTTGGCGATCGACGTCGAGATCAACGGGTACCGAACGAAATCACGCGTGACGAGATCGGGCGACAGTCTCTTTGTGCAGGTTCTTCGTGGCACCGTGCCGTTCACGATCGTTCCGCGCTTTTCGGTGCAACAGAGTGACGTCACGCCCGGAGGACTTAACGCGCCGATGCCCGGATTAATCTTGGACGTTCGCGTCAACGCCGGACAACACGTGGACGTCGGTCAGACGTTGGTGGTGATGGAAGCGATGAAGATGGAACACGTCATCAGCGCGCCGAGCTCGGGCTCCGTGAGCGGCATCCTCGTCGCCAAAGGCCAACAAGTGAGCAACGGCGCGCCCCTTCTCACCTTCAACGCCGACGCTACGAACGAAGAGTAACGATGACGGCACCACTTCGAATCGCGAACTGTTCGGGATTCTTTGGTGATCGTCTTTCGGCCGCGAGAGAGATGGTCGATGACGGTCCCATCGACGTCCTGACGGGCGACTGGCTCGCCGAGTTGACCATGCTCATCTTGGCGAGGACCCAGGCAAAGAATCCGAGCGCCGGGTACGCGCGGACCTTCGTCACCCAGATGGAGCAGGTCATGGGCACCTGTCTCAATCGAGGCATCAAGGTCGTCTCCAATGCCGGTGGTCTGGACCCCGAGCGTTGCGCCGAGGCCGTCGCCGATGTCGCCTCGACGCTCGGCCTCTCACCAGTGATCGCCTACGTGAACGGTGACAACCTCTTGGATCGACTGGACGAATTGCAACAAGCTGGCGTCGATCTGGCACACTTCGAGACAGGTGAACCGATCGGTGACGTGTCGCGATTCATCACCGCCAACGCCTACCTGGGCTGCTTCGGCATCGTCGAAGCGCTCTCGAGGGGCGCCGACATCGTCGTCACCGGCCGCGTCACCGACGCGGCGCTCGTCTGTGGCCCCGCAGCCTGGCACCACGGGTGGCGCCGCGACGACTTCGACGCCCTCGCGGGTGGCGTCGTCGCCGGGCACGTCGTCGAGTGCGGCGCGCAAGTCACTGGTGGCAACTACTCGTTCTTCAAAGAAGTGCCGGGCATGGCGAGGGTCGGCTTTCCTTGGGTTGAGGTCGCCGAAGACGGTTCCTCGATCGTTGGTAAACACGACGGCACCGGTGGCGAGGTGTCGGTGGGTACGGTCACGTCACAGTTGCTTTACGAGATCGGCGGACCCTCGTACCTAGGCCCTGACGTGTCGGCCCGATTCGACACCATTCACCTCGAACAGATTGCGAAGGACCGAGTGCGTATCAGTGGCGTCGTGGGCGAGGCGCCGCCGCCGACACTGAAGGTGGCGATGAACGAAGTTGGCGGCTATCGCAAAGACTTGAACGTCGACCTGACCGGACTCGACATCGAGGAGAAGGCTCGTCTCGTCGACGAGGCGTTCTGGCTGGCCTGTCCCTACGCGCCAGGCGACTTCGACAGCGTCACGACGAGACTCGTTCGAAGCGACAAACCCGACCCCGCGACCAACGAGGAGGCGGTCGCCACGTGGCACCTGACATTGAAGGACCGTGACGAGCGAAAAGTGGGCCGTGCCGTCGCCGACGCCGTCGTGGAGATCGCACTCGCGACCGTGCCCGGATTCTTCATTCCCGGCGCGAGTCCCTCCAAGGGATCGGCCTTCGGCGTGTACCGGCCGGCACTCGTGCCGAGTGCTCTGGTGCCCCAGTACGTGACCGTTTTAGGGGGCGAGCGAACGACCGTCGACTCGGTCGCGCCGGCCACGCCGACCACGCCGACTAGGGAGCCGGACGTCCACTTCAACGTCGCCACAGAAGCCGTCGTGGCGAGCGGTCCGACAACCGTGGCGCCCCTCGGCGTACTCTTTGGTACGCGGTCAGGCGACAAGGGTGGTCACGCCAATCTCGGGATCTTCGCACGCAGCCACGACGCGTGGATCTGGCTCGACGACTTCCTCTCGGTCGAGGAGCTGCGTCGACTCCTGCCCGAGACTGCTCCACTCGTCATCGACCGCTACCGACTGCCGTCGCTACGCTCACTCAACTTCGTCGTGCACGACCTGCTCGAGGAGGGTGTCGCCGCCTCTACTCGCCAAGACGCCCAGGCCAAGGGGCTCGGCGAGTGGTTGCGCAGCCGCTTCGTGCCGATTCCGATCATCTTGCTCGAGACCCCGTGACGACGAACGCGTCCAGCGAGTTGGACACGCTTCGCCGTGACCTCGTCGATGAACAAGCGGCGCTCGACGAGGTCGTCGGCGACATCAAGGACCAGGAGTGGCAGCGCGCGACACCGAGTCCGGGATGGAGCGTCGCCGATCAGATCGGCCACTTGACGTACTTCGACACAAGTGCCGCGACCGCGATCGCTGACCCGGACGACTTTCGTATCGGGGTCAGCGAGCTCGTCGCGGGCGCCACGAACGAGGGGTTCGACACGTTCACGCTCGGCGGGTTTCGTTCGCTCTCACCGAACGAGCAACTCGCCGCGTGGCGACGCGCCCGACGAGCGCTCGCTGACGCCGCGCAGTCGCTCCGCGACGAGACGCGCGTTCCCTGGTACGGACCACCAATGAGTGCGAAGTCGTTTCTCAGCGCTCGTCTCATGGAGACGTGGGCGCACGGCATTGACGTAGCGAGCGCCCTCGACGTCACTCGACCCCCGACGGAGCGCTTGCGCCACGTCGCGCGACTGGGTTTCATCACGAGGAGGTGGTCGTACCAGGTTCGCGGCGAAGAACTTCCGGCCGGGGACGTGCGACTCGAGCTGACCAGCCCCGCCGGCGAGACGTGGACGTGGGGACCAGCGAGCGGTGTCGACACGGTCAAAGGTCCGGCTGAAGAGTTCTGCCTTGTGGTGACCCAACGGCGTCACGTCGACGACACGTCGCTCGTGGCGGGTGACCTCGGCCATCACTGGTTGGTGAGGGCGCAGGCCTTCGCCGGCGCCGCGAGTGACGGACCAAAGCCAAGGAACATCGCGTGAGCGTGGTGGAGACCAAGACCGCCGACGGCGTCATGACCATCACGCTCGACGATCAAGCGACGCGAAACTCTCTCAGTGTTCAGCTGCTGGCTGAGTTCATGACCGCCATTGACGAGGCGGAGACGAGCGCCAACGTACGCGTCGTCGTACTCACCAATCGTGGCTCAACGTTCTGCGCTGGCGCGAATCTGGCGGAACGATCAAGGCGCGCCGACGGTGAGGTGAAGGACGGCGTCGAGATGAGCGAAGTCTTCCGTCGTATCCGGCATTCGCCGAAACCCTTCGTTGGACGACTCGCGGGCCACTGCGTCGCGGGCGGCGTCGGACTCGCGGCGGTCATGGATATCTCGGTAGCGATCGACACGGCGAAGTTCGGCTTCAGCGAAGTCCGAATCGGCGTCGCGCCGGCGATCATCTCCGTTGTGTGCCTGCCGAAGATGCGCCTCGCCGACGCGCAGAGCGCTTTTCTTCGAGGCAACCGATTCTCCGCCAACGAAGCCGTACGGATGGGACTTATCAACGCGGCGGTACCACCCGAGGCGATCGACGACGAGATCAACGCCATCGTGGACGATCTCCTGGCGGGCGAACCTCACGCACTCGCGGTCGCGAAACAACTCACGAACTCGCTCGGATCCATGACCGAGGAAGCGGCGTTCGCTTGGACGACGCAACTTTCGAAGGAACTCTTCCACAGTGACGAGGCACGTGAGGGGATGAACGCGTACTTGGAGAAGCGCTCCGCCTCATGGGCGAAAAAACCTTCGCGCGGCGAATAATTCTACAGTGACGTCGCGTTGCTTACGCGAGCACTCGTGTCACGTCGAGTGCGTGCACGGCGCCCGGGCGCAGTAGTTGCCACTCCGTTCCCTGCAGGGCGACCACCGTGGAGACTGCTCCGGAACGTTCCCCACCGTCGAGGACGGCATCCAACAGCCCTGTCTCGCCAAAGACCTCGAGGACCTCGCCCGCGCTGTGACACGGGGGCTCTCCGTGCTCGTTGGCGCTCGACACGACGAGCGGACCGGCCACGGCCATCACCTGACGTAGCAGTTCGTCGTTCGGGACTCGAAAACCAACCGTGTCATCGGGACTGCCGACACGTAGCGCCAGTTCGTGGGGAACGTTCACCACGATGGTCAGCGCACCAGGCCAGAAGGCGTCACCGAGCTTGATCGCGTTTTCGGACAGCGTGACGCCAAGATCCTCGATCGAAGAGAGCCTGTCAACGAGCACCGGTAGCGCGACGTTCGTCGGTCGGCGCTTCAATGAGAAGATGCGCGAGACCGCGTCGGCGTGTCGCAGTGACGCCGCAACGCCGTAGACCGTGTCGGTGGGCACGCCCACTACCCCGCCGGCCCCGAGGATCTGTACCGCTTCATGGCGATCGACGACGGCGATCATCGCCGCGCCACCATGATTCGTGGATGACCGGCCAGGTCGTCGAGGTCACGCACGTCAGTAAAACCCGCGGCGCGCGCGGCATCCACGACCGCGTCACGGTGCGTGTTGGCGTGTTCACAGATCAACACGCCCGTGGGCTTAAGCCACGCGCCCGCTTGGGCGATGATGATCTCGAGGTCGGCGAAGCCCGCCACGCCAGACGAGTCCGGCGCCACGATCGCGCCCCTCGGCTCGTAGCGAAGGACTGCGTCGAGCTCTTCGAACTCCTCGACACTCACGTAAGGAGGATTCGCGACGATGAGATCCACGCGACCACGCAGCGACGGGCGCAGGTCGTCGAACCACGACGAGTGCACGAACGATGCAGCGTGCAGCTCGTGCTTGAGCGCGTTGCGTTGCGCGAGCGCGAGCGCGTCGAGAGACTCGTCGACCGCGATCAACGTCGCCGTCGCACCGCGCCCTCGAAGCTCATCGAGCAGGGCGAGTCCGAGGGAGCCGGACCCGCAGCCGAGGTCCATGATCAAGGGATCGCGGATGTCTCCTCGCACGAGCTCGGCGAGCGCCACGTCGACCAACTCTTCGGTTTCGGGTCGCGGGATGAGGGCGCGCTCATCGACCTCGAGATCCAGTGAGCGAAACGGCCAGTGGCCAATGATGTACTGAAGCGGTTCTCCGTCGCGGCGGCGCTGGGCGGCACGTTGCAACACGTCGCTGTCCGCACCGAACTCTTCGACGAGCCAGCGGGCCTCATGCCGATCGAGACCGCTTCGAACGAACTCGGTCACCAACTCGGCGTTAACGTCCGTCACTCTCGGCCAACTGACGCGCCCGCTTGTCCGCCAAGAGTGCGTCGATGTAGGGGTCGAGATCGCCCGCGAGGACCGCGTCGAGCGAGTAGTTCGTCAAGTTGATGCGGTGATCGGTGACCCGGTTCTCCTTGAAGTTGTAGGTTCGGATCTTCTCACTACGTCCGCCACTACCGAGCTGCGAGCGCTTGAGATCACCGAGTTCGCTGGCCTGGGCGTCTTGGGCGGCCTTCAGAAGCCGCGAGCGCAACACGATGAGCGCCTTCGCTCGATTCTGGATCTGACTCTTCTCGTCCTGCATCGAGACCACGATGCCCGTCGGGAGATGGGTGATGCGCACGGCCGAGTCGGTCGTGTTCACGCTCTGACCGCCGGGGCCCGACGAGCGGTAGACGTCGATCTTGAGGTCATTGGCGTTGATGTCGACGTCCACCTCCTCGGCTTCGGGCAGCACCGACACCGTGGCCGATGAGGTGTGCACGCGACCCTTCGCCTCGGTGACCGGGACGCGTTGCACGCGGTGCACCCCCGCTTCAAATTCGAGGCGACTCCACGCGTCGTCCCCCTTGATGAGGTAGATCGCTTCGTCGAGACCGCCCTGCTCGGAGCTGCGCTCTTCGATGACCTCGAGTTTCCAACCGCGTAGCGCCACGTAGCGGCGGTACATCTCAGCGAGGTCCGCGGCGAAGAGGTTGGCCTCCTCGCCACCTTCGGCGCCGCGCATCTCCAGGATGACGTTACGACCTTCGTTGGGGTCGTGGGGCAGCAGGAGCGTTTCAAGGTTGAGTTTGCCCTCGCGTATGCGTTCTTCGGCGGCGTTGACCTCTTCGCGCCAGGACTCTCGATCGGCACCCTCGGTCTCGTTGAACATCTCACGGGCCGTAGCGAGATCGTCACGCGCGCCCTGGAGTTCGAGCCACGCGACGTTGATCTCGTTGAGTTCCTTATGGCGCCGTGACAGGTCACGAAGACGCGTCAAATCACTGGCGACGTCGGGTTCTGATAACTGGGTTTCAACGGAGTGAAGTTCACTCTGAAGAACGTTCAGCGTCTCGTCAAGAGAGCGCACAAAACTCGCTGAGCGCTCGAGGACCTAAGCCTTCGGCGCGCGCGCCTTGGTCTTTTGCGCGTAGCGGCGCTGGAAGCGCTCGACGCGGCCACCGGTGTCGACGAGCTTCTGCTTGCCAGTAAAGAATGGATGGCACTCGTTGCAGAGCTCAATGCGAATCGACGACTTGGTCGATTCGGTCGTAAAGGTGTTGCCGCACGAGCACGTAACGGTTGCTTCTCCGTAGGTGGGGTGGATATCTGGCTTCATGATGCTCCTTCGTGCGAAGAGTGAGTTTAGCGGGAAACTAGTTGGTCGGCGCCGGGCCCCGGGCGATCTCGGCCAGGAACTCGTCGTTGGACTTGGTGGACTTGAGCTTGTCGATCAAGAGTTCAAGTCCGGCGGCGTCGCGGCCCTCGGCGGCGAGGCCGTTCAAGACCCGGCGCAACTTCCACACCTGGGGCAGGGCCTCGCGACTGAAGAGGAGTTCTTCTTTTCTCGTCGACGACCCGTTGACGTCAATGGCCGGATAGAGGCGACGCTCGGCCAGACGGCGGTCGAGGCGCAACTCCATGTTACCGGTGCCCTTGAACTCTTCGAAGATCACTTCGTCCATCTTCGAGCCGGTTTCAACGAGGGCGCTCGCGAGGATGGTGAGCGACCCTCCTTCTTCGATATTGCGCGCCGCACCGAAGAACTTCTTCGGTGGGTAAAGCGCGCCCGAGTCCACACCACCGGACATGATTCGTCCAGTCGCGGGGGCGGCCAAGTTGTAGGCGCGCGCGAGGCGCGTGATGCCGTCGAGGATGATCACGACGTCGCGACCTTGCTCGACGAGGCGCTTCGCGCGCTCGATGCAGAGTTCGGCCACGTGGGTGTGCTCCTCGGCCGGACGGTCGAAGGTCGAGGAGATAACTTCGCCCTGGACGCTTCGACGGATGTCGGTGACCTCTTCGGGACGTTCGTCGACGAGCAGCACCATGAGGTGGACCTCGGGGTTGTTGACCTCGATGGACTGGGCGATCTGCTTCATAATCGTCGTCTTGCCGGCCTTGGGCGGCGAAACGATGAGGCCGCGCTGACCCTTACCGATGGGCGACAAGAGGTCGACGATGCGTGGCGTGAGGTCGAGTTTGCCCTCGTTGGTCTCGAGGTTGAGCTTCTCGTCGGGAAACAGTGGCGTCAGGTCCTCGAAACGCGGACGCAAACGCGCCACTTCGGGGTCGACGCCAGCGACGGTGTCGACGCGCAGCAGCGCCGGGTACTTCTCGTTCGACGCCGCCGGGCGGAAGCCGCCGACAATGGTGTCACCCTTGCGCAAGTGGTACCGGCGAACTTGATTGATGGAGACGTAGACGTCATTGGGCGACGCGTGGTAGCCCTTGGTACGCAAGAACCCGTAACCGTCGTCACGCAGGTCGAGCAGACCTTCGACCTCGACGAGTTCACCCGCGTAGGGCTGGTCGGCGTTGGGCATCGAGTCGCCCGCGAACCGCTCGCGGCCATTGCCGTTTCCGCTACCGCTGCCATTTCGATTGCGGCGGTTGCGGCGACTGCGATTGTTCGTGTCGTTGGCGAACTCGCGCGGCTGACGCTCGGGGCGCGTCTGGGTGAACGGACGGGCCGTGGGTCGCTCCGACGGCGCGACCGCCTCGGAGATAGGAGGCTCACTCGCGGTCACGCGCTCGACCTTGGTGTCGGCCTCGAACTCACCGAGCAAGTCGCCGAAGTCGTCTTCGGGGGTGGCGACGGTGCGACGTGAGCGCACCGCGCGAGTCGTAGGGGCACTGGCCACGTCGGGCGTTTCGCCCATGATGGCCTCGATGAGCGCGGCTTTCGTGGCGCGGGTCGACGCCTCGACGCCCTTTACTTTGGCGATCGTTTGGAGATCTTCGCGAGTTTTGGACTCGAGATCCGAACGGTCTGGAGAAGGCTTAATAGCCATGCATATTCCTTTCACGCCGCCCGCAACGATACGTCGGGTGGAGAAGAAAATCGGGAAATGTCGTCTCGGAAGAGATTCCTTACGTCGGTACTGCCGAACGGACGACAACTACCAGTGTAGCCGACGGCGCGAGCAAAGTAAACAACTACGACAACTTGGCCAACAGAGCGCTGAGCGTCGCGTCCACCACGTCGGGTGACGCGCTCGACCCAACGGCCGTGTCGGGGTCCTTGAGGCCGTTGCCGGTCAGGACGCACACTACCGTCGAGCCCTTCGGGACCCCAAACTTCAACAGCCCCGCCACCGACGCGGCCGACGCTGGTTCGCAGAATACCGACTCGTGTCGCGCGACGTAGTGATAGGCCTCGATGATCTCTTCGTCGGTGACGGCGCGAATGTCACCGAGGGACTCGTGGATCACTTCGAGCGCCGGCACCCAACTCGCGGGGTTCCCAATGCGGATGGCCGTGGCGATCGTTTCGGGATTGTCGACGGGATGACCGAGCACGATGGGCGCAGCCCCGGCCGCTTGGAAGCCCCACATTTTGGGCAGGGTGGAACAGCGCTTGGCAAAGTGATACTCAGTGAAGCCACGCCAGTAGGCGGTGATGTTGCCGGCGTTGCCGACCGGGATCGAGAGGATGTCGGGCGCCTTACCGAGGACGTCGACGATCTCGAAGGCGCCGGTCTTTTGACCTTCGATGCGGTCGGGGTTGATGGAGTTCACGATAGTGATGGGTAGGTGTTGGGTAAGTTCGCGAGCCAAGTTAAGGGCCTGATCGAAGTTGCCACGAATCTGCAACACCTGAGCGCCGTAGACGATGGCCTGGGCCAATTTGCCGAGCGAGATCTTGCCCTCGGGAACGAGCACGACGCAGTCCATGTTGGCCTTGGCGGCGTAGGCCGCTGCCGCCGCTGACGTGTTGCCGGTCGAGCCACAGATCACGGTCTTCGCGCCCTGGGCTTTCGCCTTAGTGATCGCCATGGTCATGCCACGATCCTTAAACGATCCCGAAGGATTGAGTCCTTCGCACTTCAGCCAGACGTCGGCGTCGAGTCGCTCCGAAAGTCGATCGGCGTGAAGCAGCGGCGTGTTGCCTTCTTGCAACGTGACGACGTCGTCAATACCGTCGAGATCGAACCACTCGGCGTACTCCCTCAACAAACCTTGCCATCCGGTCACTCGAAACTCCCGTCGATGACGCGAATACAAGCACCCACGGACTCGACCGAATCCGACGCCGTCAACTCTTTGACGGTGGCGAACACGTCAGCGCTGACCGCGTGGTGCGTGAGAAACGAAAGACGGGCCTCGTCGCCGAAGCCGGACTGTTCCATAGACCGGATCGAGACGTCGTGACGACCAAAGACGCCCGCCACCTCGGCCAACACTCCGGGGCGGTCCAGCACGTCGACGCTGAGGTAGAACACGCTCGACAGCTCGCCGCCCGGCACGTAGTGCAGCGACGTGTCTCCGCTGAAAGGGATGTCGTGGCGACCGCTGACGCGATTCCTCGCGGCGTCAAGGACGTCGCCGAGAACGGCCGTGGCGGTCGGTTCGCCGCCGGCTCCTTGGCCGAGCCACATCAAGGGACCACTCTTCACGCCTTCCACGAAAACAGCGTTCATCGCGCCGTTGACCGAGGCGAGGGGGTGAGCCAGCGGCACCATCGCCGGGTGCGCTCGACGCGAGACGCCCGAGTCGCCGACGCGCTCGGCGACGCCGAGCAGCTTGATGACGTAACCAGAACGACGCGCGAATTCGACGTCGATCGCGCGAACGCCGGTAATGCCCTCACGGTCGATCTCCTCGCCACTGAGGCGCGTACCGAAGGCGAGAGTCGAGAGAATCTGCACTTTCGCCGCGGCGTCGTAACCCTCGACGTCGGCGCTCGGATCTCCTTCGGCGTAACCGAGGGCCTGCGCCTCGGCGAGGGCGCTCGCGTAGTCACTCCCCTCGCTCGTCATCTTCGTGAGGATGTAGTTGGTCGTACCATTCACGATGCCCATGACCCGGTTGATGCGCTCACCGGCCAGTGAACTGCGCAGGGCACGAAGGATGGGGATCGCGCCGCCGACGGCCGCTTCGTAGAAGAGATCGGCACCGTTCTCGTCGGCCAGTTGGGCCAACTGCGTGCCACTTTCGGCCATCAGGGCCTTGTTGGCGGTCACGACCGAGACTCCCAGCTTCAGGGCCGCTTCGAGGTAAGTACGACAGGGCTCGACGCCGCCCGCGACTTCGACGAGCACGTCGAGATTGTTCGAAATGAGTCCGTCGATGTCGGTCGTGAGGAGCGCCTCGTCGATGCCGGGATGGGGCTTATTCTTGTCACGAACCGCGACGCCGACGAGTTCCAAAGGCGCCGTCGCGCCGTCCACGAGGGCCCCGTAACGCGAGGGGTCGCTCAAGAGTTGCACGAGGGCCGTACCGACGAAACCCCCGCCGATGACGCCGACTCTAACGACCGGTGTTTCCATCAATCAAGGCTAACCCACGCTCGTCGCCCGTCCGTCCTCACACTTCGAGCCGCGCGAGGTCGTCGAAGGTCTCGCGGCGAAGGACTTCGCGCGCACGACCATCGTGCACGAAGACGACTGCCGGGCGAGGGACTCGGTTGTAGTTCGACGCCATGGAGTAGCCGTAGGCACCCGTCACTGGCGTGGCGACGAGACTGCCGGCCCTCGTCTCTGCCGGAAGGAACGCCTCGTCGATCAAGACGTCGCCGCTTTCACAGTGCTTGCCCACGAGTCGCACGACCTGGGGCCGAGGCGCCAAGGGTCGGTCCACGTCGAAGGCCTCGTAGCCCGACCCGTAAAGCACGGGACGGGGGTTGTCACTCATCCCGCCGTCCACCGCCATGTAGGTGCGCTGGGTCACGGATTTCACGACACCCACGCTGTAGATGGTCACTCCCGCTTGGGCCACGATGGCGCGACCAGGCTCGGCGAGCAACCGAAGATCGGCGCGAAGTCCGCTCTCGTGCGCCGCGTCGCGCATCGAGTTGGCCCACCCTTTGATCGACGGCGCCGACTCCCCGGCCACGTACGCCACCCCGAGTCCTCCGCCGATGCACAGTTCGTCGAAGTCGTCGTCGCGAGTGAACGCGGCCAACACCGACATCGACTCGCGAAAGCCGTCCACTTCGAAGATCTGCGAGCCGATATGAGCGTGGACGCCGTGGAGACGCAGACCGGGCACCGTGCGCAACGTGGTGATGGCCCGTCGGGCGTCACCGCTTGAGACAGAAAACCCAAACTTGGTGTCCTCTTGACCAGTGCGAACGTATTCATGAGTGTGCGCCTCGACGCCAGGCGTCACGCGAACGAGCGCGTTGAGCGGCATTTCGGCGCTGACCGTGTCACGCAGTTGCTCGATCTCGTCGAAGTTGTCGACGACCAAGCGATGCACGCCCGCCGCCAGGGCCTGGGCGATCTCTTCGTGGGACTTGTTGTTGCCGTGCATGATGACGCGACTGGCCGGCACCCCCGAACGCAGCACGATATCGAGTTCGCCTCCGGTCGCTACGTCCACGCACAGTCCCTCTTCGTAGGCGAGACGAGCCATCGCCCCACAGAGGAAGCTCTTCGACGCGAAGGCGACGCCGTCGTCAAAGGCGCTCGCGGCCTCACGGCAACGGGCGCGCAGTGTGGCCTCGTCGTAGACGAACAGCGGCGTACCGTACGTTGCGGCAAGTTCGCGTAGTTCGACGCCGCCCACTGTTACGCCACGTTCGTGTAACGCCGCGGTGTCAGGAAAAAGCGACGCGAGAATGGGCTCAGTACTCATACGTAAACCTTAGGAGTTGAGAACGTCACGACCAAGGTTGCAAAAAACTCGTCCGGTAGGCTGAGCACGCCGCCCTCGTAGCTCAGCGGATAGAGCATTGGCCTCCGAAGCCATGTGCGCAGGTTCGACTCCTGCCGGGGGCACCACGCATTCATTGGGTGGACAGGGATTCACTCCTGTAACTCACTTAATTCTCGGACTCGTGAAAACGTTGCCGGATATCGCCAGACTCAGCCAGACCATTCAGACCGCGGGCGGCTCGTGGGCAAAATGCCAACGGTACAGTCTTGGTCAAGATGGAACTCCCAATGTACGACGCTCGTGGCGGAAGCCTCGTGTCGTTCGCACAACTTGACGGCAACTTGCTCGAGGGCCCGGACGGTACGGCGCGGCCGGTTTGTTCCCTCGTCATCGTGGAGTGGGACCAACATGTACTGCTCGGCTTCAACGTCTCCCGGCAACAGTGGGAATTACCGGGAGGATCGCTCGAGGAGGGTGAGTCGGCGTACGAGGCAGCGATTCGGGAACTTGAGGAAGAGACGGGCATTCGCGCCGACCGAGTCTCGCCGGTCGCGCGCGCCGAATTCTTTTTCGCGGGCGAAGCGACCAGTCATTTGGCTGCGGTGTTTGCCGTTGTCCTTGGCAGTGACCCGAACCTGGTCGAGAGCGACGAATTGAACAGCTTTCATTGGTGGGTTCCAACCGAAGAGTTGTGGGAAGGACTGAGCCCCCTCGACGCGGAGGTCATTCGTCGCTGTCTTCCTCGCGCGACCCACGACACTGAGTAGATCGCGTCGCCAGCGCCGAGCGAACTTATCGGTCGATGTACGTGGGCTCTTCGGGGCGGAGATTCACGTTGTAGACCGTCGCCAGTTGTCGAGCTACGAATGTGCCAATGACAAGTTCACCGGTCGAGGTGAAGTGAATGCCGTCGGACTTTCGTAGTGCACTTTGCACATTGTTCACGACGGCACCGCCCCGATAGTTGTCGCCTTTCGTTGCCAAGAGATGCCACATAGGCTGGAACGTGACGCCGGGCGTCGACGTGGCCACCTGACTGTAAATGGCGTTCAGCGCTCGAAGACCTTGGCTGTAACTCTTCGGCGCAGCGATTGGAAGACCGACCCAGAACGCGTACGCGCCCGCCTTGGTCACCATTCGATCGATCCGACGAACGCGCGCAATGTAGGCACTACGCCACTTCGGCGAACCGAACGGTTGCGACACCCCATCGACGGAAAGTGCCTGCTCATCGTTCGCGCCAAACACGATGACAACGAGATTGGGACGGTAGTCGTGCATGTCAGACTTCAGATGGGCCGGCCAGTTGTAAAACCATGACGCGGAAAGACCGGTCGACGCCTTGTTGCGTTGGATCAGTTTTAATCCCGGCGTCAACTGAAGTTCATGTCGAATCCCGTATTCGAGGTCGTCACCTAGCGAGTCGCCAATTTCGAGAATTCGACAGTGGCCAAGTGCGAACGGCGCTTGATGAGGTGTTGTGGTTGATGTCGAGGTGCTCGTTCGCACCAGCGCTGACGCCGGAGTGAAGCCGCATCCGCGCGAGGGCGGACGAAACGCTGCGTTGTCCGCAACGGGAGTATCCAACGGGACGTTTGACTTCGAAGTATTACTTCGTGCCGAGCGTGCCAATGCGCTCGGTGCCGACGTTGTGAACTGCGATATCACTGTCAACGTAACTCGATTGATGTGCGAGTTGAGCGACGATGCCGATCCGGCGTTAATTTTAACGAACTGACCCCCAGTGAGTACCAGCGCAGCCAGGGTCGCCGCCGTCAGGCAGCGCATCCACGAGCGTCGGGACTTTGGATAAGGAGTCAAGAGGGTCTTCATAGCGAATTCGACGCTAATAGGCGCGCGAAGTTCCATCGCATCGAATCGTTCGTGCACGTGAAACGGGTCGTGGCCAGGTAGGGGTACCCCGAAACTCGACTCACTTGCTTAGTAAATGCACCGCGGGTATAGACACGGGACCAATAAGGCCTGACGTTCGACATCCACGGAGGTCAATTACCCGATATGGAGCGGAGCGTCGGCTGCATCAATCCTTCAAACGCACGACTAATCCACAACGAGTAGTAGCTATTCATGTGGTCGAAGTCGTAGTAGACGAGATGGTCGCCGCCGGGGGCCTTGACGAACAGCGCGCAGCGTTCCTTCGTGCAGAACAGAGGCGTGGTGTTGACGAAGGGAATCTTGGTCATCCGGGCGATCGCTTTGAGCGCCTGGGCTCCGAGCGAGCCCAGCGTGACCGATGGTGGCTCCAGGCAACTGTGTAACGGGATGGTGGTCTGCGTGAGGCACTTATCGGGATTCAAGAGCGCGAAATGGCCGTAATAGTACTTACTGGGGATGTACTGAGGAATGGGACCAAGAAAGACCACGCGAGTGCGGCTTGGAGCAATCTGGTCCAGCCACTTATGAATCTGGCCGACGTTCTGCGAGACGCTCGCGTACTTCCCGACGCCCCAGGTTAGGGGAAAACCAACGGGCATGACGATCGTGGGACGGACTCTCAAGATGAATTTGACTTCGTCTCGAACCAAATTGTTACACGTCTTTAAAGAACTACCGTCCACCGAGACACTGAACGGATTGGGCCAGGGAGGGCACCCGGGCGCACCGAGGTAGTAGATCTTCCAGCCGAGGTCCTTGCCCAACTGATCGAGTGCCGGAAGCCACATCGACGACAGCGAGTCTCCCAAGAGGAAGATCGATCGCTTTGCCTTCGAATCCCCCCAGACGCACGACGTTTCCGGATGCGTCGCGGGGTTGACGACCCCATTTTGCAAGAAGCAACTTGTGCTCAGGGGATTAATGTGCGTGTCCCAACCGCGCAGCGCGAGAAGTGGCGGAATCGTTGTCGCGAGATTCGGAACTTTGTTGATCTTCACCGACGTCGCAATATACGACTGCAGTTCGGCGAGCGTCGGGAGGTCATGCTTCGAAGACGCCGCTGATGCGGGAACAGCCAGCCCCGTTGAGAAGCTCCCCACGAACAGTGAGAGGAGAGCGAGAAGCGCGCCAGTCCACATCTTCCTAAGAGAATTCATTTTGACCTCCCCACAAGCTCGTGGTTAGGTACTTCCCGGTTCGAGAGATCGAAAACCTGCAGCGGTACCGCAGTCCTCTCTTCGTGCGCAGGTGCCCTCCTCTAACTCAACGATTGTATTTCCTTACGTCGCCATCTTGATTTCGCCAGTGTTACGAACGAGACGAAGTGCTCAACTCCGTAAGTCCATACTTGGACATCGCACCTACGAAGTCGCGTGGTGCGACGGCTCCCGGAGACACCATTTCCATGCCAACAGCGCGTCGTTCGTCTCATCGTGCGCCGTTGGTGAAGGACACCTCCTACCTTACGTGGACCCGAAGATTTGAACGACGGTGATCAGGGGACGCGCGCCCATCCGCCCGCCCGCTCACGAAACGCGGCCAGCGCCGCCACTCGGATCATCTCGTTACCGACGACTTGGAGTCCTTCGTCTACCCCCATGCCCGGCTTCGCCAAAATCTGATCGGTTTCCGTACGGCTACCGCCGCTGTACGCGCGAAGTCCGTGGGCTCGCACGTACAGAAGGGGCTGAGTTCATCCCCAAATAGGTTGACGTCGCGGCGATGATTCTTCAGGGGACGATGATCATCCGCACGGTGTCAGTGATGGCCGTGCCGCCCGAAGCAGAGCCCGCCATCAACACGACTGCGTCGCCGGTGTTGGCGATGCCACAACGCTTTAACTCGGTGATCGCCACTTCGCAGAGGGTGTCGATGTCCTGAACCGGTGAGACGACGATCTCTTGAATGCCCCAGGAACCGCGCATCTGTCGGGCAGTCGACTCACTCGGCGTAATCGCCACGATGGGCATGGGCGGGCGAAAGCGTGAAATGGCCCGCGCCGTCATCCCTGAACGCGTACACGCAACGATCGCGACAGCGTCTTCATCCATCGCCGCGCGCCAGGCGGCGCCCGTAATCGCGGCCGTGACTCTCGACGACTGTGTGCTTGACGCGGCCAGGCGCTGCACGCCGAGTCCGGCCCCCCACGCGGCGTAGGGGAACGACTCTTCGGCCCGACGAACGATCCGGTCCATGGTGCGAACGACGGCGACGGGGTCGTCGCCGATAGCCGTCTCGCCACTCAACATGACGGCGCTCGCGCCGTCCAAGACGGCGTTGGCGACGTCCGTGACCTCGGCGCGTGTGGGCACTTGCGAATGCGTCATCGATTCGAGCATCTGCGTTGCCACCACGACCGGACGGGCGTAGCGAATACCGAGGCGCACCATCTCCTTTTGGAGGTGGGGAACCTCTTCAATGGGAAGGCGAACGCCCAGGTCGCCGCGCGCCACCATGATGGAGTCGGAGTGCTCAATGATCTCGTTCAAGTTCTCGATGCCCTCGACTGTTTCAATCTTGGACATGATCATCACGTCGTCGCGCTTTAACACTGCGCGCACCGACTCAACGTCAAAACCCGATCGGACGAAGGAGACCGCGAGGATCTCGAACTCCTCGCCGCGCAATGCTTCCAAGCGAGCACGGTCGTCGTCAGTGGGTAGTCGATCGTTCATTATCGACGAGGGCAAAGAAAGTCCGGGCTTTCCCATGACCGAGCCACCGGAAGTGACACGCGCCGTCACCGGCGCAGCGAGACGGACGATCTCGAGCGAGACGCCACCGTCACCAATGTGGACCTTGTCGCCGGCTTTCAGCTGTTCGAGGACGTTTTCGCGCTCGACGGTAATGCGCTGCGCGGTCGATTCTTCACCGAAAGCTTCGGCCAATTCGATCTCTTCACCGACGCTCAAGGCAACGGGCAGGGTCCCAAAAGAGCCGGCTCGAATCTTGGGTCCGGGAATGTCGACCATGATGGCCAAATCGGGGGCGATTGCACGAATCCGGCGAAGTCGTTCGAGGCACGAGGGGATGTCGCCGTGGGCAAAGGACAGACGAAAGACGTCGACACCAGCCTTGACGAGTTCCTTCAGAACCTCGTCCGAGTCAGAAGCCGGGCCAATTGTCGCTACGATTCGCGTGCGCCGCACGGGATTCCCTTCGTTTCTTTTACTAAGTCTACGAGATAGACGGCGTTGAATAAATTCGTCGTCGCCGTGTTCGCGCGAAGTTCTACCGCAAAGTAACCGCGAGTCGAGGACGTGATGAACGGTTAGTGACGGACCGGTATAACGACGTCAGCGCCGTCGACGTCGATGACGCGAAGGTTCATGCCGTAACACTCGGCGAGTTCGGCGCTGCGAACGACCTCGCCCGAGGGTCCGTCGAGCACTAATCGCCCGTGATCAAGCAGGACGAGTCGATCGGCAAACTGACCCGCGAGCGTGAGGTCGTGCAGGGTCGCGATCACCGTAAGACCACACTCCTTGACCTCTTTCTGCAAGAGTTCAAGCATGGTCATCTGGTGGCGCAGGTCGAGCCCCGTGATGGGTTCGTCGAGCACCATGACCATCGTGGCTTGGGCCAGCGCACGCGCGAGGACCATCCGTTGACGTTCGCCGCCCGAGAGCGTCACGACGTCGCGGTTCTCGAACTCATCGAGGGAGAGTCGAGTCAGCACGTCGGTGACGGCCTGGCGGTCGACGGCGCTCGGGGCACGCAAGAGGCCGTGATAGGCCGTTCGCCCGAGTGCCACGTAGTCGCGAACGCTCATCCCCGAGGGCACGGTCGGATGTTGGGTTACGAGGGCTACGCGTAGCGCTCGGTCGCGCTCACTCATGGAGCTCACCCGTTCGCCCCCGATCGAGACCGACCCGTGCGAGGGGCGACGGAGGCCGGCGACCGTCTCGACGAGCGTGGTCTTTCCCGCGCCGTTGGGCCCCACGATCGTGCACCACGTGCCCGCCTCGACGTTGAGTGTGACGTCACTGATTAACGTGATCGATCCCGCGCGAACGCTGAGTTCGTGGAGTTCGACGGTGCTCATGTGACCATCTGACGTCGAAGGCTGAGGATAAGCACGAAGACCGGCGCGCCAACGATGGCCGTCACGACACCGAGCGGCAACTCAGACGGTGCCATCACGGTTCTCGCGATGGTGTCCGCGAAGACGAGGAACGCGGCGCCAAATGCCACCGAGATGGGCAAGATCCTTCGGTACGAGGTACCGACGAGAAGACGAACGATGTGAGGCACGATGATGCCCACGAAGCCGATCAGTCCGACGGCGGACACGATGGCCGCGGTGCCGAGTGATGATGCCGCGATGACGATGAAGCGAACACGTCGAACGGGTAGCCCGAGTGAGCGTGACTCGTCTTCGCCCACGCTCATCACGTCGAGGGCCCGTCCCGCCGCAACGCAGATCACGACGCACACGATGACGTAGGGAAGGACCAACGTCACCGAACTCCAACTAGCGCTCGCGAGGGAGCCGAGCAACCAGATGTAGACCCGGGCGATGGAGTTCGTCGACGACTGTTGTTGTAGAAACGTTTGGGTACTCGTGAACAGCGACGCCACCGCGACGCCGGCCAATATCAACGTCGAGGTGCTCGAGCGAAGACCTCGTCCCCCGATCACCCACGTCACGATGACCGCGATCATCGCGCCGCCAAAGGCCAGAAGTGGCGTCCAACTCGGTGTCGTGAGACCACCTCCGACGTCGACGATGGCGATCGTCGCGCCCAATCCGGCGCCGGCCGCGACCCCCAACAGGTACGGGTCGGCCAACGGGTTCCGAAAAACACCTTGGTACGTGCCGCCCGCGACGGCGAGCATCGCACCGGCGAGGAGTCCGAGCACCATGCGCGGCGCACGAAACTGCCAGATGATGGACGACTGCGTCGGCGACAAGGTGCTGTGGCCGAGCCCGACGTGAGAGAGCACGTCACCAATGACTCGCGTCGTGCCGATCGACGTAGGCCCAACAACCAATCCACAGACCACTGCCGCCGCGAGCGCCAGCAGCGTCGCGACGGCGACAAGCGCTACCCGGCGCCCGGTCGGTGGATTGGCCGTCAACCTACTTCTTCCAAAGGGCCGAGTCCGACAACGTGGCTTTGACACCCGCGGTGAGATCGTTCATCAAGTTGCCCAGACGTGGCCCCCAACGCGAAGCAATGTCGTCGCTCAGACCGACCACGTGGTGGTAGGCGACGGCACTGATCGAAGAAAAGCCGGCGCGCTTCGCGAGCGCCGCTTCGTTGGCGTGACAACAGATCGTGTCAGCGAGGAAGATCAGCTTCGGGTTCGCGCTCACGATGTACTCCCCGCTCAACTGGGGGTAACCCGCGTCAGTCGAGGTGGACTTGGCGTCGGCGATGTTCACGACCCCGAGGGACTTCAAAAGCGAGCCGACGAACGTATTACTCGCGAGCGAGTAATACGTGGGATCGAGTTCGTAGTACGTGGTGATCACTTTGTTGGTGTGCTTGGGTACCGACGCGACGTCCTTCGCGATCGTGGTCTTCAAATTGGCCACGATCTTGGCGGCGCTCCTCGCGTGCCCAGTGAGCTTGCCGAGCTGGGTGATCTGCTCGTACGCACCGGCCACCGTGGTGGGTACACCTTGGTCGATGACTTTGATGCCAACTCCCGACAACTTCTGTTGAATGTCATTCGCGTCGTACGAGATGATCACCAAATCGGGTTTGGCCGACGGGTGGGCCTTGGTGGTCTTGCAGATTCCGACGACCGACTCGACACTGGGATTGAGGGCGTTGACGCGCTTTTTCGGTAGACCCGACGTCGGGAAGTTCGAGTCGGTGTCGACGGCTTGCACTTGCTTACCGGCGCCGATGGCGAAGAGTGTCTCCGTCGCCGTCGGCGATAGTGACACCACGCACTGAGGCGTACTCGACGCCCCGGCGCTGAGGACGTTCGTGGCGCTGATAAACGGCAGCGCCACGAGGCCGAGGGACAGCGCGACAGTGAGTCGCAGGGACTTGTTCATGGATATCTCCTTTTCCGTCGAAGTGGTGTGGCGACGGATGGATATCCGAACAACCGCTCCTTGCCTCGAGAGCTGTTTTTCACATCTCCTCGCAGCAGGCGACCTGGCTTCGTGGTCTCCGAAGAGGCCACTTACAGTTGCGGGACAGCGTTGGAATCGCACCAACTTCGCTGCCGCGAGGCACTCGTGACCTTACCGCACACGGCCGATGACCGCGGTGTCTACGTCCAACACGACAGTGCCCGGGTCGACCCAAAGGCCGACCCGGGCACTGGGTACCACGTAGTTTTCGTGACACGTCGGATGAATGAACGTGCCAGGTCAGGGCAACCTAGCGCGTCACTCTTCGACGGGAACGACGCCCTCGGCGTACTCCTTTTCGATCTCACTGAGCGTGGCCGAATCACCTTGGATCTTGGGACCCGTGAACCACTTGCGAGCTGAGACGCCGTACCAAATGAACACGGTGGCCATCACTGCGACGAAGACGGGACCGGCCCAGTTGATGTCGAAGGTGGGATCCACGGCGCGTACGTCACGCCGTTGTAGTCGACGCCAACGTCGTCGCCCCGGAGGGTCTGTCGACCCGTTGAACTCACGTCAATGTTGACGCGGCGGTGATGAAGTACTCGCTCAGGTATTTCTCCCCTTCGTCGCACAGGATGGTCACGACCGTCGACGACGCGGGGAGTTCGTCGCGCAGGCGTCGCGCCGCGACCATGTTGGCGCCCGAGCTAGGTCCGACGAGGAGACCGTGCTCGCGCGCGAGGCGGCGCATCTCGCTCACCGCGTCGTCACTGTGCACGGCCACCACGCGATCGACGAGCGATTGATGGCGTTGGTAGATCGTGGGGATGAATCCGTCGGCGATGCCTTCGATCCGGTGCAGTCCGGTGTCGCCGCACTGAATGGTGCACGACTCGCTCGGTTCGAGGGCTACGACGAGGACCTCGGGATTCACGTCGCGAAAGGCCTGACCGACGCCGATCAACGTGCCCCCGGTGCCCACCCCCATGACGAAGGCGTCGGGCGGCCGTCCCTCGGGGAGTTGGCCGAGGATCTCGGGACCCAACCACGTGCGGTTCTCTTCCACGTTCCACTCCGACTCGAACTGGTGTGGCGCGAAGTACCCCGGCTGATCGCCCAGGCGGCTCGCTTCGTCGAGTGCGTCGTTGACGTGAAAGGTACCGACACGCAGCATCTGCGCACCGAAGGCCCGTGAGATCGCTGCTCGCTCGGGGCTCAGTCCTTCAGGCATGACGACGAGCATCTTGTAGCCGAGGACCGCCGCCACCATGCTCATCGCGTTGCCCGTGTTGCCACTCGACGCCTCAACGATCGTGTCGCCGGGTTGCAAGAGGCCTTCGCGCTGCGCGCGTTCGATGATGTAGCGCGCCATGCGGGCCTTGATGGACCCCGACGGGTTGAGGTACTCGAGCTTGACGAAGACGCCGTCGACCTGGATGAGCGGCGTGGATCCGATCGCCTCGAGCACCGTTGCTCCGGGCGAAAAGTTTGACGCCATTCGGGTCTCCTCTCGTGGGAATTCCCGACCCCACCCTACGCCGACGCGACGGCGGCGTCTCTCATCGGGTTTCGCGCGAGCGCGAGGCAACGACCTAGGAGACGAGGAAGTTCGAGAACTGCCACGGGTCGTCGGCGTCGAGTTCGCGGCCCGTCCAGCGATCGAACCAGTCCGTGTGCGTGGAGACCGGATCCCAGTCCAGGGGACCCGACCACAACGAACCCACGTACGGCGTCGCCACGTCCACGACGTCGCGCCACGGCAGTTCATCGGGTACGCGAACGCCCTCGCGTGGAGACGAGAGCATCCACTGCAGCGCGCCCAGTATCGACGCCGCCACTTGAACGGTCGTCGCGTTCTGGTGAGGCGCGACGCTGCGAGCTTCGTCGATGGTCGTCTGCATGCCCGTCCACCACGACTTGTAGGGGTGACCCATGACGAGCACCCCGAGCTCGTCGCGACCCGACACGATCTCGTCGTTCATGATGCGCTGACGCTCGGGGTAGAGGTACTCGTTCCCCTCGAGCTCGACGAAACTCGCCCACGCCGCGTCCGAGGGACAGTAGGCGTAGTGCACGGTTGGCCGGTAGACCGGAGTGTCGCCATCCCAGACGGTCAAGTGGTCACAGATGGTGAAGGCCTCACCGTGGCGAATGACCATGCCGACGATCGGTCCCGACGGGACCGTCGAACGAACCAGGGTCTTGTGCGCCATCTGGGCGAAGCAGATCTGATTACGCGGTCCTGCGCCCTCGTGGGTTCGCCCGAGCGTCGGCAACGTCTTCTCGTGGGTCCCCCAGCCCATCTCCGCCGGCGCCACGCCCTCTTCGTAGAAGCCGTCGACGCTCCAGGTGTTGACGAACTCGCCCACCTCCTTCGGACGATCGGAGATCTGCGTGTCGCGTTCGGCGACGTGAATCGCCTTGACGTCGAGCAACTGTGCCAGCACGTTGAATCGTTGCGCCGCGAGCGCCGCCCTGATCGCTTCGTGCCGGTCGATGAGAAGGCCATCGCGCAGCACGGCTTCGGCGATCTCGGTGAGGGCCTGCTTGGTGAGGTGACTGACGAGTCCGGGATTCGCACCGTGCTCGACCACGGCAGAGGGACCGTCGTTCGAGCCCCACCGGGCTATCTGGCGGCGCAGCGCCATGTGGCGCCAGTAGAGCGTGCGTTCCTGGGGCGACGCGCTCGCCGGGTCGTCGTAGGGGGACCAGACTTCGACTGACGTGTTGAGGTAGCGAACGTTGTGGTCGCGACACCAGTCGAGCAGCTCGGTCAGGCCGATATTCCACGCGAGGTCGATGAGCAGGTCACCGTCGCCCAGGTGCGCGTCAAGCGTGGTCTCGAGATTCTCGGGATTGATCTCGAACTGGCGGTAGTGGACGCCTCGCTCGAGCGACGACGCAATGCGATCGCGTTTGTCGCGGCTCTCGAGCACGGTCACCGACGATGGATCGAACTTGAAGTGATCGAGGAGCAGAGGAAGCAGACATTGAACCACCGATCCGCATCCGAGTATGACGACACGACCTGGTCTGACGACTTCGCTCAATTAGGACCTCGCGGTTACTCAAGGGTGACAACGAGCCACGAGCGAGCCTACCCGTCTAGCGATGGTGCGAAGAAATCGATTGCCGCGATCTTAAAAGTTTCTTGATGGACATTGGAGTTGATGACTTCACCCGCAACTACCCAACGAAGGTGCGCGTTATCTAATGTGCTCGTTCCCTTCTTGCGTGGCGTCGGCGCGAGCAATCGCACCGCCAACGTCGTCACTACGAGACGGTCATCCCACCATCGACCGCGACGTCGGCGCCGGTGACGGCCGACGACGCAGTCGAGCACAACCAGACGATCGTCGCGGCGATCTCGAATGGTTCAAGTAGTCGACCAATCGGTTGATGAGCGGCGAACGCTTCGACACTTTCGAGGTCGTAGACCTTCGCCGAGGCTTCCAAGATCGCGGTGCGCGTCGAGCCGGGGCTGACGGCGTTCGCCGTCACGCCGAAGGGCGCGAGGTCCATCGCCGCACCACGGATGAGACCCACGACCGCGTGTTTCGCGGCGCTGTACGGAGCGAGATGGTAGAGGCCCGTGTGGCCCGCGGCCGAGGCGACGGCGACGATGCGACCATGCGCGTCCTTGCCGTTCGAGATGAGTTTCGGCGCGGCGGCCTCGATGAGTCGTCGAGTCCCGAGCACGTTCACCGACCAGACGGCGTCCCAGGACGCGTCGCTGATCTCCCAGAGTGGCCCGCCCGCGCCGAGCACGCCCGCGCACGCGACGGCGGCGTCGAGTTGTCCGAAGTGGCGCGTCGCGGTCTCGACCGCGAGTTGCATGTCGGTGGCACTGCGGACGTCACCGACGAGACCCAGGACCGCCTCACCGTGGCGCGCGACAACGGCGTCGAGGTCGGCGCGCGACGCCATCGCGTACGGAACGTCGACGATGTCGCGACAACGGTCCACCGCGACGACGCGGTAGTTCTCGTTCACGAGTGCGTCCACCGTGGCCGCGCCAATACCGCGCGCGGCGCCCGTGACGATCGCGACCCGACCCATCAGCCGAGCTTTCGAAAGAAGTCCGCGGGCGCAAGGACGTCGGTACGGTCGAGTTCCTTGACGTCAGACTTACCGAGGCCCATTAGTGCCGAGTCGATGCCGCCGCGCAACACGTCAAGAACGTTCTCGACGCCACCTTGGCCGGCCGCGGCCAGCCCCCAGAGGTACGCCCGTCCGATCATGACGGCGTTCGCGCCAAGCGCCAGCGCCTTCACGACGTCACTGCCTCGTCGAACCCCGCCGTCGAGCAACACTTCGATCTGGTCGCCCACCGCGTCGACAACGCCGGGCAGCGCGCGCAGTGGCGCTGGCGTGCCGTCGAGGTTGTTGCCTCCGTGATTCGAAACCGAAAGGGCGCTCGCGCCCAAGTCGACGACGCGTTTCGCGTCGTCGACGCGACTGACGCCCTTCACCATGAAGGGGCCACGCCACTGTTCGCGAAGCCACGCCACGTCGGACCAACTCGGCAACGTGCTCTGCATCCACTCGTAGTACGCACGGAAGAACGTCGGTGGCTCCTCGCCGGGCGCGGCCATGTTGGGCGTCGCGAGCGTAGGCAGGTGACCCGTCTTCGCGAACGACCACAGCCAGCTCGGGCGCGCGAGGATTTCGGGTGCCAACGTGACGACGGCCTTCACGTCGATCTTTTCGGGGATCCAGGGACTGCCCCAGTCGCGCCCGTTCGCGAAGGACCAGTCGAGGGTGAGGATGATCCCCTTCGCCCCGGCGTTCTTCGCGCGCTCCATTCGTTGGACCATGGTGTCGCGACTGCCCGACCAGTACATCTGAAAGAGGACCTGATCGTTGACGGCACAGACCTCTTCGATGGAGCGACTCGCGAACGAACTCAGTCCCATCGCGACGCCGCGACTGGCCGCGGCCCTGGCGACGGCGACTTCACCCTCGGGGTGGACGGCCTGGACGCCCGTGGGCGAGATGAGCACCGGCATCGAGACTGCCTGGCCCATCACCGTGGTGGCCATCGAGCGCTCGTTCGAGAGTCCTGCGACGTGCGGCGCGAAGCCCAACTGGTCGAACGACGCCAAATTGTCGCTCGACGAGAGTCCCTTTTCCGACCCGGCGACGAGGGCCCCGTAGACCGATCGCGGCAGGCGCCTCTCGGCGCGACGTTGCGCGATCGCCACGGTCTCGAACCACGAACTTGCCATCTATCCCCCGTTACGGCTCAACGCGAGACTACCTGAGGCGTTTCAAAGCGCAGATCGAATTAGCGCGCCACGAGCGTGACGGGGACCCTCCTCGAGTGGTCGGGTGAGGAGATCGGTCGAATCGATACCTGCTTCGCTGCGAGGGCCGTTTCGCCGTGCCCGAAGACGCATTCGGGATCGGGGTCGCTCATCTCGAGACCGGTGAAGAACTTCGCGGCCATGCAGCCCCCGCGACACGCGTCGTAGGAGCCACACGACGCGCACGCGCCGGGGTTGCCCGGTTCACGAAGTGAACGAAAGAGCGAACTGTTGGTCCATACCGCACCAAAGCCCGCGTCTCGTACGTTGCCGGCGAGGAACTCGTCATGGATGACGAAAGGGCAGGCGTAGACGTCGCCGACGGGATCGATGAGACAGACCACGCGTCCCGCGCCACAGAGATTGAGTCCCTCGAGGGGACTGCCGAGCGCGGAGAGATGGAAGAAGGAATCGCCCGTCAAGACGTTCGGACGTTCTTTGAGCCACTTGTAGAGGCGCCGGTTCTGTTCGAGCGTGGGGTGTAGTTCGTTCCACACCTCGACGCCGCGGCCCGATGGACGCAACCGGGTCAGTCGTAGTTCGGCGCCGTAGTTCTTTGCGAGTGACTCGAAGTCGTCGAGTTGTTCGATGCTCTCTCTCGTCATCACGACCGAGATCTTGAACTGACCGAAGTCGGCCTCCATCAAGTTATCCATAGCGCGGCGCGCGTGGTCGTAGCTCGCGGCGCCGCGGATCCGGTCGCTCGTCGCCGCGTCGGCGCCGTCGATGGAGATCTGGATGTCGAGGTAGTCAATACCCGCGAGGCGCTTGGCCGCCCCTTCGTCGATGCGCGTGCCGTTCGTCGAGAACTTGACGCCCACGTGCTGGTTCACGGCGTGCTCAACCAGTTCGAAGAAATCGCGACGAATCATTGGCTCGCCACCGCCGATGTTGACGTAAAAGATCTGCATCGCGGCGATCTCGTCGATCAAGGCTTTCGCCTCGGCGGTCGACAGCTCCCGAGGGTCGCGCCGCCCCGATGAGGAGAGACAGTGCGTGCAGGCGAGATTGCACGCGTAGGTGAGCTCCCAGGTGAGGCAGATGGGTGCCGCCAGCCCGCGCTCGAAGCGGTTTCGCAGCGACGACTCAGCGCCCACGAATCAACGCTGACTTCTCGAGGGCGCCGAGAGCCGTCACGTATCGATCGTGCTGGTCCGCCGGGGTGAGCGCGCGAACGGCGTCGTCGGCGCACTCGAAGTCGCCGAGGTGGCGCACGATCTCGACGAGTTCTCGCGACTTCAAGAAGACGAGTCGGCGATTGACGTGGTGGTACGCCAACGCCCCGAACTCTTCGTCACGCAGTGAGACCATCTCACTCAATTGCCAGTACTTCGACGCGTCAAAGGCGTCCGTCGTCGTCAGTGACACGACTTAGTAGACCCCGCAGAGTCCGTCGATAGAAACTTCCTCCACGAGCAACTCTTCGATCTCCTCGATCTCGTCGGTCGGGTCAGCTTCAATCAACGTCCCTGGCATCACGGTTTCTCCTCGAACGCTTCCATTCTGACCGCTCTCGGAGCCAACTTGGGGCCAGGCGTGAAAGACTCCGAGCGTGGGCACCCTCCTTCCAAAAGCTCTCGCGCCAGTCGAGGCGCCGATCCCCGAGGGCACGCCAGTGACCTTGGACGAGCAGGCCTCCTTCGTTGACCGCGACCTCGTCAGCGGTGGGAGTCCGTGGCGACTCTTGCGCTTAGCGGGCACGTCACGCTCCGTAGCGGAGCGCTGGCAGCACGGCGGCGTCGTGCGCCCCGGAGAAGGACGCTTCGCGCGCACGCTGGTGCAGCAGGGTCTGTTGCATCCCCACTTCGTCAACGACGTGAGCATCGACGACATCGACGCGATCATTCCGGTCTTCAACGACGACGCGTCACTCGAGACCATCCTGGTCGATCTCGAAGGTTTTCACGTCACGATCGTCGACGACGGTTCGCTCGACGCCGCCCGGGCCGCGCGGTGCGCGAACGAATACGACGCCACGTTGCTACGCCTCCAAGAAAACGAAGGGTCCTCACACGCTCGAAACGCCGCCGTGCTGGCCACGTCGCGACCGTTCTTGTGGTTCATTGACGCCGACGTGTCGATTGAGGACGCTCCCGACGTCGCGCGGCGGCTCCACGCCGTGTTCAGCGATCCGCTGGTCGCCGTAGCGGCGCCGCGCGTGCGAGGTCCCGAGGGAACGTCGATTCGAGAGAAGTTCGAGCAGCACTTCAGCCCCCTCGACATGGGCGAGCGAAGTGGTCTCGTCGTACCCGGCGGACCCGTGGGCTACGTGCCGAGCGCGTGTCTGATGGTGCGACGGACCGCGTACGGCGAGGGATTCGACGAGATCCTTCGCGTCGGCGAAGACGTGGACTTTGTCTGGCGCCTCCACGACCAAGGGTGGCTCGTTCGCTACGAGGCGTCGGTGCTCGTCACGCATCGCGCTCGAACGTCGTGGCGCGCTTGGTGGCTTCAACGCCAACGATACGGTGCGTCCAGCGGAGAACTCGCGACGCGTCACGGCGTTCGCCTCGCCCCGCTGCGCAGCGACGCGTGGACTCTCCTCGCGTGGGTCTCGGTGCTCGCGGGACAGCCCGCCGTCGGTGGACGGATAGTTCGTGCGGCGCGCAACCACGCGAGCGCGAGGCATTTCGAATCAGCGGACGACCCCCGCAACGTCGCGAGCGAAGTCGTCACGCGCAACATGGTTCGCGCCGGTGGTCCACTCGCGCGAGGCGTCGTTCGTACCTTTGGTGGCGTGCTCCTTTTAGCGGCACTCCATCCACGACTGCGCAAACGAGCGCTCCTGCTCTTCGCGGTGGGTACCGCGTGGCGATGGCGCCATCGACGACTCCACGTCACCGATATCCCCCTCGCGGTGGCCGACGACCTCGCCTACGGGGTGGGTGTCGCCCAAGGCGCCTGGCGGACGAAGTCCCTTCGCACGTTGATCCCCCATATCACTAAGACCTCCATGGGGTTAAGAGAAGTCCTGCGAAGTGCCAACTCTTCGCCGGGATCGCCGAGGGGCCACCTCGCTGAGTGATACCACGCCGGTATCAATGACACAGGGCGATCGTCCATGAGCGAAAAGACCATCCACTTGAACTGACGAGATGCGCTGCGAGGCCTGTCCTCGAAGTAGTGCCGGCCATTTGTACCTAGTGGCGGGACATCTGCCAGACGAGGCTCTCGAGCACGCCGGACCATTCGTCGTCGAGAATCGAGAACATCGCGGAATCTCTGAAGAACCCCTCCTCGCCCGGCACCATGGAAGGTTGGTAACAACGGAGCACGCCTTCGAACGTTGCCCCGATGCGCAGTATCGCCGCGCGTGATCGTTCATTGCGCGCGTCAGTCTTCAGCTCCACTCTCGTGACCTTCAACGTCGAAAAGGCGTGCTCCAAGAGCAGTAACTTCGACTCGGTGTTGATGCCCGTCTTTTGAGCCGACGCCGCGAGCCACGTGCCACCGATCTCCACCGCGAACGGCCGTTCCTCGGGGTTCGTGCTTCGAATGCTCATGAACCTCGTGGCGCCCACGACCCGATCGCTCGCGAGTTCGATCTGGACGAAGGGAATGATCTCGCCGAGTTCCCATTGTCGAAGGAGGTCGTTGACGTACGTCGCCATCTCGTCGCGAGACTGGGGAATCGTCGTGTAGAGGTACGACGAGCGATCCTCACTCGCGGCTTGGACGAGGCCGTCGAGGTGGAGACTCGTCATTGGCTCGAGACGCACTCGTTGCCCGACCAACGTGGGAATCTGATACGGCGCAGGCATCCCGACATCCTCCCACGTCAACTTCGTCGAACCCAACCAATCATCGACCGTACGGGCGTAGGTGTCTCACAGCCGAACGGACAGAGAGTTGTAACGAGGAGCCGACGAGGTCAGCGCAGTTGTGCGGTGAGGTCGCGACCGACGCGATCGGTGAGCGAACGCAACCTACGGCCGCATCTCAACGCAGGGCAGGTTCTCCGAGGCCCACAGACTGAGTTCGTGCATGGCCGGAAGAAGCGCGGCGCCGGCCGGGGCGAGGGCGTACGTCACGGACACCGGAGGCCCGGGTTGGACGTCACGAAGAATCAGCCCGGTCGCTTGCAGGTCACTCAGACGTTCGGCGAGGACGGAGTCACCGATGCCTTCGACACGTCGGCGAAGTTCGGCGAAGCCCACGGGGCCGTTGGCCAACGTGCCCAGGATCACGCCACTCCATCGTTTCCCCAAAAATCGAAAGGCCCGCGCCAACGCCGCGTCGCACGCGGACACCGCTCCACCACAGGAGTCGTCCGATTTCCCTTGTGTTTGGGCGCTTGCGCTGGCGGACGTGTTCACTACGTCCAGGATACCATCAACTTTCTTAGGATAAGCGACTTCTTTATTCAAAGTTACCTATATAGTAGAAGTCCCCGTCGCTTAGGAGCCCAGTGTCACTTTTCCGACTCGATGCCAGTATCCGTGAAGAAGGTTCGGTCAGCCGAGCAATTGCCGACATCGTCGAAGGTTCGTGGCGAGAGGGTCGTCCGGACGCCGAAGTGGCGCGCCGTTCGGTGGGGCTCGAGCCTCTCCCGTCGACCGCCTGGGCGCTCGCCGTAGCCGCGAGCCAAACACCAGAACCCGATCGCAGTGCAGCCCAACGTGACGCCGTCACCCTCGCGGCGACCCTCGCCGATGAACTCCTCGACGCCGAGGCGCTGCTCTTCGCGATTCCCCTCTACAACTTCGGCGTTTCGCAGCACTTCAAGGCCTGGGTCGACATTGTGTTGACCGATCCACGTATCTCCGGCGCCGCGCCTGAGCGTCTCCTCGCCGGTAGGCCCGCGGTCCTCGTCGTCGTGCGCGGTGGCGCGTACGGACCCGGAACGCCCCGAGAGGGCTGGGACCACGCCACTGGTTGGTACCGTCGGATTCTCGACGACGTCTTGGGCCTCGACCTACGTGTCGTCGAGACCGAATTCACTCTCGCCGGAGTCAACCCGGCGTTGGACGCGTTCAAGGATCTCGCACGTGAGATGCGTCAAAACGCTGAACTACTCGCGGCTGACCACGGCCGCTACTTAGCTGGCGTGGGCGTTCACTAGTCGACGCGCACGCGTCGCCGGTGACGAGAGGCTGGAACGGACGTCAAGCGTCAGCGTCAAGCCAACGCGCCAACACGATGACCGGAGACTCTTCGTAGGCGATCTCTTGATAGAAACCAAGAGCGACGTCGTTCTCGCGTCGAACCATCAACTGAACCTTTGCGGCACCGTTTATCCGTAGCCAATCCTCGGCGGCCGTCATGAGGATTCGCCCGAGGCCTTGGCGCTGGCGCGTGGTCGCCACGGCAAGGTAGTAGATCCAGCCACGATGGCCGTCGAAGCCCACCATGACGGTGCCGACGAGGTCGTCATCGTCACGTAGGCCCAAGACAGCCGACGTGGATCCCTCGATGGCCGAGCGAAAATCAGTCGCGGGGTCATTCCACGGTCGAGTGAGCCCGACTGCTGCCCAGAGCGTCGTAGCCGCCATCTCATCATCCGGGCCCAACTCTTGGACGACCATCGGCCCATCGTAGAGGAGAAGGACCGTGACGTCGTCCCCTCACGTGCGCCATTCGAATCAATTCAATTCTCGGCGACGTTGACTCGGTGCATTAGTGGGCCCGACGCCTTCCTGGCGAAAATCTTGTAGACCGATACACGAAACGCTCTGGATCTCGAAGAGTACGTTGAGATCATGAACATCACGCGACCTCGGACGGCGAGAATGTGGATCGTCTCGGGTTACCTTGTCGTCTGCGTTGGGTCGATCATCAACTTCTTTTGGCAGGTGTCGAACGGTTACCTTGGCTACGGTTTCAGAGGCGACGTCGAGCTGATCGCCTCCGTGTTCTCAGTACTGGCGAACTTCGCGGGGTGGTGGTTTCTGTCGCAGATCATGGTCGAAACGACCAATCAGCGACCCCTTATTCGCAAGGCTCTGCGCTTCTTGATGTTGCAGTCGCTGCTCGTTGGTGTCAGTCAACTACTTGTTGTCTACGCGCTGAACGTCACGTTGTGGCCCGTCGTAGCGCTGTGGGCGTTCACCCTAGGGTCGTTGATCACCGCGATCGGCTTCTTCATGATGTTGAGGATTTACTCGCGCAACAGCCCCGTCGATGACGACGAGACGGCCGTCGAACGCATCGACTAGACAATTCCTTGTCTTCATTCGCGAAAGACTGGGTGTCACAACGCTGAACGACGCGCGAGCTAGAAACGAACGACGCCCCGCACGTTCTTGCCCGAGGCCAAATCGTCGTAGCCCTCTTGCACGTCATCGAGTGCGTACTCTTTCGTGACGAGGTCGTCGACGTGAAGTTTTCCTTCGTGGTGCAGACGAAGCAGCCGAGGAATCTGTAGCCGCGGCGCTTCGGAGCCAAAGATCGTCCCGCGCAACTCTTGGTTCATCATCGAGAACATGAAGACGTTGAGTTCCACCGACGTCTGTGCGTAGGGAGCGATCGACACCGCCACGATGACCCCGCCCTTGGCCGTGATCGATCGGGCCTGTTCGATCACTTCACCGGTCAACACGCCCACGGTGATAATGACGACGTCACAGTTCTTGCCCATGGTGAGATCGGGCAGGATCGTAGAGGCCGCGTCCATCGTCGTCGTGCACCCGTGCGTGGCGCCGATCTTGAGGGATCGATCGACTTTGGACTGGTCGGTGTCGATCGCGATCACGGCTCGCGCGCCGGCGTGCACGGCACCTTGCACCGCGCCGGAACCCACCCCGCCGCAGCCAATCACGGCCACCGTGTCGCCGGGCTTCGTGCCGCCACGGTTCACCGCCGACCCGAAGCCCGTCGAAATACCACAGGAGATCAGCGCCGCGGCGCGAAGGTCGTACCACGGTT
>Ga0207933_1000175_pt1 | contig 66444 bp, 49 predicted proteins | sample NGESurdeep092012_4_FD_184488 | JGI IMG/M metagenome (GOLD analysis project Ga0207933, IMG submission 184488) | Arctic peat soil microbial communities from Barrow, Alaska - NGEE Surface sample F53-3 deep-092012 (SPAdes) | ecosystem: Environmental > Terrestrial > Soil > Wetlands > Peat ...
CGATACCGAGGGCGTTGCCCCCGGCTACGATGGAATAGCCTTTCAGGCTACTTATTTTTTGGGTGTTGTCACCCTGTTGCCGTCGCCAATCGCGCCATGTGCGCCAATGTTATTGTGATTTGCTATAGGAATCAATTAGTGGTAATTCGTGAAATTCGTATCAAAGTTTTTTCCCTGTTTAATCTGTGTTCAATCCGTGGCTGAAAAAATCACTCTACCGTCACGCTCTTGGCCAGATTTCTCGGCTTGTCCACGTCGCAGCCGCGCGCGACGGCGTTTCAAAGTTTCTCGGTCGGGGTAAATGGCAGGCCGCGTTCGCCGTTGAAAAGTTTTTTCAACCGCCGGTCGCTGGAACTCGTTTTGCGCCGGATGATTTCAGGCGCGACAAGATTGCCCATTTCGCGGCGAAACCGACGGCCTTTCAACCAGTCTTCATAGCTGATTGAGCCTTCAATCGGGATGCAGGGGACTTTTGATTTTAAGTTCATCGGCGACTTCTTTCACGAACTGCACGCACTGGGGAAGGTTACGATATTCCGGCAGATTCGCAAGCCTTCGCACTTCATCCCAATTCACGGCAACACCGCCCGTGAGAATGACGGAGATGAATTTTTTTGCACAGTCACGCGCCATTTGACTTTCGCCAAGATAAAATGTCATCAAGACGCGCTCGACGAGCAAATCTTCCGGCTTCATCAGAAGAATTCCACCGTAAGGCGCTTCGACGCGGCGATACGGCGTGCGGGCAAAACTTTCGACCGGGCCGAGCAGATCCAGATACATCCCGGCGACCTGCCAGTTGCGCGGCCCTCCTTTCGCGCCGAGCAAGCCCATGATTTCTTTCCGTTCAGCCACTGGCAAACTCGCTTTCGTGGCGTGGCACAGATCAAGATCGCCGGACGCATACGCACCTTCCGTCAAAATCTCGATGGCCGAGCCGCCGACCACGACCAGTTCAATGCCATGTTCCAACCAGAGCGCGCTGCACAACGACGCGAGCTTGAGGCTTTTCAACGTCGGGTCTTGCTCGGCAGTGATGTCAGCCAGCGCCGCATGGATTTTTTTGGTTTCCATGAAAAATTATTTTTATTCCACCGTCACGCTCTTCGCCAGATTTCTCGGCTTGTCCACGTCGCAGCCGCGCGCGACGGCGATGTGATACGCGAAGAGTTGCAGCGGCACGGTCGCCAGGATCGGATAAATCGGTTCGAGCGCCTTGGGCAGATAAATCACGTCGTCGGCCACTTTTTTGATCGCCTTGTCGCCTCCGGTCGCCAGCGCGATGATCGGGCCTTGGCGCGCGCGGATCATCGCGAGGTTCGCCATCGTCTTGTCATACATCGAATCCTGCGGCACGAGAAAGACCGTCGGCGTCTTTTTGTCAATCAACGCGATCGGCCCGTGCTTCATTTCCGCCGCCGAATAACCCTCGGCGTGAATATAGGAAATTTCCTTCAGCTTGAGCGCGCCTTCGAGCGCGATGGGGAACGTGTAGCCGCGTCCGAGAAAAAAGAAATCGTCCGCCTTCGCGTATTTCTTCGCGATTTTTTTCAGCGAATCATTTTGCGCGAGAATTTTTTCAATCTGTTTCGGCACGGCTTCGAGCGCGTGCAAAATTTCCAAAGCGCGTTTCGCCGGAAGATTTCGCATCCGCCCCAAATGCACGGCCAGCAATGACAAAACGGTGAGCGTGGAAACAAATGCCTTCGTTGAGGCGACGCCGATCTCCGGCCCGGCGTGCATATAAATGCCGCCGTCGGATTCGCGCGCGACGGTGCTGCCCACGACATTGACGATGGCGAGCGCGCGATGCCCGCGCCGCTTGGCCTCGCGCAACGCGGCGAGCGTGTCAGCGGTCTCGCCGGATTGCGAGAGCACGAGCAGCACGGTGTCGCGTTCGAGCGGCGCGTTGCGGTAACAAAATTCGTGCGCGAACTCGACCTCGACGGGAATTCCTGCGAATTCCTCGATCAAATACTCGCCGACGAGCGCCGCGTGCCAGCTCGTGCCGCTGGCGGCGATGACGATGCGATTGATCGAGCGCAGTTCTTTTTCGGAAAGATTCAAACCGCCGAGGTGCGCCGTCGCGTTTTTCAAGTCCACGCGACCGCGCAGGGCGTTTTCAATCGTGCGCGGCTGCTCGTAAATTTCCTTGAGCATGAAGTGCGCGTGCTCGCCGCGCACGGCGTCTTCCTGCGAAAATTCCAGTTTACTGATTTGAACTTTGGCCGTTTCGGTTCCGAGATTCAAAACGTCGAAGCGGTCGGGCGTGATGGTCGCCACGTCGTAGTCGTTCAGATAAACAACTTTTTTCGTGTGCGCGACGATGGCATTGGCGTCGCTGGCGATATAATTTTCACCATTCCCAATGCCAATGATGAGCGGCGAACCGCGTCGCGCGCTGACGATGGTGTCCGGCTGGTCGGCGCAAATCACGGCGAGTCCGTAAGTGCCGATGACTTCGCGCAGCGCGTCGCAGACGGCTTGGGTTAAAATATCATTGGAATTTTTTTCAGGACTGTAGGAGACGACGTTAGGAGACTCTAACTTTTTTTTAGTTTGAGCCTCGTCACCTCGGCTCCTACGTTTTTCATAATGCACTCCAATCAAATGCGCGAGCACTTCGGTGTCTGTATCTGATTTGAACGTGTGCCCGGCCTTGAGCAATTTTTGTTTGATGCCGTCGTAATTCTCGATGACGCCATTATGGACGACGGCGATTTTTCCAGATTGATCAAGATGCGGATGGGAATTTTTGTCCGAAGGAATTCCGTGCGTGGCCCAGCGCGTGTGGCCGATGCCGAGATTTCCCGCGACGGGTTCGGATTTCAGCAGGCGCGCGAGGCCTTCGTTGATCTTGCCTTTTTTCTTACGGACAAGAATTGCGCCTTCATGCAGCAAGGCGACGCCCGCGCTGTCGTAGCCGCGATATTCCAGCCGCCGCAATCCTTCGAGAAGAATTGGCGACGCCGATTTTTTGCCGACGTATCCGATGATGCCGCACATATTTTTTTACCGCTGATTACGCGGATTATATGAATTCAAAAATTAAGTCTGCGTAATCCGTGGTTTCATTTGCAATTCAAAATCCAATCCGCCGCTTGGTTCAAATCATCCACGATCATGGCGCTCACAAATTTTCCCGCCGATTCGCGTTCCACTTCCGCGCCGTAGCCGGTGCGCACAAGGATACTTTTTTTTACGCCCGCGTTCCAGCCGCATTCCAGGTCCATGAATTTATCGCCGACCATGAAACTTTCCGCGAGGTTCAAATCAAATTCATCGCGCGCATCAAATAAAAATTGCGGCGACGGTTTGCGGCCACGGCTCGGCGCGTCCGGTTTTTCGGGCGCGATGTAAATTTTTTCAATGCGAATTCCGTCGCGCGCCAGCTCATCACATAAACGTTGGTTCACTTTGTCCACGTCGGCCATTGTAAAATAACCGCGTCCGACGCCGGATTGGTTCGAGACGATGAACAATTTGAAACCGGCGGCGGAAAGTTTTTTTAATCCGACGCGCGTGGCTGGAAAAATTTCAACCTGTTCGGGGCGATGCAAATAATTGACCTCGGCGATCATGGTTCCGTCGCGGTCCAGAAAAACGGCTCGATTCATTCCGGCGATTGTGAATTTTTTGACGCGAGAATGGAATTGAATTTTTTTTTGCGTTCGCGCATTCTTCAGCGTCTCGTTTTTTGATTAACAAACAAACACTATTCACATGAGCAAAGGCAGACTTGGAATTTTAGTCGGCGGCGGCCCGGCGCCCGGCATCAACGGCGTCATCGCGGCGGCCACCATCGAAGGCATCAAAAACGGCTACGAAGTCATCGGTTTTCGCGACGGTTATAAATGGCTCGCGGCGGGCGACGCCACGCAATGCAAACCGCTGACGATTCGCGACGTGAAGGACATTCATTTGAAAGGCGGTTCGGTTCTCGGAACGGCGCGCACGAATCCGACGAAATCGGAAACGCAAATGCAAAATCTCTTTGGCGTTTTTGACAAGCTGGGAATCACCGCGCTCGTGACCATCGGCGGCGATGACACGGGATTTTCCGCGAGCCATGTTTCGCGCCGCAGCAATGGAAAAATCCGCGTCGCGCACGTTCCAAAAACCATTGACAACGATTTGCCGCTGCCCGGCTCAACGCCGACGTTCGGTTTTGAGACCGCCCGGCATTACGGCGTTCAAATCGTCCGCAACCTGGCCGAAGACGCGCGCACGACCGGACGCTGGTATATTATCATCAGCATGGGCCGCGCGGCGGGACATCTCGCGCTGGGCATCGCCAAAGCCGCCGCCGCGACGCTCGCGATCATTCCTGAAGAATTTCGCAAGCGGCAGGTTTCGATTGACGAAGTTTGCGACATCATCATCGGCTCGATCATTAAACGGCGCGCCGAAGGTTCGCAATACGGCATCGTCGTGCTCGCCGAAGGTTTGATCGAAGCGATGGGCGAACAAGGCCTGGTCAAGGCGCTGCCCGAAGGACAACTCGAACGTTACGGAAAAGTCGTCCGCGACGACCACGGCCATTTGCGCCTCGGCGAAATTGAATTTGGCCGGCTGATGAAAGATTTGCTCGCCGCGCGCCTCGACAAACTCGGCATCAAAATGACGTTCATTGACAAAGACCTCGGCTACGAATTGCGTTGCGCCGACCCGATTCCGTTCGACGCCGAATACACGCGCGACCTCGGCTACGCCGCCGTGAAATTTTTGGTTTCGCCCGAAGCCGAAAAATACGGCGCGATCATCAGTTTCGTGGACGGCAAAATGATTCCGCTGCCGTTTGAAAAAATGCTCGATCCCAAAACCGGCCGGATGCAGACGCGCCAGGTCAACGTGGACGGCGAAGCCTACGAATGCGCCTGTGCCTATATGATTCGTTTGGAACGCGAAGATTTTGAGGACGCGAAACAACTCGCCAAACTTGGCGCCATCGTTTCACTGACGCCCGAAGAATTTCGCGCGCGTTTTGGCTACCTTGCAAGTTTGAAATAAAATCCAATCATGCGCGCGGCGGCGGAAAATTTCCGCCGCCGTTTTTATTTCCCGAACAAACGCATTTTTTCACCTCCAACTCATTGAAGTAGCGCATTGCCGAAACACGCGCTAACTTCGGTGATGTTCATTGTCGGACTTGGAACCGCCGCGCCCTGGCAACGCTACGCGCAGCGCGAAAGTTGGGACGCGGTGCAAATTTCCGCACAATTTCCTCAACTCAAGCCGCGCTCGCGCGCCATCCTCAAAAAAGTTCTCTGCGGCGATAATGGCATCGCCTCGCGTCATCTTGCGCTCGAAACGATTTCCGAAGTTTTTGAAACCACGCCCGACGTGCTGCAAGCCCGCTTTGCCAGACACGCGCCCGCGCTCGCCACCGAGTCGGCGCAGCGGGCGTTGAAAGACGCGGACTGCCAGCCGCAAGAAATTGACGCCATCCTCATCAGCACCTGCACCGGCTATTTGTGTCCGGGCCTGACAAGTTATGTCAGCGAACGGCTTGGCTTGCGCGAAAATATTTTTGCGCTCGATTTAGTCGGACAAGGTTGCGGCGCGGCGTTGCCAAATCTGCGCGCCGCCGAAGCCATTCTCACCGCCGGTCGCGCCAAAAAAGTTTTATCCGTCTGCGTCGAAATTTGCAGCGCGGCTTTTTTTCTCGACGATGATCCGGGCGTTTTGATCAGTGCCTGTCTGTTCGGCGATGGTGCGGGCGCGGCAATTTTGTCGAATGAACCGTCTGAAAAAAATCGGCGCGTCGAATGGAAATTCGCCGCGTCGCAACTCGTGCCTGCCGAACGCGACACACTACGGTTCAGCCATAAGAATGGAATGTTGCGCAATATTTTATTGCCGCAAGTTCCGCGAGTCGCCGGCGAAATCGCCGCAAAATTATTTTCCGGCTCGCTCGCCGCCGCAAAAACAAAACGTGAACAGATCACCGGCTGGATTTTGCACACCGGCGGCCGCGATGTGATTTTATCATTGCGCGAAAAATTAAATCTGACCGAAGCCGACGTTCGCCACAGCGCTGCCGTGCTGCGCGAATTCGGCAACATCAGCAGCCCGACCGTCTACTTCGTGCTCGAACGCGCGCTGCACGACACCGTGCCCGACGGCCTTTGGTGGATGTGCGCGTTCGGCGCGGGCTTCAGTTGCCACGGCGCATTTTTGGAAGTCGGATGAATTTTACTGGTGGGGCGAGCGTCCCTGCGAGCCGCAATAAAATGAAACGCATCGTTCAACCCGAAATTCTCGACACACTGCCACCCGCCGACCCGCGCGCCATCCGCTCGCGCCGCGATTTGCGCCGCATCAATTCATGGATGCGCAACCCTTCAATCATGGCGGGCGCGTTGAAAAATAACCTGAACGGCCACGCGCCAAAAAAAATCACCGAACTCGGCGCCGGCGATGGAAATTTTCTGCTGCAAGTTGCACGAAAAACAAATTGGCAAAACGTCAGCGCAACTTTGCTCGACCGTCAAAAAAATGTTTTCCCCGAAACGCTCGTGGCATTTTCCAAACTCGGCTGGCATGCTACAGCCATCATCGCCAATGTTTTTGATTGGCCGCAATCTTCGGAGGAAATTGTCATCGCCAATCTGTTCCTGCACCATTTTGAAAACGAACGATTGGCGGAATTATTTCGCGTTATTTCCACACGTGCAAAATTATTCGTCGCAATTGAACCGCGCCGCGCGCCATTGCCGCTCCTTTTCAGCCGGTTGCTTTGGGTAATTGGCTGCAATGATGTCACGCGGCACGACGCAACCGTAAGTGTTCGCGCCGGATTTTCCGGCAACGAACTTTCCGCGCTCTGGCCGGACAAAAAAAACTGGCAACTGACCGAACGCCGCTCCGGGTTGTTCAGCCATCTGTTCATCGCGCAAAAAATTTCGGGGAGCGCGGGCGTCTCGCCTGCAGTTTCCGGCGTCGCGCCGGAAATATCTTTTGACACAACGCGGCCGGGGGTTTTTGGCGAGACGCCAAAAACAGCAAGCCGGAGGCTCGCGCTCCTCAAGCCCATTCAAATCATCGGCGGCGGGCTTGCCGGACTTACGCTGGGAATCGCGTTGCGCCAAAAACAAATTCCCGTGACGATTTTTGAAGCCGGAAATTATCCGCGCCACCGTGTCTGCGGCGAATTTGTCAGCGGGCGCGGATTGGAAATTCTCGACGCGCTTGGCTTGAAGGAAAAATTTTTGGACGCAGGCGCAATCGAGGCGCATTCCTCGATTTTCTTTTCTGGCAATTTAGAATCGTCGGTGCGCCAGTTGCCGTCGCCTGCGCTTTGCCTTTCGCGTTTTGTTATGGACAAGTTGCTCGCGGATGAATTTCAAAGGCTCGGCGGCGAATTGCGAACCGGCGTGCGCTGGCAAAATGATTTTTCTGATGGAATTGTTCGCGCGAGCGGGCGTCAATTGCATCCAGTCGAAAACGGCTGGCGCTGGTTTGGTTTGAAAGCCCACGCGCGAAATGTTTTCCCCGCCGCCGATTTGGAGATGCACGTTTTCAAAAACGGCTACGTCGGCATTTGCAAACTCGCCGGCGGCGAAGTGAATGTCTGCGGTTTGTTCCGGCGAAATGCTTCCGTCGCGCCGCAACAAAATGGATTTGATTTGCTGCGCGGAAATCCGGGAACAATTTTGCATGAACGACTCGCGCGGGCGGAGTTTGATGAAAAATCTTTCTGTTCCGTTGCCGGTCTGTCGTTGAAGCCGCAGCGCGCGTTGGCCAAAAAAGAAATTTGCATCGGCGACGCGCTCACGATGATTCCGCCGGTCACGGGCAACGGGATGTCGCTCGCGTTTGAATCGGCGCAGCTCGCCGTCGAACCGCTGGCGGCTTTCAGTCGCGGCGAGATTTTGTGGGCGCAGGCGCGGCAAAAAATCGCGCGCGCGTGCGATGAAAATTTTCCCCGTCGCTTGCGCTGGGCAAACTGGCTGCAACGATTTTTGCTTTCGTCATCTTTGCCAAATTCAGTGAAAAGTTTCGCCGCGCGTAGCCACTGGTTCTGGCGGATGGCGTTTGAACGCACGCGTTGAGGTTTTCCTTTGTTCCTTCGTTCCTTTGTTGTTCAATTTTCGGGAATGAAACCGCTCGCGGACTGCAAACTTTACACCTTCGTGGACACGGCCTATCTACATGGCCGCGCGCCGGAAATTGTCGCGCAACAATTGTGCGACGGCGGCAGCGATTTGATCCAATTGCGCGCAAAAAGTTTTTCTCCGGAAGAAATCTTTCAAATGGCAGAAAAAATTTTGCCGATCACAAAACGCGGCAACATTGGCCTCGTCATTAACGATCATCTTGAAATCGCGCGCGAACTCGGCGCCGAATTTTGTCATCTGGGACAGGAAGATTTTTTTGATGCGGGCTACAAAAATGTTTCCGAACTCAAAATTCAAAACTCAAAACTTAAAATTGGTTTGTCCACGCATTCGCCCGCGCAAGCGCAACGCGCAATCGAAGCCAGCCCAGATTACGTCGCCATCGGCCCGATTTTTGCGACCGGCACAAAACCAACGGCCAAACCCGTGACTTTGGATTACGTCCGCTGGGCGAATGAAAATGTAAAAATTCCGTGGTTTGCGATTGGTGGAATTAATTTGCAAAATCTGGACGAAGTTTTGGGCGCCGGCGCAAAACGTATTTGTATCGTCTCGGCCATTCTCAACGCGCCGGAGATTGCAAAAGCCTGCGCCGAATTTCGCCGGAGACTTTAATTCGCCATAAGGCCGGAAGAAAACTGGTGGAGCCGACAGGGTTCGAACCTGCGACCCCCACAATGCCATTGTGGTGCTCTACCAACTGAGCTACGACCCCACCCAGAATCCGCGCAATCTAAATTGCCCGCGCCGCTTGTCAAAACAAAATCTATGAAGCGCGATGCAAAACTTCGACTAAAATTTAATTTTACACTTTGAACGCGGCCATTTCAACTTTAGCCTCGCGCAGTGAACCAACGTTTGCCGAGCGTCACCGTCATCATCCCGGCGCGACCCGACCAAACCGAAATCAAAGCGGTCGGCGCCGCGCGACAATTGGATTATCCGCCCGAACTTTTGGAAATTCTCGTGGCGCGCGGACGCCAGCCTTCCGTCCAGCGCAACACCGCGTTGCGCGCGGCGCGCGGCGAACTGATTTATTTTCTCGACGACGATTCCATTGTGCCGCCGCATAATCTGCGCCGCGCGGCTGAAAATTTTTCAGAGGTTAAAACGCAAATTGTCGGCGGGCCGAATCTTTGTCCGCCCGCCGCGCCGGCGCTGGAGAAAATTTTCGCGCTCGTGCTGGCCAGCTGGATTGCTTTTGGCCCGAGCCGCGCGCGCTACGCGCCAGTTGGCGCGCGGCGCGATTCCGGCGAAAAAGAATTGATCCTGTGCAACCTTTTGGCGCGGCGCGAAACGTTGCTCGAACTCGGCGGCTTCAATGAAAAACTTTATCCCAACGAAGAAAACGCGCTGATGGACGAAATCCAAAAACGCGGCGGACGATTGCTTTACGACCCTGAATTATTTGTTCATCGCCGGCCGCGCGGCACCATCAAGGCGTTCGCAAAAATGCTTTTGACTTACGGGCGCGGACGCGCCGAACAATTTCGCGTGCATCCGACTTGGGGTTCCGCGCCGAATTTTGTGCCGCCGTTGTTTTGCGTTTTTCTCATCGCGCTGCCGCTGCTCGGAAGAATCGGTTTAGTCATGCTGGGAATTTATTTTCTCGCCGTTTTAGTCCAAGTGACGGCGTTGATTCCGCGCGCCGGTATTTTTCGGAGTCTCGCGACGATTCCGTTCATCGTCCTCACGCATATACTTTACGGCCTCGGTTTCTGGCGCGGATTGTTCACCAAATTAAATCGCGGCGAAAATAAATCTTCGGTTGAAGTCGTTTTGGAAAATATCAAACTCTGATTTTTCCGCGACTTGGCGGTTCAAGTTTTCCCGCGCTGCCGGTTCACTTCGTAAAGAAACGCCGCCGCCGCCGCGCTGACATTGAGTGAATCAATTTCATTTGCCATGGGGATCACCACGGTTTCATCGCACGCGGCCAAAACCGGCGCAGAAATTCCGTGGCCTTCACTGCCAAAAACGAGGCAGCAATCTTTTGTAAAATCCGCCTGCGACAAAACTTTTTTGTCCGCGTGCGGATGCGCGGCAAAACAGCGGATGCCGTTCGCGCGCAACTCGCCTAAAGTTTTCACAAGGTTTTCCGATTCAAAAATTGGCAGCTTGAAAATTGCGCCCATCGAATTGCGCGCCGTCCGGCGCAGGAACGCGCTCGCGCACGTTTCGCCCACGAGCAAGGCCTGCACGCCAAACGCCACGCAATTGCGCATGAGCAATCCAATGTTTTCCGCATTGGCCAAACCGTCCAGCGCGGCAAAAAATCCTGGGCGCGAACTGGCCGCCAGGATTTTTTCCAGCGGCATTGGCGCGGGAATTTTGGCGATGGCCAGAACACCTTGATAAATTTCAAAGCCGACTAGTTCCGCGAGCGCCGCGCGGTCGCAAATGAAAACGGCAATCTCTTTTTCCGCGCGCGCACGCAAACGCGGCTCAAATTCCGCGAGCCGTTCTTCCAAAAGCAGCACGGAGACAACCGTGAAATTGCTGTCGAGCAGCCGATGTAAAACCTTGTCGCCTTCCACGACAAAAATGCCGAGCGCTTCATGCGCCGCCGATCGCTTGAGCGTCCGATATGGCGCCAGTTCCGGCAAATCGAGCGAAGAGATTTTTTCAAGGCGCAGCATGATTCAAAGCCGAACAGACGATCGAAGATTTTGGATCCATAATTTTGCAGCAAGCATCAAGAATGTCGTGCAATGGATTAACTCAACAAATTGGACTTGAACAAGCCTTCTTTGCGGATATTTTCATGCCGGTCGGCGACATGGAATTTTATGAATCGCTCAAATGCAAGTGCGTCCACTGATTTGGTCTGCGAATCAAAACCAAATTACTTATGGGAATGGATGAAAATACAATTGCTCATGGCGCCTTTGAATTCAAGTAGGCCGTGACCTACGCCCAAGCCATTCAATTTCTTTACGACCTCCAAATTTTTGGCGCGAATTTTGGATTGGAAACGCCGCGCAAACTGGCGGCGCTCGCGGGCCATCCTGAAAAAAATCTTCGCTTCATCCATGTTGCCGGCACGAACGGCAAAGGCTCGACGTGCGCGATGCTCGAAAGCATTTATCGCGCAGCCGGATTGCGCACCGGACTTTTTACGTCGCCGCATTTGGTTTCATTTCGCGAACGGATTCAAGTTGATCGCCAGTTGATTTCGGAAAATGAAGTGGCGCGGTTCGTTGCCGAAATAAAAGAATCCCTGAAAACTTTTCCGCCAGAGGCGCATCCGACTTTTTTTGAAGTCGTCGCCATCCTCGCGCTGAAATTTTTTGCGGAACAAAAATGCGATCTGGTGATTTGGGAAACCGGCCTCGGCGGGCGGCTGGATGCGACGAACATCGTCACGCCCATTGCCAGCGTCATCACCAACATCGCTCTCGATCACGAACAATGGCTTGGCGATTCGCTGGAAAAAATTGCGGCAGAAAAAGCGGGGATCATCAAATCGGGAATTCCCATCGTGACTTCGGTTGAAGAAGTTGAAGCCTTGGCGGTCATAAAAAAAATTGCCGCCGAAAAAAATGCGCCGCTCGCAAAAGTAAATCCGAACTGCGAAATCGAAAATCCAAAATCACTTTTGGGTTCACATCAAAAAACGAATGCCGCGCTGGCGCTCACGACGGTGGAGATTTTGCAAAGGCAAATTCCCGTTTCGGAAAGGCAAATTCAAAGCGGCTTGCAAAACGTGAACTGGCCGGGACGTTTGCAGTTGATTCAAAAACCGGACGGCCAAAAAATCCTGCTTGATGGCGCGCATAATTTGGCCGGGGCAAAGGCTCTGCGCGCCGCGCTCGAAACCCATTTCAGCGGCGAAAAGCTGGTTTTTATTTTTGGCGCGCTGGCGGATAAAAACTGGCCGGAGATTTGCCGGACCCTCGCGCCGCTTGCCGTAAAAATTTTTACCGTGCCGGTGGCCAGCGCGCGAACTGCCAATGCCAAAGAACTGGCAAAAAAATTTCATTCTGCCAATCCACAGGCTGAAGTCATCGTCTGTGCGAATTTGTCAGAGGCATTAAATGCCAGCAAAGACGTGCCTTTTATCGTCATCGCGGGTTCGCTGTATTTAATTGGCGAGGTTTTGCAACAACTCGGATTCGCGTCTGAAATCGCGGGCGAACACGGCTTGAATGAATGGATAACATCATCATCGGCACGATAAGCAAACGATACTTTTTGACCAAGCGCGGCTTATACTTTCGTTCCTGCGTTGACGATTTGGATTAGGATTAGTAGTTTTAATCCGCTATGGCTTACGCCGACACTCTTCCCTCGCAACGCAAATTCGGCCAAACCGCGCGTTCGGATGCGTGGTGGATTCAGCCGCTGCTGGTTTTTCTGGGATTTTCCGCGTTCATTATTTATTCCACGTGGGCGGCGTTTCAGGGAAAATTTTATTGGATCGATCCGGCGATGGCCGGCGCGCATGGCGCGGATTATTTATCACCGTTTTATTCGCCGGAAGTTTTTGGGATTTCGCCGCACGCATGGTTTCCCAAGCCGATGTGGTGGCCGAACTGGTTGGTTTTTTCCTCGGCATTTTTTGTTTTGTGGGGACCGGGCGGATTTCGTTTCACCTGCTATTATTATCGCGGCGCGTATTACAAAGGATTTTGGGCCGACCCGCTGGCGTGCGCCGTGGGCGAGCCGCGCAAAAAATATCTCGGCGAAAAATATTTTCCGCTCATCCTGCAAAATGTCCATCGTTACTTTGCGTATCTCGCGGTGATTTTCATATTTTTTCTCGCGCACGACGCGTGGAAAAGTTTTTGGTTCACGGATGCGAGCGGCGCAAAACATTTTGGCGTCGCGGTCGGAACGATTGTTCTGACGCTCAACGTGATTTTTCTCGCGGCTTACACTTTCGGCTGTCATTCGCTGCGGCATTTGGTCGGCGGATTTTTGGACGCGAAAACCAAAGTGCCGGCTTGCGCCAAAGCTTACAACTGCGTCAGTTGCCTGAACAAACGTCACATGATGTGGGCGTGGATCAGTTTGTTCGGCGTCGGTTTTGCAGACCTTTACGTTCGGTTGTGTGCGATGGGAATTTGGCATGATTGGAGAATTTTTTGAAAAAGTAAAATGTGATTGGTTGAAAGTTGAATCGTTGAATCGGGAAAAACACAAAGCGCAACACGATTTAACAATTCAACCTTTTAACGAATGAGCAATTATGAAACTTACGAATACGACGTGCTCGTCATCGGCGCGGGCGGCGCGGGTTTGCGCGCGGCGATTGAAGCATCGGCGGCGGCCGTAAAAGTCGGCCTCGTTTGCAAATCGCTTTTGGGAAAAGCGCACACGGTCATGGCCGAAGGCGGAATGGCCGCGTCGCTAGGCAACGTGGATGATCGCGATAATTGGAAAGTGCATTTTTCCGACACAATGCGCGGCGGCCAATACGTCAACAATTGGCGCATGGCCGAATTGCACGCGAAAGAAGCGCCGGCGCGCGTTCACGAATTGGAAGCGTGGGGCGCGGTTTTTGATCGCACAAAAGACGGCAAAATTCTCCAGCGCAATTTCGGCGGCCACAAATATCCGCGCCTCGCGCACGTCGGCGACCGCACGGGATTGGAAATGATCCGCACGCTTCAGGATCACGGAATTCATCAAGGAATTTCTGTCCACATGGAATACACGATTGTGACGTTGTTGAAAGATGGCGAGCGCGTCGTCGGCGCGTTCGGTTACGACCGCGAGCGTGGGCGTTTCAAAATTTTCCATGCAAAAGCCGTCGTCATCGCCACGGGCGGATTGGGTCGCGCTTACAAAATCACGAGCAATTCCTGGGAAGGCACCGGCGACGGCGTGGTGCTGGCGTATCGCGCCGGCGCGGAATTGTTGGACATGGAATTCGTTCAATTTCATCCGACGGGAATGATCTGGCCGCCGAGCGTTCAAGGACTTTTAGTCACCGAAAGTGTGCGCGGCGAAGGCGGCGTTTTGCGGAACAAGGACGGCAAACGTTTCATGTATGACGACATCCCGGAAAATTATAAATCGCAAACTTCGACTGATCCCGAAGAAGGCTGGCGTTACACGCAAAATGATAAAAATGCCAAACGTCCGCCGGAACTTTTGACGCGCGACCACGTCGCCCGCTGCATCATGCGCGAAGTCAAAGCCGGGCGCGGCAGCCCGCACGGCGGCGTGTTTCTGGACATCGCGTGGATCAAGGAAAAACTTCCGAACGCCGCCGAACACATCAAAAAGAAATTGCCGAGCATGTATCATCAATTCATGCAACTGGCGAATTTGGATATTACCAAAGAGCCGATGGAAGTCGGGCCGACGACGCATTACGCGATGGGCGGAATTCGCGTGAACGGCGACACGCAAATGTCCAATGTGCCCGGACTTTTCGCCGCAGGCGAGTGCGCCGCCGGATTGCACGGCGCGAACCGGCTCGGCGGGAATTCGCTTTCTGATTTGCTCGTTTTTGGAAAACGCGCGGGCGAATTTGCCGCGAAATTTGCGAAGGAAAATTCCGTTGGAAAAATAAACGACGCCGAAATTGAAGACGCCGAACGCCACGCGCTCGAACCTTTTGAACGCGGCGCGAAATCCGGCGGCAGCGCGGACGGCCCGTATCAGGTGCAGCACGAATTGCAAAACCTGATGCAAGAACTCGTCGGCATCGTGCGTCGCGAAGACGAAATGGTTCGCGCGCTGGATGGACTTGGAAAACTTTCCGAACGCGCCGGGCAAATCGCCGTTTATGGCCATCGCGAATACAATCCGGGCTGGCACACGGCGATTGACCTGAAAAATCTATTGACAGTTTCCGAAGCCATCACGCGCGCGGCGATTGAACGCAAGGAAAGTCGCGGCGGCCATTTCCGCGAAGATTTTCAAGGCAAAGACGCCGTGTTCGGCAAAGTAAATATCATCCTGAAAAAAAATCCCGACGGCACGATGAACGTCCGGCGCGAACCGATTCCCGAAATGCCAGCGGAATTGAAACAAGTGATTGAAGAAATGAAATAAATTTTAAGTTTTGAATTTTGAGTTTTAAGTTCAAGTCGCGTTTAACTCAAAATTACGAATCAAGAATTAAAAATTTTATTAAATGAAAGCAGTCGTTTTCAAAATCTGGCGCGGTGACGCGGGCGGCGGACATTTCGTCGAATACAAAACTGAAATTTCCGAAGGCATGGTCGTGCTCGATGTCGTCCACAAAATTCAGGCGACGCAGGCAAACGATTTGGCGTGTCGCTGGAATTGCAAAGCCGGCAAATGCGGTTCGTGCTCGGCGGAAATTAACGGCATGCCGAAACTCATGTGCATGACGCGCATGGACACGATCCCGACGGACAAGCCGATCACCATCGAACCGATGCGCGCGTTTCCAATTGTGCGCGATTTAGCGACGGATGTTTCCTGGAATTTTCGCGTCAAGACAAAGATCAAAAAATTCAAGCCGCGCGCGCCCGACGCGCCGGATGGCACCTGGCGGATGCAACAGGAAGACGTGGATCGCGTCCAGGAATTTCGCAAGTGCATCGAATGTTTTTTGTGTCAGGACGTTTGCCACGTTTTGCGCGATCACCACAAGCACGAGGAATTCATTGGTCCGCGTTTTTTGGTTTATACCGCTGCGCTCGAAATGCACCCGCTCGACACGGAAGATCGTTTGCCCGAATTGAAGCAAGCGCACGGCATCGGATTTTGCAACATCACGAAATGCTGCACGAAAGTTTGCCCGGAAAATATCACGATCACCGACAACGCAATCATTCCGCTCAAAGAACGCGTCGTGGACGAATTTTTTGATCCGCTCGGCTGGCTTTGGAAAAAATTGCGGCCATAAAAGGGGCGGTGAATTTGTCCGGTTTGTAGCAGTTCCAAGTTCCGAAAATTTAGACAACAAAAATCACGCGGTGTAAAAACCGTGATTCAATGCCCGGTTAAACCGGTGTTAAAAATGAGTTAAGCTTCAATCAATGAAGTGGCGTTGCCCCGATTGTTTTGCCATATTATGAGGACATGAAACTGGCAAAGATGGACGGTTGGGATTTGGAAAATGACCAGGGTGAACCGTGGCCATTGCCGGATTTAACGCCATCAGCGGACAGGGGTGCGAAAATCACATTTTACCGCCTTTGCCCAGGCGAAGGAAATTTTGCTGCGCCGTCCGCGTCATCGTCGTGACTTTGAACGTCCCAAAGTGACGCGATATGAACCGCCGGAATTTTCAAAACCAGTCCGTCCGGCGTTCAGGTCATGGCTGCAAATGACGGCAAAGGTGAAATTAAAGCCTGCGGCCAAAGTTGTTGCCGAACAAAAGTGAGATTAATTTGTGATTTTTGGTGAAAAAATCCAACAACCTCAACAACTTTGGCCGCAGGCTTTCTGCCGCCTCAAGATTTCTGAAATCGCGTCGTCTGCGAAGCCTTGAAATGGTCGGGCAGACTATGTATGTAAATCCGCCTCAAGATTTCTGAAATCGCGTCGTCTGCGAAGCATAAATCTGGCGCGGGATGACGAGTTGCCCGTGCCGCCTCAAGATTTCTGAAATCGCGTCGTCTGCGAATTGAAGTCGAGAGCGTAACTTGATCCGTTGACTGCGACCGCCTCAAGATTTCTGAAATCGCGTCGTCTGCGAACGGGACGTATCGTCTGCCTGCGTTAAAAACTGGAGCTCCGCCTCAAGATTTCTGAAATCGCGTCGTCTGCGAATTTATCAAATCAAGGATTGGGATTTGCGTTATGAACCGCCTCAAGATTTCTGAAATCGCGTCGTCTGCGAATTTATCAAATCAAGGATTGGGATTTGCGTTATGAACCGCCTCAAGATTTCTGAAATCGCGTCGTCTGCGAACTCCGGTCAGGTGAATGGCCGTTCCGAGTGTGTTCGTCCGCCTCAAGATTTCTGAAATCGCGTCGTCTGCGAAAGAGCAATCCCATATATAACTAGACACACTGTAAGCCGCCTCAAGATTTCTGAAATCGCGTCGTCTGCGAACATTACGACATGGCCGTGCCGGACGTGCGCGTGCCCGCCTCAAGATTTCTGAAATCGCGTCGTCTGCGAACATTACGACATGGCCGTGCCGGACGTGCGCGTGCCCGCCTCAAGATTTCTGAAATCGCGTCGTCTGCGAAACTTGGGCCCGGAGCACGTCCGTGCGGTCCTTGACCGCCTCAAGATTTCTGAAATCGCGTCGTCTGCGAACGGAGTAAAAAATGCAGGCGTCAGCGTAAGACCGACCGCCTCAAGATTTCTGAAATCGCGTCGTCTGCGAACACGCGAGAGCCTTGCAAGGCGTGCGCGTTCGTTGGCCCCGCCTCAAGATTTCTGAAATCGCGTCGTCTGCGAACTGGTATGCCGCAACAGGCGAATACACAGAATTCGCCGCCTCAAGATTTCTGAAATCGCGTCGTCTGCGAAAGGGCTTTGCCCGCCATTTTGTCGAGAATGGCAATCCCGCCTCAAGATTTCTGAAATCGCGTCGTCTGCGAACACTTGGCTGCAGCAAGTTTATGCGGCCATTACGCCGCCTCAAGATTTCTGAAATCGCGTCGTCTGCGAAGCAATCTCCGCTACTTGCCACAGCAGGCCAGTAGACCGCCTCAAGATTTCTGAAATCGCGTCGTCTGCGAAAAAGACGTTGGTGGAAATGGCGACGCGCCATTCAACCGCCTCAAGATTTCTGAAATCGCGTCGTCTGCGAACGGATCACCATCGTCGGAATAAGCAGGGCCGGTCCCGCCTCAAGATTTCTGAAATCGCGTCGTCTGCGAATGTGTTCGGCACCCCGGCTTCCGCGCTCAATGCGCCGCCTCAAGATTTCTGAAATCGCGTCGTCTGCGAAGATAGAGGATTGACCGTCAGATTCACCGGACTTTGCCGCCTCAAGATTTCTGAAATCGCGTCGTCTGCGAAGGCAGGCGTATCACGATGCCTCTATTCTTTACACCTTCCGCCTCAAGATTTCTGAAATCGCGTCGTCTGCGAAAACGTCCACAAAGTCACGCTGTGTGCGTCAAAGACCGCCTCAAGATTTCTGAAATCGCGTCGTCTGCGAAAAGCTGGCTGGTGAATTTGGAACCGGCCATTCCTCCGCCTCAAGATTTCTGAAATCGCGTCGTCTGCGAAGCAATGCCGGGGACGCGATTTGGGGCGGCGATGACCGCCTCAAGATTTCTGAAATCGCGTCGTCTGCGAAGCCTACGACAGCGAAAAAGAAATCAACGTGGAACCGCCTCAAGATTTCTGAAATCGCGTCGTCTGCGAAATCAAAGACCCGGCGCTGGAAGACGCGGCGATTGCCGCCTCAAGATTTCTGAAATCGCGTCGTCTGCGAACCAACGAAACGTCATATTAGCGGCGGACACACTAGCCGCCTCAAGATTTCTGAAATCGCGTCGTCTGCGAATTTTTGTGTTATAGGAATTCCCATAACACCGATTTCCGCCTCAAGATTTCTGAAATCGCGTCGTCTGCGAAAGCAGCAAAACAACCTACGTCAATTATCGCAAAGGCCGCCTCAAGATTTCTGAAATCGCGTCGTCTGCGAAAAGCCATGCAGGAATTGTGCGAGCAAATCCTTGAACCGCCTCAAGATTTCTGAAATCGCGTCGTCTGCGAAGGAACATTTCCGGAATTTTTGATTAATGCATTGTCCGCCTCAAGATTTCTGAAATCGCGTCGTCTGCGAATTAACATTCAAGCCGGAGGTCTGTCATGCCAGTTGACCGCCTCAAGATTTCTGAAATCGCGTCGTCTGCGAATCTCGAAATGAGGCTTTTTTGCGATGCGCGCAACGGCCGCCTCAAGATTTCTGAAATCGCGTCGTCTGCGAAGCGGACGGAAAATTCACGCGTGGCGGCGGATTGGCCGCCTCAAGATTTCTGAAATCGCGTCGTCTGCGAAATGACCGGCCAGCGCGCCCGCGTAGTCAACTACTCCCGCCTCAAGATTTCTGAAATCGCGTCGTCTGCGAAGCCGCTTTTACGGGTCTATTGACCGACATATATCACCGCCTCAAGATTTCTGAAATCGCGTCGTCTGCGAATTTGAATTGTGCCGAACAAAGATTTTCCCCCACCCCGCCTCAAGATTTCTGAAATCGCGTCGTCTGCGAAGATCGGCGAAGGCGATGTCATCGATCGAAATTTGCCGCCTCAAGATTTCTGAAATTGCGTCGTCTGCGAAACTGTTTCCATCGCGCAATTTCAAAACGACATTGCCGCCTCAAGATTTCTGAAATCGCGTCGTCTGCGAACGGACGGCGTGGGCGGCGCGCAATCGGCCTACTTCCCGCCTCAAGATTTCTGAAATCGCGTCGTCTGCGAACACGCCTAGAGGGGCATAAGGTGGCACGCCAGTCACCGCCTCAAGATTTCTGAAATCGCGTCGTCTGCGAAGGCAACCTTCGCGGCGGCGTTGAGCGGGTCAAACACCGCCTCAAGATTTCTGAAATCGCGTCGTCTGCGAATCGCCAGCGGCTTCGGAAAAGAAAAACCTGACGCCCGCCTCAAGATTTCTGAAATCGCGTCGTCTGCGAAACGGCGAGGAATGGAAAAACACAGACAGTTTTAGCCGCCTCAAGATTTCTGAAATCGCGTCGTCTGCGAATGCTGAAAAATGCTTCCGCCGCCTGGGGCGTGACCCGCCTCAAGATTTCTGAAATCGCGTCGTCTGCGAACTTACCAAGAGCGTCATGCGGTCGGTAACAACGTCCGCCTCAAGATTTCTGAAATCGCGTCGTCTGCGAACGTGGACGGTGATTTGCACCAGGTGAAACCCGCTCACCGCCTCAAGATTTCTGAAATCGCGTCGTCTGCGAATTGGCGGGATCAACTGGCGGGGCAGTGCGATGACCGCCTCAAGATTTCTGAAATCGCGTCGTCTGCGAATGCGGCCAGAGCGCGCAAACGAATGGCGGCGATTACCGCCTCAAGATTTCTGAAATCGCGTCGTCTGCGAACCGCGCGCAACCGTTCGTTGCCCGCATAGCGCACCCGCCTCAAGATTTCTGAAATCGCGTCGTCTGCGAAATTCTTCATCGTTCCGAACGCACTGCAATTGGGGCCGCCTCAAGATTTCTGAAATCGCGTCGTCTGCGAATTCGGGTTTGGAAATCGTTCCTGCTTCAACCTGTCCGCCTCAAGATTTCTGAAATCGCGTCGTCTGCGAAAACAAAATTTTAAGAGTCAAAGCACCGGGATTAACCGCCTCAAGATTTCTGAAATCGCGTCGTCTGCGAATTCATGGAAAAGAGTTTTTTGTTGCTCACCCTTTACCGCCTCAAGATTTCTGAAATCGCGTCGTCTGCGAATGGAAAACTCAACATCAGTCAAACGAACTGGAAGCCGCCTCAAGATTTCTGAAATCGCGTCGTCTGCGAAGGTATGTTGCGTTACAATCAAAACATCGTCACCGACCGCCTCAAGATTTCTGAAATCGCGTCGTCTGCGAATATTTCCGCAAGAACGGCCTGCTCCTCGGTCTCAAACCGCCTCAAGATTTCTGAAATCGCGTCGTCTGCGAACCGCGACTAACCGAGGCAGACCTAACACGGGAATACCGCCTCAAGATTTCTGAAATCGCGTCGTCTGCGAATCCAACGTGAACAAAGTCACACTCTGCCCGAGCAAAACCGCCTCAAGATTTCTGAAATCGCGTCGTCTGCGAAATGAGGCTCACAGGTTGAACACGGCTCGCCCTGTACCGCCTCAAGATTTCTGAAATCGCGTCGTCTGCGAACGTGGACGCCGCCAACGCCAACGCCGAACAACCGCCCGCCTCAAGATTTCTGAAATCGCGTCGTCTGCGAAGTGGACGTGCCAGCCGCGTCCTTCATTAGTGATCTCCCGCCTCAAGATTTCTGAAATCGCGTCGTCTGCGAAGCCAACGGTTCCTCCCTGAACGATTAAACTATCTCCCCGCCTCAAGATTTCTGAAATCGCGTCGTCTGCGAACAGCCGAAGAAGTCGCATCAAAAATGGCTCTCTTTCCGCCTCAAGATTTCTGAAATCGCGTCGTCTGCGAAACCGGAATACCAGCCGAGAGCACAAGGCCACACTCCGCCTCAAGATTTCTGAAATCGCGTCGTCTGCGAAGGGAGATTCAGAAAATCATTTACTTATCAAAATACACCGCCTCAAGATTTCTGAAATCGCGTCGTCTGCGAACCAAAGAAATGAATCTGGCCGTCGTCACCAATCACCGCCTCAAGATTTCTGAAATCGCGTCGTCTGCGAATTCAGTTCAAAAGGTTAATTGGCCGCATTCATAACCGCCTCAAGATTTCTGAAATCGCGTCGTCTGCGAATCGAGGGCGAAGAGTCCAAAGACCGGAAAAACAACCGCCTCAAGATTTCTGAAATCGCGTCGTCTGCGAAAAAAATGTATCGCCGTCACAAAGCGGCACAACAAGCCGCCTCAAGATTTCTGAAATCGCGTCGTCTGCGAACAACAGGCTGCGAGGGGGAACCATCAACCGAGTTCCGCCTCAAGATTTCTGAAATCGCGTCGTCTGCGAACGTCGTCTCCATTCACAGTAAAAAGATACTGAGTCCGCCTCAAGATTTCTGAAATCGCGTCGTCTGCGAAAAGGTGTGCTTGTGAGGCATATCCCAGATTCTTCCGCCTCAAGATTTCTGAAATCGCGTCGTCTGCGAAGACAACGGACTGACTTTCTTGAGTCAGTCCGTTCTCCGCCTCAAGATTTCTGAAATCGCGTCGTCTGCGAACTTCGTTTCCGCTTCACCTTCGTCCAGCACAGTTCACCGCCTCAAGATTTCTGAAATCGCGTCGTCTGCGAAGAGGCGTCCCTCTCACTATAGAAACCAATAACCACCGCCTCAAGATTTCTGAAATCGCGTCGTCTGCGAAAATTTTTAATTTCTTTTGCGAACGGACTCAATTTCCGCCTCAAGATTTCTGAAATCGCGTCGTCTGCGAAAAATGCCTAACAAGGATTCTGTGAAATCACCTTTGGCCGCCTCAAGATTTCTGAAATCGCGTCGTCTGCGAAAACGTATAATTCCGCAAACTCCAACTCTGTTTTATACCGCCTCAAGATTTCTGAAATCGCGTCGTCTGCGAATGGAAACAAAAATTGAAAACCGCGTCAGCCATTGACCCGCCTCAAGATTTCTGAAATCGCGTCGTCTGCGAAAAAATTGGTCGAGAGCGCGGCCTGCGCGAGCGTGACCGCCTCAAGATTTCTGAAATCGCGTCGTCTGCGAATTCGCGTAAGTCTGTCCCGTGCCGACCATGAAATCCGCCTCAAGATTTCTGAAATCGCGTCGTCTGCGAAAAATCCCTTGGGTTGGAAAGCGTGGAATCATAAATCCGCCTCAAGATTTCTGAAATCGCGTCGTCTGCGAATGCCGGGCTGCAAGCCGGGCGACACCTACACGGTCCCGCCTCAAGATTTCTGAAATCGCGTCGTCTGCGAAAGCCGGAGCAACCCCTAATCTTTTCGCGATTGCAGCCGCCTCAAGATTTCTGAAATCGCGTCGTCTGCGAAATCTCCACGTCCTGCGTTGAAAAGCCTGATTCCATCCGCCTCAAGATTTCTGAAATCGCGTCGTCTGCGAATTTGCCCCGCCTCACGGCAATCTTGGTCGTTAGGCGCCGCCTCAAGATTTCTGAAATCGCGTCGTCTGCGAAAAGCTGTGCCGCGAGCTTCATGTTGAAGGAATTGAGCCGCCTCAAGATTTCTGAAATCGCGTCGTCTGCGAAAATCAAACTGTTCATTAAGGAAACAGCAGAAGCAACCGCCTCAAGATTTCTGAAATCGCGTCGTCTGCGAACTTTAATTATTATTGGCCGTTCTCCTGACCCCGACCCGCCTCAAGATTTCTGAAATCGCGTCGTCTGCGAATTACCAGCCGTTACTCCATTGGTAGATAAAGTAGCCGCCTCAAGATTTCTGAAATCGCGTCGTCTGCGAAGGACTCCTACTAACCTGTTGTAGATTAACGGTTGGCTCGTCAGTTTGCGAGCGCAACCGTTTTTCAATGGGATTTCGACTTCAATTGTTTTGCAGGCAGTCATTTTTGCTTTACTCACAAAGCGATTTCTGTTTGCGAGCGTCCGTGAGGGCGAGCGTTAGCATTGCCGCGCTCGCTCCTCCTCGCCGCATACAGGCGCAGTCGTCGCGATTTCAAAAAACTTGCCTTTCCAATGGCGGAAGAAAGGTGGTCGGTGGCGGGGGTCTTGCGACTTTGTTCGCCGGAATCAATTCAACGCTTTCGCGCGCGAGTTGCAAGCCTGAAAATCAAATAATCGTCACGCGTGAACGCACTTCATAAGGCAAGCCCATTGCGTCAATGATCAAGCTGGCGTCTTTTGAGGTCGCGCCCAGCGAGACAAACAATACCTGGTCTTCGTCGTGATTGAGCAAGTCTTGCAGTTCGGCTTTTAATTTCGCCAGCCGTAAGTCGTCCAGCGGACATTCAAAAACCGAATATTGCAGCCGCACGCCGAAACCTTCCAGCGAGCGCGCCACTTTCCGCAACCTTTTCGGATCGCAAATATCGTAGCTGACGAGATAGCGAAGTCGGCTCATCGCGTGGTGAATCCGTGATAGGTCGGCGCCTCGCCGCGCACGAAGCGCCACAACTGCCGCGCCTGCACCTCGAGCATCCGGCGATACGCCATTTTGTAATTGAATTCGGGATGACTGACTTCCGCGTCCAGTCGTCGAAACCACGCTTCCCAAAATGGCCGACGTCCTTTGTCATTCAAAAAAGTTCCGTTCGCGCTTTTGATAAAATCTTCCGGGCCAAGTTCGCCGCGATTAATAAGACTGATTGCCACGCTATCGGCAACGAGTGGACGAAATTCTTCCATTAAATCCAACGCCAGCGCCGGGCGACCGTAACGCGGCTGGTGCATGAAGCCGAGAAACGGATCAAGGCCGACGGAATGACAAACGCCGGTGAGTTCCTTCGCCAGCATCGAATAGCCAAGTGACAAAAGAGCGTTCACGGGATCGCGCGGCGGACGGCGATTGCGCCCGCGCCAGTCAAATTTCCAGTCGTCGCGCTGTTTCAACATGGATTCAAACTGCTCGAAATAAAGTGCCGCCGCGCTGCCTTCAATTCCGAGCAACGTCGTCAAATCCCGTGCGGATTCAGTTGCGTCACGAAAACCGGACATCAAACTTAACACGCGCTCCGGCGCCTCGCCGTTGCGCATGAGCATCACGCGTTGATTGTGAATTTTGGCGCGAATGATTTCACGCGCGAGTTGCAACCGCACGCCGGGCAATTCAAACAGCCGATATTGTCCGCGCCGAGCATCCACGCCGCTGGCGGGTAAGCCGCGCAACAATCCAATAAATCTTCCCGCCGGTGAGAAATAGGAAACGTCAATGCCAAGTTCCAGACACGTCTCGGCGGCTTGAGCCGTGATCTGCACCGCGCCGTAGCAATAAATCGCACGCACCTGCTGGCCGGGCAGTTTGCGCACGGTCTCGCCCTTGACGCTGACTTGCAATTCATCCCCGCGCTGGCCGATCTGCGCGCCCGCCGTCTGCACCACCAGCACCTCGCCGTCGTCACCGCTGGGCCGGGGCGGTTGCAGAGTAGGACAGGCGTCTCGCCTGTCTTTCTGTTCGTTTGCAGGTCCGTCCGGTAAATCATCCAAATGGGCAGGCAAGATGCCCGCCCTACTTTCGGCGGCAAAATCCAGCGCTTCCAAAATTTGATTGCGAACTGCGTCTTCCGATTGCGCGATGAAACCGAATTGAATCTGCGCGTCATTATCCGCTGGCTTGCGACGTTTCGACCACCAAAGCGATTCATTCGGCAGACAAATCGGATACGCGGAACAGTAGAGGCAGCGCGCGTCATTTTTCAACGGCGGCGGGCACTGACCGCTGGCGGCAACTTTTCTGGCCTCGATGATGGCGTTGCGAACTTTTTCAAAAAGCTCTTCGCTGAATTCCACCGGCACGCGCCGTTTGTCCGCCGCGTAATAAACCGCGCCCCGAACCGGCTGCACGCCATGCTCGCGCAAAAGCAGCGCGTGAGCCGCGACCTGCATGGCGTCCGGTTCTTTGGCCACGCGCTCGCCCTCCGCACCGCGCCGCGCCGAACCCTTCTTGTAATCAATGATCTCCGCGCCGTCCGGACCGCCTTCCACGATGTCCACCACGCCGATGAGACCGAGCGATTCGCTTTCCAGCCGCAAGCTGCGGAGCTTCGCGCCTTCCGGCAGGCCGAGTTCCTTGGGATCATCCAGCCTGGACGGCGCGTCCACATTGCGATGAACATGGCTGCCCGCCACCGTGTCCGCGTTCTCCTGAAAAATATTTTCAACCCACTGGAAATAAAACAGGCGCGGGCAATAGATGAAGTTGTGCAAGTTGCGCACGCCCATTCTCGGCTGGGCTTCCAACGAACTATCGGTGCGCAACGTGGACTCGCTCATAAAAATTTACATAGGAATTTTATCCGCTTTATTTTGCCAATTTTGTATTCGTTGCTGATTGATTTCGTCAACGCGCTTCCACTGGCCATTTTTGATTTCGCTCCAAAGAGCTTTCCCGCTTACAATCGAAAACTGTTTTTCACTTTCCAATTGCGCGTGTCCCCACGGAATCATGCAGGAAACATCGGCAAAAAAGTTTGGATTTCGATTTGTTGCCGAGACTTCTTTATCTTCCTTCGGTAGTTCAATTTTTACTTTCGCTTTTTCGCCATACTTCCGTTTCTCGCGGGCAAGCATCGTGCCATCTTTTTCCCGCTGCGTCCGCAAACGCGGATAAATGCTCCACAGGCGCGGGTCGGCAATGGCGCGCAAACCAATATTGATTGCGGCGTTGATGTCCGATTGGATGACGGCTGGCTGGAGTTTTTCGTGATCTGGTTTGGCGATTCGGTCGCAGATGGGAATAAAAATCGGCCCGCCGGTTTTTGGCGCATAAAGCGTTCGCCATTTTGGACGTTCACCGTCAACGTCTTGGTTCAACGTTTCCAGATCGTCAAAAAGTTTTTTGATTTGCTCAGATTCATTCCGCGCGTCTTCGGAAAGCGGATGTTGAACCGGGTCTGTCTCATTCAATTTGAGGCGCTTCAAATGCCACGCCCACGGAGATTCTGTTTTTAATTTGTGATGCACTTCCACCGCGCGGAAACCGGCGACGCCGCTACGTGAGCAAAAACGCGACGACCAGGCGGCAGGCGTTTCCAAAACTGGAATTCCAAACGGTTCACAAAGTTCCTTCAACTTGTCTCGAATGGCACGATGACACCATTTCATCAAACGCGAGTTTTCACGGGGCGCGCGGCCTTGCGATGCGCGGTAGCGTGACAAATCTTCAATGACGATAAAATCCGTCGGCTCGCGAAATTTTTCATAGACTCCATGCTGGTCACGCTCTCGTCGCAATTCAGTTTTATTGGATGGCGGCTTGGCGAGCTTCACACCCAAAGCCTCCGCCAGGATCATGTGTGCCGTCTGATTGACGCGCTGCTCTTTGATTCGGTCTAGTTTTTCAAGTAAATCAGGGCAAGGGTCTGGAAATTCTTCTTTCAATGAAGCGTCAACTTGTTTTTTATCCCATTCCTTTGAAAGAAATTTTCCGAGCGTTTTGTATCTTCGTGACGCTTGGTTCAACGACTGGAATCGTCGGCGTAGTTCTTCAACCTGCTCGATGCGTTCAAATGAAAGTCCGCGCTGTCCCCGAATCGGCGGACGGTGATTTTTATCTTCCACCATTTCGAGCAGATAATAGCTTTCTCCATTTTTGTTCTTCTCCGTCCAAGCCCAAGAACGTCCGCGCAAGGGAAGGACGCGATTTGCCACAACCGTGACGAGTTCAGAAATTCGATTTAAGTGTTGATGCAATGCTCCTTTTATTTCAGTTGCCAAACGAGGATCGTTATCTTTCTTTGCATACGCTTTAATGATGTCAGAAATCCACGCTTCGCCGGAAAGCGGCTTGCCAGTTTTTTCTTCCAGTTTTGGATGGCCGTCTTCTTTCAAGCCGCTGGCTTCTCGGATTTCTTTAAGAGCCATTTGCTGTTTTTCTTTATCCGCCAAAAACCAGCACCATCGCTGCAATCTGGAGATGCGCGATTGTGTCCGGCGGACAGCACGCAGCAGTTCGCGGTTTTGTTCGGGAAACGAAAGCATTTCTTTCCAATCATCTGACAGAAAATTGCCTTTCTCAATTTCCAGCGCGGCAAACAAATCCGCACATTGCTGTGTTTCTTCTGGTGTAGCCGAACGACCGCGTTCGCCAAATAATTCTTCGCGCCAGTCGAACCCCTTTTCACCGCGTTTGAGTTCTGGTTTTGACGGCGCTCGCCATTCCAGCCGATCTTCGCCGGAAAGCCGTAGCATTCCAGAGGCGATGAGCGCGGCCCGCCATGACTTTTTTTTTGCGCCTTCGCCGGTTTCGCCGATGATGCGCGATGGTTTTTTGCCAAAATCTTTCTGTGCACTGGCTTGAAGCACAGCAAAAGCTCCGGCATCGCGTTGTCCTAAATCTATGGAGACACAAGAAAATTTGTCGAGCAAATCAAACCATGACGTCGGTGGCTTGGCCGGTTGCTTCTCATGCGGCCAGCGTAACGTCGCGTTGTAAAAATTATCGCCGTCAGGATGAACATTAAATTGTCGCGCCCATAAATTCGCCTTGCCGATGCCGGCGACAAGTTTGTCGGGGATGACTTCGACCGGAAAAGTCAGTTGAATGTTTTTCTCGCTGCGTGGTTGCAGTAGAATGCGGCAGTTTGAAAAATCCTGAATGTCCTGCTCCGGCAAGCCGAGAGCTTTCATCATTGGCTGCAACCAATTTACAGATTCCAGATTCGTTTCTCCATTCGTTCGCAATCCGTCGCGGCGGAGGCGCGGCGCGGAATAATGCACCCGAACCAGAGAAGGTTTTAATCCTGGCGGACTTTCCAAAATGATTCCGGCAATGAACGACAGCGTTCCTACTTCATGGTCAGAACCAAACTTGCCGACTTTTGGAATAATGAAATAACGGGGCGAATGAACCGCGTGAGCGGGTGTGAAACGAATCGGACGTTCTTTATCTTTCAATTCAAACAACAATCCTTTGTATTGCAACCACGCTTGCAACGGATCATCGGCATGGTTGGACTGCGTTCCCTTTTCGCGCCAAATGGATTGGAATTCAGTCTCCTTCAGCTTTTGATATAGCGGTGCGCTGCCAAAATCGTCGCGATGTTCGCCTTGTTCAGCTTTGACAACTTTCCAAAGTTCTTCGGAAGTTGTTTTCTCTTTTTCTGCGAGCTTTCGCCATTCCTCGCGGATTTTTGTCCAACCGCGCAACGTCCGTTCTTGAATCGTATATTCGGCTTTTTCTGATTCGGGATTTTCCGATTCAGCAAGGTAACCGAGCGTTTCTGTAATCAACCTTCGCAAAAGCACAATTCGTTTGTCGCCTGTAAATGTAAAGCTTGGTGTTTCATCTTCCGTATCGTTGATGGATTCCTTTGATTTCTTTTTCTCCGCAGCTTTTTCCGAGGATGTCCACTTTAGCCAACCGGCATCCGGTTCAATCGCATGGAGTTTTTCTCGTAATTTCGTCGCTGCCGCTTCCCGGCTCAAAGTATCTTGCAAATATCTATGCGGAGATTTGATGGCTTCAATGAAAGCCGCGAGATCAAAATCAAACCAGACAGCGCGATCTTCCCTGCCATTTTCTCGAATCAATGCGCGGTTTGTGAAATAATCAAAAACCGGCTGGTCGTCGGCTGTGCGAGCTTCGGCGACAAAATCAGTTCCGATTTCGAGCGGAGAATCTTTTAATTTTTCCGCTTTCTTCCGTAAGCTTTCTGTGTTGGTTTTGAATGCAGCCAACGTTTCCGGCATAGGGAATAGTTTGAATACGACCGCCAAAGGATACGCTCCTTTTGGTTTTCGTCCCAAACAAGGCAATTTCAATTTATCGCCCAGTTGGTTCAATCGGTTTGAAAATTTGTCGGCAATTGCCGCCAGTCCTTTTTCTTTTGCCGAAGCGGATTTGAACAACCGTTCAGCTTCCGAGCGCGCTTTCGCGCCGTTCATGGATTCTTTGGGCATCTGTGTGACGAACCAGCCCAGTTCCAATTTCTCTGCGACGGCAGCAACCTGCGCGCCCGATGCTTCGTGAATTTCACGGATGATCGCCAGCATTTGGGTTTCTTGTTGCTGCGCGATATTTTTTGGCGTCGCATCCAGTTTGCCATGAGGAGTGCAAAGCCACGGCAACCGTGAAACGCAAAACTGATTCAAATCCGATTGGTCGGCTTCTTCCAATAATTGCAATAAAGCTTTGGCGCGCGCTTCAGGCGTCGCGGGAGATTTTTTGAGCAACGCTTTGACGCACGCTGTAAAAGCTTTTTCCGCGTCCATTTCTTTTTCATCAACGCCAAGCAGACCGGCTAAACACTTATGCGGTCCGTCAAAGCCAATTGCCTTGCGATGGGCGTGCACCGACGATTTCAGAACTTCCGCGCGCCATTCGAGTATGGCTTTTTCTTTGGCCGAATCCGGTTTAAGTCCGACGGCCATCGCAGCCAACGCGAGCGTGTAGTAGTTCACCGCGTCTTGAAACAGTTGATGGTGACGCCAGAGGGCGAACTCTCCCTCGTCGAGTTTTTTCCATGTATCTTTGCCGTCGGGAATTTCCACAGCGGTTGCTTTTCCGAAATAAATGCGATTCATAAATTTTGAATGTTTGGGAATCAATTTTACACAGTCTTGAGCAATAGCCTTAAAAATTCAACCTGATTAGTGGTTGGCAAAATGCGAAAAAACACGCTAATAATTTGCCTGCTATTTTTTATCGTTGCCATTCGTTCGTTTGGATATACATAAACAGGAAATGATTCGGCTCTTATGGCGATACGACAAAAAAGTTCCTCAAATTTGGCATCAGCCTTTGCTGGCTCGTCAATTAGCGTCCGAGCAAGATCAAACTCATCAGATTCGATAAGGTTGCGCATTTGTTTTGTCTTAATTTATCAAGATAAAATGATTGTATCGGCTTTTTGTTTTTTGTCAAATTAAAAAAGTCTTGCTGATTTATCAACCGCCTCAAGTTTTTAATTAAGCCATAGCAAAGATTGCATACTTTTGTTTCGGCTTAACTAATAAAATGCTTTTCCAATGGCGGAGAAAAAGTGTTCCGTGGCCGTAGCCATAAATATACTAACCGATTTAGTTTCGTTTCGACAATTTCTATTTAGATAAAGATTAAATGTTGACCGAATCAGCGCGCTCGCCAGGCCGGGATTTTCAGATGCGCGCGGCGGTAGATGATGGCGATGATTGTCCGGCCCAGTTGCCGGGCGATTTCAGAATCAGGCCCGGTGCCGAGCCGTTTTTCTTCGCCGGTTGTCCATGGCCGATTCCCTCGATTCTTCAATTCAATGCCGAGAAGGCTGCGGCGCGTGGCGATGGAGAAAATAGAGCGACCGGTTCGCCGGGCGACCTCGGCGTCCGGCAGTTTTCCGAGCAGTTGGATTTCCGGTTGCGTCCACGGCGGTTTCCGTTCAGAACGCGCGCGACAAACAGGAATTCCCAGCGTCTTGCGTTTGAAGGCCACGACATGAGGCGGGCACTGGATTTGGGCGGCGAGTTTTTCGTCGGACATGGCGCCCAGCAGGGCGATTTGTTTTGGCGTCCAAACATGACGGGCGGAAAAACGATTGGGAATGCCAAGCCGGAGGCGGCGTTTGATGATCGAGACCGTGCTGCGTTTGATTTTTTTTGCCACTTCGGCATCGGGCATGGTGCCGAGCAGCTTGTCTTCCTCCGGCGACCAATAGTTCATCATCTGATCGGGTTTGGGTTTGCCCAATTCCTGCCGCTTGGCGCGGACAGCCTTGAGCGGATGCCCCGTGAAACGGGCGATTTCCTCGTCGGGCTTGACACCCAACATGTCCAGTTCGTGTCCGGCCCAAGGACGATGTTCGTAGTGGCAGGGGATGCCCAATTTGCGGCGTCGCCACTGCACATTATACGCAGAACGCTTGAGGAGTTTGGCGATCTGACTATCCGGGCGCGTGCCCAGGACTTTGTCATCTTCGGGCCGCCAGCGTCTGATCATGACAATATGTTTGCCATGCCGCCTGGCGGCGATCGCGGTCACGGTGCGGCCGAATTTTCGCGCGAGCGCGCGGTCGGATTTGGTTCCGAGAGATTGTTCTTCCTCGACGGTCCAGCGACGTTTATCCCGTTCTCTGCGCTTGGCCTGCGTCTTGCCTTGATGGATTCGGTTCATAATTTTTGACCCGTTGAAACGTCTTGGGTTTGGAAAGTTCTAGCGCGTCGCTCCGGCAATTGCCAGCCTATATTTGCCGCGACGTGCAAAAAACTCCCGCGACGGAAACGGCGTTGTGGTTCGGAGAGAATCGCGGAGTCTCGTTTTGGCGAATATTCAGAAATGGTGCGCGATACAGGGTTCGAACCTGTGACCCCTACAGTGTCAATGTAGTGCTCTACCACTGAGCTAACCGCGCGCAACAAACGAATTTCAAGTCTTAAATTTCCAACGCATTTTTGCAAGGACGAATTATGCGAAATTCACCCGCGCGCACTGAGTGCAAAATTTTCACATAATTCTGCAAAAGAACATGACGCGCCAAAAGCTGTTTTTGTTAGAGTTTATGCGTCCAATCAACCTATGAATAGATTTTTGCCTTTGGGAAAATTTTCGTTTGGCATGGGCGACCGTTTTGGTCGTCAGGGCGCGGCGCAATTGCGCGCGTGCATTCTGGCGAGCGAACTGGGCGCGGAGATTGTGCCGGTTTGGAATAAATCAAATCGGGAACATACGCTAATCGGCACGGAATCAGCCAGCGTTCGCGCCGAAGCCGATGCCGCTGTGAAGTTGCTGGGTTGGCAAAAATCTTATCATGTGGATGCCGACCATATTCGGCTCGAAACGGTTGACGGTTTTGTCACCCCTTCAGATTTCTTTACGATTGATGTGGCGGATTCAATTGGAAAACCGGCCAACGCTGCCGACGTGAGCGCGTTTGTAAATCGCCATCCTGAACTCATCGGAAAAATTGTCATTCCCAACGCGAGCGATGATTTTATCACGACCCGCGCAGAAGTTGAGCGCATCACCAATAAATTTCTGCTCGCCATCCAGGAAGCCGGAAGGATTTATCGCCACATCGCGCAGGCCAAGGGCGAAAAAAATTTCATCACGGAAATTTCAATGGATGAAACCGACAGCCCGCAAACGCCGCCGGAACTTTTAATAATTTTGGCCGCGCTCGCGGATGAAAAAATTCCGCTCCAAACCATCGCGCCCAAATTCACCGGCCGTTTTAACAAAGGCGTGGATTACGTCGGCGACCTTAAACAATTTGAAAAAGAATTCAGCGACGATCTGGCGGTGATTGATTTTGCCGTGCGCACTTATCATTTGCCGTTGACGTTGAAATTGAGCATTCATTCGGGCAGCGACAAATTTTCCATTTACGCGGCCATCCGCCGTTCGTTAAACAAGTTCGACGCCGGCTTGCATATCAAAACAGCGGGAACTACCTGGCTCGAAGAATTGATCGGCCTGGCGGAAGCGGGCGGCGACGGCCTGAAAATCGCCAGGGAAATTTATGCCGACGCCATCGAACACGTGGACGAATTTTGCGCGCCCTATGCTGCGGTCATTGACATTGACAAATCGAAATTGCCGGACGCGGCCACCGTCAATGGCTGGACTTCGCGGCAATTTATTTCCGCATTGCGGCACGATCAAAAAAATCCGGCTTACAATCGCAGTTTCCGGCAATTGCTTCATGTAAGTTTCAAAGTCGCAGCCAAAAAAGGCGACCGTTTTTTGAACGCGCTCAAAAAACACGAGGCCATCATTGCCCGCAACGTCACGGAAAATCTTTTTGAACGGCACATGAAACCGCTGTTGCTCGGCGAGACGGAAAAAATCGTTCCCCGGCAGAAAACGCAGCTTGAAGCGGTTCCGGCTTGAGCAGTAAGCTGGGGAAAATATGTCCTTCATCCACGAAGATTTTTTGCTGGGCACGAAAACCGCGCGCAAACTGTTCCATAAATTTGCCGAAGCCGAGCCGGTTTTCGATTATCACTGCCATCTTTCGCCGCGCGACATCGCCAACAACCGCCAGTTCAAAAACCTTTTTGAAATCTGGCTGGCCGGCGACCATTACAAATGGCGCGCCATGCGCAGCAACGGCGTCGCGGAAAAATTTTGCACCGGCGACGCTTCGCCTTACGAAAAATTTTTCGCGTGGGCCAGAACCGTTCCGCAGACGCTGCGCAACCCGCTTTATCATTGGACGCATCTGGAATTGAAACGCTATTTTGGCATCAGCGAATTGCTCGACGAAAAGTCCGCCGAAAAAATCTGGAAAAAAGCGAACGAACAACTCGCCCGGCCCGCGCTGACGACGCAGGGTATTTTGAAAAAATTCAAAGTGAAAGTCGTCTGCACGACCGACGACCCGGCGGACAGTCTGGAAGACCACCGCCTGTTTGCGCGGTCGGGGCATCCCACAAAAATGCTGCCGGCGTTTCGCCCCGACAAAGCGCTGGCGGTCAATGTGCCGTTTCACTTCAACCATTGGGTCGAGCAACTTTCCGCCGCCGCGAACATTGACGTGAACGGCTTCGGTGCCTTTCAAAGCGCGCTGAAAAAACGCCACGATTTTTTTCATTCGCAAGGCTGCCGCCTGTCCGATCACGGCCTGAACCATTGCTTCGCGGATTTTTGCAGCGAAAAAATTGCCGCCGGAATTTTTGACAAGGCGCGCAAAGGCGAAATGGTTTCAACGCAGGAACATTCGCAATTCGCTTCCTACCTGATGCTGTTTTTCGGCCAGCTTGACGCGAAACGCGGCTGGACCAAACAACTTCATCTCGGCGCGTTGCGTGGCAACAACACGCGCCTGCTCAAGGAACTCGGGCCGGACACCGGCTTTGATTCCATCGGCGACTGGCCGCAGGCGCAAACGCTCGCGGCGTATCTGGACAAACTGGATTCGGAAAATTCTTTGCCCAAGACCGTCATTTACAATTTGAATCCGGCGGACAATTACGCCACTGCCACCATGATTGGAAATTTTCAGGACGGCACGATTCCCGGAAAAATCCAGTTCGGTTCCGGCTGGTGGTTTCTCGACCAAAAAGAAGGCATGGAATGGCAGATAAACGCGCTTTCAAATCTCGGCCTGCTTTCGCGTTTCATCGGCATGATCACCGACTCGCGCTCGTTCATGAGTTATCCGCGTCACGAATATTTCCGCCGCACGCTTTGCAATTTGATTGGCCGTGACATTGAAAACGGCGAAATTCCCGACGACGAAAAACTTGTCGGCCCGATGATCCGAAACATCTGCTGCGCGAACGCTGAAAACTATTTGAATTTTCCCGAGGCGAAATCAAAATGAGCTCATGGCAAACACACGAATTTGCCTTCTGGAAGTTTGCGCTTTTGTGTCTTTTCTTTTCACTTTGGATTTCAAATTCCTGCCGCGCGGAATTGACCGTCACGGAATTATGGCCGCTCAATCTTTCCACCAACATTTGCGCAGATACGCCATTGCGATTGACTTTTAACCAACCGCCGGTTTTGAGCGGGCAGGGGACAATTGCCATTCGCCGCGCCACGGACAATAAATTGGCGGACGCATTTGATTTGAACGACACCGGGTTCACCAATAATTTTGGCGGCAAAATCCTGCGTTACGATCCAGTTCAAATCATCGGCAACGTTGCGACCATCGAATTGCATTCGCACGCGCTGAATCCCGGCGAAAATTATTACGTTGAAATTGAGCCAAAAGTTTTTCAGGACGCCGACGGCGGCAAATTTTCCGGCTTCACCAATGATTCCGCGTGGAAATTTTCAACGCGCCGCGCGTTGCCGCGAGGCCGGACGAATTTGGTTGTAGCTGCTGATGGCACGGGCGATTTTTGCACGCCGCAAGGCGCGGTGGATTATGTTTCGGACGACAATCAATTGCCGGTCGAAATTTTTATTCGCAAAGGCGTATATGACGGATTGATTTACATCGCACCCGACAAAAATCGGATTCATTTCGTCGGCGAAGATCGCAAGGCCACCGTCATTCAAGGCCGGAACAATGACCGGTTCAATTCAGGCCGGATTGATCGCGCGCTTATGAGTGTGGATGCAAATGATTTTGTGCTGGAAAACCTGACGTTGCACAACACGACGCCTTATCGCGGTTCACAAGCCGAAGCCTTGCGCGTTCGGGGCGAGCGTTGCGTGTTGCGGAACGCGGATTTTTATAGCTTTCAAGACACGCTGCTGTTGAGCGGACGCGTTTATGCGACGAATTGTTACGTCGAAGGCGACGTGGATTTCATTTGGGGACAAGGCAGCGTTTTTTTTGACCAATGCGAAATCAAGGCGGTTCACAATGGCTATTATCTTCAGACGCGCAATCCGGCGGAACGTCCCGGCTACGTTTTTTTCAAATGCAAACTCACGGCTGCGCCCAACGTTACGAAATGTTTGCTCGCGCGGATTGATGCCGACCGTTTTCCTGGCAGCGCGGCGGCATTCATCAATTGCCAGATGGGCGCGCAAATCCCGCCCGTCGGTTGGGAAGTCAAGGGCACGAATGTGAGCCATTTGCGCTTTGAAGAATTTCACAGCGCCGGCGCGCAGGGAAAACTTGTGGACGTGAGCCGGCGTCATCCGGCTTCCCGCCAACTTACCGAAGCCGAAGCGTCCAAATTGTCCGATCCGGTCAAAGTATTATCCTATCACGACGTTTGGAATCCACGAGTCACGCCGGCTGCATTTGAAAAATCGTCAAGGTCAAATCCTTGAAAGTCGAACTGCTTTCACGATTCCGTTGCCTCTTCAAAAATTGAATTGTTCCCGCCTGCCTTTCGCGGCAAGCTTTGCGCCGGGCTATGCAGCAAGTGAACCTCGGCATCATCGGCGGCGGAACTGTTGGCGGCGGCGTTTTTGACGCGCTCCAGCGCAACGGCCATTTGCTTGCCTCGCGCATTGGCGTTCGCATTCACATCGAAAAAATCGCCGTGCGTTCACTTAAAAAAAATCGCGCGACAAAATTTCCGGCAAGCTTGACAACGGAAAACTGGCGCGCAGTCGTTGACGATCCAAAAATCCAAATCGTCGCGGAACTGGTCGGCGGCACAACGGTCGCCCGTGAAATTGTTTTGGCCGCACTGAAACTCGGCAAACCTGTCGTTACTGCAAACAAGGCGTTGATCTCCGCGCATGGCGAGGAACTTTTTGAGGCGGCGAAAAAATACGGCGCGAATCTTTATTACGAAGCCAGCGTGTGTGGCGGCATTCCCATCATCAAATCGCTGCGCGAAGGATTTGTCGGCAATCGCATCAACGCGCTTTACGGCATCGTCAACGGCACCTGCAATTATATTTTGACGCGCATGAAGCTCGAAGGCGCGGATTTCGCCGAAGTCCTCGCCGACGCGCAAAAACTCGGTTACGCCGAAACGCCGCCCGACCTTGACATTGACGGCCATGACGCCGCGCACAAGATCGGAATTCTTGCGTCGCTCGCGCACGGCTTTTGGGTGAATCCAAAAAAAATCCACGTCGAAGGCATTCGTCACATTAGCGCGCTCGATATTAAATTCGCGGGCGAACTTGGCTACACCATCAAACTGCTCGGCATCGTCAAGCGCATTGACGATTTACGATATACGATTTACGACTCGGAAAAAAAATCGGCGCGTAAATCGAAAATCGAAAATCGTAAATGCGGAGTGCAAGTTTCGGTTTATCCGACGCTTATTCCGAACGCGCACGTTCTCGCGAGCGTGAATTACGCGTTCAACGCCGTTTTCGTTCGCGGCGACGTTGTCGGTGATTCGCTTTTTTACGGACGCGGCGCGGGCAAGGACGCGACTGCGAGCGCGGTCTTGAGCGATCTGGCCGACGCCGCGCTCGATCTGAAATTCGCCAACAAGCATCGCCTGCCGCCGTTCGTGCCGCACGAATGTTCCGGCGCGGTCGTGCCGATTGAAGAAGTCGTCTCGCAGTATTTCGTCCGTCTCAATGTCGTGGACAAACCCGGCACGCTCGCGAAAATCGCGGCGATTTTCGGCGCGGCAAAAATCGGCATCTCGTCCGTCATCCAGCCCGAAGGGCACGAAGGCGAGGGCGTCCCGCTGATTTTCATGCTGCACTACGCGACCAACGGCGCGGTGATCGGCGCATTGAAAAAAATCGGCAGGCTGCCCGTCATCAAAAGCAAGCCGGTGATGATCCGGGTGGAAAATTTTGAATAAGATGTCGCGCGAAGGACGCGAAGAAGGCGAAGGAAAAATTGAATCAAAACCCATCCAGCTTGAATGAGGAAGAAATCGGGAAAACCATTCTTGATTCGGCTTTCAAGGTTCATACCACTCTCGGCCCGGGACTCTTGGAATCTGTTTATGAAGCTGCGCTCACCATCGAACTGACAAAACGAGGCTTGAATGTGGAACGCCAAAAATCCATTCCAGTAGAATATGAAAGTCATCTGCTTGATGTCGCGTTCCGCGCCGACTTGATCGTGAACAATCTGGTTTTGGTCGAACTGAAATCGGTGGAAGCCGTTACACCGCTGTTCAAAAAGACCGTGACGAATTACCTCAAATTGATTCCGCTGCGGCTTGGCTTTCTGATCAATTTCAACGAAGTCCATTTGAAGCATGGAATCACCCGAATTACGAATGGTCTTGAAGGAAAAGATTTTTTCGGCAGTCAAAGCATTTCAAACATTGACCTAAAAAATCCTTCGTTCCCTTCGCGTTCTTCGCGCGACACCTGATTTTATGCCTTTGTTATTTTCATCTACGAATGGCCAATCGCCCGCCGTCAGTCTGCGCGAGGCGATGCTCGCCGGCCAGGCGCCGGATCGCGGGCTTTATTTTCCCGAAAAATTTCCGCAGCTCACGTCTGATGAAATTTCCGCATTCGCAAAATTGCCGTATCACGAAATCGCCTTTCGCGTGCTATCGAAATATACGGACGGCATCATTCCCGCCCACGTGCTCGCCGCGATTTGTCGCGACGCCTACAACTTTGAAATCCCGCTCGAAAAAGTTTATGACCGCGTTGCGGTAATGCGGCTCGATCAAGGGCCGACGGCTTCGTTCAAGGATTTTGCCGCGCAAATGATGGCGCGATTGCTTGGCAGATTTTTGCAGGAAGACGGAAAACAATTGACGATTCTCACCGCGACGAGCGGCGACACCGGCGCGGCGGTGGCACACGCGTTTCACAATGTTCCCGGCATACGCGTCATTGTTTTGTTTCCAATAGACGAAGTCAGCTTGAGCCAGCGCAAGCTGATGACCACTTTGACCGGCAACGTCCGCACCGTGGCGATTGACGGCAAGTTCGACGACTGCCAGGCGATGGTGAAACAAGCCTTCGCCGATCCTGCGTTGAAACACATTCCGCTGTCGTCCGCAAACTCCATCAACATCGGACGCCTGCTGCCGCAAAGCATTTATTATTTTTACGCCGCGTCGCGATTGACGAAACCGGGCGAGCCGATTGTGTTCTCCGTGCCGAGCGGAAATTTCGGCGACATGATGGGCGCGGTCGTCGCGCGGCAAATGGGGTTGCCGGTGAAAAAAATCATTGCGTCGGTTAATGACAACGATGCGTTCCCGAAATTTCTCACCAGCGGCCATTACGAAAAAATTTCGCCGTCGCGCAATTCCGTTTCCAACGCGATGAACGTCGGGCATCCGAGCAATCTCGCGCGGCTCGTGGCGGTTTATGGCGGCCGCATGGACGAGACCGGCAGGATTCATCGGCAGCCCGATCTCGCCGCGATGCGCCGTGATTTGTTTTCCAGTTCGATTTCCGACCAACGCACACGCGAGACGATCCGCGAAGTCTGGAACAAATACGGATTGCTGCTCGAAGCGCACGGCGCGGTTGCGTGGCGCGGCTTTGAAGACTGGCTGGAATCGGAAATCCCAAATGCGTCGCGCGAAGAACGCGAAGGCGACGAAGGCCATAAAAGTTCTGACGCTTCTTCGCGCGCTTCGCGTCCTTCGCGCGAAACTTTTCCGGCAGTTGTTTTGGAAACCGCGAATCCGGCGAAGTTCCCGGAAGAAATTGAAAAGACCATCGGCTTCGCGCCGGACGTTCCACCCGCGATGACCGCCGCCATCAAATTGCCGGAAGATTTTGACCGGATGGGCGCAGATTATGAAAAGTTTAGAAATTATTTAATCGCGAAGCACGTTTGAAATTAGCGGAGCAGCGATTTCAACAAGTTGCCGCATTTTTACGGATTGGCTTTGACCGTTATTTTTGCTACTATTTGCGGCAGTTCTGATGCCGCTAAAATTACAACTTGATGGTGAAGCGTGGTCGGCAGTTTTGGCTGATCTTTCCCAGGCTCTCGGCACGGAAGGTTCGCCCGTCCGACTTTGCTTGATTGGTTCGGCGGCGTGCTTGTTTGGCGGAATGCAGGGACGCACTTCCGCCGATCTCGACATCTGGAAACCGGCGAGCGATTACGACCGGCAGGAACTGAAAATGGCGGCGGAAAAATCCGGCCTGCTGTTTGATCCCAAGCAAACGCTCGAACCGGATCGTCCATATCTTCAGCTCGTCGAACCGGGACTGACGCAGTTGGGCAAATTTGAACCGGTCTTCATTGACCGCATCGGACGGCTGCAACTTTACCGGCCGCCGGCGGAAAATCTCGTCGCGGCCAAACTGATCCGCGCCGAGCCAAAAGATTTGGGCGACATCCAATTTCTCGTGAGCCGACATCGGCCTGATTTGCAACGCGTGCGGCAAATCATCGCCGGGTTCAATCCGCAAGCCCGCGAACGCGCCACGGAAAATCTGGTTTATCTCGACGTGTTGGAAACTTAAAATATGAACGCCCGCGAAGAAGAATTGACCGCCCGCGCCCTGCTCGCCGACCCGGAGCAGATAAATATTTGTTTTCAAAAAAGGCGCTGGGCGGAACTCGCGGCGCTCGTGCGCTTCGCCCGCCGCGAAGTGCCGGTGCAACTGGCGCAGACCGATCCCGCGCTCTACCGCCAGCTTCGCGATCAAATCACGAATTTTTTCCTGCGCGGCGGCGATGTGTTGTCGCTCAAGAAAATTGAAAAGCTAGCCGGCGAGTGATTTCAAAACCGTGGCACACCAAATTCAATGTAAAGGGCTGTCCTAGATAACGCAAAAATGTGTTATCAAAGGTGGCATGAGAAAGAGTCGCATTAGTTCTGGGAAGCAGCGCAAGCTGATGGAGCATTTTGTGGCCGGGACGACGGCACGCACGGCGGCGGGTTTAGTGAGGGTCAACAAAACCACGGCGGCCTATTATTATCACCGCTTGCGCGAGCTGATCTATCAGGCGATTGCTGATGCCGCGCCGTTTGCCGGGGAGATTGAAGTGGATGAAAGTTATTTTGGCGGACGGCGCAAAGGCAAACGCGGGCGGGGAGCGGCGGGCAAGGTGCCGGTCTTTGGCCTGTTAAAACGCGGCGGCAAGGTCTAGGCGGTCGTTATTGCCGATGCGAAGGCGGACCACGTTGCTGCCCATCTTAAAAGAGCGGATCGTGCCCGACTCCATCGTCTAGAGCGACTCGCTGCCCAGCTATAATGCCCTGGATGTTTCGGGCTTCCGGCATCTGCGGATCAATCATTCCAAGCTCTTTGCCGCCGGCAAAAACCACAGCAACGGCATCGAGAACTTCTGGAACCAGGCCAAGCGCCATTTGCGCAAATTTAACGGTGTTCCCAAAGCCCATTTCCCGCTATGCTTGAAGGAATGTGAGTGGCGGTTTAACAACCCCAAACCCACAAACGCAGTTGAGGCAATTAAATCAATGGGTTCAGCAGTTCCTAACATAGTTATCTAGGACAGCCCCAAAATCAAACAGGTCAAGCCCATCTGGAATCTTCGTCTTTTTGGAGGTGCTAGTTTGATAAATTTTATAAGGTGTCTGTTCTTCATAGGAATGATTTATTGAACAATTTAAGTTACAAACGGCACTTTTGTTATTAACCTAATCTAACCTAATAATGGATAAAATTATAGGCTTATTACAAAAACATTAAGGTATGGTCCTTCTGGGATTATGCACAAAACATAAGTCCACAGTTGCAACCGATTGATTGCAACCGGTTACGCGATTAACGGGATTTGAGGCGGGTTTTGACGGACTTCTTGCGACTTGTCGGCAGGCGATTGTAGGCGCAACGGCGCAGGGCTGCGTCCGGGTCAAAGTCGAATTTTAATGGCTCATTTGCCCAGTCGGGCAGTTTGGCTTTGGGTTTGGGCATGATTGACTTGGTTAAATTGGTGTGAAGTCAAATCACGGGGTTTTTGGCGGCTCGGCTGGCGGAGGGGTTGACGGTGGCGGCGCGGTTGGGACGAATGGCTCTGAAGCCGGATGTTGCGTAATTAGTGGAGTCGGAACAAAAGGCGCTGACGGCGTATGCTGCGTTCTGCCCATGCGTCCATCTCCGCCCGAATCTGGTTGGGTGTCATGTTGATTTCTCATACAATATGAATATGAATCACACCGAATTTGAAACCAAGCTAAAAGAAATGGTCTGCCTTTCAGATTGGCATTTTAGATATTATTCGCTCCAATGCAGAAAATATAAACGCTTTGATTACTGGCTTAAAAGCTCCATTGGTTTTGTTGCCCTTATTGGTGCGGGCATGGCCGGAAGCGATCACTATCGTATTTTAGGCGCAACGATTTCTGGCGTTTGCGCTGTGATTTTATCGCGTGCGCTAACCAATTTTCGATGGGACGAAATTGTTTCGGGACTTGAAGATGAGCGGGAAGAATGGACACGAATTTTTCAAGGCTATGAAGGACTGCTCCGAATCAGCAAAGTTTTAGATCGTGATGAAATGTTAGAACATGAATTTCAAAAAGTAGAAGAATTAAGAAAGGCTGCCCAGTTCAATGATAGATGCTTGCCAGAAGACGCCGCACTTCTAAAAAAAATTGAAGCGGAAGTGAAAATTTATCATGGATTCAAGCCGCCAAGTTAAGCGCGCGTTTTGTAAATCAAACGCTTTCCAACCGCCTTTAGCAAGCCTGCATCCGTCCGCTCACCGTCTGACGGTTTTCTGAAATTGTGGCGATGGTCAAACTCCGCGAGATACAGCGGCAGATGTTGCGCGCTGACATGGTGAAACGTGCCGACCACGCCACGCTTTAGCAGCGAGAAGAACGATTCAACGCTGGCCGTCGTCACGATGTTTTCCCCTTCATGGCGGCTGTATTCGCCCGCACAATGCTTCACGGATTTGTGCGTGAACGGCACTTCCAATCCATGATAGCGCGTGTGGCCGTCGGTATAAACTGTCGAAGCGACTTGCACGTTGTCACGGATTGCCTGTTTCAAATTCGCGCCGTTCACTGTCGGCATGACTTTGGAGCGTGCCGCGCCGCCGCGTTGCACCATTGTAAGGACCATTGCCAGTTTGCGAGGACGTTTGACCGTCCCGCCAGTGCCGACCGGCACGAAACATTCATCGGCTTCAATCGTGCCGTCCAACTTTTCCGCAAACGATTCGTCTCTCAATGCGTGCCTCACGCGGTGAGCCATGAAAAGAGCCGTGCGATAGCTGCCAAGCTCCAAAAGCCGTTGCAATTGGAGCGAACTGATGCCCTTCTTGGAACTGCAAATCAGATACCATGCAATGAGCCATTTGCGGAGCGGGATTTTATAGAATCTTCAAACACCGTGCCGATGGTGACGGTGAAAGGACTTTTGCAGTTTGAACACCAGCGCAGTCCGGCACGGGTTTTGACGGCTGGATTGGCTTTGATGTCGGAAAACTTCGTTTGGTCTTTGCATTGGCAATGCGGACACACAATGCCGCCTTTCCACAACACGCTTTCCAGATGCTTGCGCGCCTTTTCGTCGGTATCGAAACGAAGAATGATTTGAATCAGCGTAAGGTCTTTGAGCGGCGACTTCGTTTTCATGCGCTCAATATGCCACAAAGCTTATTATACGTCAAGTGCATAATCCCAAATAAATTCAAATAAAACTTGACGTGTGCCTGCCGCTCCTGAAAAATTTTTCTCACGGCGTATGACTCAATTCTTGATTGGTGATGTGTCCGAGCGCAACCGCGCAACCGCGCAATAGTGCGGAGAATTATTTGTCGGCAGTCGTAGCACTTGCGCCGGGTGATGAATTTTCTGCGACAAGTGGCGCGTCCCTTTTCCCAAGTGCTTCATCACCTGCCCTAAAAGCATCACCACTTGCGGCAGGTGCGCCATCACCTGCCGTAAAAGAGACGCCACTTGCCGTAAGTGCGACGCCACCAGCGGCAAATCAGCCGTCACTTTCCAAAAGGGGCGCACCACCTGCGGCGGGTGAGACGCCACTTGCCGCAGATAAGACGCCACTTTTCACAGGTGACACCCCCATTTCACGGAAAACCGGCCATTTTGCCTTAAATTAGCCGTCTTTTCGCCAAAAACCCTCAAAACCACCAACCCAACCAACCTATGCGCAGAAACAACTACTATCCCCTCCGCCAGACCGACCAGATCGTCTGGCTGGCAAACTACTCCAACAAACTGCCCGCCCTCACCGCCGTTCTCGGACTGACCGCCGCGCAGGTCAATGGTGCCGTGGCGGATTGCGGCTGGCTGATTTACGTCCTGCAAACGTGGCTGCCCGCCGGGCGCGCGTGGGCGCTGGCCACCACGGATGCCGCCGCCGAAGCGCAGAATGGCGACGGCTCGGCGTTGATGGCGCTGCCTGTTTTCGCTGCGCCCGCCCTGCCCACGGGAATCGTGCCGGTCAACACCGGCGCGCTCATCCGCATCTTCGCGCTCGTCCAGACGATCAAGGACGGCGGCCTGTGTTCCGACACCAACGCCACCAACCTTGGCATCGTCGGCAGTGCTCAGGCCGGGCCGGATTTGACCACTGTGCAGCCCGTCATTTCCGTTTCCATCATGGGCAACGTGGTCAATGTGAAATGGGGCTGGGGCGGCAACAGCGCCTTTCTGGACAGTTGCGAGATACAGGTGGATCGCGGCGACGGCAAGGGCTATGGGCTGCTGACCATTGACACCACGCCCGGCTACACGGACACGCAACCCTTCCCCGCCGCGTCCGTGAAGTGGACTTACAAGGCCATCTACCGTCTGGACGACAATCAAGTCGGCCTCTGGAGCCAGCCCGCCAGCGTCACCGTCCCGGCGTGAAAATTTGACGAAGAAAAAGAATCAACACAACCAAATCGAATAAAACCATGAAAACAAATTCATCAATCATCGTGCCGCTCATTGTGAGTGGCTTTCTTGCAACCGCTACTCTCGCCCTTGGCCAAGGCAGCCTTACGCCGTCTGGCTCGCCAGCGCCGACAATGAAGTCGCTCGACCAAATTGAGCCACGAACACCTATTTCGTATGATGGTTACTACATCAGCAGCCCTGGCTCATATTATGTCACCACCAATCTCACTGGCAGTGCCTTCGGTGTTCCGGGCAGTCCTTATGGCATCTATATTGCCAGTGACAATGTCACCGTTGACCTTAATGGATTCACCTTACAAGGTGTGTCAGGCTCTTATTCTGGAATTTATATCTACGGAAGCCATACTAATATCACTATACGCAATGGGATAATTACTGGTTGGGGTGGCGATGGTGTTACTTTTAATTATCCTACTGGAACGCCCCAAAACGTGGTGTTGGAACATTTGATAGTTTCCTCAAATGGACAACTGTTCAATTCGTCAATTCGATAAGGCACTCCTTCGGCGGCCAGCACCGCGCCAACGCGGTCGTAATCATTTTGATAATCCACATCGAGATTGTTGGAAAGAAAACGGGCACGGCTGGCGGCGGGATCTTTTTCAGCCGCGCGGCCCGAACCAAGGAAATAATAATGATCGCTCGCCATGGCCAGATGTCCGCCGGGAAAAACGTCTTTGGCCAAATCCAGCGCATATCCGAAAGCGCTCGGCCCGTCGAATTTCGCATCGGGCACAACTTTCAGAATCGCGTCATAATGAAGTTTCCATTGCGCAAAAAATGCGGCATACGTTTTGAGATAGAAATTAGGTTCATTGCCGATGGAATAACAATCAAGCGCGTCCGCATCGTGAGCCGCAATATAACTGGCGAGCCGCGCGGAATTCGCGGGATCGCCATTTTTCAGACGAAAGGAATAAATCACTTTCACTCCGGCGGCGCGGGCGAAATTAAAAAGCTCATTCATATCCTTTTCCTGCGGAACCGGAATGCGCGGATCATCCACCGCGTTCGCGCCGACGCGCAGGCTTTTGATTCCGAGAGTATGAAAAGTGTTGATTAGCGCCTGATCATGAGGGTTAAAATAATATCGCCCATCTTGGGGCAGCAGCATGGACATCTCATAGCTCAAGCCTAAAAAGCGAGGCGCGAGATTTGCGCCACCGCCAGCGCCCACCATGACAGTCACCGGCTGAATTTGGGCGGCGGCAAAAGAAGGAATCAATAGCGTCAAGGCAAGCAACTGAAACGGGAAAAGGAATTTACCAAGCTTGGAAAAAAGGCAGTTCATATTGGTCGCAGCAGAATAATGGGGAAATGGACAATCACAAAGATTTGTTTTGTTCAATCAAACGGCGCCTTTGTTCAACGCAAATTTTTGAACGCATTCCGTCGGCGGGCGTGTTGATCGCATAATCCAATAATTTTTCAACCGTCGTCGTGGCCACATGCGTGCGCAGGTCGGACGAGCCATAATAAATAAAAACATCGCCGTTGGCGCGCGCGACCCAGCCGTTGGCAAAAACCACGTTGGCCACGTCGCCCACAAATTCGTCGCCGTGCGGCGCCAGGAAAAAACCGCCGGGAGCTTTGATTTGTTTTGACGGCTCCTTCAAATCGCACAAAAAAACATACAACACATAACGCATTCCCGCCGCCGTGTTGCGGACGCCGTGGGCCAGATGCAGCCAGCCTTTTTCCGTTTTGATCGGCGCCGGGCCGAGACCATTTTTACCTTCTTTGATCGTATGATAAAAGCGCGGATCAACGATGCTTTCCTTTTTCACCACCGCGTTGGTGATGTCATCCACCAATCCCCAGCCGATGCCGTCGCCGCTGCCTGTCGCGGAAAAATCGCTCATCGGGCGCGTGTAAAAAGCGTATTTGCCATTCACAAATTCAGGATGCAAAACACAGTTGCGCTGGTGCAAGGCGGGCGTTTTCAAATCCGGCAACCGCTCCCATTTCAGCAAATCTTTCGTGCGCGCAATGCCGCAACGCGCGATGGCGGCGGACAAATCGTTTGGCCGCGAATCATCATGGCGTTCGGCGCAGAACAATCCGTAAATCCAGCCGTCTTCATGGCGCACGAGGCGCATGTCGTAAAGATTCGTTTCCTGGTCTTCGAGTTCGGGCATTCGCACCGGATAATCCCAAAAACGAAAATTATCCACGCCGTTCTTGCTTTCCGCGACGGCAAAAAAAGATTTTCGGTCCCAGCCTTCGACGCGCGCCATGAGAATAATTTTTTTATCGAACTCCATCGCGCCGACATTGAAAACGCAATTGACGCCGAGCCGCGTCATCAAATGCGGATTCCTGGCAAAATTAAAATCGTAACGCCATGTCAGCGGCGTGTGTTCGGCGGTCAGCACCGGATTTTCGTAACGGTCAAAAATGCCGCTGCCATTTTTTTGCGGGCGATTGCGGCGTTTCAGAAATTGTTCATGCTGCCGTTGAAGCTGTTTTAATTGCGTTTGAAATTTAGTTTTGGTCATTTTGCTTGGGCGACTGAATTGGTTGAGTTGTTTGATGCTTCGGCCAACGGAATAAACCGGCGCGCGGGAATCGGGCGTTCTTCGACGCCATTCGGAAGTTGCCAGCGCACGGCAAATTGCGTGGAACCGGCATTCTGTTCCTGCCACGCTTCGAGATAATAACGTTTCCCGGCTTCGAGATTGGCCGCGCCGGATTCCGACTCGTGCGTGTGCGGCCATTTGCTGTAAGGCGTGGCGCGCGTCACGGCGGTGATTTCTATTTTGCCGGCGGGACTGGCGTTCGTGCTGATCCAAAGTTCAGAAACACTTTCGTTTGCGAGCCAGAATTTATACGCGCCGGTCATTGGCGGAATCAAATAACCGCGATAGCGCGCGGCAAAATTCGTGGCCAGCTTCATCGGCGACTCAAAAGCCTTGCCCAAAATTTCACGGCCGGCGGGCGGCGCAGCAAAATTGTCAACGTCGGTCAATTTATCGCCCGTGAAATTCGTCCACCATTCGCGTTCAATGCCTGCGCCGGGACCGACTTCAAACGGCGCGCTGACGGCTTTGCGCAAACCCTTGGCCGTCGCGACGAATTTGTAATTTTTTCCGGCGCGATCAATTTTTGCGTCGGAAAAAGTGGCGACGCCGTTGGTCGCGGCGGTCGTCAAATTTCCGGTCAATGCGCCTTTGGAAGAATTTTTCAGCGCGAGCGTGACCGTAAAATTTCCAGCGCGAACCGTCCGGCCATTTTTATCCTCAATCGCCACGGTCACGGGCAATCTTCGCTCGCCGCCAATCGCCACGCCGCCGGGCGGCGCGGGAAATCCCAGCCGGACGGCTTTGCCCGCCGGATGAAACGGATAATTTTTCAAATCCGGAACCTCGCCCAGATTGAGCACATAAGGGTTGTTGAAAAATTGTTTCAATTGTTCTCTGGAATTATTTTGCGTCAAAACATTGCCCGACCATGTCGTAAAAAAAAGCCAGCCGGCTTTTTCTTTGACCAATTCAGCGGGATCAGGAATCGGGCCGTTTTCGGACAACGCCACCATTTTCGTTCCGCGCCCAAGCGCCGTCAATTCGTTGAACACATCTTTTATCGCGCCATGATTGCCATCCATCGGATAAAAATCCTGGCCGATGAGATCAACGTATTGGTCGCCGGGATACCACGCGGCCAGATCCGTTTCCGCGCCGGGCGAAAAAACCCAGAGCAGATTGTTCAATCTATGTTTGACCGTGAAATTTTCATACATCATCCGCCACAATTTTTTGTAAGGCTCCGGTCCTTGCGCGCCCCACCAAAACCAGCGGCCATTGACTTCGTGCATCGGACGCCAGACCACCGGCACATGCGCGTCGCGCAGCCCTTCCAATTCTCCGGCAATCGTGTCCAGGTCGCGCTCCAGTCCGTCGTATTCCGGCGTGCCGGGAATGACGCCGCGCGCCAAATCAAATTTCGTATCCTTGGTGTAAAAAGCGTGTTCGCCCACCGGCGCGCGCCAGTGCCAGCAAAACGCGACGATGCCGTTTCGATTTTCATACCAGTCCTTCGCGTACTTCACGAGCAGATGGTTTGTGTCATGGTTGGGCGCGGTGTAAGGACTGAAATCCAGCGCGAGCAACTCCGGCAATTTTCCCGTCGCATTTTTGATGTCATTCAACTCGAAGGAAAATTCATTCGTCCCGCGCCAGCCTTCCTGCTGGCCGGAAATAATTTTTTTTCCATAAATGTCCGAGAAATAGGACAGCAGCGATTGCGCTTGCGGCGAAGCGCCGGGCGTGATGGGCGTGTCCGCGCCGAACGCTTTTGCGGCCATCAAAAAAATGGCTAAAAATCGCAAGGCGCGAAAAGGTTGGAAAAAATCATTCATTTTGCTCCGCGCCATGTTGAAGAACGCAACGCGGAATTCAAAACTAAAAATGTCATCAAAATTTGCGACAGAAAAGATTTTCAATCGCGCCGCGCCGGGTTCATATTTTATCCATTCTTGAAAATTTGGCCGGAAAAATTCAACGCAACCGTTTGGCAATAAAATTATGAGCCTCCGACACCTTTCGCGAAGAGATTTCCTCAAAACCACGGTGATGGCGATGCCCTTGATCGCCGCCGGTTGTCACAGTCCGGGAAATAAATCCGCCGCCGTTCGCAAAAGCGCCCGTGAATTTGTGGGCGTGCGCAACGAACGTTTTGAATGGCGCGGCCAACCTTATTTTTACGTCGGCGCCAATCTTTGGTATGGCTGTTATCTTTCCGATCCTGAATTGAGCGGCGGACGCGCGCGGATGATTCGCGAATTGGATCGCTTGCAAAATATCGGCGTCACCAATATCCGGTTGCTCGCCGGCTCGGAAACGTCGCCGCTGGCGGGCGCGATCAGGCGCGGCATCACGCGCGCGCCGCACGATTGGGATGAAAATTTGCTGGGCGGACTGGATTTTTGCCTCGCGGAAATGGCCAGGCGCGACATGCGCGGCATTCTTTTTCTTTCCAATTATTGGCAATGGTCGGGCGGGTTCGCGCAATATGTGCGCTGGGCCACCGGCGAAAATATTCCCGATCCCGATCTTCCGCGACAAGGCGCGGGCGACTGGAGCGCGTTCATGAAATTTTCCGCGCGGCTGTATGTCACGCCGCCTGCGAATGAACTTTATCTCGGCTACCTTTCACATTTGATTCATCGCCGCAATACCATCAACGGCCGATTGTATCGCGACGATCCGGCCATCATGACTTGGGAGCTGGCCAACGAGCCGCGTCCGGGCACGGATGCCGCCGTGAGCGGCGTGCCGGAATTTTGCCAATGGGTGGATGCGACCGCGCGATTCATTCATGAGCAGGACCCGAATCATCTCGTTTGCACCGGCTCTGAAGGCATTCACGGCTGCCTGGACCAGCCGGATGTTTTTGTGAAAGCTCATGCCACTCCGGCCATTGATTATGTGACGGTTCACATGTGGCTCAAAAATTGGGGCTGGCTCAAAGACCCGCAATTGGGCGCGGCTTATGAAGTGGCCGCCGCGCGCGCCAAAGATCATGTCGAACAACACACGATTCTGGCGACCGGCACGCTTCACAAACCGCTCGTGCTGGAAGAATTCGGATTGCCGCGCGACCATGAAAGTTATGATCCCCATTCGCCGACGACGGCGCGCGATGATTATTATGCGCGCATGTTCGCTCAAGTGGCCGATTCCTGCAAAGCCGGGCGCGCGTTGCAAGGCGCAAATTTTTGGGCGTGGGGCGGTGAAGGCCGGGTCGGCACGGAAAAACTGGGTTCGACCGCCGCCGCCTTCACCGGCGATCCATTTTCCGAACCGCAAGGACTTAATTCTGTTTTTGATACGGACCAAAGCACGCTCGCCGTTATCGCGCAGGCGAACGAAACGTTGGCCGCCTTCAACCGCGCAAGTTAAAGCCCGATTAGCTCGATATGAAAACACTTTGCGCTGTAGAAATCATTTCATTAACACCGCGTTTTAACGTGGTGAACCACGAACGCGCCCAAGAAAAAACCGTTTAAACGGTTTTTTTCTTCGCGCACCTTTCGCACCCGGCTCAAGCCGGGTGTTAATGAGAAGTTTTCTACCGGCGATTGGACTGCCGGCCAGGAAGCTTATATTGGTTTGAAATTTGATAATGCCGGAGGGACAAACTATGGGTGGGCAGATATTACTACGGTCAATGTTTCTACAATCACCCTGAATAGTTTTGCCTACGATAATACCGGCGGCCCCATTGCAGCGGGTTCCATAATTCCTGTCCCGATCCCGGAACCATCGCAAATCGCCCTTTTCGCTTTGGGCGCGGCGGGCATTGCCGTTTATCAACGCCGTAGAAAAAATTCTTCAATCGTGCGTTAAATGCCGTTTCCGTCGAGCCGGTCTTTTCAAAACGGAAAAATAATCTAATTTTCCGTGCCGATGACTCGCCCAAAAATTCTTCTCGTTGGCTGGGATGCGGCAGATTGGCAAATCATCAAACCGCTGCTGGATGCCGGCAAGATGCCGCATCTGGAAAAGATGATCGCCCACGGCGTCATGGGCAATCTTGCCACTTTGCGCCCCATTCTTTCGCCGATGCTTTGGAACAGCGTTGCCACCGGCGTGCGCCCGGAAAAACATGGGATACTTGGATTTGTCCACGTTGATCCTGAAACAAAAAAAGTCCGTTCCTACGCCAGTCATTCGCGCCAGGTCAAAGCGCTCTGGAATATTTTTTCGCAGGCAGGCTGGCGTTGTCAAGTCGTCAACTGGCTGGCCAGTCATCCGGCGGAAAATGTCAACGGCGTGAGCGTTTCCGAAAGTTTTATCCGGCATTTATACGGCTCGGCTGCGAATGCGCCGTTGCCAATGCAAGGGGTGAATCCAAATCATCTCGCCGATTCGCTCGCTGCCTTCCGGGTGCGCCCGGAAGAAATTGAAGCGGCGACCATCGGACTTTTCGTTCCCAAACTTTCCGAAATTGACCAGGACAAAGATCACAATTTGGAAATTCTCGCGAAGTTGCTGGCCGAATGTTTTACCACCCATTCGATTGCGACGCGCCTTTTGGAAACCGAGCCGTGGGATTTTGCGGCGGTTTATTATCCATCGCTCGATCATTTTTGTCACGGGTTCATGAAATATCGCGCGCCCAAACTGCCGTCCATCAGCGAACGCGAATTTGAATTTTATTGGCGCTCGTCCGGCTCGGCCAATTGGATCAGGCCATCGCCGCCATGGAAACGTGCGTTCGTTTTAATCCATCGCGGCTCGCGGCGCATCGTTTTTTAATTTCGCTTTACCGTAAAATCGGCGGCCACGACGACGAAATCCGCGTTCACCAAAAACAAGTGCGCGACTGCCTGGAAATTTTTTCGCGACGCAAAGAACGGTTGCAACAATTGCGCCAGGAAATTCAAGCGCGCGCGCGGCAACGCGATGATGAACAACCGGCGATCAAACCCCGGCTGATTCAACGCGACAACGAAAAAAAAATGACCGGCGAATTTTTGGTCGTCTCCGGCCTGCCGCGTTCAGGAACGTCGTTGATGATGCAAATGCTCGCGCGCGGCGGCTTGCCCATCATGAGCGACCATCAACGCGCGGCGGATGCCGACAATCCCGAAGGTTATTTTGAATGGGAAGAAATCAAACACTTGCCGGCCAACCGCGCGGTCATCCAGCAAGGCACCGGTCACGCCCTTAAAATTGTTTCACCGTTGTTGATTCATTTGCCGCGCGAGCTTGACTACAAAATAATTTTCATGAACCGGCCGGTCGCGGAAATCGCCGCGTCGCAACGCAAAATGCGCGAGCGTTTGTCCGGCAAAAAAATGCGCGCGGCGGACAGCGCGGAAATGGAACCGTTGCTCGCCAAACATTTGCAGCAAACCCTCGCCGGCTTGCGCGCCGCAAAAAAAGTTTCGCTGCTCGTCCTCGATTATCACGATTTGATTTTTGAACCGGAATCAAGCGCGCAACGGGTGGCGGATTTCATCGGGCGCGAACGCCTGCCCCACTGGAATGACATGGCCGCCGCCATCAAACCGGAGCTTTACCGCAATCGCCGGAAGTTGGAAAATGTTCCCGCATGAATTCGTCGCTGCGCATCCGGCTTTCGCGCCCCGCTGATATTCCGCGCGTCGTCCGCTTGCTGCCGGGCATCACCCGTCATCCTTCGCAGGCGCAGATTTATGTGGTCGAAGCTGCCGGCGAATTCATCGGCTGCGGCGCGTTGATCTTTCAATCGGAAACCGTCTGCGCCTTTAACTGGAATTTTCTTGCGCCCGCACAAAAAATCTCCGGTGCGCCCGCGCTCTTCGCCGTTTTTCAAGCCGAAGCGCGGCAGCAACAGATGCAACTTTTGATGGCGCATTTTGGCGTTCAAGCAGGAAATGCCGACGCCGCTTTATTGAAATCTTGGGACGGTCGCGAACATATCGTTTTCTCCTTTTACGAAACCGATCTGGTCGCGGGCGAGCAGTTGTTCCAACGCGCCGTGACCCGCCTTGAAAAAAATAAAAAAATTCCCGCCGGCGTTCGGATTGTGCCTCTGGGACAGGCGCCCGCGTTGCCAGTGCAGGCGCTTTGGCGCGACGCCATTGGCGTGGGCAACGACGCCATGCTTTTTCAATTCGAGCAGCAGCGCTTTTCACCGCAACATTCGGTCGTGGCTTTGGAGGGCGCGCGCGCGGTCGGGGCCATTGCGCTGGATACTTCGGGAAAAATTCCGGTCGCCAGCTACATGGCCGTGGAAACTTCCTATCGCGGACGCTGGCCGTATCCTCTGCTAATGTTGGAAGCCCATGCCGGTTTGCGAAAAGCGGGTCATGCTTCGGTCCGTTTCAAAACCAATCCGCAACATCATCCCGGCTTGAAAAATTTTGCGGAAAAAATCGGCGGCAAATTCTGCGGCAAAGAAATCTTTTACGCCTTTGATTTGTGAATTGTAAAGCAAAGGAGTCAGTCCTGACATTTTCTCATGAAGCCAGGTTCATTTTAATGGGTTAAGATATTTTATCCTGTCCAACAAGACTGGCAATAGAAAATTTCCTAAACGCTCAACGCCTGGAAATGTCAGGACTACCCTTTACCTTTACCTTACGGCGATTTTGCTTGCTGGTCTTATTTTCCAGTGGTAAAATTTCGAGACCGATTCCAGAACATCAGGACGCATTTGAAATAACCGCCGTATGAAAACGAAACCTTTATTTTTTGGTGCAGCCATTTTTATTGTGGCTGCTTGTTCAAACCCGCTTCACGCCGGACAATACTTTCAGGATTTTTTCGGCTCGTCGGTGGGCGACACGACGTTTAGCGACGGCTCGCAATTGTTCAGCACCACGCTGGGCACGGTGGCGAAGGTGGCGGACAGCAAGGAATTGCAATTGACCGAAGTCAATTCCAATAGCGTGATGAGCGCGTTTGAATTGCCCGACCTCGATCCAGGCAAGCCGGTTTATGCGTTTTCGGTGAAATGGAATTCGCAGGTCTATGGAGATTTTGCCAACAGCCAGCCTGCGGACGGTTTTTCTCTCAACTTCGGCCAGCTCGCTTCATCGAATCTAATCAGTGGCAAGGTCGAAGCGGGTTATGGCGCCGGCCTTTGTTTCAGCGTGGAAACTTACGCCCTTGGCAATCCCGGATTTTATTTGAAAGTAAACGGCACAAACGCGGCGTTCATTTCTTACAACCCAAACACTGAATGGGGCGGCTTTAACGACACGCGCCATTTCTTTGAAGTGGATTGGAATTACATCAACGGCATGAGCGTAAAAATGGACGGACAAACTATTTTTGCAAATGTGGCGACGACGAATTTCACACCGCGCGCGGGCGACCGGTTTGTCTGGGCGGCGCGTTGCGGTGCGCTCACTGAAGAAGTGCGGCTGGACAACATCGTCGTGATGACCGGCGGCAATCTCGTTCAAGCGCCAGCGATCAGTCCGTATTACGGAGGAGGCGTCTCTTATCCCGATCCGAATTCCGCTTCCGCCGCGTTTGATGGAAACAACGGCACTTATTGGATGGGCAGCGGAACCCCGTTGTATATCGGAGCGACCGTCTCGCCGGCCAGCGCAGTCGGCGCTTATGTCCTGTCCAGCGGAGGCGCGCAAGGAATGCCGACGCTGTGGACATTCGACGGCAGCGCCAACTCGGGCGCGAATTGGACATCGCTGGCCAACGGATATGTGAACTTCGTCAATCACGACGAAACGCGGGCTTTTCCGGCGGCCAATACAAATACGTTCGGCGCTTATCGCATCAATATCAACGATGTAGAGGGCGGTTATCCAGTAGGTCTCGGTGAAATGAAATTTTATACGTTTAACGCAGTGACGCTGTCGCCCGTTGCCGCCACCGCGCCGGCCAGTTCGGTGCATGTCGCCAGTGCAACTCTCAACGGACAGGTCAATCCAAATTCTTTTGCGACGACCGCGTGGTTTGAATGGGGACTGACCACCAATTATGGAAACGTCACTGCAAATCAAAATGCCGGCAGTGGCAACGTTGCCGTGCCGGTCGCCGCAACCCTCGCCGGACTTTCATCGGCTACAACGTATCATTACCAGTTGGTGGCATCGAACTCTTTTGGCGCGAGCTTCGGCGGCGATATTACTTTCACTACGGCTATTCTTACTATTCCGTGGACGCTAACCAGCGCGCCTGATTATGAAAATTGGGATTCTATCGCTTCTTCAGCGGATGGAGCTAAACTGGCGGCGGTGACTAGGGTGACTATTGACGGTGAAATTTACACTTCCACCAATTCCGGCGCCGACTGGACACTGACCAGCGCGCCTGACAATGAATGGCTTTCCATCGCCTCTTCAGCAAATGGAACCAAATTGGCGGCGGTGGCTTATGAAGACGCCAATTTTAATCCGGGCGGGATTTACACTTCCACCAATTCCGGCGCGGATTGGACATTGACCAGCGCGCCGACCAATTATTGGGAATCCATTGCTTCTTCGGCGGACGGAATAAAATTGGCGGCGGTGGCTCAGAAAGATGCCGCTGAAAATCCGGGCGGCATTTACATCTCGACGAATTCGGGGACGACCTGGACATTGACCAGCGCACCCACCAACAATTGGTATTCCATCGCTTCTTCGGCGGATGGAAAGACATTATTGGCCGGGACCGAATATTACCTTTACGTTTCGGTGGATTCGGGAAGCACATGGCAACAAGTCAATGAGGACTACCCTATGTTTCATTTTGAGGATTGGGATGGCCTCGCCAGTTCGGCGGACGGGACGAAATTGGCAGCGGCGGCTACTTTTAGTGACTCCGGGCCAGGCGGAATTTTCACCTCGACTGATTCAGGGGCGACATGGGCATTCACCAGCGCGCCTTCCGATAACTGGGACTCCATCGCCTCTTCAGCGGATGGAACCAAACTATTAGCGGGAAGTGATCATGGCCTTTACACTTCGTCGGATTCAGGAAACACATGGCAGCCGGTCACCGGCATTTCCGGCTTCGAATGGGAGGGCGTTGCCAGTTCGGCGGATGGAAACGAATTGGCGGCGGCGGCAAATTCGGGAAACATTTACACTTGGCAATTGCCGGTCATCAATCTGGCGCTTTCAGCCAGCAACCTCGCCATTTCGTGGACGACCAATCAAACCGGACTCGCTCTACAAACGACCACGAATCTTGCGGCGCCAAATTGGATCACCGCAACTAACGCCGTGATTTCAACGAACGGGCAATATCAAATCCTCATTTCGCCAACCACCGGAAATCAATTCTTCCGGCTCGGCGCGCAATAATCAACGACAGGCCAATCCGAATTTTCACATCCACAGTGTGATTCAGAAGGACGGCGCTTTCAGTTCTTTGCTGCCCAACGCCGTCTTCCGGCTGCACTGAATCCGCCGCAACTTTTAAGGGATCTTAAAGAGGTCTGTCCTGATAATTTACGGCAATTGAGCCTGGATAAAATGTCTCTGTCCAAATCCTGCCACCAATCCGCAACATCATCCGCGCTTGAAAAATTTTGCGGAAAAAATCGGCGGCAAATTCTGCGGCAAAGAAATCTTTTACGCCTTTGATTTGTGAATTCCCTCTTTGCGACGGAAATGGCCGCTGAAAATATCAAAATCCGGGCGATCAAAACGTCTTGGCCAATGATCGTATTTTCGCAAGTGTTTTTAGGTTATTGGTTGGGGGATTGCCCTGCGCAGAAAACGCCTTTTGACTTTAGGCCGCGCATGATGGATTTTTATCCATTCACAGATTGAAAAAATCCATGCTTAAAAATAATTTTTTGAAACGGCTGATTTTCATCCGCCATATGGCCACGGGTTGTGCGGAAAAAATCTTTCCGAAACCCGGCAGATTGGCGTTGAACTTTTTTGCCCTAATGCTTTTGATGTGTGTTTTTTCCGATCAGGTTTTTGCCCAAATCCAAATCGTCAGTTGTGATGCGCAACTGCAAAGCCGAAAACGCGGGATTGCCGCCAACACCATGTCCGCTGCGGATTTCAGGGCGCTGGCGCCGGGAGTTTCGTGGTATTACAATTGGGGAGCAACCCCGCTGACCGTGCCGGGCGATGTGACGATGGATTTTATCCCGATGGCTTGGAATGGAGCATCGAGTTTCCAAACGCAACTCTCTTCTTATCTCGCGGCCGGAAACCGTCCGTGGCGGGTCTTTGCAATCAATGAGCCAAACCTCACCACGCAAGCAGGCATGACCCCCTCCAACACAGCGGTCGCTTTTAAACAGGTCAAGGCGATTTGCGATCCCTATGACATTCCCGTGATTTGCCCCCATATGGCGGAAGGCACCGCTGCGGACCAAAGTATCACCGCGTTTGACCCAATCCAAGGATCGAATGTCACCTATACGACCCAGGAACCTTTCCTGAAAGCGTTTTTTAGCTACTGCAGTTCGAACACACCCGCGACACCCGCAGGCATATCAGACCATAGCTATGCCGGCTACGGCGACCTCACCTATTGGACAGGCCTCATGCACAGGGATTTTCCAACCCAAACGGTTTGGCTGACCGAGTTCAATCCGAGCGGGATGAGTGGCGGCATTCAAAGCGATGCCGCCGCGCTCGCCCAATTGATACCATCGGTGGATTATTGCGAACGCACGCCCTGGGTGGAAGGCTATTCCTGGTTCATGTCACGGATCAGCGGAGATCCCTACGATAGCCTGCTTACCACCGCTTCCGGCGTATTGACTCCGGCAGGTCAAGCCTATGTGCAAATGCCCGTGCATGATACAAATATTTTTTATCACCTTCCCGGACGGCTGCAAGCAGAGCGCTATGTCACCATGAATAAAATGAACATTGCGCCCACAACCGATACCAACGGACTTGCCGATATGATTTCGGCGTCCACCTTTGCAAGCGTGAACTATAATATCCAGGTTGATTCTCCGGGTAACTATCCCATAAGCCTACGCGTCGCCGGAGCCATTGGTCAGATTAAGATATTGAAGGATGGCACATTGCTGGGAACAGTCAGCGCTACTCAAACGGGTTGGTCCACTGTTTCAACGACCATTCCATTGACAGCGGGCACGCAAACGCTTGAGGTAGTCCTTCTTGCCAATGCGCAAAAATTGAACTGGATAGATTTTCTGGCGACCAACGGCACACCTTCGATTCCCGATGGCTTAACCGCGACGGCGAATGGAAACCGGGTGGAATTGAACTGGCTCATTTCCAGTGGAACGACTAATTACAATGTTAAGTATTCCACTACTGACGGCGGACCCTATACTCCCATCGCCAGCTCAACTTTGACGAGTTATACAAATACCGGCTTGGCCGCCGGCACCACATACTATTATGTTGTTTCGGCGGTGAATGCTGCCGGCGAAAGCAGTAATTCGATTCAAGCCAGCGCCACGACTACTTTGCCCGTAATCAATTTAGCTTTGAATAAGCCAGTCGCGGTGAGTTCGACTCAAAGCGGCTATCCCGGAAGTAATGCCGTGGACGGAAATACCGGGACACGCTGGGCTTCCGCATGGACTGATTCAGAATGGATTTATGTAGATTTGCAAGACACATATAATATCACCGAAGTGGAGCTTAACTGGGAATCCGCTTACGGTAAAAGTTATCAAATACAGGTTTCTGCTGATGCTACTAATTGGACGCCGATTTATAGCACGACTACGGGAGCGGGTGGTATTGAAGACTTAACCGGGTTATCCGGCACTGGCCGCTATGTAAGGATGAATGGGACATTACGCGGTTCAGCCTATGGCTATTCTCTTTACGAGTTCGAAATCTTTGGGGCTGTTCCAACGCCAACCAATCATCCGCCCGTATTGGCAGCGATCGCCAACCAATCCATCATGGCTGGCAGGACATTGTTGATCACAAACTCCGTCAGCGACCCGGATGTTCCGCCGCAATTACTAACCTACAGCCTGCTTAACTCACCCATAGGAGCTTCTATTGATAGTAATAGCGGTGTGTTCTCATGGCGTCCGGCTATTGCCCAGGCGCCTTCGACGCAGAATGTTACTGTGGCAGTTTCTGATAACGGTTCGCCCGTCCTCACTGCCACCCAAAGCTTTTCGGTGAACGTGATTCAACCGGCCACTCCCACTATTAATACTGCGTCTGTCACGAACGGCCAATTCGGATTTTTGATCAACGGCGACACCGGGCCGGACTATACGATTGAAGCTTCCACCAACTTAACTTTCTGGGTTCCCCTATTCACCAACAGTTCGCCGTCGTTGCCTTACTTCTGGGCAGATACGAATTCTACGACTTACCCATTTCTATTCTATCGTGTCTTATTGGGACCTTGACTTATGCTTGCGGAAAAAATTTCCAAGCGAACTTTCTATTTTAATTTCCTTACTTGAATCTTCGCGGGGTCGTTCACGCCGAGTTGGAGCAAGGCGGCGTTGGCATAAAGTTCCAGGTTAAGCTTGAACTCCGGCGCATCGAGCGCGCGCCGTTCGCGTTCCAATTCCTTGATCGCCAAAGTATCCAGCGCGACGGGATCGCGGCTGAACCAAAGTTGATTCAGCACGGAAGAATACTGCAACAGTCCGCGCGAACCGCCTTCGTATTGGCCGATGAGCGCGTCGGTGATATTTAGCACGACGCGGTCGCCGACGGACGGCAACGCATAAATTTCCGGCACCGCGACGGCAAGCCGGTCAGGATCGCCTTCAAAGCGAAAGGTATTATCCACACTGCCGAGCGCAACGCTGTAAAGATTTCCGCAGGTTCCGGCGGATTCCTGATTCAACAGCGGCGCGATGGAAATGATTTTGGTGATCTCGCGGCTGACAATTTTTGTGACGAACGATTTTTTTCCGATGTCTTTGCCTTTTTGCCCGAATTCCAGATCGCCATAAACCAGATTGCCGATGACGGCAGTGTCCGGCAGATAAAAATTCGTCGGGTCGTATCCGGTTTGCACGGCATCGGCGATGCGCACGCCGAGTTGCGCGGCGAGTTTGAAAAATCCGGCGGCGCGCAAATCCTCGGCGCGCTTGTCCCAAATGATGAGATGATTCGTCGGGACGCCCGCTTCAAGCAATCCGCGAATCACCGCCGCGACCACGGCCGGGCGGGTGCCGCTCAATTCGCCCGCGCGCGAAAAAACTTTTATGCCGACGACATCTTGCGTGGAGACGAGACTGCGCCATGCGGCGACGAGAGTTTTTTTGCCGGTCAAAGTTGTGAGGCCGCGTTCGACCATTTTTTGCACGACCCTTTCATCCGGTTGAAAATCGGAAAGCGCATTTGCATTTTCAACAGTGACGACCTGCGCGATGGCGCCGGCGGGGCGAAGTGAAAAAGTTTCGGCGGCGTGGACAGGAAAAAATGGGGACAAAACGGCGAGCATGACCGCCAGCCGGCAGAAGTTCAGGCCAAATTGAGACTGTGCGTTTCTTGACACTTTCGGGCGCGGATGCTAACACCATCGCCGATGCTGGTCACAAAAAATCTGACACGACACGGAATAATTCTTTTTTTGGCGCTCGCCGTTTTTATCACGGGCTGTTCGCCGCCCGGCCCGCGCGCCTTGCTCAAGGGACGAAAACTTCTCGCGCGCGGCGATTATGCGGGCGCAGTTTCCGAATTCAAAACGGCCACGACCCTTTTGGCCACAAACGCGCAGGCGTGGAATTATTACGGCGTCGCGTTGCAACAAGCCGAAGAATTTCCCGAGGCGGTGACGGCGTATCAACGCGCGCTCGCGCTGGATCGCGATCTGATGGAGGCGCATTACAATCTCGGCTCGCTCTGGCTGGAACAAAATAAATTTGACGCCGCGAAAACCGAATTCACCGCTTACACGCTGCGCCGCAATAATGCGCCGGCAGGCTGGCTCAAACTGGGCGACGCGGAATTGGGCGCGGGCGAAATCGTTTCGGCGGAAAAAAGTTTCAGCACCGCGCTCTATTTGAACGCCGATAATGCCGAGGCCTTGAACGGCCTGGGTTTGGCGCGCGTCCAGCGCGGCCGCCCGCAGGAAGCGGCGAAATTTTTTGCCGCCGCCGCGCAAGATCATCCCGACTTTGCGCCCGCGATTTTGAATCTCGCCACCGTGGAGGAACAATACTTGCACGACAATAAATCGGCGTTGCAACATTACCGCCAGTATCTCGCGTTCACGCCGCGCCCGAAAAATTGGGAGGCCGTCAACGCAATTGTCAGCAGCCTCGAACGCCCGGAAACTGTCGGCGAAAATTCTGCGCCGAAACAAAATCCAATGGAGACGCCCGCTCCCAAGCCTCAAAAATCAGTTGAAAACGAAACGAGAACGCCGCGCACTTATGCGCGTCCTGAAACTTCATCGCGCACGCAATTCGTGTCCCGTTCAAATTCATATCCGCCATCGCGCCCCGCCACGACTCCGGCTCAAATTGTCCGGGTCGCGCCGGAGCCGGCCATCGCCGCGCCGTCCAATTCGCGCGGAACGACGGCCAAACCTTTCGCCGAACCGCCGCCTGAATCCGCGCCGGAAAAGCACGGCGTCCTGCACAAATTAAATCCGATCCATTGGTTTGAATCTTCCAAGCCGCAAAAAAGTTATTCCGAAAGTGGCATTACTCCCCTGCCCTCGCCGGATGAAGACAACGACCGCGTGACTTCAACGCCGGTCAATCCCATGCCCGCGCCCGCGATTTCAAGTTCCGCGCCGCCGGTAAAAATTGTTTCCGCCGCGCCGCCGACCTTTCCAAATTATCTTTATCTCTCGCCGCGCAAACCGAAATTTGGCGACCGCGTGGCTGCGTCCGGCTATTTCACCAAGGCGCGCGAATACGAGCAGGCATCGCGCTGGTCCGACGCGATGGATCAATATCGGCGCGCGACGGAAGCCGATCCGACATGGTTCGAGGCGCAATATAATTATGGCGTGCTCGCCTATCGCCTGCGCGATTTCGGCGCCTCGCTCGCCGCCTACGAAATGGCGCTGGCCATCCAGCCCGATTCCGTGGATGCGCGCTATAATTTCGCGCTCGCGCTCAAAGCCGCCGGTTATGTGCCGGACGCCGTGAGCGAATTGAAAAAAATCATCGCCGCCAATCCCGATGAAGTCCGCGCGCAACTCGCCCTCGGAAATCTTTATGCGCAGCAGTTGCGCGATTCCGCCCAGGCGCGCGAGCATTATTTGAAAGTCCTTCAACTCGACCCGCGCAACCCGCAGGCCGCCGACATCCAGTTCTGGCTCTCGGCCCATCCGCGTTGAATGTAAAAACTCCTTGACAATACAAAGCGCAAAAACGATTAAACAATTATGTTCACTGCCATACACATCAAGGAACTGATGAGCACCAACCCTTTCCGGCCATTCAAAATAAAAATGTCGGACGGTTCCAGCTACGAAGTGCCAAACCATGACGCCGCTTTTGTGACTCGCAGTTTCGTTGAAATCGGACTCGACCTGGACAAAAATGAAATCCCCGGACGAATCGCCCGGTGCTCGATTCTATACATCGCGAATATTGAAGATTTGGAAACAGCCTAAAACGTTTGTTAAAAAAGCAACCAGTCGAATCAATCGGCTGGCTGTTTATTTTTAGGACGAATGATTTTGAAATATCTTTTCCAAAAAAGACAACCGCAGCGCGGTGTGATAACCTTTACGAAAACATCAGCGCGTGAAAATTTCCATCATAGTTCCCGCCTTCAATGAAGAAAAGTTGCTCGGCGCATCGCTCGCGCAAATAAAATCGGCGGCGCAAGTTTTCATTCAATACGGCTGGGAATTTGAACTCATCGTTTGCGACAACAATTCCACCGACCGCACGGCGGAAATCGCGCGCGCGGCGGGCGCGACCGTCGTTTTTGAACCGATCAACCAGATTGCACGCGCGCGAAATTCCGGCGCGGCGGCGGCGAGCGGCGACTGGCTGATTTTTGTGGACGCCGACTCGCATCCCGGCGCAGAACTTCTGGCCGATGTCGCCAAACAAATTCGCAGCGGCAATTGTCTTGCGGGTGGCAGCACTTTACGGTTGGATGCAAACTATCTGCCCGCGCAAATCATCACGACGTTGTGGAACGTCGCCAGCCGGTTTTTGAAATTGCTCGCCGGTTCATTTATTTTTTGCGAAACGGCGGCGTTCCGAAAACTCGGCGGCTTCAGCCACGAATTGTTTGCGGCGGAAGAATTGGAATTCAGCAAGCGCTTGAAAAAACTCGCGCGCGCAAACCGCAAACGCATCGTCATCCTCCACCGGCATCCCCTCCTGACCTCCGCGCGCAAACTCCGGCTTTACACCGCGCGCGAACACGTCCGCTTTTTCCTGCGCGCCATCTTCAATCAACGCCGCACCCTGACCAGCAGCGAGGAAGCGCATTTGTGGTATGACGGACGAAGATAAAAACACGCCGCCTATCGGCGATTCGGACAGCACCAACCCTGCCTTGACTAGATACCTTGAACCAAATCTGACACCCGGATATTCAAGGCTTTTGCTATTTTCAACATTGAGCCAAGCGAAATTTCCATATTGCCACGTTCGACTTGGCCGACGAAGTTGTGATGTAAATCAGCTTTTTCTGCTAATTTCTCTTGGGTAAAACGGGCTCGCTTACGATAGGTGCGGATTGTCTCACCTATGATTCGGCGGTATTGTAACTTCGACGGCACAGCATATAACTGAAACAGGATTGCCGCCCGCTCTCCAAACAGTATAATGTGTATTGAGCTTGCTTTCCCTTGCGTGTTGCTCTAATTTCAATTCATGCAATCCAAAATAAGATTCCTCTTTGGGATATTTGTTGGATTTTTGCTTTGTGTGCCAGACGGGTTGGCAAACGCCCAAACCTCAAATTCCATCGTTACATTCAACGTGGACATGTCCGCGCAAGTGACGGCGGGGACGTTTGTTTCCGGCTCGGAGGTGGATGTCCGGGGGACGTTCAACGGCTGGGGCACAAATCAATTGACCCAGATTACGGTTGGTGGGAACACCAATTTCTACTCGGGGACATTACCCGACACGGCGGATGCCAATGGTGGGACGGTTTACTACAAATATTTTGCACCTTCGATTGGCACCGGTTGGGAAAGCACGGCCAATACTTACAACCGGGCAGCGCGTCTTCCCGCCACGAATGGTGACAGCGTGGTTCTGCCGACCGTATTTTTTGACGATGCCGGACCTCTAGTCACCAACGCGGTCACTTTCAGTGTCAATATGGTCGAGCAAATCAACCTTGGGCTTTTTGTTCCGGCGACCGACATGGTTTATGTCCGGGGCGACTTCAACGATTTCTCTTTGGATAATTTGTTAACCAATGATCCCTCAATCCTGACAACCAACAGTTCCGGTTTGGTCAATTCCAACGTTTATGTGGGAACATTTACAAGTATTTCTCCAATCAACGCAAATCAGAGTTATAAGTTTTGGAACAGCGATCCTCAAAGCGAGCAATGGGAAACGGTGGACGAGGAAAATCTAGATGGAGGAGCGACCGGCAATCGCTATTATATCAATGGCGGCGGCAATCAATCGCTGCCGCTTGTTGATTTCAGTGACGCGCCGCTTGAAGTGGGCGCATCCAATACGCTAATTCTCAACATCAGTGGACAGGCAAATCTTTGGGGGGCAGGTCATACCGCTTTGCCACCAGGCACCGATGGGGTCATGCCGCCTTCGGTTCATTTTTCGGCTGGTTCAAACCAGACTTTAATTTTCACTAGCATTTCAGGCTCGGTAGATATTGGCGCCGATAATGGCTATAACTTTGGATATCATGAGCCGGATGGGATTTTGGATACGCCGTATAATGATTCTTCCGTTGCCGTCGGAGGCATTTCGGGTTTTGTGGATAACAATCGGATCGCAACGTTGCTGGGAGTTTTTCTGGATGATTCCGAGCCGACAGACCCGGCACCTGCAAGTTTGGATTTTTCCGACACGACGATTGGTCACGATTTTTCATCGCTATCACCACAGCTTGGCCAGGTTTTTTTCATTGGCGATGATTTGACGGGAACAGATTCAGGAAACGAACAAGTGTTTGTAGTGCCACCGACCGCTACCCGGCTTTACCTCGGCCTGGCGGATAATCCTTACAATGATAACTCAGGATCATTTGAAGCCACTTTTATTATTTCCACATCCTCACAGCTTCCGACGTCCCGCATCGAGGCGGATGGATTTACGACTAACGAAACAATGCAATTACAACTGTCGGGTTTGGCCGGACGGAAATTTATCCTCCAGGCTAGTGGAGATTTGTTGAATTGGATTTCACTTAGCACAAATCTGCCGGTTGCTACGCCGTTTTACACATTCGATCCCGCAGCAACAAATTTCCCTCACCGTTTTTACCGCACCATTCAGTTACCTTGAATAACCCCGTTCTTCGCTTTTCGCTTTAGGCCGACGAACTATAGTGAATGTAATTTAAGCAGCCGCCGCCATTTTCAATCAACGCCGCACCCTGACCAGCCGCGAGCAGGCGCACTTGTAGTATGACGGACGAAGGTAATCGGTTCGTTTTAACCGGCTGCTTACAATTAAAACAAAAACAACCGGAACAATTTCTCGTTCCGGTTGTTTTGATTACTGTATATTAAGTCGCCATGAGGGAGGCGGGCACGCTCCATTCGCTATAACCCGTGCTGCCGCCCACGGCGCGCACGCGCACATAATACATGGTGCCCGGCGTGAGATTCATCAGCACGATCCGGCGTGCCTGCGTATAAATCCCTTCATCCATCCATGGTCCGGTGGCTGCTGCGGCCAGTTGCACTTGATACGATTTGGCATTGAGCACCGTGATCAGGCGCACCAACAACTGCGTCGTCGCCAGATTCGAGATGTTCACAATGACCGGCTGGGTCAACGGCGTGGAAGCGCGGTTGGTGCTGATCACGTTGAAACCCGAGGAAAGCAACGTCTCCACGTCGTTGTCCGCCTGGATCTCAACATAGCTCGCATCTTTCCGAAGCGCGGCCCGGACCGCCAGCACCGCCTTCTTTTTCGCCGCCGTCTGTTGCGGCCCGCCTGCGTCCGCCGCCGTGATGGCTTCACGCAACGTCACATTCAGGGTGGTTAAGTCCGGCGGCAGCACCGGCGCTGCCGCAAAGGGCGGATTATCCGTCAAGCCATCTATGACATTGTCGCACGCATTGGCGAGGTCATTGGCTGACGCCCGCATGAAGTCGCGGGATGTTCTAATATTAACTACCATAATTTTACTTTCTATTTGTATTTAACTATCGAATCATCCCTCCATGCTGCCTGCCATGAATTCGGATTAGTATAAAGTAGTTAGCAGACTAGATGCCATATCTGATTCATACTTTAAAAATACTTAATGACTACTCAAAAAGTAGGATAGCACAGGTGAAACCTACACTGGCCTGATGTTTTGCGGGTCTATTTTGTAGCTTTGCAATGTTTTCAATGAGGCGTTGCAGCATTGATTCGTCACGTTGCAGGTTTGATTCGCGACGTTGCAGGTTTGATTCGTCACGTTGCAGGGATGTTTCGCGACGTTGCAGGGATGTTTCGCGACGTTGCAGGGATGTTTCGCGACGTTGCAGGGATGTTTCGCGACGTTGCAGGGATGTTTCGCGACGTTGCAGGTTTGATTCGTGACGTTGCAGGTTTGATTCGTGACGTTGCAGGTTTGATTCGTGACGTTGCAGGTTTAATTCG
>Ga0207933_1000176_pt1 | contig 66249 bp, 48 predicted proteins | sample NGESurdeep092012_4_FD_184488 | JGI IMG/M metagenome (GOLD analysis project Ga0207933, IMG submission 184488) | Arctic peat soil microbial communities from Barrow, Alaska - NGEE Surface sample F53-3 deep-092012 (SPAdes) | ecosystem: Environmental > Terrestrial > Soil > Wetlands > Peat ...
GGCTCAACGTCCGCAACACCGCATCCGTCAGCTTGCGAACTGAACGCAAGGGATGATCCTGTGGCACACGCTGCTCCAACGATACATAGCTGAACATCCCATCCTGAATCCGCTCGTCTCCACGCATGTCTGTTAGACGAACAGAACTGGTGCAACGCCGCACACCGTGTACCTATTTCAACAAGTTCCTAGGGACGTAGGGACTTGGGGCTGGGTAGCCTCACTGATGATATGGAACTGGGATGTGAAACGGCAGCGGTCAGTAGTAGTCGGCGCAGCTGAGGTAGTAGCCGCAGTTGGTGCAGACCAGCTTACAGTGGTGGCCGGTGAGGCGATGGCTGCAAGTGGGGCAGATTTGGCAGTGGTGGTCGATTTGCGGAGCCTCGGCATGCGGAGCCTGGGCGGGCGATTCGATACCGGGCGAATCGGGGCCAGCGAGGTGGGCCGCACCACTTTGTGAGATTTCCGCCGTGGAATCGAGTTGAAAGCCGGGATTCAGGGCGCGTGGAAGGTGCGGCAACATGCCCGACAGATTAGCATGGAGGAGTGGCACCTGCGATTCGAAATTCATGCAGGCGCACGAAAGATCAACAGACGAGAGCAGCGGGGTTAGCGGTGCTAACGGAGTTAGCGGGGCTAGAGACGCAGAGAGTAAAGAACAAATCAACAGCAGGAACTCGCGCAAGGAATTCCGCGAAGTAAAGCTCCGCAAAACCCACAGACAACCTGACGACAAGACGCCCCAGACGGGGCACCCCGAGGAGGGACCATGGCAAGTAAAGCAAGCGCGGTTTGGACAGGATCACTGAAGGAAGGCAAAGGCACGATTTCAACGGCGACGAGCGTGCTGAAAGACGCCAACTACTCGTTCGCAACGCGGTTTGAGGGCGCGACAACCGGCACTACGCCCGAAGAGTTGATTGCGGCGGCGCACGCGAGCTGCTTTTCGATGGCGCTGGGAGCGCAACTGGGCGGAGCGGGTTTGACGCCGACAAAGATTGAAACGCAAGCGGCGGTCACGCTGGCGAAAGTGGACGCGGGCTTTGCGGTCACGAGAATTGTGCTGAACACGACGGCGAGCGTTCCAGGCGCGACGAAGGAAGTTTTCGACAAGGCCGCTGCGGATGCGAAGGCGGGCTGCCCGATTTCGAAGTTGTTCGCGAACAACACGGAGATTGTGCTGGACGCGAAGCTGGTGTAGGCGAATTAACATTTAAGCGATCAAGCAAGTCGAGCAAGAACAAAACGACCCATCCGATCAAAACATCCCATCCTTGCGCTGAACGAATGAGAGCGCGCAGGATGGGATGTTTGTTTGGCGGCTGCGGAAGTTGACACTATGCACCGCATTTGCGAGACTCAGGATTGCTGCCCGCTCGGCGGAACCCCGCCTGAGCATCATCAAGTGCCGGAGTGGCGGAATTGGCAGACGCGCGTGGTTCAGGTCCACGTACTCGCAAGGGTGTGGGGGTTCGAGTCCCTTCTTCGGCACCAAATCTTCTGATTTTTCTCACAATTCAATTGAGATTTGTGCAGCTTTCCCAGGGCTGCGTCCGCCTCCGCGGACTTGCCCTGGGCTAACTTCTATCGCTCCCTACGGGAGTTCGTGCAGCGGTGCGCGAGCCGTAAACTCAGGAGAGAGGTTGCACGCGATGCGATGGTCGACCCAATTCATGCTTTCCGCAGTTTCGGCGGAACAGTTTCCCAAGGCGAGCGTGCCGGAGATCGCGTTTCTGGGGCGGTCGAATGTGGGAAAGTCGAGCCTGCTGAATGCGCTGGTGGGCGCGAAGGCGGCGAAGGTCTCCTCGACTCCGGGACGGACGCGGGCAATCAATTTTTTTGAGGTTTCGGGCGAGCGGGGTGCGGCGAAGATGATCTTTGCCGATTTGCCCGGCTACGGCTACGCGAAGATTTCGAAATCGATCTCGGCGGAGTGGCCGAAGTTCATCGAGCCGTATCTTGCGACGCGCGAGACGCTGGCGTTGTGCATCTGCATCGTGGATGCGATTGTGCCGGCGCGGCCGAATGACCGGCAGTTGCTGGACTGGCTGCGATCGGTCGATCGCGAATTGCTGGTGGTGGCGACGAAAGTGGACAGGCTGAGCGGCAACGAGCGCACGCGCAACCTGGCGGCGCTTGAGCGAGAGCTTGAATTTGATGCGATCCTGCCGGTTTCAGCAAAGACGGGGTACGGGATTGCGGAGTTGTGGGGGAAGATTGCAGAAGCAGGGAACGAAGGAACAAGGGAACGAGGGAACTAGGAAACAGGGGCCAAGGGAACGGGGAACAGGGAACGGGGAACAGGGAACGGGGAACAGGGAAAGTGGATTCTTGGGTCAGGGTTTGGCGGGAGCGAAGCGGTACACGTCGTGAATGCCGCGAAAGTACGAGACGATTTCAAAGGCAAACGCGATCTGGTCGCGATCAGTGAGATCGGACACGCGTTCCCAAAAGCGAGCGTTGAATTCGCGATGAGTTTCGAGCAAGCGCAGGCCATGTGCGAGGCGGCCGAGATAGCGGGGGGAGAGACGCAGCCAGCGGCGAGACTTCCAGGCATTGGCATCGAGGCGGGGGTCGAAACAGGCGAGGGCGATTTCGTCCAGCAGAGCGAGATCTTTGGGAAGCGCAGAGTCGACCCGCCAGGTGACGAGGGCGGTGATTTTGCTGAAGTCGACTTCAGTTTCTTCGCCTACCTGAAGGGCGAGTGCCTCATGTTGAGGCGGAACCCGCAGTTCGCGGCGAAGAAAATCGGGTGCGACCCCTCTCTCGTTCATTTCGCGCTCAACATCTAATGGCGACAGGGCGATGCAGACGGCAACCGTCTCGCGCTTGCGGAGTTGGTTTTTCAGGATGCGCAGGGCTTCGTCGAGATTGGTCACGACGAAATCAGCGACACCATCGCGGAGGGCTTGTTTTTGTGTGTCGCGATCGGCCGATGCGGCGAGCGTGGCAGCGCCGGCAATGTTGGCTGCGACGAGGAGCGCGCGGCTCTCTTCATCGAGTTCCGCCGCGTAGAAGAGTTTGCCGCCGAGGCCTGTCTCCGGGTGAGCGAGTGGCGTGTCGAGCAGGGTCGCATAGGAGAGCGCGACTCGCGTGAGGAAATTGAAGGCGGCGGATGGAGGATCGAGGGTCAAGACTCCATTATCAGCTTTCAGGTATCAGTCTTCAGGTTCAGTCGTGAATGGTGGGTCAATCCGAAAAAGGCTGTCTTTCGGGGGCCGAAGCCTGAGATCGTTTTGGGTAGCTTATGTACGGGCTGAAGCCCGTACCCTTCAACCTGGCCCACCACCCAGCCGTGGGTGGGATGAAGGCGAGCCGGCACTATGGTGATAACTTTCTAAACTACGCAGTTAATTCTCCAGTTGGTCGTGCCAGGAGCGCTTGCGGACAAAGAAGGTGAACTGGCCCGGCTTCGGTTTGTATTTGGTTAGGGCGCACTCATCGGGCGCGACGATGCCGGTGCTGATGATGGTTGCGATTGAATACCAGATGTTCCTCTCCTTGTCATTTTCTTTGGCCGCATCGCAATCGATGTAGGTGTCCATCCCCATGCCATATGTGGCCTTGAGGGAGATCTTCTTAGCGTCGGCGGGGACGGTGATGAGGACAGTGCCATCGTCGCCGATGGTGACCCAGTCGGGGTGGTCGGTTTCGTTGTGATCGACGCGGACGAGGAAATTGGAGGCCTTGACGGGCAGGCCGGTTTTGCCGTCGAGCAAACGGACGGAGATGGTATTTGTGGTTTGCGCGGGCAAGGATACGGAGAAGGCGGCAATGAAGCCGGCAATGACGATGAATTGGGCGAAAGCGCGGACGTTGGGCATGGAGCTGGTCCTCACCCCTGAATTTACCAAGAGGAGTAGGGCTGGCCGTCGGAACCTGACTCTTCGGAACCAGAGTGGACATCGTTGATGCCGGGGTCGGTCTGGTCGATGGAGTACATGGCATCGCTGGTGTCGGTGACCCAAGTATCTTTGGCGTGGGTCATGGGGTCTTCGGGGATAGCCTTGAGGTAGCCCTCCTGCACGAGATCGTCGAGCGACTGGGGAGCCTTCTGCTTGTCCATGGTGTAGGAATCGATGGCCATGCGCATGGTTTGAAGATCTTCCTTCAGCACCGCCTCGCGGGCGTGCTTGATGGCCGCGGCGAAGTAGGGAATGGCGAGCGTGGCCAGAATGCCGATGATCGTCATGACGATGATCAGCTCGATGAGCGTGAAGCCGGATTGTGTACGTCGTTTGCGCATTGTCTTAGCTTCCAGCCTCTAGCTCCTAGCTTCCAGCCTTTTCTGTTGCCCTGTCTTCATGCCGTTGCTCCTGTGACGTTGGTTTCAATTCGTGCTTAAAGTAACCCTACCGCAATCGAGCTAGAGGCTAGCAGCTAGAAGCTAGCTTTTCTCACCATGTTGAGTACTTTGTTCCGTCGAGGCCCGTGCCCTGCGATTTGGAGTAAACGTCGAAGACGCTCTGGCCGCCAAAGGAATCGGAGTCCGGATCGTCCTGCATGGAGCGCATTCCCCAATCCGTCTGGTGGGTCATGGGATCGATGGGAATCTTGCGGAGGAACTTGAGCTTCTTGCCTTGGACATCGACGCCATTGACCAGCGTTTCAAGATCGGGCGGATAGTTTTGACTCTCCACCTTGGTCTGGAAGGCGCCGCGGTCGGCCGCGTCTTTGTATTTATCGATGGCGTCGCGCATCTCCCACAGGTCGAAGCGAAGCTCGCGCTCCTGTTGCCGCTTTACCTGAAAGCGCACGAGCGGGAGCGCAGCCGAGGCGAGAATGGTGAGGATGAAGACGGTGACCATGAGCTCGACCAGCGTGAGGCCGCGTTCGTTCAGCCTGCGAGCGAAGACCGAATCGCCGCTGCGGATCGGGATGGAACGCTGAAGGCTCATCTATTTAACGACGATGCTGGCTTGCGCGCTGGCCACCGGCAACTGCTGTTGCGCGCCGTTGACCACGGAGGCGCGCGTGATGGCGAGGTCGCTGGGACCGGAGGCTTTGGCCTGGAAGGTGAGAACGCATATTACGCCGGTGCCGGTGATGCCGTGAGTTCCGGATGGACGAGACATGCCGACGACGAGGTTGCCCGCAGGCTGGTCGGTGTGGATGGTGGGAGCGGCCTGACCATCACTGCTGAGTAAGCTGCCAGAGGAGACGTTGACGAGCTGGAGTTTTGCCGGATCGTAATGGATCTGGAGAGCGAGGGAAGAGACGTCCGATGCGCCGTCCAACACGACGGGGACCTGGAAGGTTGCGCCGGAAGCCGGCGGAACGGGCGGCGGATTGAGCGCGAAGGCTGCGCTGGGCGCGGGCGTGAGCGATGCGGCGGCGGGGGTAGTTGCGGCAGGCTGCACAGGTACGGCCGTAGGAACAGTCAGCGGCGCCGGGGGCGGAGGGGACTGAGCGGTGGGCTGCATGACTGGCGGCTGCGCAGCGAGGTTGGGCGCCGTCGCGGCGGTTTGGGCGGCCGGTTGCGGACCTCCGGAGGAGGCCATGTCGGAACGCAACTGCGCCATCATCGCGGGGGCGGCGTCGACGGCGCTCTGCGCGGGAACGGTGCCGACGGGTTGGCCCTGCATCGCGATGGGTTGGACAGTAGGCGCGGCCGCGACAGGCGCCGAAGCTGATCCGGCCTGGTCGGAGTGCCGGAGATCGATCGACTGGCCTTCGCCGGTGTCGATGATGCGCAGATTGGACTGGTCGAGTTCCTGCGAGCGGACGATGTGCGGCACGACGACGAAGACGATGTCGTCATCCTGGATGATGCGATCGCGCGAGCCGAAGATGTACTTGAGAACGGGAATGGCGCTGAGGCCGGGGATGCCGTTCCAGTTGTTCTGCTCCTGCTTGTTCTGGATGCCGCCGAGGATGCTGGCCTCGCCCTCGCGCAGGCGGATGGTCTGATCGACGACGCGCTGCGAGATGATTGGCTCGGTGACGCCGCTGATGGTTTCAGTGCCGCTCTCGGCGGAGACTTCGATTTTGATTTTGAGCGTGACATCGTGGTCGTAATGGACGCTGGGAGTCATCTCGATGTTGACGCCGACGTCTTGATACTGGAACTGCGTGTTGACAAGCGAGCTGACCAGCGCGGTAGCAGCGCCGGTTTGATAGGACCCGGTGGCGATGGGGATGCGCGAACCGATTTTCATAGTGGCTTTTTGATCGTCGGTGGCGCGGATGCGCGGGCTTTGCAGGACCTTGGTCTGGTTGTCGCTCAAGAGAAGATTGAGCGTGGCCGAACCGACACTCATGGCAAAATCACTGGCGTTAAGGTGGGCCAGCGTGTAAAGCGTGGGGTTTGTGGTGGAGGCACCAGTGCCAGTGCCGGTGGTGGTGCTGGTGCTGGAGGTGCTGGAACTGCAGGAGTTGGTTGCCGCGCAGTTGGGCTGGAGAGAGACCCCGACGCTGCTGGGCCAGGAGATACCCAGGTTCCGTTCCCAGTTTTTGCTGACCTCAAGGACGGCGATGTCGACGACAACTTCGCCGCGGGCCTTGTCGAGGTCGTCAATGAGCTGCTGCGCGAGAAGAAGTTCGTCGGGGGTGCCGCGCATGACGATGGCATTCTGGCTCTGCACTCCATAGACCTTGGCGTTGGGCATCACGTTGCGCAAAGCGGTCTGCACGTCATTGAGATCGTTCTGCTGCCAGGCGTTGGTGAGATAGAAGGTCTGCACCGCCTGCTCGTCGAGCTCCTGGCGCTTGGTGCGGGAGTTTTGCGCGACAAAGATGGTGTTGCCGGTGACGGGACGCCAGAAGGTATCGGACATGACGCCGACAATGCGCAGCGCATCGAGGAGGGAGACATTATTGAGGTCAACAGTGATGCGCTTGGAGTTGAAGTCGGGGTCGAAGAGCACGTTGACGCCGGCGGCCTTGGCGATGGCCTGGTAGACGACTTTGGTGTCCTCGGCCATGTGCAGGGAGAGCGGCTCATTGGTGAGCGGGTGGAGCTCGGGCGGAGCCTGGACCTGGTCAAGCTCCTGTTCTTCGCCGGAAGGCTGAGGCAAGCCGACTTCGGGCACTGCCGCGGCGGCGCCTTGCCTCTGGCGGACTCGGGCGATCTCCTGTTGCGCGGCCTCATTGCCGGGATCGATTTCCGCGGCGTGAAGGAACTGAGAAAGCGCGCCCTGCACGTCGCCTGACTGGAGCACCTTGCGGCCGGCGGTGATGTGGGCCGACGATGCGGTGGTGCGAATGCGCGCGAGAGCGATTTTGAAACGCGCGTCTTTGGGGTCGTGATTGTAGGCCTTCTGGTACATCTCGAAGGCGGCGTCGTAGTCCTCGCGAGCCTCTGCGGCCTGACCCTGCTTGAAGTCGGAGTTGGCCGACTCGGCGTGAAGGCGAGCGACAAAGACGCCAAGGCCGACGACGGCCAGAAGAAGCGCGAGGGCGAGGGACAGGCGCGGAGCGATTCGCGAGATCGGGCGCGAGATAGGGTTCGAGATCAAACTCGAGGTCGGATTCGACAACTGGGCGCGAACTGCGGCTTGTGCGGGGGTGCGACGGTTCATACGACTCCACAAATCGCTAATTGGGGCCGCGTCCACAGGCCCAGATTCGCGGGTAAGGGGTTCGCGGACAAAAGGTTCGCCGGAGGGGACAGGCTGATGCGGTTCGCGGGCGTAGCGATGTGATTCATTCTGCCGAACTTTCCGGAAAAAACGCTCCCTCATTCTAACAAAGCCCCAGTGCGACTGATCGGCGACGGCCCCAATGCACGCCGATGCTACGATGAAAATTCAAGGAAGACTGCCGATGGCCCGCCAAACCAGCCACGTTGTTACCGCGAAGGACGCTCCGGCGGCCAAGAAATCGCAAAAGCCCCGCGATCCGGTGGCCAGCGGCGAGCGCGACGCTGTGCACAATCGCGCGGCCAGCCACAACTACTTTCTGTTGGAGAAATTCGAGGCGGGCGTGGCGCTGCGCGGGACGGAAGTCAAATCCATCCGCGAAGGGAAGGCCAACCTGAGGGACTCCTATGGGCTGATCAAGGATGGCGAGGCGTTCCTGTTGAATATGCATATTGGGCCGTACTCCCACGGCAACATCGCCAACCACGACGAGACGCGCACACGCAAACTGCTGCTGCACCGCGAAGAGGTCCGCAAGCTACTCTCCAAGACGCAGATCAAGGGGCATACGCTCATTCCGACGCGGCTGTACTTCCGCAAGGGGCGGGTGAAGTGCGAGCTGGCGGTGGCCAAAGGCAAGCAGGATTGGGACAAACGGGAGACGGAGCGGCGGCGCGAGGCGGACCGGGACGCGAAGGCGGCGATCAACCAAAACAAGCACAAAATGGGGCGTTAGAGGAATCGATGCCAAAACTGGTTTTTGCCAGATCGGTCAAGCCAATGCCGAAATCGGGCAGTCGCCTGAAGTGGGCAGTCCCCAACGGCTCCGGTATGAACCCAACCGCATTCAGTATGGGCCAGAACTTATTGCCCCGACCCGAATAGGGCAGGCCCAGATGTGCCGAGCGCATCCCAGCGGCAGTACCGCAAAAAAACCACCTTTAGCCCAAAATGAAATACGTCTTCGAGGATTTCGGTCTTCATCACCGGATGACTTGGACTTCAATGCCGAGGTCGAGGTTCTTCCATGCGGCGTCTGTGGTGTAGACGGCGGCTTTGCGCTGGATTGCGAGTGCGAGGCAGGCGCGGTCGCCGAGTGAGAGGCCATAAGGGCGGGTGAATTTGACCAGGCCGCCCGCGATGCGCGCCTGAACATCGTCGAAGAAGCTGAACTCGCAACCGAAGGCCATTACGCGATGCCATGCGAAGTCAGCGTCTATCCCTCGCAAGACAAGGCGCGTATGCACTTCCGTCGCGTTTACTGTGCTGAGCAGGCCTCCTTTAAGGAGTGGGAGAACGTCGTCGCCCCCTGGTTCGCTGAAGACAACGGCTAGAATCGCCGAGGAGTCCAACACGGCGAGACTATCCAAGCGACTCCTCCATCTCGCGGCGAGCTTCTTCGCGGCGCTCGGCGATAAGCTCGTCGGAAACAAGTGTTCCCGGCGTGGCGAACTTCCTGAACTCCTCCTGAATTCTGCGGATTCTGGCGAGATGCGATTCGATACGGAGAACTCCTTCCTGAAGGGACATGACGACGACGTCGCCGGGCTTCAATCCCATGGATTTCCGGATCTTCGCGGGAATGACGATGCGGCCATTGTCATTTAATCGGGAGGCGACACTTTCTTGTGCTGTGTCATTTTCATCTTGTATCGCAGTATTTGACATATTTAAATGATATGACAATTATTTAATATCTGTCAAACAACAGATAAATGACATTTTCTGAACGCTTTGTCCCTACAATGCGCTGACGGAGCCTGACATTGCGATCAAGGTTGGTAACGCGGATTCTGCGGCGCTCGGCCATCGTCGATTTGCCACAAGGCAAGCATTCCGTGAAGAATGGGCAATATGCGGACTGAGATTTCTTTTACCCCGATCGCGGAGATCGTTACCGAACTTCTGGCCGTTCTGGCCATCGATACGCAAACCGAAAAAGGCGGGGAAGCCAAACCTAGGCCCACGCTGCTCACGACAGACGCGGCAGTTCAGGCTGCTGCTGCCAGCGTGCTTTCGACTGGCGAATATAAAGCGGGCGCGAATGAAACGGTGCTGCTGCACGCGCCAGCGGGATTGGCGGCAAAGAGGCTGCTGATTGTGGGGCTGGGCAAGCTGGCCAAGGCTACAGTCCATTCCGTGCGCGATGCTGCAGGGACGGCAGTGCGATTTGCGAAGCCGCGGGGGATTCGGGAGGTTGCGCTGACGTTGCCGGAGAATTTCGAGATGTGTTCGGCGGGTGCGCTGGCGAGGGCTGCCGTGGAGGGCGCGTTTGTGGGCGACTTTGACGCCGACACTTACCGCAGCGACAGGAAGGACCAGGCCATTCAGACATTCACGCTTGCGGTTGCGGGCACGCTCGCCGTGCGTGGCGAGGCTGATCGCGCGGCTATCGAGGCGGCATTTGCGGAGGGCGCGATTATCGGCGAGAGCCAGAACTTTGCGCGGGCGCTGGTGAATGAGCCGGGGAACAAGCTGACGCCAACAATTCTGGGACAGCGAGCGGCGCAGATGGCGCAGGAGGTTGGCCTGGGGTGTGAAGTTCACTCGACCGACAAGCTGCATGAGATGAAGATGGGCGCGTTCTGGAGCGTATCGCAGGGATCGCCAGAGGCCCCGGCGCTGATTGTATTGCGCTATGAGCCTGAGGGTGTGAAGGATGGGCCAGTGCTTGGGTTGGTGGGCAAGGGAATTACGTTCGATACCGGAGGCATCTCGATCAAGCCCGCGGACAACATGGAAAAAATGAAGTACGACATGGCGGGCGGAGCGGCGATGCTTGGAGCGATGCGCGCGATTGCGCTGCTGAAGCCGAAGGTGCGGGTGGTTACAGTCATTTGCGCGGCGGAGAACATGCCCAGCGGCACGGCGCAAAAGCCAGGAGATGTGCAGACGGCGATGTCGGGCAAGACGATCGAGATCATTAACACCGACGCCGAGGGAAGGCTCGTGCTGGCTGACGGGCTGACGTATGCGCGGCAACTGGGTGCGACGCATTTGATCGACGCAGCGACTCTGACCGGCGCGATTTCGGTTGCGCTGGGCAGGATTACTGCCGGCGCGTTTTCGAACGACGATGCGGCCTATCAAAAATTTGAGGCTGCGCTGGAAATTTCCGGAGAGAGGTTCTGGCGGCTGCCGCTGGACGAGGGGTATGCGGAGTTGATCAAGTCCGACATCGGCGACATCAAGAACACCGGCGGACGCTGGGGCGGGGCGAGTATTGCGGCGGAGTTCCTGCACGTTTTTGCCGAGGACACGCCGTGGATCCATCTGGATATTGCGGGCACGGCGTGGGTGGAGGAGAAGCGGCCGTACATCGCAAAGGGGCCGAGCGGGATTGCGGTGCGGTCGATTCTGGAGTGGGTGAGGAGCTATTAGGCGTGGCGCTCGCGCACGAAGCTAAAATTGGCGGGTCTCTGGGCCGGCTCTGGGGCCATTCTGGTGTTCACGGCGGATATTCAATGGTGAGCCTGCGGTCTGGGACGATCGTGTAGTCTGATGGGCGAAACTGAAAGCGTTTACTGACGGAGAAATTTTCATGGCTATTGTTGCCGGCGTCGACTTCGGAACTCTGAGCGTGCGCGTGACTTTGGTTGACAGCAAGAAAGGGCCGATCGGGACGGCTTCGGCGAGCTACGAGTTGCATCGGCGGCACGATGATCCCAATTACGCTACGCAATCGCACGCAGATCAGATGGCGGCGCTGGTCACGGCAACGAAGGATGCGCTGAAGTCGACGGGCGTTGATGGTGCCGAGGTGGCGGCGATTGCGCTCGATACGACGGGCTCGAGCGTAGTTCCTGTGGGCGAGGGGCTGGAGCCGCTCGACGAATATTACCTGTGGTGCGATCATCGCGCGTTTGCAGAGGCCGAGGAGATTACGCGCAAGGCGCACGAGCTGGGATTCGAGGGTATCGATTGGTGCGGCGGCGTTTATTCGCATGAGTGGGGATTTGCGAAGCTGCTGCACTGGCTGCGGCACAACCCGGAGAAACGCGCGGCTTTCAAGACGGCGCTGGAACATTGCGACATGGTGGCGGCGACGCTTTGCGGCGTGACGGACCCGAGCAAGGTGAAGCGCAGTGTTTGCGCGATGGGCCACAAGTGGATGTGGAATCCAAAATGGGGCGGACTGCCGCCGGAGAAATTTCTGGTCGCGGTGGATCCGCTGTTCGCGGGCGTGCGCGCGAAGTTGGGCGGCGAGTACCTGACCAGCGATCATGTGGCGGGGAGTCTTTCAGCAAAGTGGGCCGCAGCGCTGGGGCTGAAGGCGGGAATCCCGATTCCCGTGGGTGCGTTCGACGCGCATTGGGATGCGATTGGATCGAATATCCGCGAGGGCGACGCGGTGAACGTGGTGGGCACTTCGACGTGCATCATTGCGATGGCGCGCGAGACGGAGCTGGTTCCGGGAGTATGCGGCGTGGTGCCGGGAAGCGTGCATCCGGGCTATACGGGAATCGAAGCGGGACTTTCGGCGGTTGGCGACATTTTCGATGCGATTGCCAAGCGCGCGGGAACGACGGTGGCGGAGCTGAGCGATGGGCTGGAGGCGTACAAGGCGGGCCAGACAGGGCTGCTGCGGCTGAGTTGGGACAACGGCGACCGAACGGTGCTGGTGAATCCGGAGCTGGGCGGCGTGACGCTGGGATGGAACCTGGTGCACACGGCGCAGGACGAGCTATTTGCGGCGATTGAGGGGACGGCATTTCATACGCGCATTATTCTGGAGCGGATGGCGGAGCACGGAGTGAAAATCGAGCGCGTGATCAATGCGGGGGGGATTCCGCAGAAGAATGAAGTGCTGAACCGCGTGTATGCGGATGTGCTGAACAAGCCGGTGCTGGTGCCGGCGGGGATTCCGACGAGCCTGGGATCAGGAATTTTTGCGCTACTCGCGGCGGGAGCGTACAAGACGATCGAAGAGGCGCAGGCCGCGGTTTGCCTGCCGCTGCGCACGGTGGAACCTGACGCGAAATCATCGGCGGTTTATGAACAGCTTTACCAGCACTATCGCGATGTGTACTTTGCGCTGGGAACGCGGAACGCAGCGCCTGTGGCTCTTGGGAAGGTGCTGCCGGAGCTGAGGAAGATTGCGGCGGAGGCGCGGAAGGCAGGATAACCCAATATCTTGGTTTGGAAGAGCGGTGCTCGAATTAAGCGAGGAGAACCTGTTGGTTGCCGACTCTCGATTTCGCGATCACCAGGCCCTCAAACGTCTTTTAGGATTTCTTCTTTCGTAACATTTTTGTGCATGGCAACCGAAGCGAGGATTGCGTTCAGCGTCGCGATTCGAAGGGGATCATGTGCCGGGACCGCGATGCGATGCGGCCTGGGCTGCTGGGTTTCAAAGATGATATGACTGCCAACTTGATGGACCTTGCGGTATCCCCAGCCCTTCGAGAGATGCTTGACGAGGGATGTCCCGCTCAAATCACGCGGCAGTCTCATGCGACGGCGAGCACTTCATCGCGGACCAGGCGCAGACGGATCGAGGCAGGCGGAGCTGAGTCGAAGTAGAACGCCTGTACTGCCTCTTTCACATTGGCTTTCAACTGGTCCCAACTGTCAGCTTGCGTAAAGATGCTTTCGCCAATGGCCTCGGCAATGAATCCGCCGTCAGCCTCCTGCGCAACTTCAAAGACGATTTCCTTCATAACGATGGCGTCTCCGTCCTGATTCTACCGCCGAGGCAGGTAAAGCGCACAAGCTGGAGGCTGCCGGGACTCCAAACTAACAGGCCGATTTCATCAGGTACCGTAAGAGGCGCTAGAATTTGTTGCCGCACTGGAGGCAGGTATTTACCATGTTGCCGCTACCGATCATTCCGGTTGTCCATTTCCATCCGCGCTTTTCAGCCTGGACTCGCGTTGATCCGCAACGGGGACACGTCAACCCCTGCTGATTTGTTCCGGACAGGGCGGCAGGTGGAGCGGCGAATTGCTGAGGCGGCTGCGGGACGGACGGCGCTGGCGCGGTTCCGGCTTCTACGGGTTTGCCGCATGAAGGACAAAAACGCGTGCTTGAAGGTAGAGGCGCACCGCAACCTCCACAGAAACTGTTTTGAGCGGCACCGCTTTGGTTATCCATTGTGGTCTCCGGGAACAATATATTCATACGCGAGACAGGGGCGGTGGCACAACCTTAATCGCGGGGCGGACAATGAACTCGAGGGCCGCTTGCGCTCCGGTGCCGCCCGATTTACCGTTGAATCTAATTCCAGCGAGCTTGGTGATCCGTGTCGAATTCCTGTCTGCGCCCTTCTATATACAGCCTTTTCTTTGCCTTTATCGCGTGCGGCGTAACCTCTGCCGGACAAGCGCAATCGTCCGCGCCCGCGGCTGCACAATCAACTGTAACCACGGCGGGTGAAGCTGCGGGTGCGGCGAGTGATTCGTGGGCGGCAGTGGGGGCGACGCCGGACTTTTCGGTCGATGCCAAGACACTATACGAGGCGACATCGGCGGTGCCCGTGCCCGACGGCGCCAACGTCGTTGAACTTGTTGAGGATGAGAGATACACCTTCGACGATCAAGGCCGCATGAATCATGTGGGCCGCATCATCTATAAGGTGCTGACGCAAAAAGGCGCGGAGGACTGGGACTCGCTTTCGGTTGGGTGGGAGCCTTGGCACGAAGCGCGGCCTGTGATTCGCGCGCGCGTGATTGCGCCGGACTTCACCGTGCATACACTGGACCCGAATACCGTGACCGAGGCACCAGCGCGCGGCGGCGACTACAAGGAATACAGCGACGACAAGCGGCTGCGCGCGCCGTTTCCGGCTATCGCGCCGGGGGTAGTGGTGGAAGAGGAGTACACCGAGACGGAGACGGAGCCGCTCTTCAAGCCAGGGCGCGTGGGCCGCATCGAACTTGGGCAGCAAGATGTGACGGTGGCTCACAACCGGGTGGTGTTCGACGCTCCCGCCGCGCTGCCGCTGCGCACCGATCAGTTGCTGTTGCCGGATGTGAAGCCCGTGCGCACAGAAGCCAACGGGCGCGTGACTCTTACTTTCAAAGTGGACTCAATCGACGGCATTGATGTACGCGAGCCTAACCTACCCCCGGATTTCGTCGCGTTGCCTATTGTCGCGTTCGCTACGGGCGCATCGTGGCAGAGCATAGCAGCCGACTACGGAAAGATTGTCGACAATTTATCTGAGTCCGCAGCAGTGAAGGCCGTCGTGGAGCCGCTGATTGCGGGAAAGAAATCCGCCGCCGAGAAGGAAGCGGCGATCGTGGACTTTCTTGACCGCGAAGTGCGGTACACGGGCATCGAGTTTGGTGAAGCGGCGATTGTGCCGCACGATCCGGCGGAGACGCTGGCCAAGAAATACGGCGACTGCAAGGACAAGGCCACGCTACTGGTGGCTATGCTGCGCGCGGCGGGGATTCCGGCCAATGTGGCGCTGCTCAATGTTGAATCGCGGATCGATGTGCCCGCGGATTTGCCGGGCATGGGCATGTTCGATCACGCGATAGTTTATGTGCCGGGGAAGAATCCGATCTGGATCGATGCGACCGACCGCTACGCGAAACTGGGGCAGATTCCCATGGGCGACCAGGGGCGGCTGGCGCTGATCACAAGCGCCACGACGACGGCGCTCGAGAAGGCGCCGGAGTCTACTTCGAAAGACAATGGCCTGGCGGAGACGCGCGAGTTCACGCTGACGGACAACGGTCCGTCGAACGTGGTGGAGATCACGCGACCGACGGGCATCTACGAGTCAGGCTATCGCGCCTACTACGCCGACAAGCCGGACGAGGACACGCGCAACGGCGTGCGCGGCTATGTGCAGACAGAGTATGTTTCGGACGATCTGACGAAAGTGGATCGGACCGATCCCACCGATTTGTCGCGGCCGTTCGAGCTGACGATTGCGTGCGAGAAGGCCAAGCGCGGATTTACGAATCTGGAAGATGCGCAGGTGGCGATTCGGGTAGATCGGATGTTCCAGATGCTGCCTGACGAGCTGAAACGAAAAGACGACGCAGACGAGAAGAAGGACAACGGGACCGATAACAAGAAGCCGCGCACCGAAGACTGGTGGCTGGACGCGCCCTACAACATTGAGTGGAATTACGAACTGACACCGCCGGCGGGATTTATTGCCAAGGATCTGCCGATGGACGCGACCCTTCAGATTGGCCCCGCGCTGCTGACGGAGAAATTTTCCGCAGGGAAGGACGGCGTGGTGCTGGCGCATCTTGTTTTCGATACAGAGAAGCGGCGCTATACGGTGGCGGAGGCGACGGCGCTGCGCAACGAGATTGCCGATTTGATTAACGGGCCGGCGATACTGGTGAACTTTGAACCGCAGGGCGCGGCGCTGCTGCGAGAGGGCAAGGTGAAGGAAGCACTGGCCAGCTATCGTGCGCTGATCGCGCTGAACCCCAATGCGGCGGTGCACCATTTGCAGGTAGCCGACGTGCTGCTTGAAGCAGGGATGGGCGAAGCGGCGCGGAGTGAGGCCAGGCTGGCTGTGAAGCTTGATCCGACGTCGGCGCTGGCCGAGCGTACGCTGGCCGAAATTCTGAAGCACGATTTGGTGGGGCGCAATTTGCGCGCGGGCAGCGATCTGGCCGGAGCGGCGGACGCGTATCGAGCGGCGATCAAGCTCGATCCTGACGATCACACGGCGCAGGGCGACCTGGCGATTCTTCTGGAATACGATTCGGTGGGCCGGCGGTACGGCGGGCAGTCGCACATGAAGGAAGCGATCGCCGAATATGAAGCGTTGGGCGAGGACAAGCTGACCGGCCTTGGCATCGCCGACAATCTGGCTTTCGCACTTTTCTACGGCGGCGAATATGCGGAAGCGTACAAGGCAGGGCAAACGCTGAATCCGGAGCCGCAGCCGCTGCTATCAGCCAGCATGGCGATGATCGAGAACAGCAAGGCGGGCCTGGCCGAGGCCAACAAGCGGTCGAGCGACGACGCATCGTTTAAAGACACAGCGGGCACTGCGGGCGAGATGCTGATGAACGCGAGGGAGTATCCGCAGTCGGCCGATTTCTTGCAGGCGGGCGCGGCGGGTGACGATGCCGCACGCACGCTGGGGCTGGCGAACATGCTGCGCGGCGCGATGCACCACGAAGACGTGAAATTCGCCAACACGCCGGAAGATGTTGTGAAGCGTTTTGCGCTCGTTGCGTTCGACGCCAATATGACGGAAGAAACTTTGGCGGCGATGCTCAGCCGCAACGGGCTGAAGGTGTTGAAGGCCGAGGACGCCGATGAGCTGAAGGAGGAAATAAATTCCGGCAAGCAGATGAACAGCCAACTGGCCCGGAAAGGCAGCTCGCTGGATGTGACGGAAGACATTCTGTTGCAGATGCTCGACCCAAAGGGCGAGGGCGACGATGCCACCGGTTACCGGGAGAAGGTGGAGCTGCTCGGCGGCACGACGATGACGTTTTTTGTTGTGAAGGAAGACGGGCAATACAAACTGCTGGACACGCTGGATAAACCGAACGCAATCGCGCTGGAGATGCTGGACCGCGTGAATGCGGGCGACCTGAAGGGAGCCAAGGCGCTGCTGGACTGGTTGCGTGAGGATCAGCACCTGGAGGGCGGCGACGATCCATTGGGCGGCCCGGTGTTTCCACGGTTCTGGACCAAGGGTGAAGCGGCCGATGCGCGCAAGATGAAGCTGGCCGCGGCGGCCATCATGGTGAGCACAAAGCCGACGGTTGCTCAGGGTGTTGCAATTCTCGAGGCGGGGCTGAAGGATGCAACCGGCGATCGCGAGCGCACCAACATTGAGATTGCACTTGCCGAGGGCTACTCGCTTCAGGACAACTTTGCGGGCCTGCTGGACGTCTCATCGGCGCTGCTGAAGGAGGAGCCGGAATCGAAGCAGGCGTTCCTCTACAACATTGAAGCGCTGATGGGGCTGAGCCGCTTCGACGAGGCGCTGGCGCAGGCCGACGCGAGACTGAAGCTGCTGGACAACGATAGCGACGCATTCGCCGCGAAGATGGAGATCGAGGCCAACCGTGGCGATTTTGCAGCGGCGCACGCATGGGGAGAAAAGCGGCTGGCGCTTGGCCAGGAGAATGCCGAACTGCTGAATGGGCTGGCGTGGGATGCGCTGTTCACGGGAAAGGTGACTGACGACGACGTTGCGACGGCCGTGAAGGCGACGCAATTGCAAAAGGATGCGCCTGACATTCTGCACACTCTGGCGTGCCTCTACGCGGAGACGGGCAAGACGAAGGAAGCGCATGACCTGCTGCTGCGCGCCATGGACGATTGGAATCTGGATGAGCCGAACGATGAGGTGTGGTATGTGCTGGGCCGCATTGCCGAGCAGTACGGCGAGCGGGATATTGCGATTGCCGACTACCGCAAGATGAAAAAGCCGAAGAAGATGATCGCGGTTCCGACGTCGACGTGGCGGCTGGCGCAGATGCGGCTGACGGCGATGGGTGCGGAGCAGGCGGCAGCAAAATAAGCGGGCGGCGGCATTAGGAGCTTCGGCGAGGAACCTTCGTTGTTTTTTCAGCGACAGAGCTCGTTCGTGGCGTGAAAGGAAATCGGCGCAGCCATTAAATGGCTGCGCCGATTGTTTCCTGCCGATGCGGGCCGATTGTAGAACCGGAACCGCTGTAATGACTACTTGGTTGGCACGGTGGCGATAGTCTTCAGAATCCGGGAGACGATCTGGTAAGGATCGGCCTCGGAGTTTGGGCGGCGATCTTCAAGGTAGCCCTTGTAGCCATTCTTGATGAAGTTCACAGGCAGGCGAACGGATGCGCCGCGGTCAGAGAGCCCGTAGCTGAACTTGTCGATGGCCTGGGTTTCGTGGAGGCCGGTGAGGCGCAGGTGGTTATCCGGGCCGTAAACATCAATGTGCGCGGATATGTGGTTCTCGAAAGCCTTCATAAGCGCTTCCAAGTATTCCTTGCCGCCCACGTCGCGTAGGTGCTTGTTGGAGAAATTGGTGTGCATGCCGGAGCCGTTCCAGTCGCCCTTGATCGGCTTGCAATACAACACAACATCCACTTCGTATTTCTCGCAGAGACGCATCAGGAGGTAGCGTGCGGTCCACACATCGTCGGCGGCCTTGTGCGTGCCTTTGCCGAAGATCTGGAACTCCCACTGACCCTTGGCCACCTCAGCATTGATGCCTTCGTGGTTAATCCCCGCGTGAAGACAGAGATCGAGATGCTCTTCAACGATGGTGCGGGCGATGTTGCCCATGTATTTGTAGCCCACGCCGCAGTAGTAGGGGCCTTGCGGACCGGGGTAGCCTTCCTCAGGGAAGCCGAGCGGGCGGCCATCTTTATATAGGAAATATTCCTGCTCAAATCCGAACCAGAGATCGGGATCATCGGCGGCAGTGGCACGCATATTGGTGGAGTGCGCGGTGCCGTCGGGGTGCATGACCTCGCTCAACACGATAAAAGCGTCCTTGCGGCTGGCATCGGGGTAGATCGCGACGGGCTTGAGGATGCAATCGGACTTGCTACCCGTTGCCTGCATGGTGGAGCTGCCGTCAAAACCCCAAAGAGGCAGGTCGGCAAGGGTGGGTGTCTTGTCAAACGGCTTGATCGTTGTCTTGCCGCGCAGTTCGGGTATGGGCTTCTTGCCGTCGAGCCAGATGTACTCCAATTTGTACTTTGACATAGTTCTCCTCATGAGTTGGGAATGGTTGTGCAGCCCCGGCGGCAAATACGCCTGCGGCCAATTAAGGGAACATCTCCAGAATAAACCGGGAGAGCGCGAATCGCATAAGGATGCTGTAAGGAAATGCAGAAATTCTGTGGAGGGGCGAAGTGCGGAAGTTGGCCGGGGTGGAGGCGGGTGGATTGGAGAGCTGGAAGCGGTTGTGTCGCCCACTGGAATGCATCGAGAAAAGTGCAAAACCAGGGGAACTGCCCCAACAGCGGAAAAACAGAACTCCATTCGCACTCGTGCTTCGTCTGTTGGTCACATCCCTGCGCCGGTACGAGGCCTTCCGACGCCAACTCGGGGCCAAACTGAGTCCGGCTGGTTTACCCTGAATGATCAGGAGATTCCGGGCCACGATGCTCACTCCGCGACGCTTCGTTATTGCCGTGTTGGCTGCGCAGCTTGTTGTAACGATTTGTGCGCGCAGTCAGCAACCCGCGGTGCCGGCAGACGAGTTTGTTCGCGGGCACTACACGAAATATGAGTACCGTATTCCGATGCGCGACGGCGTGAAACTATTTACGGCCGTGTATGTGCCGAAGGCATCGGCTTTTCCCGATGATCCCGGTCCATATCCGTTCCTGGTTGAGCGGACACCCTATGGCGTTGAGCCTTACGGCGAGGACCGCTATCCGGCGCAGCTTGGACCGTCGGACGAGTTTGAGAATTCCGGCTACATTTTTGTCTACCAGGATGTGCGGGCGCTGGATGAGCGAAGGCACGTTTGTGGAGAGTCGGCCGCACATCGACCAGAAGAAATCGCGGCAGGACGTGGACGATTCGTCGGACATGTACGACACCGTCGAGTTTCTGTTAAAGCATGTGCCCAACAACAATGGGAAGGTGGGCATCTGGGGCATTTCGTATCCGGGGTTTTATACTTCGGCCTCGATCATTGACTCGCATCCGGCGATCGTCGCGGCGAGCCCGCAGGCGCCCATGACGAATCTGTTTCTGGGCGACGATTCCTATCATGGCGGTGCTTTTATGCTGGCGGCGGGCTTCGGATTCTACGCGCCGTTTTTCCATCCGCAACAGAATCCGGTGCTGCCTAAGCCTGAGGCGCCGTTCGATTTTGGGACGCCGGACAACTACGAGTTCTTTCTGCAGGCGGGAAATGTGGCCAGCCTGGACAAGTATTTTGATGGCGCGGCGTGGATGTGGGACGACCAATACAAGCACGACACCTACGACGACTACTGGCAGTCGCGCGATTTGTCGCAGCACATGAAGAACGTGAAGTGCGCGGTTCTGGTGGTCGGCGGGTGGTACGACGCGGAAGATCTGGAAGGGCCGTACCGGACTTTCGACGCGATACGCAAATTCAATCCGGATACGCCGGTGACGCTGGTTGAGGGGCCGTGGGTGCATGGAGGATGGGCTCGCAGTGACGGCGATCATCTCGGCGATGTGCAATTCAACGCGAAAACGTCTTTATACTTTCGCGCCAATATTCAGTTTCCTTTTTTCGAGCATTACTTGAAGGGCAAAGACAAGGCGCCGCCGACGGCCATTGTGTTTGAGACCGGGACCAACGTGTGGCGCCGCTACGATGAATGGCCGCCAAAGAACGCGGCAGCGAAGACGCTCTACTTTCACGCAGGCAGCCAGCTCAATTTCGAGCCGCCGCATGAGGCTGCGAGCTCAGACGAATACCTGAGCGACCCCAATCATCCGGTGCCGTTTGTGAGCTACACAACAGACACGGTTCCGCAACGCTACATGGTCGATGATCAGCGCTTTGCCAGCTACCGGCCCGACGTGGTGACATATGAGACAGAACCGCTTGCGGAGGACGTGACGATTGCGGGTCCGATCTCGCCGCACCTGAAAGTGGCGAGCACGGGCACTGACTCCGACTTCGACGTGAAGCTGATTGATGTCTATCCCGATGAGGACGTTGACGATGTGACCGTGCCGAACAAGCGCGTGATTGACGAAGAACCCGTGCACATGGGCGGCTATGAGCAGTTGTTACGCGGCGAACCGTTTCGCGCGAAGTTCCGCTCGAGCTGGGAGAAGCCGGAGCCCCTTGTGCCGGGCAACGAAACCGACATCGACTTCACGATGCCCGATCTGTATCACACATTCCGCCGCGGTCATCGCATCATGGTTCAGGTGCAAAGCTCGTGGTTCCCGCTCACAGACCGTAATCCGCAAACTTTCACCGACATTCCCTACGCAAAGCCGGAAGAGTTCAAGAAGGCCACCGAGCAGATCTACCACCAGAAAGACGCGGCCTCAGGGGTGGAGATATTCGTTCTGCCGCAACCCTAACCGCGAGGCGCGGAATGACGCCCGCGAACCGATGAGGATCCTATGAATTTTCGCGCTCTTCGTTTGATGTTCCTGATTCCCGTACTTTTTCTGGCGATGACAGCGATTGCAAGCGCCGAAGAGGGTATGTGGACTTTCGACAATCCGCCGCTCAAGGAATTGGCGGAGAAGTACAACTTTCACCCCACGCAGGAATGGCTCGATCATCTGCGCCTATCCAGCGTGCGGCTGAACGACGGCGGGTCAGGCTCGTTTGTGAGCCCCAACGGCCTGTTGCTGACCAACCATCACGTGGCACGCGACCAACTGCAAAAGAACTCGACGGCCGAACACAATTATGTGCGCGACGGGTTCTATGCCGCGACGCCAGACCAGGAGATGAAGACTCCCGATCTGGAAGTGAATGTGCTTGTGGGCATGCGGGATGTGACGGCGCGCGTGCATGCCGCAGCCAAGAGCGCAAAGGACGATGCCGAGGCGCTAAAGGCGCGGGAGACAGAGACCGCGGCCATCGAGAAAGAGAGCAAAGACAAGACGGGCCTCCGCTCCGACGTGGTGAGTCTCTACAACGGCGGCGAGTATTGGCTGTATCAATATAAGGCGTACACCGACGTGCGCCTGGTGTTTGCTCCTGAAGAGCAGGCCGCTTTTTTCGGCGGCGATCCGGATAATTTCACCTATCCGCGGTACGACCTGGATATGGCGCTCTATCGCGTGTATGACAATGGCAAGCCGCTGCAAACGGTGAACTATTTGAAATGGAACGCGAAGGGCGCGGCACCCGGCGAACTGGTGTTTGTTTCAGGGAATCCCGGCGGGACCTCGCGGCAGGACACCGTGGCCGAACTGTTATTGGAGCGAGATACTGTCGAGCCGTCCGCCATTCAGTATTTCCAGCGGCGCATTGCGGCGGAGCAGGAGTTTGCAAAACAGAGCCCGGAAAATGCGGAGCTGGTGGGAACGAATGTGTTTCTGCTGCAGAACAGCTTGAAGGTCTACCTGGGCCGCGCGGAGGCGCTTTCCGACAAGGCGATTCTGGCCAAGAAGCAGGCGGAGGAGAAGGACCTTCGCGATCAGATAGCCGCAAATCCAGAGTGGCAGAAGGAATATGGAGACGCATGGGACGAAGTGGCGCACGCAGTGGACCTTGCCAAACCGGAGATGCAGCGGAGGATTTTTCGACGGACGGACAGCCAGCTTTTTTCATTCGCGCTGCAGATTGCGCAGTATGTGGCCGAAGTGAAGAAGCCGGATGGCGATCGCCTGCCGCAATATCACGAGGCGGGCCTGGATTCGCTACGCTTCCAACTGCTTTCTCCCGCACCGGTTCATTTGTCGGTGGAGAAGCTCTATATGACGACGGCTCTGAATCTCGCGAAGGAAAAGCTGGGTGCTAACGACGAGTACCTGCAGGCGATCGTGCAGGGGGGCGACATCGACAAGACGGTTGATGCGCTTGTGGGCGGAACCAAACTTGGCGATGCGGCCTTCCGTAAAAGCCTGCTGGATGGAGGCGAAGCCGCAGTGGCCGCTTCCACCGATCCGATGATCATGGCCGCGCGCCGAGTGGATCCGGTGTGGCGGGCGAGCAACGTGAAATATAGAGACAACATCCTCAGCGTGTTCGACGCAGCCGGGGAGAAGCTAGGCAACGCGCGCTTTGCTGTTTACGGCAAGAACGCCTATCCCGACGCCACGTTCACGCTGCGCCTGAGCTACGGCACGGTCGACGGCTTTCCTTACAATGGAACCATCGCCCCGCCATTCACGACGTTCTATGGACTCTATGATCGGTCGGCGAGTTTCAGTAACAAGCCGCCGTGGGATCTGACTCCGAAAGAAGCAGCGGCTCGCGACAAACTGGACCTGGCAACGCCGATGGATTTTGTGTGCACGGCAGATATCATCGGTGGCAATTCGGGCTCGCCAGTGGTGAACCGCGATGGTGAATTGGTGGGGCTGATCTTCGATGGCAACATCGAGTCACTCGCCGGCGACTTTGTTTACGACGGCACAAAGAATCGCGCAGTCGCCGTGCACTCGGCCGGGATGATCGAGGCTATGCGGAAGATCTACGGCGTGGGAGCGTTGGCCGACGAGCTGGAGGGGAAGCAGTAGCGCAAAAGCGGGAAACGAGCGAGCGTCGCGCGATTGTGCTCGTTTGATTGCGGATGCGCGGATGCGCGCGATGGCTTGCAGCATCCGAGTTCCATCAATTGAGCAGATTCGACGTACAATTATGGATAGTCGGCAACAGCGGCCGGCAGACCGCGGAGAGGTGGCCGAGCGGTTGATGGCTCCGGTCTTGAAAACCGGCATACCTGAAAGGGTATCGGGGGTTCGAATCCCTCCCTCTCCGCCACATATATTTAGAATCAATAACTCACATAGAATTTTGGTATCATGCCCGCGTTTCCGGGCAAACTCGCGGGTATTTGGCCCTCAAAGGGACCGGAGAGCGTTTTTCCCGCACCCTTTGCTGAGGAGGAAATCGCCAAATTCGCCAGCGGGGATTCCCGAAGTCCCCTTTTGATCGCTTCATCCAAATTGAAGTCGGTGGCAAAGTAAGCAGTGCCTGCGCGACTATCCGTGCGGAGTACCCGGTAAATTCTGTACCAGTTTGTCTCATTCACACTGGTACAGAATTTACCGGGCACTCCAGACTGCCACCATTGTGGTGCGCGAATAGCACGTTCAGTGCAGAAAGGATGTCTTTGTGGGCATTGGTCTTTTCTCATTTTGCCGTTACTGTTTTGCTGGAAAGTAATGGTGGGAACTTGCGTGCGCACCGGGGTCGGCGTAGGGTGGGTGCCATCAAATCTCTGCCAAGAGGATGATGTATGTCTCGGAACGGTCTCGTACTGAGTGGGATTTTCCTGTTTTTGGCATTGTGTCTGTCGGGTTGCGGGGGCAGCGCCCCGGCGTTGAGTGTTGCAGTCACGGCAACCGCGAGCAGTGTGGATGGTAACGACACGACCACTCTGACCGCGACAGTCGCCAACGATCACAACGCCGCGGGAGTGACATGGAGCGTGAGCGGCGGGGGAACCTTGTCGAACACGACGACCACCTCGGCGACCTACACGGCGCCATCCGCCACCAGTTCATCGCAGACCGCGACTATCACGGTGACTTCGATAGCCGACACGACCAAGACCGGGACATTGTCGATCACAATACCGGCAGCGCCGTCTGTTACCTCAACCAGCGCAAGCCTTGCTGGCGCAGTGGGCAGCACCTACTCGGTTACGTTATCGGCAAGTGGAGGCATCTCTCCCTATACTTGGGCTTTGGGAAGCGGCACCACGCTGCCGGCGTGCCTGACGCTTAAATCGACTGGCGTCCTCACCACGACGTCGGGCACGGCGCCCACGGCGGCCTGCGCGGGCACTTACAGCAATATCACCTTCAAGGTCACCGATTCGGGCACCCCGACGCCGCTCACTCAAACCTCATCGGCTTTGACCATCACCATCACCGCCCCGTCTATTACATTTACCCCGGCGTTACCAAACGGAAACGTCGGCGTGGCCTATGCGGGCAGTGTAGCTGCCACAGGCGTATTGGGATCAACGGCATACAGCCTGGCGAGCGGCGCCCTGCCCCCCGACCTGTCGCTGAATGCCGCCACTGGCGCAATTGTTGGAACGCCGAAGGCGGCGGACGTGGGTACCGCCAGCTTTAAAGTTTCAGTAACAGATGCATACGGCGACACTGCAACTTCGGGCACGTTGAGCATCACCATCGCGGCAGCTCCCGCGTTCACATTCAGCACGCCCGCAGCGACCGGAACCTTCGGTGTTGCCTATGCCGGCAGCGCGGCGGCTACAGGCGGCGCAGGCGCGCTTGCCTACAGCGTGGCCAGCGGCGCCTTGCCCCCGGACCTGTTGCTGAACGCCGCCACCGGCGCAATTACCGGAACGCCGAAGGCTGCGGACATCGGCACCTTCACTTTTGCTGTCAAGGCGGCGGACGCGTTCGGTGACTCGGCAACCTCAACTACGTTCACGATCGTCGTGACCTATCCGGTGGTGAACGTGACCACATCGAGCCTGCCCACAGGCTATGTGAGCGGGACGTATACTGCGTCCGCGCTTGCAGCCACGGGCGGCAACGGCGGGCCCTACACCTGGACATGGGCAGCGGCCGGCGGATCCATTCTGCCTGCTGGCCTCAGCTTATCTACGGCCGGCGTGATCACTGGATCGCCGACCACGCCGGGAACTTATTCGGTGGTGGTGACGGCTACGGATTCGGCTTCGAACACGGGGAATACGACCCTCTCGATCACTGTGAAGCCTGGGATCAGCATCAACGCAATCACGCTGCCGACCGGCTATGCGGGATCGGCTTACCCGCCATCGGGAACTTCGGCAACCTTTGGGGCCACCGGCGGCAACAGCGGACCGTACACCTGGACATGGGTAGCGGCCGGCGGCTCGTCGATCCCGGCTGGGCTCGCCTTGTCCTCGGCAGGCACAATTAGCGGGACGCCGACCGCCGCAGGCTCGTACAGCGTTGTCGTAACGGCGACCGATGCGGCACAAAACACCGCTAACGTTACTTTGCCCATCACCATCGACGCCGGCGTGACCATCACTACGCCAACCACGCTACCGTCGGGATCCGCAGGCACGGCCTATTCTCAGGCGCTGGCGGCCACAGGCGGCACCAGCAGCGGCTACATGTGGTCGGTGACAGCGGGCGCAACCGGTGCAAACAGCCTGGCAACGGTGGGGTTGACCTTGTCGAGCGGAGGCACGCTCAGCGCGACCACACCCACGGCGGGCACCGCGACATTTACCGCCAAGGTGACGGATTCGGCTGGAAACACCAGCTCGGCCACGTTCACAGTGACCATTGAGGCCGCCATTGCCATCACCACCGCCTCGCCGCTGAAGAGCGGCACGATCAATGCTTCGTATTCAGTCACGCTTGCTGCGTCGGGCGGGTCGGGAACCTACACCTGGACGACCACGGGAACGAACAATCTGGCGGCATTCGGCCTGAGTCTGTCGTCGGCCGGCGTCCTCTCGTCCAGCAACCTGGGGGTGAGCACCGGAACCGTCAGCTTCACGGCCCAGGTAACGGATACGCAAAGCCACTCTACGACGGCTGCCTTCACTTTCTCGGTGAGCAATGCACTGACCATCAGCTCTCCGGCGACTTTGCCGGCCGGGGACGCGGGATCGGCTTATTCCTACACGCTGGCGGTTGCGGGAGGCACGGGTTCCGGCTATTCATGGTCAGCCACAGGCGGCAACTTTGCCACCTCCGGCTTGAGCCTGAACACCAGCACCGGCGCAATTACCGGCACGCCGACGGCATCTGGAACCATCACCTTCACGGCCACGGTAATCGACTCCGGCAGCAACCAGACGACCCAGGCCGAGTCGATTCCGATCAACGGGGCGCTCTCGCTGCCGTCGCCCAATCCCAGTTCCCTGCCGAGTGGATATGTCGGCGTGAGCTACACCGGTTCCGTTACCGGATCGGGCGGCAGCGGAAATCTTTCTTTGACTGTAACCGCAGGTCCCACGCCGGCTGACGGCCTGACTGCGACCCCGACCGGCGCCACGGTCAATCTTTCCGGAACGCCTGCGTCGAACGCCACCGTCAGCATCACGGTTAAATTAACTGACAATACGGTGAGCAACTCCATCAACCAGACATACACAATCCCCGTCACCACCCCGACCACGCCGTCGTTGCCCACGCCCACTACCACAGTGCCGGGAGCGGCCACGGTTGGCACAGGCTACACCGGCTCCATCAGCGCCTCGGGCGGTGTCGGTCCCACCTACACTTGGACGGTGAATAGCTCGACGGTTCCGACCACCGGCAGCCTGGCTCTCAGCGACGGGTTGAGCGTGAGCACCAGCGGCGGCAGCTCTCTGTCCATCACAGGAACGCCCACCTCGGTATCAACATCGCCGGGGGTTCAATTTACTGCTTCGGTCAAAGACAACACTACCGGCGTGGCCAGCAGCACCCAGACCTACACAGTCGTGGTGTACGCCGCCGGCCAGAACATCGGCGGGCAGATCATCCTGAACAACAACTGCGGCAACAGCGGCAGCCAACCAACCTTCACGGTGAGCATCAACTATCCGTCTGCTGGAAGCCCGACCACCGTGACTACCGACAGCAGCGGAAACTACACGTTCACCAGCATTCCCAATGGAACGTACACCATTACTCCCTCCATTCCGGCAGCGACAAGCTCCCTGTTCTATCCGGCCAGCTATACCGGCGTGGTGGTGAATAATGCCACAATCTCCGGAGAGAACTTCAACGCGGCAGCGGGCTACACGGTTTCCGGCAATGTGACTTACAGCGGATCGCAGACCGGGCAGACCTATGTGGTGCTGAACGGCACCACCTGCGGTAATGGGAACAGCGGACTGGGCACCAGCATCACGGAAAGCACTTTGACTTCAGGAGGCTCATTCTCTATCCGCGGCGTGCCGCCGGGTGGCTATACGCTCCAGGCGTGGATGGATCCACTGGGCCAGGGCGCGCCGAACGCGATCGATCCCACGGGCAGCACCTCGGTCACGGTTACGAGCGCGACTGTGACAAATGCTGCCGTCGCAATGACCAATCCAACCTTCGCAACGCCGAGCTCGAACCCGTCGCTTCATGCATCCGCGAATGCCGGAGGTGCGTTGATCTTCTACCAGGGGTCCTCCGTGCAGGACTCAAACGGCAATAGCATTGAGGACGCGAATCAGTACACGGTCCAATGGAGCACCAGCCCGACGCTTACCGGCACAGGCGGCCCGTTTGCGACTGTCGCCGGAAGCAAGACCTTCAAGGCAATCGGCACAAACGGCGCCACGCTCTGGATTCTGAACAACACCACAGATGGCGCCAACACCTTCACCAGCGGCACCACCTACTACTTCCAGGCCCGGTCCATTAACACGCTGGCCGGCAGCCAAAGCCCGTCAGGGTGGTCGACTTACTCCAGCGGCGGCAACCCCGCGGGAGTGACCGTCGGCGCCGCCACATGCAGCTCTGGCTGCACCACCGTCTCCGGCGCGGTCACCATACCCAGCGGCGTCAACATTGCTTCGGGAGCGCCATTGTATGTGGGCTTCTATCAGCAGACCGCCAGCGGCAACAGTCCGTCGGCCATCTATGTCACCGAAATTACGAGCCCGGTCGCCGGAGGCTCCGGGAACAGCTATTCGATCAGTATCCCCAGCGGTTCCGGTTATTACCTGTTTGGCATCCTCGACCAGAACATCGACGGTCAGGTCGCTGCCGGGGACGTGCAAAACACGGACAGTAACAATTCCAACGGCATCACGATTTCGGGCAGCACCATGACCGGACAGAACACGACGCTTCCCGGCGCCAACAGCACAGTGTCGGTAACCACGCAGTACCAGTCCAGCACCTTCTCGGGCAGCAGCTCGACGAGCTATGGGATCAATCTCAACCTGAGGGAAGCCAACAAGCTGCCGGTAGCAGTTACGCTCACTTCGGGTCCCAACTTTATCAACCCGATTGACATGGCCGCGTGCAGCACCTGCGGAAGCCCGCAATTCCAATACTCGACTTCGATTCCCGGCGGCACACCGGCCGTGGGCGACACGTACGACTTTACCGTCACCTACAGCGATGGCACGCAGGACACCGGCAGCACGGTAAATGGCAAGGTCACGGCCTGGGACAGCGCGAACGGCGGGGCTACGTTGGTAGGCTCGACAGATCTGGCCACCAACCTCTCGCCCACCGGGACATCAAGCACCAGCACCACGCCTACGTTCACTTGGACCTTCCCGGCCAACCCCAACGACTTCACCTACTCGTTCTACATTCCGCCAAGCAGTTGTTCGGGCAGTTGCAGCAACATCTGGCAGATACCTGGAAACAACTCCGACGTCAACGGCTTCACCTATGCCGAGACAGGCAGCGGCACCACCGGCACGCTAACTTGGGGCACCGATCCGATACCCGGTGACAGCAGCACGCCGACCGGACAGCTCACCGTGGGAGATATGTATAACTGGTCGATTCAGATTCAGGACAGCAACGGCAATCAGGCGCAGACGAACACCTGGTACCAGCCGTAAGCATTTGATGCGTTGCCGAGCTGATTCGCGAGGAAGAGAAAAAGATTTCGAATCTCGATAGCTGCGTAACAAATTGGCTGCGAGCACGCCCAGAGCTGCAATGTGAGACTCGCTCTGAAGCCGACGCCAAAGTTTCTCAGCGCCCGCACGGGCCAGAGAATGTTCCACGCGCACCGTTCCCCGCAGCGCCTCCACCGCTTTGGGACTTTAGGTGCGGGTAATGCCCGCCCATCGGTGCGAATTCCAATTGTCGATCGATGCAAGTTTCTCCATTGTGCCCTCCTTGAACTGCCAACGCGAACCGGCTACGCGGCTACGCTTCGCTGCTTCGAATTGAAACCCAAACTGCAACGCGACACAAGCCCAGCTCGTCCGAATCGGGCGAGCGAACGAGGCGTATCGATGTCGCGCCCCATCGCGTGAAGCCCCTTTTGCAGACGGGCGCATCATGGGCTATTCTCGCTACGAGGGCTTCGCACGCGATTGGGGATATCGACCGAATCGGCCTACCGGCATTTGGGAGCGAACCGTTGCCTCTGGAACAGAACGCGATCGATCGCCTGGCGGCGGCTTTGCGCTTCCGGCGTATCGAAGAAGGCATCACCCTGTTGTAGGGCATAGCGGACGATCTTGAGCAGGTTGGGATCGCGGTGCCGAACCTCGGCAGCCTTATGGTTCTTGTTGCGCAATGGATCGACGCCGGATTTCGCGACGCAAGATTCCTCGCTCGCCTCATGGGCCGGTTCAGCAGCGCATTTAGAAAGGAAATACCGACCGACCAGTATTTGCAATTGCGCTTGGCGGAAGGATTCTGCGCGCTCGCTAAACGGCAAAGCGATGATGCCATCCACATTTTTGAGTCCGTTATTCAGGCGCGCGAGGACTTGGGCGACGCGGACAAGCTTGCTCTTGCACATTTCTGGAAGGGCAGGTCGCATCGGAAGAAAGGCGAGTACGAGAGCACTCTGACACACATTGCGCGAGCCCGAGATCTCACTACCGCCTCGGGCGACTTCACCTTCCGAGCCATTATTCGCATTCAGGAGAGTTGGCTCTTGTTTCAAAAGGGCCTCGGGAAGGATGTGTTGCTAGTGCTGGCATCTTCAGAGGATGCGCTCGAAACGACCGACCACTACGTTGCCCTGGGCAACATCGAATCCGCCCGGGGAAGAATTATCAGGCGGTCCGGCGACTATGCGCTGGCCCTCAAACATTTTGCCAAGGCGGAGCGTATGTACGAAAAGCGGGATTCGCGACACGCCAACCTGGCGCGCTGCCTTGTGAACGCTGCGTATGTGAGGCGCATCCTGGCGCTGCAGATCAGGAAGCGTATCGATCATAGGGCGCAGTCCGGATTGCGCCGCAGGGCGGGTGCGCTGCGCGGCGGACGCGGAGAGAATGAAGCATTGCGGGCACGCTATCTTGGGCTTTGCCAGGATGCGGGGAAGAATCTGCGCACCGCGCGGAAGATTTACGAGTTCCATGGCGACGAAGATGGTCTCGGTAACGTCGTGCTCAACCTGGGATACCTGCATTTGGACCGAAGCGAACTCGAAATGGCATCCCAGGAAGTGGATATCGCATTTCGGATCGGGTCGCGCCGAAACGATCAGATTCTTATGACGCGTGCGCGCATTCTTGGTGCTGCGTGCGAGAACGCTCACGTGGAGGAACAAACCGGCGAGCACGAAGATGTTGCCGTGCATGCAAGCCGTGCCCGGCAATATAGTGAGGAGGCGCTTGCGCTGGCGCGAAGCACGCAGGATCGCCGCTTGCTGGCCGCTGCGCTTTTGGCGCGCGGCGCCACTGCCGCGAACGACTTTTACCAGGATTGGGAAATGGCGCGCACCTGCGCAACGGATGCGAGCGGCAACATCGGACCCGGCGAGAGTGACATGCTTGTCGAGGTGCTGGCAGACTTGAAAGCGCGGATCGTGCAGGCCGCAGGAATTAACGATACTTTGCGCGCATGGTCTGAAGGCATGGTGGGCGACAAGACCTTTCAGAAAGTTGCCGAAGAGTTTGCCGAGATCGTGATTCCCAAGGTGTGGCTGCGCGAAGACAAGAAGATTGCGCGGGTGGCCAGGCGCCTGTCGATCTCGCCGAAGGAGGTGCGCAGGATCCTGCGCAATGCGGGCCTGTCTTAATCGTGGCCCATAGGCACGTTCAGCTTTCGCCGGAATTCAGAATGGAAGCATGGGATGGAGATCGGGCGAGAAGACGACCCGGCATCCGGTTCGCTCCTCGACGGCTTCCCTGGTTATGCCTTCCGCAATCTCCCGCATCACGAGCCCCTCGAGGGAAACGTGAAACCAACCAAGCTCCGTTACGATATCGTGAACTACAGCTTTGCCCGTGAGCGGCAATGAGCACTGCTCGACGATTTTGAAGGACCCATCTCTGGCATTGTGCTCCATCGCGACAATGACGCGAGCAGCGCTGGCGACGAGATCCATTGCGCCTCCCATGCCCTTCACCATTTTTCCGGGAATCGTCCAGTTCGCAAGGTCGCCCCGGCAGGAGACTTGCATCGCGCCCAGAATACTCATGTTCATATGCCCGCCTCGAATCATCGCAAAGGCCTGATCGCTCGAGAAGAAACTCGAACCGGGCAGCGTGGTCACGGGCTGTTTGCCAGCGTTGATCAGGTCGGGATCTTCCCGATCGGGCGATGGCGGCGGCCCGATCCCGAGCAGGCCATTCTCCGATTGGAGGATGACGTCGGTTCCGGGCGGCACGAAAGCCGGAATCATGGTGGGAAGGCCGATTCCGAGATTGACATAGGAGCCGTCTTTTAGTTCCCGGGCGATTCGACGTGCGATCAACTCTTTGGCGTCCAATTTCCTGCTCCTCGGCTTATCTTCTCGTCGAAGCCAAAATTCAAGTACGACAATTCCGCGGCTTAAAAATGAAATCCGCCGCCGCAGATCAACACTTCGCCGGTCACGTAATCCGATAACGGCGAGCAGAAGAAGAGTATGGCGCCTGCTGCTTCTTCGGGAGTTCCCATGCGCCCCAGGGGGCAGGTGGCAGCGAAAGAATCGAGTACTGCCGGCTGAACGCCAATCGGAATCTCCTTTCCGGCCACGCGGATGTTCCCTCCGGGCGCGAGCGGCTGCGTCATGCGCGTCTGGATGAGCCCGAAGCCGACTGCATTCACATTGATGTTGTACCGGCCCCACTCCTTGGCTAGAGTCTTCGTCAGTCCAATGACTCCGGCCTTTCCTGCGGAATACCCAGCTTGGCCCGGATTCCCGTCGGTTCCGGAGATTGAGGTGATGTTGACGACTTTGCGCATCACGCGCTCACCCGCCACAATCTCGCGTTTAGCGGTGGTGCGAAGGTAATCGGATGCAGCGCGCAGCAGTCGGAAGGGCGCGACAACGTGAATGCCCAACATGGCAAGGAACTGCTCGTCCGAGGTTTTCTGGATCACGCCATCCCAACTGAAACCCGCGCAGTTCACGATGATGTCGATCGACTGGAACGCGTCGAGCGCGGCATCGACAATTTGTTGGGGATGAGCCGGATCCATCAGATCCCCGCAAGCCAGCGCAACGCTTCCGGGACCGTGCGCTGAAGATTGCGTCTCCTGCAAAGCCTCCGGATCCATATCGGCTGCGAGGACATTGGCGGCCGCCGCAGCCAATCGCTCTACCACCGCTCTACCAATTCCGCGCCCGCCTCCTGTCACGATTGCGGTTTTACCCGCAAGCGTGAACGGAGCCTTCGGCAGCTGTCGATTATCGTCGGTCATTGCTGCGCGTGCTCCTTGATAAAGCGCCACTCGATAGGCTTTTTGAACTCCGGTCCTACAACGACGCGATCGACATAGATGCCCGGGGTCATAATCTCATCCGGATCGAGCTCGCCCGGTTCAACGAGCTCTTCTACCTCAACAATGGTTAAATCCGCAGCCGTGGCCATCGCCGGATTGAAGTTGCGGGCGGTCATCCGGTAAACAACATTGCCGAAACGGTCGGCCTTCCATGCCTTGATTAGGGCAATGTCTGCGCGCAAGGCGCGCTCCATCAAATAGGGCCTTCCGTTGAACTCGCGTATTTCCTTGCCTTCGGCCACTACGGTACCGACTCCGGCGGGAATGTAGAATGCCGGAATGCCCGCGCCCCCTGCGCGGATCCGTTCGGCGAGAGTGCCCTGCGGAATCAGAGTAAGGTGCAAATCACCGGCGATCACGAGTTTCTCAAGCAGGCGGTTTTCGCCGACATAACTGCCGATGTGAGAAGCGATCAGACCGGCCTCGAGCATGAGCCCCATGCCGAATCCGTCGACGCCCATGTTGTTGCTGATGGTTTGCAGCCCTTTCAGCCCTTTGCGAATCAGCGCTGCGATGAGATTCTCTGGAATACCGCACAATCCAAAGCCGCCAAGCATGATGGTCAGGCCATCCGGCAGATCGCGAACTGCGGTGTCCGGAGAGTCGACAACCTTGTTCACTTGCTTCCCATTCCCCGCTGCGAATCGCTCCGCGCACGCCGAAAGTATGTTAGTCACGAGAAAGGCGCGCCGCCGTGTGCCGATCGGACAATCCGCTGTCGTAATCTAACCGTTTCCTCAAAAAACTGCAAAACCGGCACGCAAAACCGGCAAACTGGGCCGTTTTCTAAGCGGTTTTGACTACGATGGCGATTCCCATGCCACCGCCAATGCAGAGGCTGGTGACGCCAAGCCGCTTGCCCAGACGCCGCAGAGTGTGAATGAGTGTCACGAGCACGCGAGCGCCCGAGGCGCCAATGGGATGGCCGAGCGCGATTGCGCCGCCACTTACGTTTACTTTTGCCGGGTCAAGATCAAGTTTGCGAATGACCGCGATGGCTTGCGCGGCAAATGCCTCGTTCAATTCGAAAAGATCGATTTGTTCTGCGGTAAGAGCAGCCTTACGCAACGCGATAGGCACGGCAGCTGCGGGGCCCAGACCCATCTCATCGGGAGCGAGGCCCGCGACAGCATACGAGACCACGTTTGCAAGCACTGGCAGAGCGTGGGCCTTCGCGTAATCGCCGGTGGTGACAGCGAGCATCGCGGCTCCATCATTCAATCCGCTTGCGTTTCCCGCTGTCACGGTTCCATTAGGTTTGAAGGCGGGTTTGAGTTTTGCCAGGACCTCCATGCTCGAGTCCGGACGGGGATGCTCGTCGGCGACAAAGTCGACGATGCCTTTTCTGGTCTTGACAGGCACCGGAACGATCTCGGCGTCGAAGTATCCGCTGACGGCGGCTTTTGCCGCGCGTGCCTGGGTCTCGACCGCAAATGCGTCTTGCTCCTGGCGAGTGATGCCGAATTGCTCGGCAACGTTCTCCGCGGTAAGTCCCATTGAGTAGTCGAGGATTGGGTCGGTGAGGCCTTCGCTGAGAATGCTGTCGATCAGCTCGCCCGATCCGTATCGATAGCCGGCTCGCGCCTGCGGCAGAAGATACGGCGCGCGCGACATGTTTTCTGTGCCGCCGGCGAGATAGAGTTGCCCATCTCCGCACCGCAGCCCCTGCGACGCGCTCAAGACCGCCTGAAGACCGCTCCCGCAGACTCGATTGATAGTTTGCGCGCTTACATGGTCGGGCAGGCCGGCCTTCAGTGCGATCTGGCGTGCAGGATTCATTCCGCTGCCCGCCTGAAGCACATTGCCAACAATCACATCCGCAATGTCCTCCGTCGGCAGCCCCGGCAGGATCGCCAAGGTTGCAACCACACCAAGATCGACAGCGGAAACATCTTTCAACGAACCCTGAAAACTGCCAATCGCTGTCCGTTTAGCTGCGGTAATGACCAACTCCGGCATAAGGCTCCGCTCTGGCATGGAACACCGAGGCAGGGAAGCTTCTGAGTGGCGCCCCGACGCTGCGAAACCGCAGGCGTTGGATGGCACACTTCACCTTATGCGGGAGCAACTCTCGCAAAAGGTTGGAAGTTCAGAAACCCTCTTCCCAAATGGATGCTACTTGTGCATAATGAAATGCCGTAGGTTCGATTCGGACACTAGCAGGTCTGTTTCGGACAATCCCGGTTATGATGCAGCTTCCTCTTTGGAACGAAAAACGATACTCGCCCTATAAGCTCACGGCCCTTGTGGACGTTCTCCATGAACAGGGAGTTGCGGCCATAGCGAGCCTGGCGGGCACGGGTTTGTCCTCGGAGAGCCTTGCGCGGCCACAGACGCTGACATCCATTCGCCAGTACATCACGGTCTGCCAGAATGCACTGAGCTTGTCAAAGGATCCGGAAACTCCCTTCCGGGTGGGCAGCCGAATTCCGCTGTCGGCGTATGGCATGTATGGATTCGCGTTGGTGTGCAGCTTCACAATCCGTGAGTACTTTCAGGTCGCAGTAAAGTACCACCGGCTGGCCACTCCGCTGCTCTCGATGTTATGGCGCGAGGAGAAGGATTCTGTTTCCTGGGTCTTGGCGATGAACCCGGTGATCAGTTACCCCCCCTCGCTGGTGCGCTTCATTCTTGAGCAGCAGTTGACACAGCTGGCGACACATTTGCAAACAGTTGTTGAGCCCGACCGTTGCCGGCCGCTTCGCGCCTCGCTTCCGTATGCGGCTCCGCGTCATCTGCATCTCTATCGACGCTATCTTGGCTGCGATCTGCGGTTCGACCAGCCCCTATGCCAGCTCACTTATCCAAAGTCGATTCTCTCGGAGAAACCCTACATGGCGCACCGCCTTACCTCGAAGCTTATGCGCGATACGTGCGACCGCATTCTAGGCGAGGTGAAGACGACCACGGGCGTTGCCGGCGAGGTCTATCAAATCATTGCATCTACGCCTGGACACTCGCCAACGATGGAGATGGTCGCCAAGCAGTTGGCAACCACGGTGCGGACGCTGCACCGCAAGCTGCTTATTGAAGCTGCGTCGTTTACGCAGATTCTCGACGATGTTCGCTGCAACCTTGCAAAGGAATATCTTCGCGAGACGAAATTGAGCATGGAAGATATCTCGGAGCTGGTGGGATTTAGCGAAGGTGCGAATTTTCGCCACGCATTCCGCAGATGGACGGGCAGCACGCCGGCGAATTTCCGGCACTGAACCCGTCCCCTTAAGCTCAAACACGATCCGTGCTGCCAGAAAAGGTCGGAGAGAGCCGCACCAAACCCTGTCGCGTCCTAATTGGCACAGATCGGACATTGCGCTGCGAGACCTATTTGTTTCCACCGACACGGACCAGGAGCTTGCCAAAAGTCTGGCCGGTGAGCATTCCGATGAAGGCCTTCGGCGCGCTCTCCAAGCCGTCCACGATGGTTTTCCGATACTTGATCCGTCCTTCAGAGACCCACCTTTCGACATCGCGGAGAAAGTCTGCGTGATACTGTTTCGCGAAGTCGTAATTGATGAAGCCCCTCACCAGAATGCGCTGACTGAGAATTTGCCGCATGGTCGTGGCCAGGTGACCTGCAGATTGAGTCGCCCCATTCCCGTCGTACTGCGCGACCAACCCGCAGACCGGCACTCTTGCGAATCGATTCAGGAGCGGGAGCACCGCCTGCCACACTTCGCCTCCGACATTCTCAAAATACACATCGATCCCATCGGGACATGCGGCGGCAAGCGCGGCGCGAAAATCGGGTGAGCGGTGATCGACTGCGGCATCGAAATGCAGCTCGTTTTGCAGATAGGCGCATTTCCTCTGGCCACCGGCAATCCCGACTGCCCGCGCTCCATCGATTCTGGCAAGTTGCCCGACAAGGGAACCGACGGGCCCGCAGGCAGCCGCGACCACAACGGTTTCGCCTCTTTGAGGCTTACCGATCGCTTTCAATCCGGCGTAGGCTGTGAAGCCAGGCATGCCCAGAACGCCCAACCGCGTTGTTACCGGAAGCGCGCTTGGATCGACCCTGCATACTCCTTCCCCTTTCGAAATGGCGTGCGTTCGCCATCCGGTGCCGGCAAGAACAACGTCTCCTTGAGAGAAATCGGCATGATTTGAAGCGATAATCGTGCCGATGCTTTCTCCGGGCATGACTTCGCCGATTTTCGCGGGCTCCGCATAGGACTTTCTGTCGTCCATCCTTCCGCGCATATATGGGTCCAGCGAAAGATAGTTGACCTTGATCAGGAATTCGCCCGGGCCTAATTCAGGAGTCGAGAAATGTTCCAGGCGAAAGTCGCCGGGCGTCACCTTGCCTTGCGGGCGGGCGGCAAGAACAATTTGACGTCCTTTTTCCGGGGTCACGGGATCCTATCTTCCCGATGCTCCATCGAGCAGGAAGCATTCCAGTAAAGCGAGCGATTGCGGCCTCTTGAAAGCCGCAGGCCGCCGCCCCCTGATGGGAGCGACGACCTTTCGGGTCCCGCATCCAGATGCTGTGATGCCGGTCTTGTAATCACTGCGGCGTCTGCGCGGAGCAGGAGAGGTTGTAGTTGCGTTCGCTAGAACGAATAATTCAACGAGAATTGAATCAATCTTGGGTTGGTGCTCATCGCGGTTATTTGCCCAAAAGTGGATCCTGTGGGAGTGTAGCCCAAGCCCGGCGTCGCAAAGTTGGGGTGGTTGAAGGCGTTGAAGAAGTCTGTCCGGAAGGTAACCTTGGCGCCTTCCCTCGGGAAGGGCACTGCGAAAGACTTGGCGAGCGAGATATCGGCAACGACCTGGTCAGGCGTACGCAGCACACCATTTGGGGTGTTGCCGAAACCTAAACCGCCGCCGATCACTGCCGGGGGTGTGAGGCAAGACGCATTGACCCAGCTGGTCAACGCTCGATAGCCGTCCGATCCCTTCGTCGGGAGATTCTTTGCCGTGCAGCCCGGGGCAAAGCTTGGTCGATCGACGTTGATGCCGTAGACGCTGTTGGTGTTGGTGTAGCCAATGCCGACCTGGTGGCCGTCCTGGATCACGGTAGAGGTTGCAACCGTCCAGCCACCGACCGTCGCTGCTAGAAAATGATGAGAAGGCGAAGGGCTGGGAAGGCTATAGAAAAACGCCAATACGAACCGCAGTGGACGGATGTTTTGGTCCGGTCCGTATCCAGCGCGAAGATTGTTCTGGTCGCCGGAGGGTCCGACAGTGTTCGTGCCGGTGGTAAAGTCCGGGACTGGCGAGAGCAACCGCGCCCAGGTGAAGGAAGCCTGATATTGCAAACTATGCTTCCATTGCTGCGACAGCGAAGCCTGCATGGAGTTATACCAAGCCTCGTTGCCGGTACGCCATTGGTACATCGTGCCCGATGCCCACCCCAGATAAGGTTTGCGAGCATTAATATTCGCAGCCGTATAAGTATTTGTGGTAACGCCGCGAATCGGATTTCCGGGAGAGGCCAGGGGCGCCTGGTTTGCCGTGATGCCCACGATTAGGTGCAGTTCGCGCGCTCCGGAGTACGTAACGTCAAGTACGGCGCCGCCGGGGAGCCTGGATTGCAGGCCAAGGCTGAAGTGATAGATCGTAGGAGGACGCCAGTTCTGGGCAAATGAGGCCATGGTGAATCCGCTGTCGGCATTGCCAGTGGGGTTGCCGTTGGCATCCACGGCGCCTGTGTAAGGGATCCATTGCGGGAATGGTCCTGGATTCGGCATGGGAGCGGCATCGCTTGCAGCTGCGTTGCCCGTTCCTTCAGTGAAACCCCATTGACCGAAGGGCTCTGACGCGCACATTTGCAGATTCATCTGGCCAGTGGGCGTAGTGTGATATGCGCCCGCGCCGCCGCGCAGCAGTAACCGGTCATTGCCGGGCAGCAGCCAGGCGAAACCCAGTCGCGGATTCCATACGTCCTGGAGGTCGCCGTTGTATCCGAATGTGTTCTTCACCTGCTCCACTCCTGCTGGAATAGGCTTGGGGCCGGCGTAGTTGGACGCCACGATGAAGCCCTGGAGGCTGCCACCCGCGGGTGGGGTGGGGTTCAGATGGGCTACATCGACGTTGCCGCCAAGTCCGTTCGCAACTCCGAGGTCGCCTATGTGCTCATAGCGCACACCCAGGTTGAACGTGAGTCGCCTGGTTATTTTGTAGTCGTCCTGAATGTAGCCGTCGGCGCTCTTGTAACGCCAATCGCGCGCGAAGTTCCCGAGGCCTTGCAGGGACTCGTAGATGTTGCTAAATCCAGATCCTCCGACATTCGCCTTCCCGAGCAGGAAATCCGCCCAGGTGAGCGGAATCATATAGGCCTCGAAGATGAATTTCGACATATCGTCGCGGCCGTAGGCGTAGGCTCCGCCGAACGTGAACTGGTGCTTGCCCTTTGACCAGGACAGTGCGTCGGAGATGTTGTACTCATCCTCTCCGAAATTTGTCGCCGAAGTGGTGCCCGTCGCGAAGCCATCGTAAGCAATGTCGATAAGCGGGTACGCGTTCTCCTCGGCCGGAACATTCATGCCCAGGCTCGAGAAGGTGAAAGCATTGCGGTAAGACATCTGGAAGCCCGACCGATGGAAACCAATTAAGAACTGGTTCACCATGTTGGGTCTCAGGATGAAGGTATCTCCGAGCGAAGCCACATCGAACCGCGATGGGATGAACAGGGGATTTCCGAGAGTTGAATATAAAACGGTCTGATCCAGGACACCGCTTTCACCGAAATAGCGAAGCGCGATTTTATTGCGGTCGGAAAGGATGTAATCGGCATTCGTCATCCATTGGTTTTCATTAAAAGTGCCGGGGTCGCTCAAGGATGTTCTGCCCTGTACCTCGAGCCCTTGGGATGGGTTGATCGTCTGCGGATTGGGGATCATGTATTGACCGTTGGGCAACTTGACATTGAACAGCGCCAGGGCCTGAGGACTGATATTGGAGCCATTGGGCGCGACAGTGCCTCCGAATGCGCCGAGATATCCGGTATCGCCGCCGAAGACCGCGCCCAATCCCGCCGCCGACCGGTCGTTCGTAAGGGGAGGAAGCAGCACAATTTTATGAGTCGATGGATCAATGCCATTGAGCTGCTTGGTGCCCTGCCAGGAACCAAAGAGCTCGAACTTGTTTTTGACTATCGGGCCACTCGCGGTAAGGCCGTATTGATTCTGCCGTAGAATTCCTCGTGGTGCGCCTGCGTTCTTCGTGAACCAGTCATTGGCGTTGAGATCTTCGTTCCGGAAATACTCGAAGAGCGTTGCATGGTATTGGTTTGTGCCGCTTTTCGAGATCAGATCGACGTCGGCTCCGGCGTTGCGGCCGGTGGTGGCGTCATACTGCGCCGTCTGTACCTTGAATTCCTGGATGGTGTCGGGGTTGGGAATGGGGATTCCCGCCGAATAAAACATGGAACTCTGCATGTCGTTGACTGAGAGGCCGTTCATCTCGAAGTTGTTATCGGAGGAGGTGGATCCCTGGGTCATGATGCTTCCACCTCCAGGCAGCCCCGCTTGCGAGCCGCCGCCTCTACCCAAATTGCTCGCGTTAGTAGCTTCTTGCGCGACGCCCGGGTTCAAGCCGACGATCTGGGTGTAATTACGCGCAACCAGTGGCAGGTTTTCAACCATCTGGGAATCTGTCACGCGCCCCAACTCACTCGATTCAGTCTCTAATTGCACGTTTGAACTCGACACGGAAATGCTTTCCGTCACCGTGCCCGGCGCTAATGGGATATTCAGCACCGTAGTTCCCGCGACGATCACTTGCACGTCTTGCGACGAGGCTTCCTTGAATCCTTGTTTCGTGACCTCGACCGCGTATTGACCTGGCTGAAGCAGGGGGGCAAGATACAGTCCGCGGTCGTTGGATTGCAAGGTTCGGCTGTCGCCCGTGGTCATGTTCGTAACCCTGACCTGAGCGCCGACGACCATCGCCCCGGTGGGGTCCGTAATCGCACCGCTGATCGCGCCTGTTGCGCCGGTCTGTGCCCATAGCCGCCCCCCGGGCGCAAAAAGTGCGCACACGGCGAACACCGCAAATGCGCGGCGGAAAAAAGAGACAACCCGATTGCGAACTGGTTGCTGTGAGTACTTCATACTTTATGGCCTCCTCGATTGACCTCGCCGAACTTGCCCCGAAAAGAATTCACGTATCGTAGGAAATTGAATGCAGGACGCGACAGGTCCCGACCGGACAGTTTCGTGTCATCTACCGACACTCACGCTCTCAAGCCGAAAATCCAAGCCGAATTGCAAACAAGATCGAGCCGGCCGGTGGTGCCTCTACCTTTTTCAGTGAGAAAGACTGGTTCGCTACGTTGGGCCGGTCAAATCGCACTCCGTCGCACGTTCTCGCCCTTTGTGCAACGAGAATGCAGGAGTATTAAGACCATGCCACGATGTTCGAAGGCGACATAAAAAAGTCCGCTCGGGACCTGTCGTGTTTTGCCTGCGACCCATTACCATTCGCAGATTATTGATCCTACCGAGAATGACAATGGCGAAGAGCAATCGCAAAATCATCATTTCCTGCGCTATTACTGGGTCTGTCCACACTCCAACCATGTCGGAGTATCTTCCTATCACTCCATCGCAGATCGTTGAAAGTGCCGTTGAGGCCGGCGAGGCTGGAGCTGCGATTCTGCACATCCACGCCAGAAACGGCGAGGACGGAAGCCCCTCGGGAGATCCAGCACGCTATCGAGAAATTTGTCCGGCTCTGGCAGCGCGCACAAAATCGATCATCAATATCACGACGGGCGGCAGCTCCGATATGACGATCGAACAAAGGCTCGCCTATCCCGCCCAGGCGCACCCCGAGTTGTGTTCGCTGAATTTGGGATCGATGAACTTCTCCATTCATCCCGTAGCCGAGCGGATTACAAAATGGCGATATGAATGGGAGAAGCCAAAGATTGAAGGCATGAAGAGCGGCGTATTCAAAAATACCTTCGCCGACATTGAATACATTCTTGGAAATCTTGGAGAAAGCGGCACTCGATTCGAACTGGAGTGCTATGACGTGGGGCACCTTTACAATCTGGTCTACTTCGTCGATCGCAACATCATCAAGCCGCCGCTCTTTATTCAGGCTATTTTCGGAATTCTCGGCGGGCTCGGTCCGGACCCGGAAAACCTTTTTGTCATGAAGTCGACAGCGGACCGCTTATTCGGGCGAGATTCCTATCAACTTTCGATACTGGGCGCAGGACGACAGCAGATGTCGCTACTGACCATGGGAGCCATCCTGGGCGCCAACGTGCGCGTTGGGCTGGAAGACAATCTTTATCTCGGTCCGGGCATCAAGGCGATGAGCAATGCCGAACAGGTGAGGAAGATACGCCGCATTCTTGAGGAACTCTCCTTTGAAATCGCCACGCCAGCTGAAGTGAGGGAGATCCTACAACTGAAAGGCGTGGAGAAAGTAAATTTTGCCTGATTGCTATGGATGGTATAGCGTCATCGCGAAGAAGTTCAATGAGAGGTGAATCAAGAATGACGTTCCAGGATCGACTTTTTCCTCCACAGGGATTGCGGGTATTGGTGACTGCAGGGGCTTCCGGCATTGGCGCCGCCATCGCTACCGCATTCGCGGAAACGGGCGCCAAAATCCACGTCTGCGATATCGATGACGCAGCCCTAGCCGCATTCCAAAAGCGCCTTCCTTCTTGCCAGGCAACTCACGCCGATGTGGCTGATGAGACGCAGGTCGCAGCGCTTTTTGAGACGCAGCGCGCCAAATTTGACGGCCTCGATGTCCTGATTAATTGCGCAGGCATAGCGGGCCCGACTGCTGGCGTGGATAAGATCACAGAACAAGAGTGGAAGCTCACAATCGATGTAAACCTGAACGGACAATACCGCTGTCTGCACCATGCGGTGCCGATGCTGCGAGAGTCCAAGGCCGCCAACATTATCTGTATTTCCTCCGTGGCTGGCCGAGCAGGAATACCGTGGCGCACGCCGTACGCGGCAACCAAATGGGCAATTGTAGGGATTGCTAAATCGCTTGCCATCGAACTCGGTCCAGACAACATAAGGGTGAACGCAGTGCTACCCGGCATTGTGGAAGGCCCGAGGATGGATGGCGTTATCAGTGCTCGCGCCAAGTTGGAAGGTGTGGAAGAGACGGCGATGCGAGCAGAATATCTGAAGAGAATCTCATTGCGGCGCATGGTGACCGCAGACGACGTGGCACTCACCTGCCTCTTCCTGTGTTCGCCTGCAGGTAGAAATATTTCGGGGCAGGCGATCGGCGTGGATGGCAATGCCGAGTTTCTGTAAATCCCGATTCAAGGAAAGAACGGTAAATTTTGGCTAAGGTCTCTCGCTAACGTGGATGACGGCATGGGGGTAGCGGCACTGTTCGAGGTTTTCTAACGCAGGACAGGTGAGCATGGCAACGCACACATCCGGATCGCCGATTGGATCGCACGGGCAAGTCGATGAGCCGTCAATGCCGCAATCTGCGCCGCCCGGAACAGGAGCCTGGATTGCGCTCGGCATGCTGATCCTTGTATATGTCCTGAACTTCTTATCTCGGCAGTTGCCTGGCATTCTTGCCAAGCCGATCCAGGACAGCCTGCACATCTCAGATGGTCAACTGGGCCGGATCGGCGGCCTCTATTTTGCGCTGTTTTATTGCGGCATCTCGATTCCAGTGGGGTGGTTCGCAGACAAGACGAGCAGGTCGAAGGTTCTCGCTGCGGCGTGTGCGATTTGGAGCGCGGCAACCATGTTGTGCGGCGGCGCTGCCAGTTATTTACAATTTGCCCTCGCGTACATGACAGTCGGCTTTGGCGAAGCCGGGGGCGTTCCACCCTCCTACTCGATCATCTCCGACTATTTTCCGCCCGGCCGTCGCGGTCGAGCGCTGGGTCTCTACAACATTGGGCCGCCGATTGGCGCAGCGCTGGGAATCGCGTTTGGTGCTTCCATCGCCGCGGCCTTCAGCTGGCGCTATGCATTTGTCTGGCTCGGCTCGGTCGGTCTTTTCGCAGTGATCGGTGTCCTCGTTCTGGTGCCCGAGCCCCGTCGCGGCGGCTTGGATCGCATGTCGGATCACGCATCCGCAAGCAAAACAGGATTCCGGCAGACGTTGGCAATGTTTCTTTCGCGGCCTTCTCTTATGCTGGCCGCACTGGCGAGCGGAGCCACCCAATTCGTCACGTACGGTCTCATTAATTTCGCGGTCCTTTTTCTCATGCGTGAGAAAGGGATGACGTTGAAGCAGGTCGCCGTCTGGTACGCATTGGTTGTCGCCGTCGGGATGGGCGGCAGCATGCTCGCCGCGGGGCGGGCGATTGACCGGTTCACGCGGCGATCGAAACAGGCCTATGCCCTTGTGCCAGCGGCCTCGCTTACTCTTGCGCTGCCCTTTTATCTCGGATTTGTCTGGGCTCACGGCTGGCGTCTGGCGCTGATCTTTCTTACCGGTACGATGTTTCTGAATTACTTCTATCTCACATCAGCGGTCACTCTGGTGCAGGAAGAGGTGCGGCCAGACCAGCGCGTAATGTCAGGCGCGATGCTTTTGCTGATCATGAATCTGATCGGCCTCGGCCTTGGCCCAACCTTTGTGGGCGCGGCCAGCGACTTTTTCCACGCTGGCCATCCGCATCAGTCTTTGCAGATCGCCCTTTACCTGCTTGCGTCGTTTTACGTTGTGGCTGTATTGCTATTCCTGGCGTTGGCGCGCGTGCTCAGAAACGAAAGCCATACCCTTGGAGAAGAAATCCGATGATCTCACTTCCTCGACTGCTCGTCTCGATGGCCGCAGGCGCCTGCATGATTCTGCCGCCTTCAACTTTGGCTCAACTGGATAAGACGGTGCCAACTCCAACAAAAACTAAAAACGGTCCCATCGTTAAGACGCCTGCCGGTGCGGTCGAGGGACAGATGGAAGGCGATCTGCGCGTATTCAAAGGAATCCCGTACGCGCTGCCCCCGGTCGGCTCGCGGCGCTGGAGACCACCCAGCCCCATGCCGCGGTAGAAAAGCCACCGAGTTCGGGCCAATTTGCTTTCAGCCTGTGAGCCCAACGCCGAGTATCTACTCATGGACTCCCGCGCCGATGAGTGAGGACTGCCTGACGCTGAATATCTGGGCTCCGACCGGAGCGCGTGAGGCGCCCGTCTTTTTCTGGATACACGGGGGCGCTCTTACTACGGGATCGAGCAGAGACTCCTTATATAACGGCGCAAAGCTCGCCGAGCGTGGCATCGTTGTGGTCTCGTTGAACTTTCGCCTGGGTGTCCTTGGCTGGCTGGCGCATCCAGAACTGAGTAAAGAATCGCCGATCGGTGTCTCGGGTAATTACGCATTGCTGGATTTGATCCAGGGGCTCAAATGGGTTAAGCAGAACATCGGCTCATTCGGCGGCGATCCCTCAAATGTGACCATCGCAGGCGAGTCTTCGGGCGGATTGAGCGTGATGTACCTGATGGCATCGCCCCCGGCTCGCGGCCTGTTCGCAAAAGCCATCGCAGAGAGCGCATATATGATCACAACCCCGGAGTTAAAAAAGGCTGCCTTCGGGTTGCCATCAGCCGAGGATAGCGGCGTGAAGCTCGCTGCGGCCCTCCATGCGCCGGACATTGCGGCAATGAGAGCAATGGACGCGGGCACGCTGAGCGTCGCCGCACCCAGGGCCGGCTATGCGCCTTGGGGCTCGATTGATGCGCAACTGCTGCCGCGCCAACTGGTGGAGGTATTCGACAAGGGCGAGCAAGCGCCGGTGCCGCTGCTCGCAGGCTTCAACAGTGGCGAAATTCGCTCGTTGAGGATTCTGGCGCCGAGGCCGCCGGCAACTCAAGCTGACTACGAGAAAATCATTCGCGACCGGTATCTCGATCTGGCCGGCGAATTCCTGCAACTCTATCCTGCCATCCAAATGGAGGAGAGCATTCTGGCCACCACGCGCGATGCTCTATACGGATGGACGGCAGTGCGGCTCGTCAAGAAACAGGCCGCAAAGGGGCTGCCTTCCTTCCTCTACTTTTTTGACCACGGCTACCCCTCAGAAGATGCCGCCGGTCTGCACGGCTTTCATGCCAGTGAGCTGCCGTACGTATTCGGAACTTTCGACGGCACGCCGCCACTCTGGCCGAAAATCCCGGACACCGAGCAAGAGAGGGAACTTTCCGACGCGATGATTGGTTATTGGTCCTCGTTTGCTCGCTCAGGCCGCCCCACTTTAAAAGATGAGCCCGCTTGGCCGGCATACGGGCCAACTGGCGCGTACATGGATATTACCGAGGCGCCACTTCCTTCAACCGGCCTTTTGCCTGGGATGTATCACCTCAATGAGGAAGTCGTATGCCGCCGCCGGGCCAGCGGAGATGAGTCGTGGAATTGGAATGTCGGCATTGCATCACCGATACTCCCCCCTCAGCAGCCCCAATGTAAACAACCGGAGTAGCCCACAACAGAAGTGCGATTAGACGCGACGGCGGCTGGAGCCCGGAACGTGAAGGTGATTGGCCGCCAAGTGAGCGCTTCAAACAACCGCGGAGGAAACAATGTCGAAAGCGATGGCAAGAATTACACTCGCCACGGCCGTTCTGTTCGGATTGGCAGCTGCGGCGTTGGCGGCACAAAATCAGACCACCGTTACCGAGTCGCAAGGCAGGCTGGCGGGGACGGTCGATGCTCATGGCGTGCGGTCATTCAAAGGTATTCCCTACGCCGAGCCGCCGATCGGCGATAAACGCTGGACCGCTCCGGTTGCAGCCGGACCATGGAAAGGCGTGCGTGACGCGCGTGATTTCGGCGCCAGTTGTTATGAAACTTCTTACTCACCGCAAAGTCTCTTTTACATTCATCAACCGGCGCTCAGTGAGGACTGCTTATTCCTCAACGTGTGGACACCGGCGCACGCGCACAAGGCGCCGGTGATCGTTTGGATTCATGGCGGCGGATACGTGAGAGGCGGCAGCTGGGAACCGCAGTATGAAGGCACGCACTTCGCGGAACAAGGCGTCGTATTCGTGTCGGTCAATTATCGACTCGGTCCGCTCGGCTGGCTTGCATTGCCTGAGCTGAGTGCGGAATCGCCGCACCGCGTCTCTGGCAACTACGGCCAACTCGATCAAATCGAAGCGCTCAGATGGGTGAAGAAGAACATCGCCGCGTTCGGCGGCGATCCGGGCAACGTAACCATCGATGGTGAGTCTGCCGGCGGGATGAGCATGGCGCTTATGATGGTGAGCCCCTTGGCGCGCGGTCTGTTTCAAAAGGTCATTGCTGAAAGTCTCGGCATCCAATCGGGCCCGGAGTTGAAGCAGTCGAACCACGGGCTGCCCTCTGCCGAAGCGAACGGAACAGCTTTCGAAAAGGCGCTGGGCGCGGCAGACCTCAAGGCCCTTCGCGCGATTGATCCCAAGACCGTGACTGAACATGCCGGCTTTCGAGGCGGACCGAACGTGGATGGCTGGGTGGTGCCGGCTCAGATCGTCGACATCTTCGATCGCAAGGAGGAAGCGCTGGCGCCTGTCCTGATGGGTTTCAATTGTAATGAGATTTATCCCGTCCTGATGGGATTCAGTCCGCGCAGTCTGCCGGATTCAAGCGCCGTCTACGATGCCGATATCCGGAAGCGCTACGGCGATCTGGCTCCGGAATTCCTACGCCTTTATCCGGGCAGCGACATGCAGACAAGTATGAGAGCGGCGCGGCGCGATGCCGTTTTCGGCTGGAGCGCGATGCGGATTGTCCGCGACGAGGCCAAGGCTGGTGAACCTTCCTACCTTTATTTCTTCGATCACGCTTATCCTGCGGCCGAAGCGCGTGGGTTGCACGCCTTCCATGGTAGCGAGATGCCGTTTACCTTCGGCCATGTCGGCAAGGACGCGGTATTGCCGCCGAACTGGCCGCTGCCGGATGGGCCCAAAGAGCAGGCTTTTTCCGATGCGATGATCTCGTATTGGACGTCGTTCGCGCGGACCGGAGTTCCCAAGGCGCCAGGAGAGCCGGACTGGCCGACTTATGCGCCAAACAAGAGCTACATGGATTTCGCGGAGACACCCGAACCGTCGACCGACCTAATGCCAGGCATGTTTGAGCTCCAGGAAGAGATCGTGCGGCGGGCAAGGCGAGCCGGCGATCAGCCTTGGGTGGGCGCCGTCGGTCCGGAAGATCACCCACCTTCGCGTGAAGCGCCGTCACACTAATCGCGCAAGCCCCTGTAGCCGATGCGCGACGTGGGCGAGGATTTTTGTTTGTGCCCGGGCTGACGGGTGCCAGCGCCTGCTCATTGGCGACTTAAGCGAAGGGTGCAGCGGCGGGCATGGCGCCGTTTGCCTAAGCGAGGTCCATGCTGGTCACCATTCCAGGCTTGTTTTTTTATGAAGACCGTATTTGAAAAAAGCAGAATTACTATGTAGTCTGAATTCGGAGCGTTTTTGCGACAAGGTCGCAGAATAATCAACAAACTTCGCTGCACGAACCCGTATCAGGGAACTTCAATTCCCTGATGTCTCAATAAAATTCCCTGTTCTTTTTGAGCCTGATTGGGCCGCCCCAGCGAGCTAAGCGCAGTGAATTGTGCGCCATGTCGTGCGGCGCCGTGCGTGAACGAGGACCAAAATCTCAAGATTTCCCTGTTAAATTCCCTGTTAGCAGGGAATTTGACTTGGAGAGCGGTTCGCACGAGACTCCATCCACCGCCATTCCATGGAGCAGCCGCTTTCTTGTCGCTCGCACTGAGATCTTGCTTCATGATCTTTTGTCTGAGGTCCTTCGTCCGCCACGGCGGACTCAGGATTTCGCCTCAAGGCTTCCGTCGCATGCGCTTCTCACGTCTTGAAGACGGCTCAAGTTCCAATCGCCCTCTCTCAGCCATACAGTCAAGGAGCGTGGCCCTGATGGGCTTATTCCATATTGCTGACGAGAGAAAACATGGCCCCCTGAGGATCCTGTCCCTGGATGATCCAGCCTCCTCCGGGAACTTGCATGGGACCGTTCGTGATCTTTCCGCCACCGGATTCAACACGTTTGACGGCTGAGCCAATCGAGTCGACGTTGAAATAAAAGGTCCAGCATGAGACGGGTATTTGCGGCGCTTTATTCATCATTCCGCCGTCGCCCATTTGCTTGTGGTCGCCTTCATCGAAGATGCGATAGGTGCCCATGGGCCCCATATCCATATCAGTGACCTTGGTCCAGCCAAAGAGCTTGTTATAGAAGTCGAATCCGCCTTCGAGGTCAGTTGTATAAAGCTCGTGCCAACCGATGGTGCCGGGAGTCGGTGGTGCGGGACGTGCCGGCGATGGCATGGCTGGGTTAGGCGTGAAGATCACGATTGCGGCGCCTTGCGGATCAGACATGACGGCGAAGCGAAGGATTCCGGGAACATCCGTGGCGGGCTTCCATAATTTGCCGCCGGCTTCGACAATTTTCTCGACATGAGCATCGACATCGTCGACTGAGATGTAGCCAATCCAGGCGACGTGTCCGGGGATGTTCAACATGCCGGCGATTCCAACTTCTCCGAGGTTGAAGGTGGTGTAATTGGGGCCAACGTCGGGGGGCATCTCCCTGGTTGTCCAGCCCACAACGTCTGAGTAAAACTTGCCGGCTGCTTTCGTGTCGCTGGTCATCAATTCGTACCAGCCGAACTTTCCTTTTGGCGTAAACATCGCAGAGCTCTCCTTTTTGACGGGTAGATCAGTTTGGCAGACGGACGGGGTTGCGACGTCCAGTTGATTTGTAGTTGATATTAACCTGAGCGAGGTATGTAAACGGGGTATGTCAATCCGGTGGCATGTTAATTTTGGGCATTTCAGTGGTTGCTAGTTGGCCGGCGAGACCGCGAGGTGATTCTGGCATTTAATCTTTCGTAGAGTCGTGCTCTATAGACTCAAAGCAGAAGAGACACCGACGGCGAAAACACGCCAAAAAAATGCAACGAGAAACAGGAGGGCATATGGCCCTGCACAATACCCGAAAACTAAATTCCAAGCCGACATGCGCAATGGAATCGGATGTTCTGAGTAGCGATTCAGAGTCCTACGCTTTTCCGGAAGTCTCGCGCGAGCCGGAAACTGTCTACAAGACCATTCACGACCAACTTGTTCTTGACGGGAACTCGCAGCACAATCTGGCGACTTTCTGCACTACCTGGATCGAGCCCGAAGTCGAGCGGCTGATGGAAGAATCCGCCGACAAGAACATGATCGACAAGGATGAATACCCGCAGACCGCGGCCATTGAAGAGCGGTGCGTGCATATGCTTGCAAATCTTTGGAACTCGCCCGAGGCAGCGAGCACGATTGGCTGTTCCACTACGGGGTCGAGCGAAGCGGCAATGCTGGGAGGGCTTGCGCTGAAGTGGAACTGGCGCAAACGACGGCGCGCGCAGCGCAAACCGACTGGCGATGCGCCCAATACCGGCACGCCAAATTTGATTATGGGCCCGGTGCAGGTGTGCTGGCATAAATTCTGCCGATACTTCGATGTGGAGATTCGTGAAGTTCCGATGGAGGGCGAACGCCTGCTGCTGACGCCGGAAGAAGTGGTGAAGCGCTGCGACGAGAACACCATTGGCGTGGTGGTGACGCTGGGCGTGACCTTCACTTTGCAATTCGAGCCGGTGCGCGAGATTAGCGTAGCCCTCGACAAGCTTCAGGCCGAGACGGGACTTGATATCCCGATTCACGTGGATGGCGCAAGCGGGGCATTTCTCGCGCCATTTCTGCAGCAGGATTTGCTGTGGGACTTTCGTTTACCGCGCGTGAAATCGATCAACGCTTCGGGGCACAAGTTCGGGCTTGCGCCACTGGGCGTTGGGTGGGCGCTATGGCGCGAGAAGCACGATCTGCCTGAAGAGCTGATCTTTGACGTCAACTATCTCGGCGGCAACATGCCTACCTTTGCGCTCAACTTTTCGCGGCCGGGCGGAGAAATCATCTGCCAGTACTACAATTTTCTGCGTCTCGGCAAGCAGGGTTATCGCGAGATTCAGGCGCAGTGTTCCGCAATCGGAAAGTATCTCGCCGGCAAGATTGCTGATCTCGGCCCGTTCGAGATTATCTATGACGGAATCGGCGGCATCCCTGGGCTTTGCTGGAAGCTGAAAAACGCTGTGTCCTCTCCGTTCACGCTCTATGATGTGGCGGATCGGTTACGCGAGCGCGGCTGGCTGGTTCCCGCGTATTCAATGCCTCCCAATCGCGAAGATCTCGTTATTCAGCGCATCCTGATTCGACACGGCTTCACGCGCGAAATGGCTGAGGAGCTTCTGGATGAAATGAGCCGCACCATCGAGCACCTGCAGCGTCCGACGAACCGGCCATTGCAATCCGATGCGGGGTCCGGTTCTCACAATCATTCGGGCAGGTGATGGGGAATTTCAGGCGCGGTTGGGCGCTTCGCCGACATTTCTTCTATTGCGCCGGAGATTCCTGGGCTCATTGACGGCCAGTCCGCATTTCAATCTGTTTTTTTACCGTTACCGCGAAGAGCGCGTGGTGGGCGAGAATGAACAGCTTGCTACGGTCGGCCCCGCCAAAAACGATGTCGAGGGGACGCTCGGGCACATCGATCTGGCCGACCAATCTACCCGCCGTGTTGTAGACGAAGATCTGACCGTTGGCGATATACACATTGCCATTGCGATCAACGGCGACGCTCTCACCACCGCGGTCCGCGAAGGGCTGTAGGTCAGTCAAAGTGCCGCCGGCGGCGACGCGCGCGCTGTAGGTGCGGTCTTCCGATGAGCTGCTGACATAGACTCGCTGACCGGGAAGAGCGCTTATGAATCCGTAGGTGTCGAGATTGTCGGAGAAACGCCAGCCGGTGGAATCCGGCGGGCCTTGCTGGAAGACGCGGCCTGCGGGCAGAAAGACACTGCCGTCGGGTGAGACATATTCCTTCGCTTTGCGTGTCGAGACATCCTCGGCAAACATTTGGGCCAGCGTTGTGTAGGTCATCGTGCTGAAGTCGAGCTGGTTCTTAAATTCGCCATTGTTCCAGTAATTCGCGGGTAGAATCGCGGCTGCTCCCGGGTGCGGGGCCGCGGGTTGCGGCGCGAGGATCGCAATCTGATCCTCCGTCGATCCGGGTCGGAACGCGTAGACAGTGCCTTCGCGACCAGCGGAAGAGACCACCAGCAGGTCGCCGGTCTTATCAAATGCGAGATTGACGGGGTCGAGAGGATTGTTGCGCTCGATCGTCAAGCCTTCGGTAGACGACCAGCCGTAGATGCGCTGCTCATGATGATCGACGAAGTAGAGCTTGCCGGAAGCATCCACGGCGGCGCCAGAGATGGAGAAGAAGCCATCCTCTAATTTTTCGACCTTGGAGTCTGGCGCGAGGACAGCAGACGCATTACCGGGCGCGGGAGTGGGCGGATTCTCTGGAATGTCGAGCACTGCGAATTCACGCTCGCGGACTTCGAGATGGTGGGTGATGTCTTGAATCGCATTTTCGTACGGGAATTTGCTGGCGCGGAGAAATGTTCCGCAGCCATTCGTATCGCAAATGGGATAGCCACTTTCAGCGTTGATATGGACGTTGCGGAAATGAATGTTCGCAGAGTGGTAAAGGCGAACCGCGGCGGGGAAGGGCGCTCGGGAACGCGTGACGCGATAGCCGTGATAATTAGCGATGGTGATGTTGCGCGACCAGTCGAATTCGAGCGAAAGAGAATCGGGACTCTCGCCGGCTTCCTCTTCAGTCTGCGGCGCGTTGATGTCCCAATTTTCGACGTGGTCGAAGATAATTTCATTGCGCACATGATGTTCGTTGGAGAGCTCGTAGACATGGCCAGGCGTCTTTGTGTCTGAGACATAGAATCCTGCCTGGGCGTAGGTGTCCGGAGTCCAGATGTCCGCGAATGTGCCGCCACCCGCGTGCGTGACCCAGAGGCTGGGGTATTGCCCGTCCCAGCGCTTGGCGGGAACGGAATCGGCGGTGTGGTCCCTGTTGTAAGGATTGAAACCGGTGCCATGGCCGCCAAGAAATCGCACATCGTCAATGAGCGAACCTTCGCCCGCTTGCCACAACACGCCCACGACGCGCGGGTTGATTCCGCCGGTATAAACACCGAAACCGCTGATCATGTTCGATCCGCCTGAAGGCGCTGCGATTACGGCCCTCGGCGCGCCGACGCCCTGAAAACCCGGCGTAGAATCCTCGAGGTCGAATTGGGTGAGCGTGGGATGCAGGCCGATGAGAATCGTGTCGGGCTTCAAGTTGAGCGTCTCGGTGATGCGATAGTGGCCGCTGGGAAAATAAAGCACGCGATGTGCGTCGATGGCGCGCTGGATCGCGGAGGTGTCATCGGTTGTTTCATCGCCCACAACGCCGAGTGTGTGTACATTAACCCAGTCCGAAGTCGGCGGTAGCGCGGGGATTGCCGGCGGAAGCGGAGGGGGCAATGCGCGCAGAGGAGCGGCATCGTAGATCATGCCGATGGCTCCGGTTACTCCTTCACCAGGTACGATGAGGCCGTAGTTGAAATTCGCGACCCGATAGATTGCGCTCTTGCCGGGGACTGATTTGCCGCTCTCGCGAAAAAGGGCGAAGGTTGGCACATTGTTGAGCACGGCATTCTCAAAGCCGATTTCGGTGAGAGGGCTCCTTTCGTTGCTGATGATGACGGCGGCTTTTGAAACCTGCTCAAAGCGGCAATTCTTAACCCAGAGCTCGTCGGAGTAGTGCGGATCGATGTCGATGGCGACCGGAACATTGCGAAAGGTGTCGCGGATGAGAGTGAGCCCGACTTCATGCTCGCGGACCGCGGCGTCGCGCTGGCCCTCGAAAACCGAATCGATAAGCGTGAACTGCCACGCGGGAGAAGTTTTATCGGTGAGGATGCCGTAGCGGCCGCCGTAGAAATGGAGATCCTCAGCTTCGTTGCCGACCTCGGTGAGAGCAGCCAGACCCGAGCCGATATGGAAATCCATGTGGCTGAGGTAGGCGTGCTGGGCGACATGAAAGCGGATGGCGATCGCCGCGGGGTTGCCGTCGCCGATTTCGAAATCAATGTTGCTCATCGCCGAATAGAATGTGTCTTCGTCGGCGTCGGCTACATTGTCATTCGGCGGCACGCTGCCGGGGGGCGGGAACGGGACGCGCTTGCCGAAGCGCAATATGGCGGCGGGACTCGCGCCTGTGAACATCACCATGACTCCAACGCCTGTTTGGAATCCTGGCGTATTGTCTGGAAGCACGAAGACAGGGCGCGCGTCGCCGTAGCCGATGAGGCGCACGCCGGGCCAGAGATAGAGGGTGTGCGTGAGCCGGTAGCGGCCCGAGGGCACAAAGACAATTCCCTCGCGAACTCTGCCTCCGGCTTTGTCAATGGCTGCCTGGATCGCCGCGGTGTCGTCGCCGATCCCATCGCCATGCGCGCCAAAGTCCTGCGCCGTAAGGTATACAGCTTTGGGGTCGTCGAGCCGTGTGGTAAACACGGATGAGGCTGACGCGAAGGAAGAAACGCCAAGCAGCAGCGTGGCGCATAGCAAACGCATTGTCATAGGCATTTCCGTGGAACTTACTTTGTTCATGGGCGGCGTCAGGCGCGTTCGGCGGCCTGGAACTCGCGGCGAACCTCTTCAATGTTGACGGTCGGCTTGGGATATTTCATGCGTAGCGATTCCAGGTGCTCAACGACGATGCGCGCAATGGCCAGATTGCGAAACCACTTGTGATTGGATGGAATGATGAACCAAGGCGCATGCTCGGTGCTGCAGCGCGAAAGCGCGTCCTCATAGGCGGCCACGTAATCCTTCCAGAAGACGCGCTCCTTATAATCGGCGTCGCTGATCTTCCAGTACTTCGTGGGGGCGTCGAGGCGCTGCTTGAAGCGCTTCAACTGCTCCTCTTTTGAAATGTGCAGATAAAACTTGAGAATGTGGGTTTCATGCTCAACGAGATTTTTTTCGAAATCGTTGATTAGACCATAGCGGCGAGACCAGACATCTTTCGGGACGAGATTGTGAACGCGAACGATGAGAACATCCTCGTAGTGAGAACGGTTGAATATGACGACTTCGCCGCAGGCCGGCGCGGCCTTGTGCGCGCGCCACAGAAAATCGTGAGAAGCCTCTTCAGGGGAGGGTTGTTTGAAGGGCGCAACGCGGCAACCCTGCGGGTTCATGGCGCCGAGGACGTGGTTGATGGTCCCGTCTTTGCCGCCAGTGTCGAGGGCCTGAAGGCAGATGAGAAGCGAATGGCGGTGCTCGGCATAAAGCAGATCCTGCAACTCGCGGAGCTTCTTCTGGTAATGGTCGATCTCATCGGCCGCGGACTTCGGGCCTTTGTGGCCGCCGCTGAAGGACGGATCGATTTTCTTGAGCTTAACCTTGGCGCCCGGTTCAACCTTGAATTTTTGCGTATAGTTCATTACTAAAACTCCATTCCTACCGCATCGCTCCCGAGCAGGTCCAGCCGGCGGAAGAGACGCATGGTTCTATCGTCTGAGAAGCGCCAGCCTATTGGGCTGCACCAGTGGAAATGCTATCAGGCGGGAAGGCCCATTGGTGTCTTGCAGCCTGCGGCTGAACGCAGACAAACGAACTTTCTGACCCGGACTCGCTTGAGCGATGCCTCCCAAACAGGAATTTCGACGAAGCCACAACTGGGATAGCGGATTGGCAAAACCTCTCGACCGCGCGGAGGGACGATTTGCCCGCCAGCGTGATACTCTGCCGCCAGCGAAAGTTCATTGAGCAGACCACTATGAAAATCGAAGCGTTCCTTCTTGCCACGTTCGGCATCTTCAGCTTGGCCTCGGTCACTCTACCGGCGCAACAAACAGCAAATGAGACGCGGAGCTCCTGCGGTGCGGCGTCGTGTCCTTACCTGAATCCGGCGCTGACGCCCGAGTCTCGCGCGAAGGATATCGTAAGCCGGATGACGCTGGAAGAAAAGGTGAGCCAGATGCAGGACGTCGCCCCGGCGATTCCGCGACTGGGGGTTCCTGCATACAACTGGTGGAACGAGGCGCTGCACGGAGTCGCGCGCAACGGATTCGCGACGAATTTTCCGCAATCGATTGGCCTGGCGGCAACGTGGGATACAGCGTTGATGCGGCGGATTGCAATGACGATTGCGGTGGAGGGGCGCGCGAAGTATAACGAAGCAATTCGCGAGGACGATCACAGCCGGTTCGCCGGCCTTACGTTCTGGTCGCCAAATATCAACATCGATCGCGACCCGCGCTGGGGAAGGGGCATGGAGACTTTCGGCGAGGATCCGTTCCTGACCGCGAGCATGGGAGTGGAGTTCGTCAAGGGATTGCAAGGCGACAATCCGAAATATCTCGAGCTGGTGTCGACTCCGAAGCACTATGCGGTGCACAGTGGGCCCGAGCCCTTGCGTCACGGATTTAACGTGGATGTTTCCGAACACGATTTAGAGGACACGTATCTACCGGCGTTCCGCGCGACGATTGTCGATGGACACGCGGACTCGATTATGTGCGCCTATAACGCGATCGACGGCGCGCCGGCATGCGCGAACACGATGCTGCTTGAAAAGCACCTGCGCGGAGATTGGGGATTTAATGGATACACGGTCTCCGATTGCGATGCAGTGGGCGACATTGCGAGCGGACATCACTTTGCGGCGAGCCCTGAAGAGGCGGCTGCATTGGCGGTGAAGGCAGGCACGGACCTGGATTGCGGCCGGACGTACGCAGCGCTGACCAAAGCCGTGAGTGAGCACTTATTGTCGGAGGCTGATATTGACGTGGCGATGGTGCGGCTGTTCACGGCGCGCATGCGGCTGGGCATGTTTGATCGTCTGGCTGCGGTGCCGTTCAACGCGATTCCTTATTCGGAGGTGAATTCGGCGGCGCATCGCGAATTGGCATTGCAGGCGGCGCGCGAGTCGATTGTGCTCTTGAAGAATGGCAACAATACGCTACCGCTGAGGGCATCGATCAGGAAGATCGCGGTAGTGGGCCCGACTGCGGATTTGCTGGAGTCGATTGAGGGCAACTACAACGGGACGGCGCCCGATCCGGTTTCACCTCTGACGGGATTGCGGAAGGAATTCGGAAGCGCGAACGTGATTTATACTCCGGGATCGACGCTGGCCGATGGGGCGCCCGCGCCGATTCCTTCAGCGTATTTGCGCACGGATGCTTCGCTGAAGACAGCCGGGCTGATGGGCGAGTATTTCGATAATCAGGATATGAAAGGCGCGCCGAAGATGGTGCGCGTCGACGCCGAGATCAACTTCGACTGGAACCGCGTGCCGCCGGCAGCGGATTTTCCCAACAAAACATTCGCGGTGCGCTGGACCGGCGAATTGCTGCCGCCCGCAGCGGGAGATTATGTGCTGAGCCTGCGCGGGCCGCGCCCGATCGCGGCGTCTGTGATGACCGGGGAGGCAGGTGGAGCACAAGCGCCGCCGGTAAAGATGCCGGATCGGGTTCGAATCTATATCGACGACAAGCTCGAGTTGGACAGCTCAAGCAATCCGGCGGAAGCGCGATTGAGCTTTGCTGACAATAATCCGCACGCGATTCGCGTGGAGTACATGCATCAGCCCAACGATCGCAACGTCGATCTAAATTGGGAGCCGCCGGCAAACAGCCTGCTGAGCCATGCGATCGATGCCGCGAAGAAATCGGATGCGATCATCGCGTTTGTGGGACTTTCTCCAAACCTCGAGGGCGAGGAGATGAATGTGCGCGTGGACGGATTCGATGGCGGTGACCGGACGAGCATCGAGCTGCCTGCGTCGCAGGAGAAGCTGCTGGAGGCGATGGGCGGGACTGGCAAGCCGCTGATTGTCGTGCTGACATCTGGTAGTCCGCTCGCAGTTCCGTGGGCCAAGGAGCACGCGGATGCGCTGCTCGAGGCATGGTATCCAGGCGAGGAAGGCGGCGACGCGATTGCGGAGACGTTGAAAGGGAAGAACAATCCCGCGGGGCGGCTGGCTGTAACGTTCTATTCGTCGACGAAGGATTTACCCGAGTTCACCAACTACTCGATGAAGAACAGGACTTACCGCTATTACAGCGGCCGGGTTCTCTATCCATTTGGCTATGGCTTGAGTTATTCGCGGTTCAGCTATCGTGCGCCCGCGGTGAGCGCGAAGGAGATCAAGGCCGGAGCTTCGGTGGTTGTGACTACTATGGTGCGGAACACGAGCGCGCGCGATGGTGATGAGGTGGCCGAGCTTTATGTAAAGCCTCCGCAGACGGCTGTGTCGCCGAAAGTGGAACTTGAAGGCTTCACGAGAATCCATTTGCGGGCGGGCGAATCGAGACGCGTACAATTCACGCTTTCTCCGCGGCAACTGAGCGAAGTGGATGAAAAGGGAAATCGAGCAGTAGCATCGGGCGACTACACGATTTACGTTTCGGGTGGCCAGCCGGGAGCGGGAATGCCTGCGGCGACTTTGCACATCTCGGGGACCGCAGCATTGCCAAAGTGATTGCGGAGGGCGGCGCGAACGGCCTGCGACCTCAGTGCGCCATCGCTTGAATCTGCGCGGCGACGAAGTCGTGAACAAACATCAAGCTGGTGGGTGACGCCACGATTGCCGCGTTGGCTTGTCCTGCCGCGTGAATGAGGAGCAAGGGGCGCGGATCCCATTCGCCTCCATTAGAAATGCGCTCGTCCTCGGCGCTCCATCCGGGAGTTGTGCGCCATATTCTGGTGCGCCAGGAGTGATCTCCCTGGATGACCAGCGTCGTCTGGGGCCAGCGCGGCTCCGCCTCAAGGACGTCGAGTATCTGCCCGAGGAAGCGATCGGAATAATCCAGCGAATCGAGATAGGATCCGCCAACGCCGTAGTTATGCGAGCGGCGCCTCCAAAAAGCGGGTGGATGGGGTACGGGCATGTGCAGGTAGATGATGTCGGCGTGGCTGTTGGCCAGCGCTGCGAGGGCGTGTTGGCTCAGGTCCTTCACGGTCGCCACGTGGCTTAAAGATTCCCAATGGGCGACATCGGCTACAGCCACGCGAGGCGCAACGAGCTGCTCGGCCACGATGCGCAGCGGGAACCACACATCATCAGCGAATCTGGCATTGATTGCTGGAGGTGCGCCGTCTTCAGTGTCGTCGTTGCTCCAATAGCACTCGGTGGCTGTGCCCACAAAGGCGGGGCAGTAAGCCAGGTACCAACCGACGATCGAAGTCGAGATGCCGCGCTGTTTGGCCATGCCGAACAACGATGCGGTCGAGTCAAAAGGTTCCCAATGCGAATCGTCGGCGGTGCGAACGATTAATTTATTTTTCGCGGTAAAAGTAGAGCTGGTGACTATGCGGCCCGAGAGCAAACTGGGCACAACTAAGTTGGTATGGTAGCCAATCGGCGTCACGTTGCTGTAGATCGTACCTTGCATGCGCAGCCGATCAAAGTTGGGAAGATCGAGTGAGGGGTCGCGAGCTTCAAATACGGGCTTATACGCCAACTCGTCGAAGACAATCCAAACGAGGCGAGGTTTGGCGGGGGACTGGGCGGGAATGGAACCCGAAAATGCTTGAATGCCAGGACGCCAAAAGGCGGCGCTTACCAGTTGAGCGGTCATGACGAATGCAAACACTGCCGCGCCGGTGAGCACGGCGCTACCGAGAGCATAGAGTTTTTGCGCGATATTGGGAGCGCGCAGGATCAGAAGCGCGAGAAGAGCAATCCAAGCGACCGCGATGATAGTAACGGCGGAGTACGGGACTCGAAACGGAAAGATTCTGAGATTGCAGACGAGCAGATAGATCGGAATTAATGCAAGGGCAAACCACCGGATTCGCGGCCACACCTTCAAACCTCGGAGGATCGCCTGCAAGCCGACAAAAACGAGGCCCACAATCGCAAGATCGACAAGCTGCGCCAGAACCAGGCGGGTAAGCGGCCAGGGAACACGCATTCGCTCGTCGCCCAGAGTAGAGGTGAGATCAACATAGCCGGGGAGCAGGAGAATGGCGGCGAAGCCCCAGGCCTGGGCAATTCGTTTGATCATGCGTGCTTCTCTCCAGGCGATTGAGGTCAACGATTCTGGTTGTGCTGTCTGCGAGTCAGATTCTATCGAAAAGCAAGAGAACCCGCCCATTGCCGAGCTGGGCGCGTTCAACGACGGCGAAATGCGGCGCGAATGCACGCGTCAAATCGTCCTCGGTCAAATGACCGTAGAGATGGTCACGACCGCGAAGCCACTCCTGAAACATGGGGTCGGAGGGCGGGACCCACTCCAGAAGTAGCCAGCGCCGCGTAAGGCCGGCGCATAAACCGGCGATGTGAGTGAGTGGCAACTGATGGCGCAGGATCAGATGATGAATGACAGCGAGCATAAGAACCAGGTCGAATCCGCCGGTTAGGCGGTCAAGCAGCGAGAAGTGCTCGCGATTGCGCCATCCTGCGGCGGGGGTGGGGCGGGCGATGTCCGCAACCAACGCAGTGATTGTCTTCTTCAGTTTTGCGGCGGTGCGCCAAAGTACTTCGAGTGCCGCTGAGTCGCTGTCAAGGGAGACCACTTTTGCGCCGGCATCGGCCGCAAGCAGGGAATAAGTCCCGGTGTTGGCGCCAATGTCGAGGACGCGCTCCGGGCGACAGCGCGCGAATACGTTTTTGACAAACTGCTGCTTTTCGTCGACGTCGGCCGGCTGATAGTGACCAGCTGATTTCTCGTATTGGCTCCATTGGGAATTGCTGCGCTGACTGGTCGCATTGCGAATCTGCTTGCCAAGTCGCTGGATTCGTTTTTGGAGCAGGTGAGTGGCAAGAGCTGGATCGGTGGTGGATGAAGTTTTCTTTGCGGTGGCGCGTCCTGGACTTGGACCTGGGCCTGGACGCTCGAACACGGTAGCCAGCGTGACAACATCAAGCAGATTGGGACTGAGGCGGCGCCAGCGCGGCAGCGCCTCATAGATTTGGCGAGGCTCGTAGCCATCGCGGGCAAACAGAGTTGCCTGGAGCGGCCAGCTCAAATACTTTGCCGCTATTAGGGGTAGAAGGAACGTTCGCACGAATTGGCCGTAGGCCAACCAGACGCTGGAGTGCCGATCGCGGCGCTCGAACGATAGCACGTCCACGAGTATGGGGCGCGGCCCATCGAAAACAATGTTCAGCGGTGTCGCATCCTTGAGTGTCCATCTGGCATTGATCGCCTTGCCTGCGATGCGAAGAGTGAGCTCGGCAGCGGCGCGCCACTGAGCAGTGGACCATTCCCATGGATAGCTGATGGGATCGATGCGTGGGTGTTCGAGCCAGAACTCGCCGGGGGCGATGCAGGGATGTGAGCCGGGCTCAGCGATACGACTGGGAATCAGGTCGCCACTTTGCTCGAGAGCTGATCGCAAAGGAGATGCGAGGAACGCGCGGGTTTCTCCCTCGGCTGCCGGGCGGATTCGACGCAATGCGCAAGCAGCGGTGAGCTGGAGTTCGCCAGCGGGATCGCGAAAGGTCAATTCCACTTCGCTATTTATAGATGGGAGGGCTGATTCTCGGCGAGAAGACGAGTCGGGCCCACTCAAAGATTTGGTATGTCGTCGCCATCTGCGACGACAGACTGCTTATCCGCTTCGGCCACCGGTGCCTCGCTGGAGTGGAAGAGCGAATAGATCTTGCGGCGCAGGTACCAACCGGTGGCCACCAGTGCGGATCCCGCAGCCTGAACTGCGAGCAGGCCTGTGCCCGGATCGGCGTAGGCATAGGCAGGGCGCTCGAAAAGCAGTGCGGCGCCCACAAGAATCAAGACAACTGAAAAAAACTGAAAAAGTCTTCTACGGCTCACAGGCGGCTCCAGGATGCGATGGCAGATTCGTCGGGAAGCAAAGCTAACATTGGATCAAGATCGAACTTGGGAATCGAACTCGAGCAACCATCCGATATTGGGTAGACGCTAAATACGCCGCCTACGTTTACAGGATTGCAGATATTCTATCGTGAAGGAAATGTAACTTTCGGATTAAATGTACCTTCTTATTAAATACAACTCTCGCGCAAAAGAATTGCGCGAGAAGGGCGCTTAGAGGCAACCGGGATAGGGAGATCGAAGATCGGTCGCTGGCGGGCAGCTAAGCTTGCGCGGAAGGCGCGGCGGAATCCGGCTTGGACCTGGGCACTTCTTTGCGGCCGGGGGCCAGGATGGCGTGGAGGATGGTGCCTTCCATGCGCGGCATGAATTCGACAACGCCAGCGCTGCCGATGTCCAGGATCAGGCGGTTAATGATCTTGTAGCCAAGCTCGCGGTGGGCCATCTGGCGGCCACGGAAGCGCAGGCTGGCCTTGACCTTGTCGCCCTCGGTGAGGAAGCGGACCGCTTGATTCTTTTTGGTCTGGTAATCATGCTCGTCGACTGTTACCGAAAACTTGACTTCTTTGACGACAATGACCTTCTGGCGCTTCCGCGCGGCACGTTCGCTCTTATCCTTCTCGTAGAGAAAGCGGCCGTAATCCTGAATTCGGCAGACTGGTGGCACCGCAGTCGGCGAGACTTCAACGAGGTCGAGGCCTCGCTCGCGCGCGATTTTGAGCGCTTCAAAGGGCTGGAGGATTCCAAGTTGTTCGCCATTTTCGTCGATGACGCGGATTTCGCGCGCGCGAATCCGATCATTGATGCGGATGAAGGACTTAGCAGCACGTTTATCGAATGCGATGGTACTCCTCCGAAAGCGTGCCTGGCAGGCCGGGGCAGGGCGCCCCATGGGCCGCAGCGAAGCGACGCAAACTGAGTATAGCATTGGCGCGGCTTCATTGAAGAAAAGGGCTAGAGGCTGGGAAGGCCAACCGTTAGCGACTGGCAAAGCCGATCAGCGAACCGTCGGAATGAAAGCCGGCGACGCGAACCTGGAGAAGCTGATTTGCCTGCGGCGCAGCACGGCGTCGGAGCGGGATTGCAGCAGAGCAACTCGCCTGAAGCAAGGCCGGCGATATAGGCTTGGAGCGGATTTCTGTTGAGGAGAACGAATGCAGATGTCTGAACAATTCTCGCGCCAATTCTCGCGCCAAATTTCGCGAATCGTCCGTCTCGTCGTCTGCTTAACCGGGGCAATGTGCCTGATTTTGCCCCTCGCGGCGCAGACCGCCCCGAAGCCGCGCATTCTGGTTTATACGCGCAACTACACGCCAGACGGCAAAGGCTACGTTCACGACAATATCGCCGCCAGCGTGGCCGCGATCCGCAAGATGGGCGGTGAGGCCGGATTCATTGTTGATGCTTCAGACGATCCGGGCGTTTTCACGGACGGAAACTTGCGCAAGTACGCCGCGCTGGTGTTCGCGAACAGCAACAACCAGGCCTTCAATGACGATGCACAGCGCGACGCATTCAAGCGCTACATCGAAGCTGGCGGCGGATTCGTTGGCCTCCACTCGGCGTCAGGCTCGGAGCGGGATTGGCCTTATTTCTGGTCGGTGCTGGGCGGCAAATTCGCGGCTCATCCGCGCCAGCAGCCATTCACCGTTCGAGTTGTTGATCCGAACTTTGCCGCCGCCAAGGGATTGCCTCCGCAGTTTACATGGACCGATGAATGCTATTTCCTCGATCACCTGAATCCCGATATCCATCCAGTCCTGGTGACAGACCGGACAAAACTCGCAACGCTCGAACCGATGACGATCGATGCAACGAAGTTTCCCGTGGACTTGCCGCTGGCGTGGTACCACGAATTCGATGGCGGGCGCGAGTTTTACCTTGCGCTCGGCCACAATAAGGAAGACTACGAAAATCCGCTGCTCTACGGGATCATCAAGAACGGAATTCTGTGGGCGATGAAGCGCAGCCAGTAGAGGCTACGCCGAGACTCGACGCCGATCTGATTTTTCAGCAGTGAGCTCCGCTTGAGGCGCAGTAAAGCGATTCTTCGGTATACTAAAAACGAGCGAATTCAGTTCAACGTTTTCGATTGGCCTTATGTCGTTTTCCTCGACTGCCTATGTTCCGGTTTCTGTCCGGTCTGCCGCGCGGGGCCGCACATCTAGCATTGCCGGATACGTTTACTTCACCTTTATTTGCTATGTTTCCATAGGCTTGCCGTTGGCGGTGCTGCCGCCGTTCGTGCATCTGCGCATGGGCTACAGCGTGCTGCTTGCCGGCCTGGCTATCAGCATCCAGTACATTGCCACGCTGTTGAGCCGGCCGTGGGCGGGGCATATCTCCGACCATATGGGAGCCAAAGTCTCCGTGATGTGGGGCATGGCGGGATGTACGGTGAGTGGCGCGTTTCTGGTTGGAGCCGCAGTGTTACACGAGGTCCACTGGTTGAGTTTTACGGTGCTGATTATGAGCCGGCTGGTGCTGGGAGTGGGCGAGAGCCTTGGCTCGACTGGATCGACGATCTGGGGCATCAACAGCGCAGGCCATGAACACACCGCAAAGGTGATCGGGCTGAACGGGATCAGCACGTATGGCGGAATGGCGCTGGCTGCGCCGCTCGGCGTGGTTCTGGAACAGCAGTGGGGCCTTAGCTCGATCGGCATTCTGACGATCCTGATTGGCGCCGTGAGTTTTGTGATGGCCTGGCGCAAGGCTCCGGTGGTTGTGGAGCCGGGCGAGCACATGCCGTTCACAGCCGTGCTTGGCCGCGTTGCTTCGGATGGCATGGGACTGGCGCTCGGCGGAGTTGGCTACGGCACGCTGGCCACTTTCGTCACGCTGTTTTATGTCAGCCGGCACTGGAGCGGAGCGGCGCTTTGCCTCACTGCCTTCGGGATCGCGTTCATCGTGGTGCGACTGCTGTTCATTAAGACCATCAGCCGCTGGGGCGGATATCCGGTGGCGATTGTCTCGCTTGCGACTGAGGCCGTTGGAATGGTGCTGCTGTGGCAGGCGGTTTCGCCGTGGATGGCAATGGCAGGCGCGGCGATCAGCGGATTGGGCTTTTCGCTTGTATTCCCGGCGATCGGCGTGGAAGCCGTGAAGCGGGTTCCGGAGTTCAATCGCGGGACCGCTCTGGGCGTTTATACCGCGTTCTCCGATGTGTCGTTCTTTTTGGTTGGGCCAATTGCCGGCGCGATTATTGGATTTTATGGATACGCGAGCGTGTTCCTGTTTGCGCTGATCAGCGTGATCGCGGCGCTGGGAATCGTAATGGTGCTGAAGAACGTTCAGAGTAGCCAGCGGAGCTAGCGGGGCTAGCAGAGTCAGCAAGTCGGCGAGCCAGCGAGTCGGCAAGTCAGCGAGTCGGCAAGTCAGCGAGTCGGCAAGTTGCGGAGTTAATCGCTGATTCTAGTTCTCGACTCTCGGATTTTTAGTCAAATTGCGGCTGGCGAAGCTAAACGCACCGCAAGACCCAAAAAATCCAAAGCAGCCTTCAGCCCTCAGGTTTCGCGGCCAGCGTGCGACTCTCGTTTTTCGAGGCCGGCGGGCCGGGAAGTTCATTTTTTTGCCCCTACCCCCTCCCCCCCGGTATGCCATACCTCCATATTTGATTCCGTTGGAGTTAGGGGAGGGTCTCATACCTTTTCCATACCTCTTCCATACCGTATGCATACCTCCCATACCTAAAGGCAGGGACCCCAGCCGAGGGACCGATTGTGGCATGGGGCTCGGTCGATATTTGTTTGCTACTCATGGAACGAGTATGCGCCAGGTGGGGATAATTATCGGCAAATGGAAGATGCGGGGAATCAGGTGGTTAGGGGTTTTGTGGGTTGACGCGAGGCGGGCCGAGAGACGAGAAGGCGGGCTGAATAGCGAATTAGGTGGATGGGCGGGATTTTGGACAGGAATTGCTTCCTCGGATGTCTTGTATCAGGGCTTGACTTCAGTCATGCCGGAAACGTTGCAGGATTTGATCCGGGCTTTACAGGCTGCGGAAAAAGTCTTCGATGAGTCACTTTTTCTCCACAGGGGATTGAGATATGACGTAGGTATGCGTGGAGACGACGAGCAGCAAAGAGGGATGTTCAGTTACGTAACGCTGGAACAGCGG
>Ga0207933_1000177_pt1 | contig 66122 bp, 66 predicted proteins | sample NGESurdeep092012_4_FD_184488 | JGI IMG/M metagenome (GOLD analysis project Ga0207933, IMG submission 184488) | Arctic peat soil microbial communities from Barrow, Alaska - NGEE Surface sample F53-3 deep-092012 (SPAdes) | ecosystem: Environmental > Terrestrial > Soil > Wetlands > Peat ...
ACTGGCCAGACCCGCGCTTCAAATAGAATTCAACCGGGAAGAAGCGCAAAACACCAGCAAAGACCACCCAATCAGGCGAATTTCAACGAGTTCCTAGAGAAGCGCTTATGAGGGTTTCCATAGATCGTCAAGCCGCGCAGAAGCAAATGAGCAAGGACGGCTTCTCTCGGGTGCAGCCGCTGTACACAACAAAGCAACTCTTGCGAAGGCTGTCCACGAAAAAGCTGACCGGTCCCTCTTCCGACCGCAGAGGAGAACACTGCGTGTCGAATTCGTTTATCTTTGAGCTATTTCCAGGAGCCAATTCTCTCGAAACTTCCAAAAACTGAGCAAAAATGACCGGGATGTCTCTCCGACGATTGGAATCCTTATCTAGGAACGACTGCGGGTGCTCCCTTTTGGAGTACCTAATACCTCCATCGAACGTGAAGTTCTCCTGGATGTGCGGTCTCGTTTGCCGTGACTGGCGGCAAGCCAGTTGCTGGATCCCCATCCTCCTAACATGGTTGAAAATTGGCGCGCTTTGCTGCGTTCTCTGCGGACAGATTTCACGACCAGAAAAAGGCAATCCTGATGGTGCAACTCGAGGTTCACGGATATAGCAAAAATCAGATATTCGACGTCGCGGCCTTCCTTGTACACGCCGGACTGGGAAGAAGAATTGTCCGCTTAACCCCAAAGAGTTCATTGTTCTCCCAGGGAGACGCTACCGATTCTATTTTCTACCTCCAGGAGGGTCGAGCAAAGCTCACCGCCGTTTCGCAGAACGGTAAGGAAGCTACAATCATGTTTCTCTCCGAATGCGATTTCATCGGGGAGGGATCACTCGCGGCTGCGGCGGGACTGCGCATGGCAACAGTCTCTGCAGTGAACTTCTGCACGGCGCTCAAGATCACAAGGGATGAGATGATCCGGCTGATGCACGACGACCCCTCCTTCGCCGATATGTTTTTAAAGTTCTTGCTTGGACGTAGTATGACGACCCAAGCAGGTCTTGTCGATCAGCTTTTCAACTCTAGCGAAAAGCGACTGGCGAGGATTCTCTTGTTGATGGCCGAATTTGGGCAACCGGGGAAACCGGTGACCTTTATTCCTCACGTCACGCAAGAAACTTTGGCAGAGATGGTCGGCACCACACGGTCTCGCATCAGCTTTTTCATGAATCGTTTTCGCAAACTTGGATTTGCTGATTACAACGGCCGAATCCAGGTGCGTAAATCGCTTCTCAAATGTCTTCCTGCTCAACCGATTGCCTGAGCAAGATTCCCCAATACCCCGTATTCCTCGGGCCCCACATGCTTCTCCGGACCGGTCGACCAGGAGGCTACGTGCGTGAACACCGATTACGCGGCATGCCGATCAGTGCGCTGGATACTTGGTCGACTCCTGCAATTGGTTCTTACGAAAGGTCACGATGCCCGATGCCAGAGTGAAATTCCTCATTGTTGACGATGAAGTCTCGATTCGAACTTCTCTTTCACAGATCTTTTCCGCACTGGGATATTGTGTGAGATCTGCCGCAGAGGGTTTCTCCGTGCTGTTGGACATTCGGCAGGAGATTCCCGACATCATCATCTCCGACCTCAACATGCCGGGCATGTCTGGCTTTGAATTTCTCTCGGTGGTCCGTGACCAAATGCCAGCAGTCCATCTGATCGCCATGAGCGAGCATTTTCAGGCACTTGCCTGCCTCCCGGGGTTGCCGCCGATGCCTTTTTTGAAAAGGGCTCAGGTCCGGCTCTCTTGATCAAGACCATAGATGCCATGACTCAACTGGAGTGCCCACTTTCGCGGCAGCGGAGCATGGAGTACCCTGCGCGGACTCAATCCGCTCGCGCCGTTCCAGCGTCGTCGATCACGACCGTACCCCGATAAGGGGGCCTTATGATTTGTCAGCAAATTTAGAAGGTGGAGTGGGCAACCTTTTCTCCTTGTTTTGCCCGCTGGTCCTGGCCTCGGTGTCGCACCTGTCATTGATACGTGGAGCGCTTGGATTCGCTTCGCATTTTTCCTGCAAGAACTCCTCGGCATAATTATCGAATGGGTTGCAACACAAATTTCTCGGGAGCGGCATCCAGAAAACGCTGACTTCGAGACAGATGAAGAATCGGGGTTAACTTACTCGCTAGTCGGAGGCTGGCAAATAAGCCCGATCTCGTCCGGAACCCATCTCATTACTTCTGGATCGGAGACAAGCGACCCGATTGAATTTTGGTCAAAATTGACCGGTAGTATCGTCATCTTGTCCCGGATAGTACTTGTGACGGCCGCGCATCGGCAGGCTGTGTCCGAATTGACCAATTTCGAATTGGCAGAGGGACGGATCATGAATGCAACAGCCGTTGAAGCAATTACACCCCAAGTAAATCAACTCGCCCAATGGTTCACAGATCGGTGGTGCTGTTGCGCGCCTCCGATGCCAGATTATCTACCGGTGTTCGCGTGCAGTAGGTTTGAGTTCTGTAGAGCCAGAGCAGGAAGGTGAGTAGCCTAGATGAAATCGCAAACCCTTAGAGACACGGTAACGGCGCTTTTTGCCGACAACAAGGGCTTACTCGCGATGGACGAGAGCAATCCAACGTGCAACAAGCGGTTTGCCAGTTTGGGTATTCCGCAGACCGTCGAAGCTCGGCGAGCCTATCGGGAATTGATCGTGACCACACCGCAGCTCGGTGAATGCATTGGCGGCGCGATTCTCTACGACGAAACGATCCGCCAGCAAAAGAGCGACGGCACTCCCTTCATCAAAGTCTTGATCGACGCGGGAATCATTGCTGGCATTAAGGTCGACCAAGGTGCCAAGGAATTGGCCGTGCATCCCGGTGAGAAAGTGACTGAAGGTCTGGATGGGTTGCGCGGCCGTCTTGCCGAGTACTCGAAAATGGGCGCCCGCTTTGCCAAATGGCGTGCGGTGATTGCGATTGGCGATGGAATTCCAAGCTGGGGTTCGATCGAAGCCAATGCGCATGCCCTGGCCCGCTATGCGGCGCTGTGCCAGGAAGCTGATCTTGTTCCTATTGTTGAACCTGAAGTACTCATGGATGGTGAAAATACGCTGGAGCAATGTTGCAAAGTTACGGACGAATTGCTGCGAACGGTGTTCAGCGAGTTGTTTGCGCAACGAGTCCTGCTGGAAGGAATGGTTCTGAAGCCTAATATGGTGCTCCCCGGATTAGCCTGCACAAGGCAGGAGACTGTGGATGAAGTGGCCGATGCTACGGTGAACTGTTTCCTGCGAGCCGTCCCTGCTGCTGTTCCTGCGATTGCCTTCTTGTCGGGCGGCCAATCCCCAGAGTTGGCTTCGGCGCGCTTGAATGCGATGAATTGTCGATTCAAATCGCGGCTGCCATGGGCGGTGGCATTCTCGTTTTCTCGCGCCATCCAGCAACCTGCCTTGGAGATTTGGAAGGGCCAGGAAGCCAACGTCCCGGCGGCACAGCAGGCTTTGTATCATCGCGCACGCTGCAATCAGGCGGCGCGAAGCGGCAAATACTCTCCAGCGAGGGAGAGGAGTTGACCGGATACACGCAATGACCAGCTCACGCAAACGAGCGTTGGAAGACAAAGCATGAATCAAATACCGCTGTATCCTCTACGGTTCGATCCGATTTACCAATATCGCCTCTGGGGCGGCCGTCGCTTGGCCGGACTGCTCTCCGAGCCGCTGCCCGGTGACGGTCCTATTGGCGAAGCGTGGCTGCTCAGCGACCGCAACGATCATCAAAGCCAGGTTGCCAATGGACCACTGAAGGGCCAGACTATCGGTCGATTGATGGAAAAGTATCGAACGCAACTGATGGGGAAGCTGGCTTCGCGCTTCAATCGCTTTCCGCTGCTCCTCAAGTTCCTTGACGCGCACGAAATGGTCTCCGTGCAGGTACATCCCAGCGACGTCTATCCAGACCTGATTCCAACGGGCGAGACCGGGAAGACTGAAGCCTGGGTCGTGATTGAGGCGGAGAAGGAAAGCCACATCTATGCGGGCTTGAAACCTGGCACGACTGCCGACGGCCTTCGACATTCCCTCGCCAACGGAACCATCGCGGATCGCATGGTGGGCATTGTCCCCAAGCCGGGTGATGCGGTATTCATCCCGGCGGGAACGGTTCATACTTTGGGCGGCGGTGTTGTTGTCTTTGAGGTTCAACAGAACAGCGACGTTACATTCCGCCTTTACGATTGGGATCATGTAGACGCGAAGACTGGAAAGCCACGGCCGCTTCAGGTCGATCAGGCGTTTGCCTGTATAGATTTTGAAGGGAGCGCCGGAGGCCTGGTTGCGCCCCACATAGAGACAACCATGCCCGTTGAGCGCGAGAGACTCTTTGATTGCGAACCATTCCGGGTGTGGCGATTGCTCGGTCAAGCGCCGTTCCCGGTTGGCGCCAAAGAAGAGCCGCGTGTGTTGGTTTGCATCGCGGGGACAGGGCAGATTGAGCACCAAGGAACTCCCTATGCGGTAGGCAAGGGAGACGTATGGCTCTTGCCTGCAGAGGCCAGGGTGTGTGCGTTTCAACCAAGCCAGGAAGTAACCCTGCTGGAGATTGCAATCCATGGATCGTAGGAATTGGAGATCGTATGAACTGAGGATAGTGCGGAATTGAAGACAGTGCGATGGCCGCAAGCTCGGAAAATTGAGTTGATTTTCGAACCTCGGAGGTGGGGTTGAATGAAAAAGCTGATTGTGTTCGATTTGGACGGAACCCTGGCGCCGAGCAAGTCGTCCCTGGCTCCCCAGACGGCGGCGTTGCTGCATGACCTCTTGGGCGTCGTCAAAGTAGCAGTAATCTCTGGAGGCGCGTGGACCCAGTTTGAAAAGCAGCTCCTCGCCGATCTTCCCAAAGGCAGTCTCCTCGAGAATTTGTCCCTGCTTCCAACTTGCGGGACAAAATTCTTCCAATACAAAAAGAAGTGGACGGAACTTTATTCAGAGGATCTGACAGCGGAGCAACGAAAGAAGATCATCGACTCTCTGAACAAAGCCGCGGATGAATCGGGCTTTCACGCCGAGAAGGTGTGGGGAAAGATAATCGACGACCGGGGAAGCCAAGTCACATTCTCGGCGTTGGGTCAGCAAGCTCCCTTGGCGGAAAAGGAAAAATGGGATCCCGATTTCCCCAAGCGGAAGAAGATCGCAGCGATCCTGAAGAAGCTTATCCCTGAGTTCTCCGTCCGCATGGGCGGTGCAACCTCGATCGACGTAACCAAGCCCGGCATTGACAAGGCTTACGGAATCGGAAAGCTAAGAGATATTCTTCACTTTTCGTTGAAAGAGATGGTCTTCATCGGGGATGCATTGTTCCCAGGCGGGAACGATTATCCGGCGGAACAGGCAGGCGTTGTGTCGATTCCTGTTAAAGGACCAGACGAGACCAACCTGGTCATCGAGACAATCATCGCTTGCTTAGGCGATAAGTGAGCGTGCGCTCGCGAGGAGATTCTATGAGTGGATTCAAGCTGCAGCGCCTGGGAATGCTGATGGAGCCGGAGCCGGGCAATCCCCAGGAAGTCGAAGGAGTCCTGAATCCGGCTGCCGCTCGCGGCCCTGACGGCGAGCTGTATCTGTTTCCGCGGCTAGTCGCGAAAGGAAATTACTCGCGCATAGGCATAGCGCGAGTGCGGTTCAATGAAACCGGCGATCCGGCAGGCGTCGAGAGGCTTGGCATCGCGCTGGAGCCGGAAGCCGAGTATGAGCGGCGGCCCGATGGCGGCGGTGGCTGCGAGGATCCCCGGATCACTTTCGTGGAACCGCTCCAACGCTACATTATGACTTACGCGGCATTCTCGCCACTGGGACCAAGAATTGCGATGGCAGAATCAGAGGATCTTTTCCACTGGAAACGTCTCGGGCTCGCAACCTACGCTCATTGGCACGACGTCGATTTGAGCACCGTGGACGACAAGGATGCCAGCCTCTTCCCTGCCGCAATTCCAAATCCATCCGGTCATCCGGAACTGGGCATGCTCCACCGTCCGCTCTTTCCCGGCACTCGTCCAGAGGAAATTGCAATCCAGCGTGCGGCCCGTGAGGTGGACCTTGATCACGAGAGTATCTGGATTTCCTATTGCGCTCCCGCGCTGGAGGGTTCTGAACCTGAGCATCTGGGCCGGTTCACATCTCATCACCGGCTGGCGACTCCAGTCTCGCCATGGGAGCGCCTCAAAATCGGCGCTGGAACTCCTCCCGTCATGACGAAACACGGCTGGCTGATTGTTTACCACGGCGTAAGCGAAGTGGCAGGTGCGGGTGGCGATGGCCATCATCTTTGCTATTCGGCTGGTGTAATGCTGCTCTCAAAGCAGAATCCGCGCGAGGTCCGCTATCGATCGGCAGAGCCAGTGCTAAGGCCGGAGATGCCGCAAGAGCGAGACGGAACCGTCGCCAATGTCGTTTTCCCCACAGGCATTGACCGCCGCGACGATCTTGGCACTCCAGATCGATTCGACGTGTACTACGGGATGGCCGACAGTCGGATTGGCGTGGCGCGCCTGGACGTTCCGGAGGAGCTGCCGCCGCAGGCCGCCGTCGACTTGAACGAACCTCAAGTTTAGCAAAAGGTGTAAGTATGAAAAGGCCATGCATCTTTACCGTTGGCCATTCCACGCGATCAATCGATGAATTTGTGGAGTTATTACGCGCGCATGGCGTCAAGGGGATTGTAGATATCAGATCGATACCGAGGTCGCGCCACAATCCTCAGTTTAATGCCGATGCACTGGAGCATTCTTTGCAGCAGGAACATATGAGCTATAAACACATTCAAGAACTTGGCGGCCTGCGGCATGCAAAAAAGGATTCGCTTAATCTCGGCTGGCGCAACACTTCATTTCGCGGTTTCGCTGATTACATGGCGACCCAGGAGTTTTCAGAAGGATTAGAAGTGCTTGTTAAAATCGCCAATGCGAGAGAAACTGCGATTATGTGTGCCGAGGCTGTGCCATGGCGCTGCCATCGTTCGCTTATTGCGGACGCATTGACGAAAAAAGGATGGACAGTGAGGGATATTATGAGCCGCACCGTTGCCACAAGACATCGACTGACCCCATTTCTGAAGACGAGAAAGGGACAGCTTATATATCCTGCGGAACCTTTGTGAAAGCGCCTGATTTCGCGGGACTAACGTATCCTGGCAGTTTGCCGGTGATTGGGGAGCAGGATTTCAGAGAGTGTCAGATGTTCGGCAGCAGGTCGAAGTACTCCTGGTCTTCATTGGATCCACCTTCGCCAGCGCCCAGGCTCCTTTCGGATTCGATGAATTCGATCCGCTCGATCCACTTGACCATCTTGTATCCCAGTTGGTTCTCCACGCGCAGTCGGAGCGGCGCACCGTACTCCACTGGAAGTGGCACGCCATTCATCGCAGAGGCAAGCAGGCACTCCGGCTTCAGCACATTCTCCAGACTTTGGGTGTTGTAATACACTCCCCCATATAGGGATTCACCGAAAGAATAGAAAGCTACCACCTTTGCCGACGGCTTCGGTTTCACGAGCTCGATCAGCCTCTTCATAGGCAGACCGTTCCATTGCGCGATACCCGACCAACCCTGGATGCAGTGATGCATGGTGATATTCTCTTCTTCTCCCAATAAATCGATTTCAGCTAACGACAACTGCACCGGGTTTTCTACCAGGCCGCCAACTTTGAGCCTGAAGTCGCGGAAGCTGTTCGCAGCCATTTGTTTCCAGTCCTCGTGTACCGGCATCTTGCCATTCGGCCAGAAATATGGAGAGATCTGATCCTTCGTATACCGGCTTCGCGGACTGAGCCGATTGAGGGTAGCCAGGCGCAGAGGCAGCGAGATCGCCTTTTGTATGTGCTGCAACAGGCGCGGCGCCTTCCAGGAGATGTAGTGGGCTGCGATCCACGAAGCAAGCACAGCCGCAAGGCCGACAAAGCCGAGGAGCATTCCCAGTGGATGGTCATTGTCCGTTCCCAGTACGATATGGTTCATGTTCCGCACAAACCCGGTCAGAACCACCAGCGTGACGTGAACGACAAGAAACCCGACCCAGCAAAGCATCATCAGGAAGTGAATCGAGCGGGCGCCCTGCCTCCCCCCAAACCCGCGCGGGAACCATGGAAAATGGTTCACCATGGCCGGCGACATTGAGGCGCCCGCGAGAATAGAGATGGGAGCGAATACAAAGACGACGAAGAAATATGCCAGTTGCTGAAGCGCGTTATAGGCAAAAAATCCGTCGGGTTCGGGCGGAAAATGGAAGTTCGCGTAGTGGACGAAAGTGCTCCACGCCGTCGGGAACGCTGTCCACGAGTCAGGCACCAGACGCGCCCACTGTCCTGATACAAAGAGCAACGGAATAAAGATCAGGCCTGTGATGATGAACCCATATACGTCGATGAAGTGCCAGGAGCGCGCTACTCCCACGGTATGGCGATAGCCCGGCAAGCCGAAGATCGGAGAAATGTAACGCGCGTCGTCCTTTGCGGTCCACATGCGATCTGTCGGCACATGCAACGGCGTGAAGCGAATCCATTCCGAGCCGGGCGTGCAGTCGTTATTGAAATAGAGACGCGGATGATCTACCAGGATCGAAAGGCCGCTGCGCACCAGCATCATCAGGAACACAAAATTGAAGAAGTGCGCCCAGCGAAGCCACCAGGGAAAGCCATGCACTCCGGTGAAGGCGGCTGGGTTGAATTTGGGAACGGGCGGCAGATAGGGCAATCCGAAGATTGCTGCTTGTCCCCACGCCAGCACTAACGGAATAAGTCCGAGACAGATCAGGACTACCACAAAGGATGGCTTGATCCAGATTCGAAAGCGACGGTCCGGAGGATGGTGGACAGCTTCGTGTGCTGCATCGAATTTAATCATGCGTTCCTCGGTTAGCTGCAGACCAGCCGACGGTCAGAACTTCGGCTGACTCCGGGATTTGCAAACCCATGGGCAAAGCCTCTGCAAGAGTACCTGGCAGTTCGTCCTGCCGGCGATCAAGACAAAGGAATCTGCCAACAACCTCCAGGATCTAAGCCACCCAATCCGAACTCTCGGTCGTCAGTCGATATCCGACTCCCGGTTCCGTCAGAATGTGGCTGGGCAATTTCGGATCAATATGCAATTTGTGGCGCAGGTGGCTGAGCGTAACACGCAACAGGTGTGCTGCATCCTGATATTGAGTTGTGCCCCATAGCTCATGGATCAGTTGGTGGTGAGTCCTCACCTTATCGGCGTGGTGTATCAGTATCTTCAGAAGATCGTACTCAGTGGCAGTGAGTCTGACCCGGGTGTGACCGATAAGCACCTCTCTGCGGCTGAAATCAACTCTGAGGCCGCCTGACACAAAGATGTCTCCCTGAGTAACGTTCAGACTGCGCAGCGCTACTCGGATGCGCGCAAGCAATTCCCCTACTCCAAACGGCTTAGTGACATAGTCATCGGCGCCGGTATCAAGAGAGCAAATCTTTTCGGATTCCTCGTCGCGGACCGAAATCACGATAATGGGCGTGAACGCGCGCTCCCGCAGACGACGGATGACTTCCTTGCCGTCGATATCCGGAAGGTCGAGGTCGAGCAGGACCAAGTCAGGCCGCACCAGCTGAAAGCTTCGCAGCGCTTCTCCGCCGTTACCGACCTGATACATGGTATAGCCCGCCGGGCGCAGCGCAACGCCAAGAACCTGCCGGACAGGTTCCTCATCGTCAACCAGCAGTATTCTTGGGCCCTGTCTTTCCATCCGTACCACCCTACTTAATTACCACACATTCCAGGCTCAATATGGACAACTGCACTTCGACTGATTGAATCGTGTCGTCTGAAAATACTCCGAGTCGGCAATCCGAGCCGCAACGTGCCTCCTCGCGTCAAATGATTGGAATCGATCCCAACATAAAGTTCTTGACGTCCGCGTTAGGTCAGTAGCCTGCGAACCCCTCGGCGCGGATATCGTTGTGGCCTATTATTCCAGCCTCCTGCAGCATGGCTTGCAACGCATTGACCATGACGGGTGGACCGGCAATGTAATAGATGGGCGACGGAGCGTTCTTGAGATGCTTGTCGAGCATCTCCTTATCGATGAAGCCTCGTTCTCCCTGCCAACGTCTTGACGACTCACTCGGAGCTGTCATAGTCGCTATGAATTTATAGTTCGCATTTCGCTTTTCGAGGGACTGCAATTCAGCCAGAAAGGGGGCGTCTTGCGGACGGCGGTTGGAGAAGAAGAGAAAAATGGGATGAGACAGGTGTTTGTTAGCCGCGTCCAACAGGATGCTGCGGAAGGGCGTGATCCCAATGCCGCCCGCCAAAAATACCGCGGTCCGGGTTGCATCTTTGTGAAGCTGTAGATCCCCAGACGGGCCTTCGATCTTCACTTCGGTTTCAAGCGGCATAGTCTTTAGAACACGCTTGAAGGCCGTATCGCGAAGACGGGTAGTCACCATGATGGTGTCGTCCTGCGGCGCGCTGGAGATCGAGAAGGTCCGCGTATTTCCTTCGTCGTCCGTCTCCACAGGGCTCTGCAACTCGATGTCGATGAATTGTCCTGCTGCAAAGACGAAGCCGGCCGGCCTTTCAAAGAAGAAGGCCATGGTTCCTTCCGCCACATTTTCGCGACGTTTTAACTTCGCCAAAAAGGGCACGACTTTCGCGGCAGCGGCGGTGGTCATAATCTATGTCCTCCATGGGAAGCGACGGCCTGAGGCGTGAAAATACCCGATCGGGGTGTCCACGTGCCGAGAGTGCCATCTCAGGAGTGAGCGGTTCCGGTCAAAATTGCACACAATTGGGAATGGGAATCGTGAAGATTCCTCGCTGCGCTGACCTTTCGACGGTTCCAGTCTAACGTTTTTCTTCTGATCCGCGACGCGACCACGAGATCGTAAGCAGGAATGCGCTGTCCTCCAGCGCCTCGACATCATGCTTGAGATCCGGCTCCAATGCGAGAATGTCGCCCGGGCCCAACTTGACAGCCTGGTCCTCGGGCAGGTGAAGACGAATTCTGCCTTGAATGCCCTGAACGGAAATTGGACCGTCCGCACGATGATGGCTCATGCGGCTTTCTGCCTTCATTACGACCACAACAATCCGAAAATCCTCATACTTTACGAGGGTCTCGGAGCTGCGCCCTGTGTCTTACCGCAAGGCAGAGGCGCTCTTGAGCTTCTCAATCTCCTGATGAATGTTGGCTCGGATCACTGCATTCGCGAGTTGCGGAAGCCGTGTGAGAGTTTCGCGATATTCGTTGGGGTGGATCGCTTCTTCATGTTTGGCCATGTCGGTGGCATGAACTCCTTTGCATCAATAATCTTCGGTTAGCCACGGGTGAAGAGTGAATTTATAACGACCGGATTCACATCCAAGTGACGCTATCCTGAACCCTTTTGGGGGAAGTAGTGCAGGACCACGAAGATAACCGCCGATTGATTTTTGCGTATAGATAGCTGCGCAGTATGAGCAAGATTGCTCACCCTCCTTCGCTTCGCACCTTGAGGGCTGTGCCAAAGGTCTGCGTTTTTGACACCATTTTGACAGCGCTTTGCTTAGAGTGAGCTTTGCGGGAGAGCGGGTCATGAGACGCAGTGTCGGCGGAAGGTGATCGCTACGCTCTGGTGAAAGCGAGCCAAAGGAGGCGCAAACGTGGTGGTATGGCCCTTGGCTGTTTATTTCGCGGCAGTCATCCTGATCGTCGCGACCATGTTGAGCCTCTCGTACGTTCTAGGCCAGCGCCATAAGGAACCCGCAACCGGATCGCCGTACGAGTCCGGCATTGTTTCCGAGGGTTCCGTGCACGTGCGCTTGTCCGTCAAGTTCTATCTGACCGCGATGTTCTTTGTCGTATTCGATCTCGAGGCCGTCTTCATCGTTCTCTGGGCGGTCGCCGGTCGTGAACTGGGCTGGGCGGGCTACGGAGAGGTGCTCATTTTCATTGGAGTTTTGTGTGCGACACTCGCTTACCTTTGGCGCACCGGAGCGCTCGACTGGTACCCGGCGGGACCTCGCACGGAAGGCAGGCTCTGATGCCATCTCCGCTCGTTCAACGCAACTCCCTTGAAGAGCTGGTACGCCCCGGCGACGATCCCAACGAAAGCGCGATCCGTCGCAGCGTAGTTTTCTCCCGTCTCCAGGACCTGTTGGGCTGGGGCCGAAAGAACTCTATCTGGCCATTTAATTTTGGGCTTTCCTGCTGCTACGTAGAGATGGCGACGAGCTTGACCAGCAAGTACGACATTGCCCGATTCGGCGCGGAAGTGATACGCGGGACGCCGCGCGAGGCCGACCTGATGGTGGTTGCCGGCACCGTGTTCATCAAGATGGCTCCCGTCATTCTGCGGCTGTACGAGCAGATGATGGAACCGCGCTGGGTAATTTCCATGGGGTCATGCGCCAATTCCGGCGGAATGTATGACATCTACAGCGTGGTGCAGGGCGTGGACAAGTTTCTTCCGGTCGATGTGTATGTGCCGGGTTGTCCTCCGCGCCCCGACGCTTTTGAGCAGGGGCTGTTGCTCCTCCAGAATGCAATCGGCACGGAGAGGCGGCCCTTGAGCTGGGTGGCCGGTCCTCAGGGAACAACACGTCCGCCGTTGCCTTCCGAGCGCGATATTCATCGGGCGCAGCGGCAACGCGCGACCGTGCTCCGGCCCATAGACGAAATCTGAGACCATGATCACCGCCGCTCCTATCGTCGCCAACAGCATTCCCGCCACGGACATCTCCCGCAGTCTGCGTCAGAGGCTTGGCAACGCCGCGGTTACGCCGCAAGCCGCCGCCGATGGAATCCCGACTTTCTGGATCGCGCGCGAGAATGCTCACGATGCACTCGCCTACCTGAAGGACGAAGTCGATCAACCCTACCGGATGCTGTACGACCTTACCGCGATCGACGAGCGTATGCGGGTCCACCGCGAGGATCCGTCAGGGGGCGACTTCACGCTGGTGTACCACCTGCTGTCGTTCGACAGGAACCAATACGTCCGCATCAAAGTGCCTCTCAAGCGCGAGCAGCCGCCCATCGACACCAGTACCGATCTCTGGCCCGCAGCAAACTGGTACGAACGCGAAGTGTGGGACATGTTCGGCATACGCTTTCAAGGCCATCCCCACCTGGAACGCCTGCTGATGCCGAGGACCTGGGTAGGGCATCCTCTGTGCAAGGACCATCCCGCGCGGGCAACGGAAATGGGCCCCTTTCAACTGCCCGACGAAAAGCAGGAAGCGGAGCAGGAGGCAATGCGCTTCCGGCCCGAAGACTGGGGCATGCGGCCCGGCCGCGACGGCGAGGAGTTCCTCTTTCTCAACGTCGGGCCGCAACATCCCGGAACCCATGGAGTGCTGCGCGTCGTCCTCCAGCTTGACGGGGAAGAGATCGTAGACGCGGTCCCGGAGATCGGCTTCCATCACCGAGGCGCGGAAAAGATGGGAGAGCGGCAATCCTGGCACACCTACATCCCCTACACCGACCGGATCGATTATCTCGGTGGCGTGATGAACAACATGGCCTATTTGATGGCTGTTGAGAGACTGGCCGGGATCGTCGTGCCGCCAAGAGCGCAGGTTATCCGCGTGATGCTGGCGGAGTTGTTCCGAATCATCAGCCATCTTGTTTGGTACGGAACCTTTGCCCAGGATCTGGGCCAGCTCTCCCCGGTTTTCTATATGTTCAATGACCGGGAGCGCGCGTTCGCCATCATTGAAGCTCTCTGCGGAGCACGCATGCATCCCAACTGGTTCCGCATCGGCGGAGTAGCGCAGGACCTGCCTAAGGGCTGGGAGACGCTGGTCCACGATTTTCTGAAGTACATGCCGCCTCGCCTGGACGAGTACGACAAGCAGGTAATGCAAAACCGGATCTTCAAGGGCCGCACCAAGGGCGTGGGGGCATTCACCACCGAGGAAGCCATCGAGTGGGGCGTCACCGGCCCGGCATTGCGCGCCTGTGGCTTCGAGTGGGATTTCCGCAAGAAGCAACCCTACTCGGGTTACGAACAGTTTGAATTCGACATCCCTACAGGTAGCCATGGCGACTGCTACGACCGCGGGTTGGTGCGCGTCGAGGAGATGCGCCAGAGCCTGCGCATCGTCGCACAGTGCGTGGACAACATGCCGGAGGGAACTTACAAGTCGCTTCAGCCTCTTGCCTGTCCGCCTCTCAAAGATCACACCATGCACGACATCGAGACCCTGATCACGCATTTTGTGGGAGTGAGCTGGGGTCCGGTGATTCCGCCGGGGGAGGCGCTGGGAGCGATCGAGGCAACAAAAGGAAACAACGGCTACTACCTGGTGAGCGATGGCAGCACCAATTCGTACCGGACTCGCATCCGGACGCCATCGTTTGCGCACATGCAGATGTTGCCGATGCTGGCTCGCGGGCGGATGATTCCGGATCTATTTGCAATCCTGGGCGCGATGGACTTTGTGCTAGCGGACGTGGATCGATGAGGGGAGGAGACGCATGCTGACGGCTGAAGAGCGGCAGGAGATCGAGGGAGAGCTGGCGCATTATCCCACCAAGCAAGCGGTGTGCATCGACGCCATGAAGATCGTGCAACGTCATCGAGGCTGGGTTTCGGACGAAAGTCTTCGCGACATTGGCGAACTGCTCGAGATGTCGCCTGCCGATCTGGATGGGGTGGCGACGTTTTACAACCTGATCTTTCGAAAGCCGGTAGGGCGGCACGTCGTCATGCTTTGCGACAGCGTGAGTTGCTGGATCATGGGCTACGAACGCATGCGCGAGCATCTGACTTCGCGATTAGGAATCCAGTTCGGAGAAACCACGCCCGACAACCGCTTTACCCTGCTGCCCATTGTGTGTCTGGGAGCCTGCGATCACGCACCCGCCATGATCGTGAACAACAATCTGCATGGAGATCTCGATCCGGACAAGATCGACAAGCTTCTCGAGGAGTGCCAGTAGCGATGACTGTCGAGAAGCCACTTACCCAGGAGATTCCACCCGATGGCCAGGCTCTCGGCCTTCAGGGTTACGAGCGTTCGGGTGGCTACCAGGGGCTGCGCAGAGCTCTGCGCGGGATGACGCCGCAGAGCGTGCAGGAAGAGGTAAAGGCGTCCGGGCTGCGCGGGCGGGGTGGCGCAGGCTTTCCCACGGGAGCCAAGTGGAGCTTCACTCCGATGGGAGCGGACGTTCCGCGGCCCAAATATGTGATCGCCAACGCCGATGAGATGGAGCCTGGAACTTTCAAAGACCGATATCTCATGGAAGGAAACCCTCACCAGCTCATCGATGGGTTGATCCTGGCGGCCTACGCCAACCAGGCCGATGTGGCCTTCATCTTCATCCGGAGCGAATACAAGCTGGCACAGGAAAGGCTGGCGCGGGCGATTGCCGAGGCCTACTCCGCGGGATACCTCGGCACCGACATCTTGAGTTCGGGTTACGCGCTGGAAATGTATCTCCACGTCAGCGCCGGCCGGTATATGTGCGGCGAGGAGACCGGACTGCTCAACGCGCTTGAGGGAAAACGCGCCAACCCGCGCGCGAAACCGCCCTACCCGCAGGTATCGGGGCTCTGGGGCAAGCCGACCATCGTGAACAATGTGGAGACCCTGGCGAATGTGCCGCACATTGTCGAAAAAGGGGCAGCCTGGTTTCAGGGCCTGAGCCGCACCAAAGATGCAGGCACCAAGCTGTACGGCGCGAGCGGTAAAGTGAAACGGCCGGGACTGTGGGAGCTGCCGATGGGCACCACGATACGCGAAATCCTGGAAGAGCACGCGGGGGGAATGAGCGATGGAGTTTGCTTTCGCGGCGTCCTTCCCGGCGGCGCCTCCACCAATTTCCTGGTGGAGCAACACCTCGACGTTCCCATGGATTACACAGAAGTGGAAAAGGCGGGGAGTCGCCTGGGGACCGGCACCATGATCGTTCTCGACGATCGGACCTGCCCGGTAGGCATGACGTCGAACCTCATTCATTTCTTTGCTCAGGAGTCCTGCGGCTGGTGCACGCCGTGCTGGAGCGGCCTGAACTGGGCGACGCGAATCCTCGAAGCGATGGAAGAGGGACATGGGAAGCCGGGAGACCTGGAGAAGCTTTCCTTCCAGACGAAGTTCTGGTCTCCCGGGCAGACCTTTTGTGCCCTGGCGCCGGGCGCATCGGAGCCCCTGGAGAGCGCGCTGAAATTCTTCCGCGACGATTTCGAGCGGCACATCCGTGAGCAGCACTGTCCCTGGAGAACCTGATGGGCACAATCTACATCGACGGCAAACCCTACAAAGCGGATCCGGAGCAGAACCTGCTGCACGCTTGTCTATCGCTCGGATTCGATCTGCCCTATTTCTGCTGGCACGCCGCTCTGGGCTCGGTGGGCGCGTGCCGTCAGTGCGCTGTGAAGCACTTCAAGGATGCCAAGGATACTCACGGCAAAATCGTCATGGCCTGCATGACGCCTGCCGTTCCGGAGACCCGCATCTCAATTCTCGATCCGGAGGCTGCCGCCTTTCGCGCGGGAATTATCGAAGGGATGATGCTGAACCATCCCCATGACTGTCCCGTCTGTGACGAAGGCGGCGAGTGCCATCTGCAGGACATGACCGTGATGACCGGCCACAACTACCGCCGCACCCGGTTTGAAAAGCGAACTTTTCACGATCAGTATCTCGGCCCCTTCGTTTATCACGAGATGAACCGCTGCATTCAATGCTATCGCTGTGTCCGGTTCTATCGCGAGTACGCCGGAGGGAGCGATCTGAACTCCTTCGGCATCGGAAATGAGGTGTATTTCGGCCGCGACAAAGACGGAGTACTCGAGAGTGAGTTCGCCGGCAATCTGGTGGAAGTCTGCCCCACAGGTGTTTTCACCGATCGTACGCTCCGGCGCCACTACACGCGAAAATGGGATCTTCGCATGGCTCCTTCGATTTGCGCCCACTGCAGCGTCGGCTGCAATGTGACCATCGGAGAGCGCTATGGGCTTCTGCGCCGGGTCTTGACCCGATTCAACAGCGAGGTGAACGGCTACTTTCTTTGCGACCGTGGGCGATTTGGCTACGAATTCGTAAACAGCGAACGGCGAATTCGCGCCGCAAAATTAGACGGAGAGTTTATTTCGAGCGAAGAAGCGAAGCGGCAGCTTCAGTCTCTCGTTTCGAGCGGCAACCGGCCGATCGGTATCGGCTCGCCCAGAGCTTCGCTTGAGGCCAATTTCGCGTTGCGCCGAATGGTAGGGAAAGACCGCTTCTTTGCGGGTATGGCGGATGGAGAGTGGGAGACAACCTCCGCGATGGTGGAGATCCTTCAAGCGGGGCCGGCCCGTTCGCCATCGCTTCATGACATTGAACTCTCCGATGCGGTGCTGATTCTCGGGGAAGACGTCACGAACTCGGCGCCCCGGATGGCGCTCAGCCTGCGCCAATCCGTTCGTCAACAGCCTCTCGAGATCGTGCTGAAGCTGCACGTTCCTTTGTGGATGGACGCAGCGGTGCGGGATGTGATGCAGGACCGAAAGGGGCCCTTGTTTATCGCGGCGCCGGGCGCGACGCGGCTGGACGATGTGGCCACCCGGACTTACCGCGCAGCGCCTGATGACGTGGCGCGGCTGGGATTCGCTGTTGCGCATGAGATTGACCCAGCGGCGCCTGAGGTTGTCGCGCTGACCGAGGAGGTTCGGGAGTTGGCGCGCATCATCGCCGGTGCACTGAAAACCGCCAAGCGCCCTATGGTAATCTCCGGCGCCAGTTGCCGCAGCAGAGGCGTGATTGAATCCGCGGCAAACGTAGCCAGGGCTTTGTGCAATAGCGGTCATCCTGCCGGACTGAGCTTTATCGCACCCGAATGCAATAGCTTTGGGCTGGCGCTCATGGGAGCGCGTCCGCTGAGAGAGGCATTCTCGATTACGAGGAACGGCGAGGCTGCGCCCCTCATCATCCTGGAGAACGATCTCTACCGGCATTTTCCAGCGAATTCGGTGGACAGTCTTCTGGGATCGGCGACTCGGGTCGTTGTGCTCGACCACCTGGAGAACAAGACCACGGCGAAAGCAGACCTGCTGCTTCCCGCCAGCACCTTCGCCGAATCCGCCGGCACGCTGGTGAGCAACGAAGGAAGGGCGCAGCGATTCTTTCCGGTATTCCCGCAGCCAAATCCGGAAGACCGGGATGTGCGCGGCGATGCGCGGGAGAGCTGGCGCTGGCTGGGCGATCCGGCATGGCTTTCGCTCGACGATGTACTGGCAACCGTCGCGAAGGACCTTCCCCAGCTCGCTCCCATAGTCCGGGCCGCGCCCCCCGCAAAGTTCCGCATGGCCGGCGCGAAAATCCCCCGGGAGTCCCATCGCTCGAGCGGGCTCACTTCGATCACGGCAAATATCAGCGTGGTCGAACCCAGGCCACCCGATGATCCAGACTCGGCTCTCGCCTACTCCATGGAGGGCGACACCGGCCAGCCTCCGGGCGCGCTGCAGCCCTTTTTCTGGACACCCGGATGGAACTCCATTCAGGCGGTGAACAAATTTCAAAGTGAAATTGGCGATGCGTTGCGCGGCGGCGACCCCGGTGTGCGCCTCTTCGACGCTCGTCTCTCCGGAGATCGTTCGTCCCAGCCTGCGGCGTATTTCACCGCAATCCCCGCTCCGTTCACGCGCCGTGATTCGGAGTGGCTCATCGTTCCCATCGAGCACATCTTTGGCTCGGAGGAGCTGAGCCTCCAGTCGCCACCCGTTGCCGAACTGGCGCCAACCCCCTACCTGGCCTTGAGCGCCGTTGACGCCAGCGCCCTCCACATGGAAGGTGGGACTGGAGAAGTGGAGATCGAACTCGGCGGAGTGAAGCAGCGCCTGCCTCTGAAAGTGCTGCCCGATTTGCCGGCGGGAATCGCGGGCATTCCGGCAGGTCTGACGACTGCACGCGGAGAGGAGCTTCCGGCCTGGAGCCGGATCGAGCGAGTGCCATGACCAGTCCTTATCCATTTGCGTCGATCTTCGGCATCCTGATCGTAGCGCTCAGCCTCGCGGCGTTCCTCATCTGGGTGGAACGCCGGCTTCTTGCACTCTGGCAGGACCGTTACGGACCCAATCGCGTAGGGCCGTTCGGCCTGTTGCAGGTGCTGGCCGACATGATCAAGATCTTCACCAAGGAAGACTGGATTCCACCCTTTGCAGACAAGGCTGTCTTCGTGATCGCGCCGGCCATCATCATGGTGACGGTATTGCTGTCGTTCGCCGTGTTGCCCGTTGCTCCTGGCGTCATCGTCGTGGATCTCAACATCGCCCTGCTCTTTTTTCTGGGCATGTCATCGCTTGGCGTCTACAGCATCGTGCTGGCCGGCTGGGCATCCGGTAACAAATACTCCCTGCTGGGCGGGCTGCGCGCCGCCGCCCAGATGATGAGCTATGAAGTCTTCATGGGCATGTCCCTCATGGGAGTCGTGCTGCTGGCCGGCTCCTTCAACCTAACGACCATCGTGGAGGCGCAGAAGAAGCTGTGGTTTGTGGTTCCCCAGTTCCTGGGCTTCGCTCTGTTTCTGGTCGCCGGCGTAGCCGAGGCGCGGCGGATCCCCTTCGATCTTCCGGAGGCTGAAGCCGAGCTGGTAGCAGGTTTCCATTCCGAGTATTCCGGCATGAAGTTTGGGATGTTCTTCGTGGGGGAGTACCTCGGCATCATCCTGATCTCTTCGATGATCACGGTTTTGTTTTTTGGCGGCTGGCTGGGCCCGTGGCTGCCTCCGATCGTGTGGTTCCTGATCAAGGTGTTTGCCTTTATCTGCTTTTTCATTCTTTTGCGGGCATCGCTCCCGCGGCTGCGCTTCGACCAGCTCATGTCCCTGGGCTGGAAGGCGATGCTTCCGCTGGCGTTGGCCAATGTGGTTGTAACCGGCGCCATTGTGGTGGCGCTCAAGTGAGGCGATGAGGAAGGCGTGTTGCGATGCTGAGTTTAATCCGAGCCATCTGGAGCGTGCTCCTGCATACGTTTCATCGGCGGGTCACGATCCAATATCCTGAGCAGAAGCCTTACCTGGCTCCGCGCACACGAGGCCGCATTATTCTTTCGCGAGATCCGGACGGTGGCGAGCGCTGCGTCGCCTGCCAACTTTGCGCCATCGCCTGTCCGGTGGACTGTATCTCGCTTCAGGCGACAGAAGATGAAAACGAACGTCGCTATCCCGAGTTCTTCCGCATCAATTTCTCGCGATGCATCTTCTGCGGCTACTGCGAAGATGCCTGTCCGACGTATGCGATTCAGCTCACGCCGGATTTTGAAATGTCCGAATACAACCGGCAGAACCTGGTGTATGAGAAGGAAGATCTGCTGATCGATGGGCCGGGCAAGTATCCGGGCTACAACTTCTGGCGCGTTTCCGGGGTGCGGATCGGCGGCAAAGACAAGGGAGAGGCGGAAAACGAAGCGCCCCCGGTGGATCTCCGCAGGTTGATGCCATGACAAGTCTCATGGAAGCCGCCTTCTACGTCGCCGCGGTCGTGGCCATCGTCTCCACGATGCTGGCCATCACGCGGCTGGTGGCGGTCCATGCGCTGCTCTATCTGATCGTTTCGCTCCTGGCTGTAGCTGTGGACTTTTACACCATGGGCGCCCCTCTGGTGGCCGCTCTCGAGGTGATCGTCTATGCGGGCGCCATCGTTGTTCTTTTCGTCTTCGTGGTCATGATGCTGAACCTGGGAGCGCAGGCCCGCGACCGGGAGCGGCAATGGCTCTCAGGGAAGATATGGATCGGCGCTGCCATTCTCTCCGCCATCCTGCTGGCTGAAGTGATCTATTTGATCGTCCGCGCCGGGAATGTCGGCTCGATAAGCGGCGTTGTGGGCCCAAAACAAGTGGCGATCGCACTCTACGGCCCTTACCTGATTGGCGTGGAATTGGTTTCAATGCTGCTGTTGGGTGCACTGGTTGGCGCCAGCCATCTCGGGAGGCCCGCGCCAAAGAAGACGGAGGCACGATGATGAGCTCGATTCCAATGGGTCACGGACTGATTCTGGCAGGAATCCTGTTCGCACTAGGTCTGGCCGGACTGCTGATGCGCCGTAACCTCGTCTTTATTCTGATTTCGATCGAGATCATGCTGAACGGTGCGGGCGTGGCATTTGTCGCGGCAGGATCCCGTTGGTCGCAGCCCGATGGCCAGATCGTGTTTCTCTTCATCCTGGCCACGGCGGCGGCCGAAGTTTCCATTGCTCTGGCGTTGCTCGTTCGTTTCTATCACCAGCACAGCACGCTGGACGCCGACGCCGCGAGCGGTATGAGAGGTTGAAGATGCTTGGCCTTCTCTGGCTGGTACCGGCGATTCCCTTTGCGAGCGCGCTCGCACTGGCCGTACTGCGCTTTCCGCGAAGAGTCGTGGCTTGGATAGGAGTCAGCTCGATCACCGTTTCTTCCGTTGTTTCTCTGCTCGTGACGTTCTCCTTTCTGCACACTCCGCCCTCCGCCATCTCGTATACCCAGGTCCTGTGGACATGGCTCGATGTCGGCGGTTTCCGTCCTGAGATCGCTCTCTATCTCGATCCGCTCTCGCTGATCATGGTGGTGGTCGTTGCATTTGTCAGCTTACTCATTCACGTTTATTCGACGGAATTCATGATAGGCGACGATGGCTACGCCCGATTCTTCGCCTATATGAATCTGTTCGTGGCTTCGATGCTAGTGTTGCTCCTGGCCGACAATCTCCTTCTGCTCTACCTGGGATGGGAAGGAGTCGGTCTGTGCAGTTATCTGCTCATCGGGTTCCGGTATCGCGACCCGGAAAATGGCCGGGCCGGCCGCAAAGCATTCATCGTGACCCGCGTCGGCGACACCGCCCTGATGATCGGGCTGTTTCTGCTCTACCGTAATCTGGGCACGTTAAATATTCAGGAACTCATGCAGCGGGCCTCGCAACACTGGCACACGGGGTCCGGCGTGGCGATTGCCGCCGCCCTGTTGCTGCTGGGCGGCGCGGTCGGCAAGTCGGCGCAGCTGCCGCTGCAGACGTGGCTGCCGGACGCCATGGCCGGTCCCACTCCGGTCAGCGCCTTGATCCATGCGGCCACGATGGTGACGGCCGGCGTTTATCTGATCGCGCGCACGCACGTGCTGTATTCCCTGGCGCCACCGGCACAGTTTGCCGTCGTTGTGATCGGCGCGGCTACTCTGCTGATCGCGGGCTTCAGCGCGCTCACGCAATGGGATCTCAAGCGGGTGCTCGCCTACTCCACCATCAGCCAGGTCGGCTACATGTTTCTGGCCCTGGGTGTGGGCGCATGGCCGGCAGCCATCTTCCATTTCATGACGCATGCCTTCTTTAAAGCGTTGTTGTTCCTCGGGGCAGGCATCGTGATCAAGTCATTGAACGACGAGCACAATATCTTTCGCATGGGAGGGCTGCGCAGGCAGCTTCCCGTCGCCTTCTGGACATTCCTGATCGCGGGATGCTCGCTGGCCGGATTGCCGCTGATCACCGCCGGCGCCTTCAGCAAGGACTGGATAGTCTGGGGAGCCTGGAGCGCCGCCAACGGAAGCGGGGGGCTCTGGATCGTCGCTATCGTTGGCGTTTTGTTGACCTCTCTCTATACGTTTCGCATGATTTTCCTGGTCTTCTTCGGTGAAGCGCACACCCAGGCCGTCAAGAAACCGGGCTACGCAATGCTCGCTCCCTGTGTAGTACTGGCCTTGCTCTCGATCGCGAGTGGATACCTGAAGACACCCTTCGCACGATTCCTGGAGACAGTCCTTCCCTGGAATACCGCAGGTGTCCATGCAGCTCCGATCACCGAAATCACTTCCGAAGTGATCGCCGCGCTGGTGTTTTTGTTAGGCGCGTATCTGTCCTACGCCTTTTTCCTGCGCAGGCGAGCCTACGCTACGAGGCTGACATCGAGCACGGTGGGCGGCGTATTGCATCGCTTCTGGTTTTCCGATTGGGGAATGGATTGGCTTTACGACCGGACGCTTGTGCGGCCGCTGGTCTGGTTGGCGCGCATTGATAAAGACGATTGTATCGACGGCTTCTATACCGGTGTCGCCCGCGTGAACGAAATTGCCTGGCGTGTTCTCAGACGCACCGAAACGGGAAGATTGCGCTGGTATGCGGCGGGCATCGCTGCCGGAACAATTGTTTTCATTGCAGTGGTGCTGTTTCTATGATCCTTCTCTGGCTCATCGTCGTCCTCCTCATCGGCGGGATTCTCGCCTGGGCGGCAGCGCGGTTACGTCCGCTCCTGTGCCGCTGGATCTCGCTTGTAGCCGTCACGATCGATCTGGTGCTGACGTTATGTCTTGCGGCGCGAGATTTCACCGCAGATCGCTCCGGCGGAAATCAGTGGTTTGAACAGGTGGATTGGAGTTGGATCCCGCAGTTCGGCATTCATTTTCATCTGGGAATCGATGGCCTCAGCCTTCTGCTCGTTTTGCTCGCGCTTTTTCTGGGTCTCGTGGCTTTGCTGATTTCCTGGACGGAAATCACCAAGGCGGTCGGCTTCTACCATTTCAACGTGTTGTGGATTCTCGCCGGAATTATCGGCGTGTTTCTCTCTCTCGACCTGTTTCTTTTCTATTTCTCCTGGGAGTTGATGCTTGTCCCCATGTATTTTCTGATCGTCATTTGGGGGCGCGAGCGCCGGGCATATGCCGCGACAAAGTTTTTTCTTTTCACCCAGCTGAGCGGGCTGTTTATGCTGATTGCGATCCTGGCCCTGTACTTTGCCCACTACCATGCGACGGGCGTCTACACCTTCGAGTATATGGAGATGTTAGGCACCCCGCTCAGCCCGCATGCAGCCATGTGGATCATGCTGGGCTTCTTCATCGCCTTCGCGGTGAAGCTTCCGATGTTTCCGTTTCACACCTGGCTGCCGGACGCCTGCGCCGAGAACTCCACGGCGACCAATGTGATCCTGGCCGGACTGCTGGCAACGACCGCGGCCTATGGCATGATTCGCTATCTCTTCCCGCTGTTTCCGGGAGCAACCCGCGAGTTCGCGCCGGTGGCGATGACGCTGGCGGTGATTGGAATCCTCTACGGGGCAATCCTGGCTTTTTCGCAGACCGATCTGATGCGCCTGATTGCGTATGCCAGCATCAGTCACCTCGGCTTTGTGCTTCTGGCAATTTTCGCCGGCGACTCCCTCGCCCTTCAGGGAGCCGTGATGACGATGATCGCTCACGGCATCAGCACCGGCGCGCTCTTCCTTGTAGCCGGAGCCCTCGATGCTCGCATGCACACACGCGAGATCGACGCCATGGGCGGTCTATGGGACACGATGCCCCGGTTAAGCGGAGCTGCTTTGTTCTTTGCGCTGGCTTCACTCGGCCTCCCTGGGCTGGGAGACTTTATTGGTGAGTTCCTGATCCTGTTGGGAACCTTTCGCGCCCATGCCGCCCTGGCTGCCGTGGCGGCATGCGGTGTTCTTGCGGCAACGCTCTACGCGCTTCGCTTCGTGCAGCGCGTGTTCCAGGGGCCGAATCTCCATCCATGGCAGTTGTCCGACCTGGCCGTTCGCGAAGGATTGATGCTGGGCGCGATGATCGTCTTGCTTCTCTGGCTGGGCCTCTATCCGCAACCTGTCTTCCATACCTTTGCTCAAACCGCAAACCACCTTCCTCTTCTCTCGAGATGAGCCATGACTGCTGCTGACGTGCTCGCCCTCTTACCGCTACTGCTGATCGCTGCGACCTCTGTCGTAGTAATGGCAGCGACAGCGGTGGGCCGCAACCACTCGGTTGCCTTCGGACTCACTCTTGCCGGCCTGGCAGCGAGCTTTTGCTCGATTTTCTTCGTCGATCCGCGTCAGGTGACGATGCTGCTCGTCATGGACAGGTACGCGCTCTTTTTCATGGCGCTGATCGCTGCGGCCAGTTTCGCCGTGGTGCTGCTGGCTTACGGCTATCTGGCAAAGCGAGAGGGCAACAAGGAGGAGTTCCACGTCCTGCTTCTGGTGGCGACGCTCGGCGCTATGATCCTGGCCGCCAGCAGTCACTTCGCCTCGCTGTTTCTCGGACTCGAAATCCTGAGCATCGCGCTCTATGCGCTCATCGCCTATTTCGGCGATCGTCCGCTCCCGGTGGAGGCGGGAATCAAGTATCTTGTCCTGGCCGGATCGTCGTCGGCCTTCCTGCTCTTCGGAATCGCCCTCATCTATGCCGATCTCGGAACCATGGACTTCGCCCGGATCGCGCACCTGCTGGCTCTCCGCCAGGATCCGAACCTTACGCTGCTGTTGCCCGGCGTGGCGATGATTATCACAGGCATTGGCTTCAAGTTGGCTCTCGTGCCTTTCCACATGTGGACGCCGGACGTTTATCAGGGAGCTCCCGCGCCGGTGACGGCCTTTATCGCCACAGTCTCGAAAGGCGGCATGCTTGCGCTTTTGCTGCGCTATTTCAACCAGTTGGGAACCAACCGCTTCACATCCGTGCTCCTGGTGTTCTCGATCATCGCCATCGCTTCCATGTTCGTTGGGAACCTGCTCGCGCTCTACCAAAACAATGTAAAGCGCATCCTGGCATACTCCTCGATCGCGCACATGGGCTATCTGCTGGTTGCGCTTGAGGTCGGAGGCCTCATGGGCGCGGACGCTGTGGTCTTTTACCTGGTTGCCTACTTCGTCATGACCCTGGGCGCATTCGCTGTCGTCACCGTTCTCTCCAAGCAGCACCGCGATGCGGACCAACTGGAAGACTATCGTGGCCTGTTCTGGCGCAGGCCCGTACTCGCTCTGGTATTCACAGCCATGCTGCTTTCGCTCGCCGGCATCCCACTGACCGCAGGTTTCTTGGGCAAGTTCTACATTGTTGCCGCCGGAGCGGCAGTCGGCGCCTGGGCGCTGCTCCTGATTCTGGTTGTCACCAGCGTCATCGGACTCTTCTACTACCTGCGAATTGTAATGGTGCTGTACCAGCAGCCGGCCGAAAGCGATCGGAATCACCAACCCGCTCCACGCCGGGCGCCGGCGGCGACTCTGGTGTTGGCTGCGCTCACCGTGATCCTTGTCTGGCTGGGAGTCTATCCCACCCCATTGATTAAGGTAATTCAAACCGCGATCGGCAGATTGCTCTGATCCGGTTGCATGTTGGAGGCGACTCATTTATTCGTTGGCCCGGATGCAACTATTCGCCGACGGCTATGCCACCGTCCGGAAATCTTCATGTCAGGCCATCGGGATGTGGCCTGCCGTCCGGAAGCAAGCGACGGCGCGCCGCATGGGTTACATTCCTGAAGCAGGGTGCCTTCTCTGGGAAACAGGGAAGAGCATCTATGGGAGGCCGTATCATGCCACGAACATTCAAAGCAGGAGACCACGTCGAATGGAACTCGGAAGCCGGCCGGGTCCAGGGGATCATCAAAGAGAAGATTGTTTCCGAGATCACATTCAAGGGATACACGGTCCATGCTTCGGAGAAGGAGCCGCAGTATCTGATTGAGAGCGAGAAGACCGGCCATCTGGCGATGCACAAAGGCACAGCCCTTAGGAAGATCGCAAAAGGCAGGTCCTGACCCGCGTCCCCAAAGGCGATACTGCCTACCGGCTGTATCGATTTCGATACTGTTGAATAGTACTCGAATGGCACAACTGCGAGATGGAATGAGGTCATGCTTTACGATGAGGCAAGATGGTGACCGGACAATCTGTTCACCCCCTAACTGGTCAAATATGACCGGTATGGAAGCACCGTAACTCGAAATACTTGTTATGTCAAAATTCCGCCGCAAACGGCCGCGACGAAGGTTTCGCCATGAAATTGCAAGGAACAGGTCCTTGGGCGGCAACGCCCGTCGCGAGCATTCTCCACCGCCGTACCGGACTCCTCGTGCTGCTCTTCCTGGTCATGGCAACATTGTCGCAGTCTGCAAGTTCGCAGGCGATCCCGGCTGTGCCCGTTGCGAATACTGCTCCGCTCACCGCGGAGCAAGTGATGCACAACCTTGCCCAGATGAATCGTCATCGTGTCGAGGCCCTTCACGTATACGAAGGAACCGGAACCTATCGGGCGGAGTATGACGGATTTCCGGGCAGTCGAAGAGCGGAGATGGTGGTCAACGTGAAGTACCTGCCGCCTGGGAAGAAAGAATTCGCCATTCAGTCCGCGACTGGCTCCAAACTGATCATCGACAGGGTGTTCAAGAAACTGTTGGAGGCAGAGAAAGAAGAATCCAGCCCGAAGATTGAACGGCGCTCCGCACTGACCGACGCGAATTACCGCTTCAACCTGATTGGAGAGGAGAACGGGTACTCCGGCGCGGCCTATGTGCTCGAAGTGGAGCCCAGGAGAAAAGACAAATTTCTGTATCACGGCCGTATCTGGGTCGATGCAGAAGACTTTGCCGTTGTGCGCCTGGAGGCGAAGCCTGCGCAGGACCTATCTTTCTGGACCAGGAGAGCAGACATCGTAGAGGTGTACACGAAGGTGAGTGACTTCTGGCTTCCTGCACACAACCACAGTGTCGCAGCGATTCGACTTGGAGGTCATGCCGAGCTGACGATCGACTACAAAGATTACGAAATTACTGACGCAAGCCAGGTAAGCGGCTTGGACGCGCCTCAATCTGTTCTTCAAGCGGCAACGGACCATGCACTGGAGTAGTGCCGTCACGGATGTGAGCCATCGGCGCACGCCGATTACACAAATATTACCCAATGGTGGAGTTTCTCCAGATACTCTCACCATCCAATTCAGTAGAGGGCAAAGATATGCAAATGTCAGGACTCTGGCATGACAGGACTTTCACACAGCCCGTCGTGGGGATCACCATCTTCTTTATGGTGATGTTTCACATCGGCGCTCTGGCTGCATTGTTCTTCTTCAGTTGGCAGGCATTTCTGGTTGCGATGGTGCTGTGGTGGGTCGCCGGCGGCCTTGGCATCGGCATGGGGTACCATCGGCTGCTAACGCATCGAGGTTACAAGACCCCAAAGTGGATGGAATATGTCCTGACTGTATGCGGCACGCTGGCGCTGGAAGGCGGCCCGATTTCCTGGGTCGCAATCCATCGTATGCATCACCAGAACACGGACAAGGAAGGAGACCCGCACTCTCCGCGTGACGGCGGTTTCTGGGCTCACATGGGTTGGATTCTGACGGGCCGGACGATGCGCAACGATGCAGCAGATCTTCTACCTTATGTTCCCGATCTTCGCAAAGACAAATTCCACGTGTGGATCAGCCGCTGGCACTGGGTACCCATTACCATGTTGGGTGCAATCCTTTTCATCGCCGGCGGATGGTCATACCTGCTGTGGGGCATCTTCTTTCGCACGGTCATTGGCCTGCACTCGACCTGGCTGGTGAACTCCGCCACTCATATGTGGGGGCGGCAAAGGTTTCCTACCGGCGATACTTCCAAAAACAGCTTCTGGGTGGCGATGCTGACCTTTGGTGAGGGCTGGCACAATAATCATCACGCCCACCCGCAAGCGGCTCGCCACGGCTTGGCGTGGTACGAGCTCGATTTCAACTGGTACGGAATCTCCGCACTCCGGATGCTCCGCCTGGCATGGGACGTAAAGACATGGAAACTCAGCCCTGAGGAGGACAAGGCGGTAACAGTTTCGCGCAGGCTTGTCGCTCGAAACCAGGAAGGACGTCGTTGGACCGGAGGCGCGGAGGATCCGGACAAGTGTGGGTCCGCGCTTTCCTGACGTTGAGGGAGTTATACATCTTGCTGAAGCGCCCAATCCCGAGTCTTCCGCGTGACCCATTTTGCTCGACGGCGTGGCCTACAGAGACAGTGTGGAGCGACCTGGATTGGCCTCCAAATATCGACCAGCGTAAGAAGTCCCACCCGATGGGCTCATCAGGCGAACTGTGATCAGCATGGCCGGTATCAGAAACACAAAGGAGTTGAGCAACCACATGATGACTCCCCCCGCCACTTGGTCCGTCAGTGCGGAAATATGAAAAGGATTCGGCCCAGAGATATAGAACTGGTAAATAGGCCGATTGCAAAAGGCGAGAAAAGCGGACAGGGCCGTATTCACAATATCCGCCAACAACAGGTACAGCAGGATCATCCAGTTGTTAGCCCGAAACCGGCTGGGCCATGGATGAAGAATCACCCACCAGAATAAGAGCGCGGTGGTAAGAAAACAGATGTGTTCAAAGTCATGAACGTGCTCATTCCGCAAGGCGAAGTCATAGGCGCTGGGTACGTGCCAGCCGAGAAAGACCAGGTTGAAAGAGAACCATGCGACCGCAGGGCCGGTGACAAAGTGACCGGCGCCGCGCACCCAGCGCATGGTAATCACCGGTCCAACCATAGTCCTGATCGTCCATCGTGGTAGCGCTCGCAACAACGGAACGATGGGAGCGCCCAGCAATATCAATGGTGGCACGACTGACATCAACAGGAAGTGCTGTCCCATATGGGCGCTCAGCAGCACGTCCGCGAAGCCATCGACGGGCGAGGCAATCGCGAGCCACAGAACTGCCATGCCGCTTAGGAAACACGCCAGCCTCGCTCCTGTGAAATATGCAGAGCGCGTTTTGCGAATGCCATACCAACCCCGGATATACACTGCCGAAACGCAGACAATGGCGATCGTCAACCCAGGAGGCAGCGACCATGATGAGAAAATTGCCTCAATTTCAGTAGACATGGCAGGTGTGATTCCTCGCTTCCTCCGGACATCTGCCCCGATTGCTTATGCAGCAACTATTGTGAATTTTCCTGTGCCGGTCTTTCACTGCCGTGCATGGTCTCGAGAAAGCGCACGAGCGCCGTGGTCTGCTGCGGACTCAAGGCGCTGCCATAGGCCGGCATATTTCCGCCTCCTTGCAGCACCTGGCGTATCATCTGGTTCTCCGTCATCCGCGTGGCGACGCGATCCAGTTCCGGTCCGCGCTGGCCGCCCACGCCGTCCAGCGAGTGGCAATTGCGGCACTGCATCTGCTGAAAGACGATTGCGCCGTGCCGCTCGAGCGGCGTCCGCCCTTTCAGGAACTTCGGCTGGACCGCATCCGCGCTCCACGCATTCATGACTGGGCTCCATGGAGCTTTGCTCGCGAGCTGGGTGAAGATTGCGAGGGAAACGGCAATCACCGTGACCATCAACACGGCCACGGGCCTGCGCGACCAGTGTTTTTCTCCTTCTCCAGCGTATAGCGGCAGCGCAAGCATGATGCAGATCACGACAACGGGCGCAATCAGGAGAATCGGCGTTTCGAGTTTAGGCGGCATCAGCGCGAACAGCGCATAGATCCACAGGAACGGAAAATCCGGCTTAGGAACGGTTTGAATGATGGTGGGATCGGGCGGACCTGTTGGTCCTATCGGACCGAAGAATAATGCACATGCCATAATTCCCAGGAGAATAGCAGCCGCGAACAAGGCGTCTTTCCAGGCCGCGTCCGGAACGAAAGGAATGCCGTCTTTGTGGATTTCAGCCTCGTACTCCTGCATATACGTGCTCCTGCGCACCAGGCGGCCGGGCATCGGCCACTCGTTAATGCCAAGACGCAATACCATCCACACATGCACGCCCACCAGGGCGATCAGGATGCCGGGAATGACAAACACGTGTAGCGTGAAAAAGCGCGAAACGGTGGTCGCCCCGATGATTGGGCCGCCCAACATGAAATGGACCAGCTTCGATCCGATCCATGGAACCCGGCCCATAATGGATGCACCAATGCCCAGGCCCCAATACGCGTCCTGATCGAAGCGGAGCACCTGCCCGGTAAACGCCATGGCAAGCGTCATCAATAACAAAAAGACGCCAACCATCCAGGTAAGCTCGCGAGGAAATTTGTAGGCTCCAAACATGAAAACCTGGGCCATGTGAATGAGCACGATGGCGATCATGAAATCCGATCCCCAGCCGTGCAGTGCGCGGAGAAACCAACCCAGCGTCAGGTCATGATTCAAGAAGTTCAGGCTGTTCCATGCGTCTCGCGCGGTGGGCGTGTAGACCAGCGCAAGCAGAATGCCGGTCATCACCTGCAAGACCAGAATCACAGTCGCGGCGCTGCCGAAGACGTACCACCAGCTCGAACTGCTCTTCGGGATTGGATGCTCGGCTGCCTCAGTAATGGGTTTTGCCAAACCGAGGCGGCGATCGAACCAGCGATAGAGATTGAGACCGGTTTGTTTTAGCCCTGGCATGGCGACCTTCCCGGCCTGGCGATGCTTGCCTCTGTGGACAGGGTTGGCAGCTCGCCGGCCCAGATCATGAGCTGGTTGCCGACGACCTTGTATTTGTATTCGTATAGTCCACGCGGAGGAGGTCCCGCGGCGACTGCCCCATTCTCGTAGTAAACCCCGCCGTGACAAGGGCACATGAACAGCTTTGAGGCCGGGAACCAGTGGACCGGGCACTCCATGTGCGCGCAATTGATGGCGAACACCTGGAATTGATTGTTTGCGATATGGCGCACCCAGCAAGGCAGATTGCGGGTTTGGCCGTCGGCGGGAGTGCCGTCCGGATTGCGATACTGCCCCATCCTGGTTTCTCCAGCGGGAAATTGCTCAAGATTTCCGACTGGTACCCAGTAGTTGTAGCTTTGATTTCGCTTGAGAATCGGACCCAGGACATAACCAAGAACAGGCACAGCCAGAACGGCGCCTACCGCTCCATTGACGAGCAGAGAAATCTTGAATAGGAATTTTCGTCTGGAATATTCGCTTGGGTCATTCATTAGATTCTCCAAATTCACTGCTGCTGCGGGTTGCTGTGGCCGGGTTCTTTCCTTTGCGAACGTCTGCCCTCTACTACCGAGACCTTGAAAACGGCTGGCCTGGGAACTGGATCCTCTGCGATGCGAGCCATGCAACAATGTCGGTGACATTCTGGTCTGTCATGGGTTTTCCCGTCGCGTCTTCGTGCCAATCCGGCATGCCCTCGCCTGGCAAACCCGAGACGACGATGTCGCGCAGTCCCTGGTCGGTGATGAGCGCAAGATACGTAGGATCGACGATCGAGCCTGTCGCATCGCCTGGCTGGCCGTCCGGCGAGATACCTATCCCGTCGGCTCCGTGACACCGGGCGCAATATGTCTGGAACGCAATCTTTCCCTGAGTGGCGTCTCCCTTGGACATAGGAGCGTAGATGGGAGGATCTGCATTGTTCAGAATGTCTGGTTTTCCCCAGTGAGCAATCATTCCATCCACGATGCGTTCCACCTGCTCGCCGGTCAGCAGGCCACCGCCGCTCCGTCCAAACGCAGGCATTGCACTCTGGGGAACCCCGTTGGCAACGATCTGGATCAGATGCTCCCGACCTGCCGAGGTCAGGTACACAGGATTATTAAGAGGCAGCGCCGCGCCGTTCAAGCCGTTGTCTCCATGACATCCGGAGCAATTGCCCTTATAAAGAACCGCAAAGCCAAGCGTCTGGTCGGGGCGCAGAGTTTCAGGACGGAACCCGGGTTTCCCGGGCAGATGACTGCAGCCCACCGATCCCAACGTCAACAGGGCAGTTGCAATCATCGCTCCCACAGAACTCGTCTTCATTGCAGGCGATCCTTATCATGCGCTTCCTGTTCGATCCCCTGCGACAGAATCCCGGCCCGCATCGAGAATGGCAGCGATTGGAACTGATCGGTGCGAACTCGAACGTGCAAATTCACGACGAAGCCCGCTACCAGGCCGAAGGCAATCTGCGAAATGACGAACCATAGCCAGTCGATCCTCTGGTTCATGCCGGGGCTCACCGCCTCCAATGTGCCGTAGAGAAGACCTGTCCAGAATATGGGCGCCAGAAATCCCGCGGTGAGAATGGGCCTCCGGGGAAACATGGGAAGTATGGCTCCGTAGAGAAGTCCGACCAGTACCGAGGCGAGAGCATGTATCCCAATCGCTACCAGCAGCCCATGCAGATGATAGGAAGCCAGAAACGCCGTGCTCTTTCCGGCCCAGTCCGGAATCGCTATCGCGGCGAGAAGATTCGGCGCATACCAGATACTTCCATAGCGGATGAGTCCGTAGAGCGTCGCGGGCGCGATCATCGCGATTCCACCGGCGATTCCACCCCGCACACCGGCGCCCAGCGTATATCTCTCGACCGGAAGGATCTTCCTATGCGACTCCGCAACGGGAAGGCGCTCCACCTGCGTGCGCGAGCTTTCGATTTTGATGATCTCCGTAATCACCTCTATCTCTTCGATTCGCTCGCGAGGCAAGACGTCTCGGGACCAGCCGATCGCTGCGCACACCATCAGAACCACTCCCAGCAGGCTGACTGCCCAGGTCATCACAATTCCTGCGAACAGGAAAGTGGTTCCCAGCGCCAGCACGATCGGCCACGCGGTCGGCGCCGGCAGATGCACCGTGTGTTTCGATGGATAAGCGGTCTGTGGAGCGCTGTTCATAGTCTCTATTTGTCTTCTGTCATCTTCCAATTACGTACACAACGAGAAAAACAACAACCCACACGGCATCGACAAAATGCCAATACATCGACAATGCGTGGAAGCGGTGTGCCTGCTCTTCGCCGACCTTGCCCAGGATCCCGAGCACCAGAACAATGCTCAGCATCAGCAATCCGATCGCGACATGGGTGGCGTGCAATCCGACGAGAGAATAAAACGTGGCGCCGAACAGGCTGGTGTGGATGGTGAAATCGTGCTTGAAGATCAGATCGCTCCATTCTCTCGCGGTACCAAGGAGGAAGATGATTCCCAGCAGCACCGTTGCCGCCAGCCAGCCGACAAACCCCCCTCGACTACGTCTTTGAAACTGATGGACGGAGAGGTGAATCGTGAGGCTGCTCGAAAGAAGGCAGATGGTGTCGAAGATCGGTAGTTCGAGGACATCTTTTGGCGTAGGTCCGCTCAGGCTCTTTCCAAGATAGAAAATGTAGGCCACGACAAAGATCAGGAACATGGCCGACTCTGCCAGGATCAAGCACCACATGCCCACGGTGCCCCGATAAGGCAGCACCCATGGATCGTCATTGATATCGTAGGTAAAAGGAATCGTAGTCACTTGGCAGCCATCTCATTCTCGGTTCCCAACTCGTATTCCCAGTCAGGTTCTTCCGGGTGCTTCAGGTCCCACAGCGGCCGCCGGCTTCGGACCGTCGGCTCGCTTGCAAAGTTGTAACTTGGCGGAGGAGATGTTGTAGTCCATTCAAGGGTCCAGGCATCCCACGGATCGTTGCCAGCCAGCTTGCCTTTGAAGCATGAGCGAACAAGGTTGAAAACAAAGATGAGAACGGCGATCGCCTGCACGAAAGCGCCGATGGTCACAATCATGTTCCATATGCCCCAGTGATGCCCCGGTTCGTAGGTGTAGATCTCCCGGGGCATCCCGAGCAATCCGGGAATATGCATAAAATCGAACGTGAGGTGGAAACCAAGCACAAACAACCAGAAGTGCCATTTGCCCAGCGTTTCGTCCATCATGCGGCCGGTCATTTTCGGGAACCAGTAATAGAACGCGCCGAAAAGACAGAAGAAGATTCCACCGAGAATGACATAGTGAAAGTGCGCCACCACAAAGTAGGAATTGTGCAGTTGCCAGTTGAATGGCGCGACGCCCAGCATAATGCCGGTAAGTCCGGCTATGGTGAACTGAAACAGAAAGCCTATGCAGAACAGCATAGGAACCCTAAAGCGTATCTTGCCACCCCAGATGGTTGCCAGCCAGTTGAAGATTTTGATTCCGGTTGGGACGGCGATGACCATGGTGGAGAGCACAAAGGCGGTGTTGGCCACGGCCCCCATGCCGACCGTGAACATGTGATGCGCCCATACCGTAAAACTGATAAACGCGATGCCGACCGACGCCGCCACCATGGCCGGATAGCCGAAGATCGCCTTGCGGGAAAATACCGGAATGATTTCATTGGCAAAGGCGAATGCGGGCATCACGAGGATATAGACTTCAGGGTGTCCGAAGATCCAGAAGAAATGAGCCCACAGGACCGCCGAGCCTCCGGCCTGGATGTCAAAGAAGTGTGCCCCCAGGTGACGGTCGAGAACTAGCATGATCTGCGCGGCAGATAAAGGCGGAATCGCCGCCAGGGCCATGACCGACGTGACCAGCATGAGCCATACATAGAGCGGCATGCGGCTCAACTTCATGCCCTTGCAGCGCATACAGATCGTCGTTGCGGTTATGTTGAGGGCTGTACCAATCGTTCCGATTCCGGTGATGAAGATTCCCAGAGCCCAATAGTCGCTGCCGTTTCCCTGCGAAAATCCGTTCTCGGTCAAAGGGGCGTAGGCAAACCAACCGACATCTGGAATGCCGGAGCCGCCAAAGACTCCTTTTCCGCCCAGGATGCTGTAGTACAACAGGGAGGCGCCGAACAGATATATCCAAAAACTAAAGGCGTTCAATCGCGGGAATGCCATATCCCGGGCGCCGATCATCAACGGCACCAGATAGTTTCCAAAGCCGAAGAGAATCGGCATGGCCACGAAGAAGATCATCGTGGTGCCGTGCAGCGTGAACAGTTGATTGTATTGCTCGGGAGAAAGAAACTTCGATTCGGGCTTAGCGAGTTGAATGCGCATCAGGAGCACTTCAACACCGCCGATCGCGAAGAACATCAGGGAGGCGGCGATATACATGAGGCCGATCTTCTTGTGATCGACCGTAACGATCCAGTCGTGCATCACTTGCAGCCATAAGCGAGGATGCTCCTCGTCAGGGGTCAGATCGACTATTCCTGAGAGAGGGATCGAATCGGCCATAAATAACTTCTCCTGCTCCGAACCGGTTAGTGCAGCGTTACAAGATAGGACGCGATCTTCTTTACGTCCTGGTCGCTGAGCTCCATCGCAGGCATCAGGCAGCCTGGTTTATATGCGTCAGGATCCTTGATCCATTTCTCCAGATTGGCCCGCGTGTTAGGGAGGGTTCCTGCGGCAATCGTGTCGCGGCTCATGAGATGCGTGAGGTCAGGGCCAAAGCGGCCGTTCGCCACAGTTCCGGCAATCGAATGGCAATTGATGCAGGCATTCTGCTCAAAGATAACTCGCCCTTCCGCTGCACCCGGATCCTCAACGGCGGTCTGTTGTTGATTCGCAATCCAGCTCTGAAAATCGGCCGTGCTCTGCGCATAGACGCGTATCAACATTCGGGCGTGCTCTATGCCACAGAACTGGGCGCACTGGCCGAGATAGATGCCGGTAGCTTCCGGCTGGATCCAGGTCGTGTTTACCTGGCCGCCGAAAATATCGGTTTTGCCGGCCAGACGAGGTACCCAGAAGCTGTGATCCACGTCCGCTGTCGTTAGTTTCAGATAAGTTGGCAGCGGGTTCTTCGGGTCGCTGCTGACCGGTACATGGAGTTCATTCGCAGTGATCACTCCATATTTGGGATAACGGAACTCCCACCAGAACCGGTGTCCGATTACTTGCACATTGAGCGCCTGCTTTGGCTCCGGCGCCTGCTGAATGCCGAAGATCACCCGTACCGTCGATAAAAAAAGTACAACGATGATCAAGATGGGGATAACAGTCCAGGCCAGTTCAATCTGGTTGCTTCCATAAATCTGCGGCGGCTCGCGATCGGCGTCGGCCTCTCCGGGACGCTGGCGAAAGCGGACGATCGCGTACAGCAGCAAGCTGGAAACAGTGACAAAGATTGCACCCGTCACGATGAGCGTAAACATTGAGAGGCGGAAGATTTCGTGGGCGGGGAGGGATTGCGGAGAGAAGATGTTGTTAGGAGAAGTGAACAGCCTATCGAATAAGCCGGAGCCGGAGCCGGGCCCGCGCAGCGCTTCGATGAGCAGGGGACTGAGCGCGTGAATGCGCGGCGATTGGCTGACCTGGCCGGACAAGCCAAACAACCTTACGGTTTCCGCCCAGCCATTCACCCATCCATTCAATAGCGTGCTCCTATTGCTTCATCTGCAGGGCAGCCGTTGACTCTCCATCTCCGGCGCTTTTCCTCACCTCAGATATATTTCATCGAGTCGAGATGCGATCTGGTCAATATTGCTCACATGCCTCCCTAAGCGATTGGTTGATTTGAATTTCCTCTCCGGATATCTTCAGGAAAATGTGTTCAATTTTGACCGGAACTCACATTGGCTGCTATTTAGCATTTGGAGCAATGAGACCGGTTCCCGAAGGAAATAGCCATGTCTCGCGGCCGCCCGATGGCTGTTCTCGATGCCGCTCCAGAGATCGTGAGTTTAGCGGCCATGGCGGCAATTGTACATGACGTGGCGCACATGAATCGCGGATAGCCAGGGCGGATAACTCTATGTGAAGCGTCGTTCGATCTTCGCGGCGCTGGTTCTATGTATGTCTCAAATCGCCTTTGCCTCCAATCGCGAAGATGACGACGCTCGCGCGCAGCCAACGTTGACAGGCACGAGATTGTCGATGGCAACGCGCGAGTTCCGGATTCGGCGAGGTATCTCCTTCGCGAGCTCGACGCATCATACGAAGTGGGAACGAGCGGCGCATAGGGAAAGTCGATCTGAGCAAGTCGCAAGCGGCTTGAGGCAACGCTGCGGGATCCTTGGAGTACAAAAGCATTTGGACCAGCCATCTGTCCTCCAGCCTCTCGCTCCGTCGCAGTTCGTCCTGCACGCGCCCTTCACCGCCATATTTGCTCTCCTTTATGCGAGGTCGTGATTTCACGTTTCGCGAGCAAATCGTTCCAGGGAGAAGACCAATGTCCAAAATGACAGTAGCGGATCATTTAGTAGAGCGGCTCATCGAATGGGGAGTCGACACCATTTTTGGTTTTCCTGGAGATGGCATTAACGGCATCTTTGAAGCTCTGCGCGCGCACCAGGACAAATTGCGATTTATCCAGGTGCGGCACGAAGAAGCGGCCGCCTTCGCCGCTTGCGGCTACGCCAAGTTCACTGGCCGTTTGGGAGTTTGCCTTGCAACCTCCGGTCCAGGAGGCATTCATTTGTTGAACGGTCTTTATGACGCAAAATGCGACTTGCAGCCGGTCCTGGCCATAACTGGCCATACCTTTCACGACCTCATTGGCACGCATTATCAACAGGATGTCGATCTCGACAAGCTGTATATGGATGTCGCTGCATACAACCAGCGGGTGATGGGTCCAGCCCACCTTATCAATGTAGTAGACGAGGCAATCAAGACTGCGCTGGCCCGCAGAACCGTTTCTCATATCACCATACCCAAGGATATTCAGGAGTGGACGAAGTCAGAGGGCGAACGTTCTTCGGCGAACATCCCCGAACACAGCAGTGACCTGTTTGCCGCGCCTCATCCCAATCCGCCCGAGCGGCTTCTGAAGCAGGCGGCGCACCTGATCAATAGCGGATCGAAGGTGGCGATGCTCATCGGCCGCGGTTGCCTGAGCGCCCGGGAAGAGGTTCTCGCTCTGGCCGAAGCAGCGGCCGCGCCGGTCATCAAGGCGTTGCTCGGGAAGGCTGCCATCCCGGACAGGAATCCCTATGCGCTGGGAGGCATCGGGCTGCTCGGCACTGCTCCGTCGCAAGACGCGCTGAAGGAGTGCGATACGTTTCTCATCGTCGGCAGCAGCTTCCCGTATATGGAGTTTCTGCCCAAGCCGGGACAGGCGAAAACGATTCAGATCGATCGCGATCCCACGCGGATCGGCTTGCGGCATCCTGTGGATGTGGGTCTCGTCGGCGATTGCGCCAGCGTGCTCCGCGCTCTCCTGCCCATGATCGAGCATAAGCAGAACCGGAGCTTCCTCGAAAGGTCGCAGAAGCGCATGACCGCCTGGAATGAGCTCATGGAGAAGCGGGGCACGCGGAGCGATATGCCGATGAAGCCTCAGGTCGTCACCTATGAACTGAATAAGCTGCTCGATTCCGATGCCATCGTTTGTTCCGATAGCGGCACGATCGCAACCTGGACGGCCCGGTACATCGAGATCCGCGATCGAATGCAATTCTCGCTTTCGGGTTCGCTTGCAACCATGGCGAATGGCCTCCCATACGGCATCGGAGCGTCAGTGGCCTATCCCGGTCGCCAGGTCGTCTGCATCGTCGGCGACGGTGGCTTCACCATGCTGATGGGCGAGATCGCGACCCTGGTGAAATACAAGCTGCCGGTCAAAGTGATCGTCATCAAAAACAATGTTTTGGGGGAGATCAAATGGGAGCAGATGGCCCAGGAAGGCAATCCGGAGTTCGGCGTAGACCTGCAGCCGATCGATTTTGCGGGATACGCAAGATGTTGCGGAGCCGCCGGCTTCACCATTGAGGACCCTAAGGACGCAGAGAGCGTCTTGAGGCAGGCGCTCGCCCACCCCGGCCCCGCGGTGATTCAGGCGGTCGTGGATCCGAATGAGCCGCCATTGCCGGGAAATATATCCGCCGAACAGGCTCTGCATTTTGCCGAAGCTCTGGGAAAAGGCGAAAAAGACCGTTGGAAGATTATCAAGACTGTTCTCGAAGACAAGATCCGGGAAGTTATCTAGCGTGAAGAACCCGGAGCGCATGACGGACCGCGCCTTCATCCAAAATCTGAGGACACTCTCGAAGCCGGTATGGTGTTCAACGTCGAACCCGCCATCTAAATCGGCGGCTACGGAGGCGTCCGTCATTGCGATATGGTGACGGTGACTGAAGTGGGCGTGGAGTTGCTGACGCCGTTTCAGTGCCGGGCCGCCGAGTTAACGATCGACGGGTAGCAGCAGGAGATTCGATGGCACACTTTCGCGGAAATAAGAGCGCATTCGGAGCCCCAGGCGACGAACCTCGTTGGACGCATGCCGACAAGGATGGAGTTGGCACAGCGCATTCGACCGGTGGCCGAGTCTGGTTCACAATCTGGCGCGGCATCCTCACGGAGGTTTATTATCCGACCGTCGATCGTCCTCAACTACGCGACCTGGAGTTTCTGTTCTCCGATGGGAACGGCTTGTTTCTGGAAGAGAAGCTCGATCTCGATTATCAGGTCGAGCGGCTGACGCCTTCTCAGGGCTATCGAATTACCAGGCGCGATTCCGAGGGACGCTTCTCGCTTACCAAAGAAATCATCGTGGAACCCACCCGGCCCTGCGTTCTGCTCCATGCGAAAATCGAGGGAAACGGCGACTTCCTTCGAGACCTCAAAACCTATGTGCTGTGCGCTCCTCATTTAGAGGTCGGAGGAGAAGGCAACAACGCATTTGTGATCGAAGCGTCAGGCCGGGAGTTGCTCGTTGCGGAGAAAGAGAACCGCTGGCTTGTAGTGGGCGCTTCCTGTGCCTATTCGCAACTCTCCTGCGGATATGTCGGGCATTGCGACGGGTACACCGACCTCAAGAAGAACCGCAGGATGGATTTCGAATTCGATGAGGCCAGGAATGGAAACGTGGCCCTCATCGGCGAATTGGACCTTTCAAAGACGCGGGAGTTCACCGTCGGCGTTGCCTTCGGAGAAACTCTTTCCTGTGCCGCGTCGAATCTGTTCCAAAGTCTCGGTCATTCTTACGCAGATCGCCGCCAACTCTTCATGGATCAATGGAAGACGGCGGTGAAGGGGGCGAAGCCTCTCAAAAAGTTCAGCGGAGACAAGGGCCGGCTGTTTGATTCAAGTTACAACCTGTTGTTGACGCACGAAGACAAACTCTACAAGGGCGCGTTCGTGGCTTCACTCACGATTCCCTGGGGCGAGGCGCGCAACGACAAACAAGGGAAGGGCGGTTATCACCTGGTTTGGACCCGCGACATGGTGGAGAGCGCCATGGGGTTGCTCGCGGCGGGCAATACCGAGGCGCCCCTGCGCGCCCTAATCTATCTGGCCGCCCGGCAGGAAGAGGACGGCAGTTTCCCGCAGAATTTCTGGGTCAATGGGGAAGCTTTCTGGACGGGAATGCAACTGGATGAAGTTGCTTTTCCCGTACTGCTCGCCTGGCGTCTTCATCAGTTTCAACTCCTGGGTCAGTTCGATCCGCGGTTGATGGTAAACCGGGCTGTCGCTTTTTTGCTGCACAGCGGGCCGGTAACGGGTGAAGAACGTTGGGAGGAAGCGAGCGGCTATTCTCCCTCCACCATGGCGGTGATCATCGCGGCTTTCATCTGTGCAGCTTCATTCGCGCGAGCGGAACAGGACCATCGGCGGCGGGTACTTCGACGTGGCTCCTGCCGACTTTCAATCGCAACTCGACTTCACATTCCTCCGGACGAAACGTAAAGAGTGGGAAGGCCAGAATCATCAGTTGCGTGTGCAGTAAGAAGGAGCCGAATGGAAAACCCAAATCGAGGGAAAGTGGTTGTAGTAACCGGCGCATCCGCGGGAGTAGGACGCGCCGTGGTCACGGAGTTCGCGCGGCAGGGGGCGCATATCGGGTTGATCGCGCGCGAGCACGAGCGTCTGGAGTCGGCCCGGCGCGAAGTTGAGGAGGCGGGCGGAAAAGCGTTAGTGCTGCCCGTGGACGTTGCGAATGCGCAGCAGGTTGAAGATGCGGCAGAGAAGGTGGAACAGGAACTGGGGCCGATTGATATTTGGGTCAACAACGCAATGACGACAATCTTTGCGCCATTCCTCAAGATCAAACCGGAAGAATTCAAGCGCGCCACGGAGGTCACCTATCTGGGACAGGTCTATGGGACGATGGCGGCGTTGAAGCGCATGCATGCGCGCAATCGCGGCACTATCGTCCAGGTGTGTTCGGCGTTATCGTATCGCTCCATCCCGCTGCAATCCGCATACTGTGGGGCTAAGCACGCAATCGTGGGATTCACGGACTCGATCCGTTCCGAGCTGATTCACGATCGAAGCAACGTGCATATCACGGCGGTGATGCTGCCGGCGATGAACACGCCGCAGTTCAGTTGGTGCCGCACGCGGCTCCCACGGCATCCGCAGCCGGTGCCTCCGATCTTTCAGCCGGAGGTGGGAGCGCGCGCAATTGTTTGGGCGGCCAGCCATAAACGGCGCGAGGTGTACGTCGGTTGGCCCACGGTGGAGGCGATCTACGGCGAGGAAATCGCTCCTTGCTTCGCTGACCGCTACCTGGCGAAATACGGCATTGACGGCCAACAGACGTCTGAACCCGTATCTCCCGATCGCCCGGACAATTTATTCGAACCTGTGGAGGGTGAATATTCCGCCCATGGCATCTTTGATAGCTCCGCCAAGACCTTCAGCGTGCAGAGCTCGATAAACCTCGCATCGTTGAATCTATCGGCGCACCGCGGTCTCGTCGTGTCGGCGGCAGTCGTCGTAGGAGGACTCTTCTTCCTCGGCCTGAGAAGGAGGAGATAAATGAATGACGCTGTGAGCCCCGAAGAGCTAAGCGACGACTTGCGCGAGGGCTCGAGTAGATTCCTGAAGCGTCGTCGCGGCGTCGTGGGACTGTCCCTCTTCTCGGTCGGCGTGATGGGAGGCATCGCGCTGTACCAGATGGGCATTCTGAAAACCATTCCTGAGCCACGCCTGCCCGGATTCAATACCGACAAGGTGACCAGCTCCCCGGAGGCGTACTCGCATTTTGCGGCTCCCGATGCTCTGCTCGGGCTGGTGAATTACGGAGTGACTGCATGTCTCGCAAGCACTGGAGCGCAGAACCGCTGGAAGACGCATCCATGGATTCCCCTGTGCATGGCCGGGAAGATCATGATGGATGTCACGCTCGCCAGTAAGCTCGCGGTGGATGAGTGGACGAAAAACCAAGCTTTTTGTTTTTGGTGTCTTCTGACGGTAGCAGCCACCTTTGTGGCGCTTCCCCTCGCGATTCCTGAAGCGAAAGCGGCCTTCCAACGTTTTACAGGGGAACAGCATGACTCTTAGTCGAGAACAAGAGCAGCCGGCGGGCGCGCCATCGAACGCTCTCAGCCATGGACTCGAGCATCGACTCGATCATGGACTCGAGCGCGAGGTTCGAGAGATCGATCTGGACATACGCGAAGGGCGTTTTCAGCGCTGGCTGGCGCTCTTGGCCGGATTATCCAGCGTGATGAGCGGGATTGAAGTTGCCTATGAGCATTATCGAGGCAGCTACAGCCGCAAAGTCATGTACACGCCCGTGATCCTGAGCGGAGCACTGGCGGTAGCGGGGCTGTCCGGCTTCTTCAGCAGACGCGCGGCGCGGACCCTTCTGCCGGTGATCTCGATCGTAACGCTCGGCGACTGTGTAGTGGGCTTCTATTTTCATGTGCGAGGTATTCATCGTAAGCCTGGCGGATGGCGGCTTCCCATCGTCAATATGGTCATGGGTCCGCCAATCTTCGCCCCATTGCTGTTTGGCGTGAGCGCCTACCTCGGCTTTCTTGCCGCGTTTCTTCGCCGCGGCGAGCACGCCGACGTTCGAGGTTTGCCTCGTCCCGCGCATGCGCATCATTGGGCAAAGCTCATCACCAGCGAACATGAACCAATCAGCTGGACGCAGGATGTGCGCGAGGGCCGTTTCCAAAAGCAGATGGCGATCGCGACCGTCGTCTCGGCGTTCTTTAGCGGATTTGAAGCCTGGTACTCGCATTACAAAAACAACTTCCGTTATAAGGCGCAATGGACGCCGGTGATCGTCGCGCCCATGTTGATGGCGGCTGGGATTGGCGCAGTCAAGAGCCCTCGGGTTGCACATACCTGGCTTCCCGCTCTTTCGGCTGTGGCGATCGTCGATGGAGCCGTGGGTTTCGGCTACCATGCGCGCGGCGTCTTGCGGCGCCCCGGCGGCTTGAAGAAGCCAATTTACAACATTGTCTATGGACCTCCATTGTTTGCGCCCTTGCTGTTTGCCGCCTGTGGTGTTCTGGGACTGCTCGCCAGCCTGCTTCGGAGAGAGAAGCGTAAATGAGAGCTCCGGCTGAAAACGCAGACACCCGCCCGGTCGATCCACATACAGGAAAGCCGATAGGTCCTATGGCTCAGCCAGGATACTATCCACGCTTCAGCACGCTCGGCCAACAGAAATTTTGGGACGCGAAGACGCGTGAAGTAGTTTTGGACCGGGTCAACAATGTTCCCGTGATCCGATTCTTCAGTCCGCAGGATGCTCGTCTTCTGAACGCGGTCTGCAATCGCGTTCTTCCACAGGATGACCGCGACGAATCTCACAAGATCCCCATCGTGCCGCAAATCGACAAACGGCTTTACGAGAACTCGCACGACGGCTACCAGTACGAAGATATGCCGCCGGATCGCGAAGCATACCGGTTGGGATTGCAGGCCATCGAGGAGATCGCGCAGCATCGATATGGTTCCGGTTTTCTGAAAATTAGCCTGCGCGAGCAGGATGAAATTCTTCGCTCGCTCCACGACGGCAAACCCTCCGCGGCGAATGAAATCTGGAAACGAATGCCCGTCCACCGCTTTTGGATGCTGCTGGTTTCCGACTGCACAGACGCATATTACTCGCATCCCTGGGCCTGGGATGAGATCGGATTCGGCGGGCCGGCCTATCCGCGGGCTTACATGCGCCTGGAGCACGGCGAAGCGGAGACCTGGGAGGTAAAGGAAAAGCGTTACGACTGGAAAGCTCCAGACATCTCTGTCTCAGGCGAATTTGAACAGGTCGCGGGACATTCGGATCATCCCAGTTCACCGGGCAACGGAGGGACTCTTTGAAGTCGCCGCTTCTGGGAGAGTTTCATCCACCGAATGGGAAGCCGCACATGCTCGGCTCCATCCAGCGTATCGAGACCCCGATGCATCGCTTCTCTGAAGGGGAAGAGGTGGATTACGTCATCGTGGGCGTGGGCGCCGGAGGCGGAGTGCTCTTACAACGGCTGGCGCGAGCGGGATTCCACGTGATCGGCTTCGATGCCGGGCCGTTTTGGGATACCGAACGCGATTGGGTGAGCGATGAAAAAGGGGCTCATAACCTTTATTGGAACGATCTGCGGATTACAGGTGGCAAACACCCATTGGCATTTGGCGCGAACAACTGCGGCAAGGGCGTCGGCGGAGGAACCGTCCACTGGGCCTCTTTCACGCCACGGCTGCATCCCTCCGATTTTCGCATCCATTCGACGGACGGCGTCGGTGTCGACTGGCCCATCTCTTACTCGGACCTGAAGCCTTACTACGAACTCATGGAATTGGAACTCCCTGTCTCTGGCCCGTCGTATTATCCCTGGGGCGATCCTCATGGCTATCCTTACGGACCGCATCCGATGGGGGGTGTGGGCGATGCGCTGATTCGAGGCTGCACGAAGCTGGGCATCGGAGTCTCGGCAGGAGGGCCGGTGGCCATCCTGAACGGCTCTCGCGGCGACCGCCCGCACTGCATTTATCGCGGCTTCTGCATCCAGGGGTGCAAGGTCGGCGCGAAGGCAAGCACGCTCATCACGCATGTGCCGGATGCAATCGAAAACGGAGCGGAGATTCGTCCAAATTGCATGGTTTCGCGTATCCACGTAGGCGGCGATCGGCGCGTGCTAGGAATTTCCTACTTCGATTCGGAAGGGCGCGAGCGCTTTCAAAAAGCAAAGGCTGTGGTCGTGGCGGGGTATTCCATTGAGACACCTCGCCTCTTGCTCAATTCCGCCTGTCCGGGATTTGAGCGCGGACTCGCAAATTCCAGCGATTGCGTAGGCCGTTACCTGATGGCGCAGGCCGGCAATGTAGTGCTCGGCCGTTTCGAGGAGCTGGTCCGCATGTACAAAGCCCCGCCGGCGCACGCCTTGACCGAAGAGTTCTATGAGACTGACCCGAAACGCGGCTTCGCGCGCGGGTTTGCGATCCAGACGGTAGGTCCGTTGCCTATGGCCTTCGCCAGACAGATGATGACCGCAAAAGGCGCCTGGGGGTGGGGGATGCGGAGCGTCATGATGGATTACAACCATTGGGCGAGCTTCGGATTTCTCGGAGAAATTCTGCCTCATGCAGAGAATCGCGTGCAATTGGCGGAAGAAAAAGATCGCCTCGGTATTCCCATCGCCAAAGCCACCTTCAACCTCTACGACAACGATCAAAAGCTGATTGAATACGGGAAGAACAAAACCATGGAGGTCATGTGGGCAGCGGGCGCCACGGAGGTCGTACAGGAGGCCCGGTACGCCCATCTGGTCGGAGCTGCGCGCATGGGGAACGATCCGGAGACCTCGGTCGTCGACCAGTTCGGACGAACGCACGATATTGCGAACTTGTTTATCTGCGACGGCAGCATCATGCCCACACAGGGATCGGCCAACCCGGGATTGACCATTATGGCCCTGGCTGCGCGCACGGCCGATTACCTCATCCGAGAGGGAAACGAAGTCTTTACATCGCATAAGCCAAATGACCAAAAACCTCCTATGCGGCGCGATTTGTCTCCGCCGGATACATGGGGTCATGGCATGCCCAGGATTTAGATTGAGGTGATTATGCAATCCAGCCCAAGCATCGAACGCATTCAGGTCTCCGTTTACACAGTTCCGACCGAAACGCCGGAGTCAGACGGAACGTTTCAATGGGACAAGACCTCCCTGGTCCTTGTCGGAGTGATTGCCGGCGGAGAAAAAGGACTTGGCTATAGCTATGCGGATGTCGCCACGGCACATCTGATCGATGAGTCGCTTGCGCCGATGCTGACTGGCCACAATGCCCTGGCCAATGGCGCCGCATGGCGCAAGATGCTCGAACAAATTCGCAATCTGGGCCGGCCGGGAATCTCTTCCATGGCCATTGCTGCGGTCGATAACGCCCTTTGGGACCTGAAGGGCAAGCTTCTCAAAGTTTCCGTAGCGGCACTCCTCGGACTGGTGCGCACACAAATCATGGTATATGGGAGTGGCGGTTTTACTTCTTATTCCGATTCGAAGCTGCGTGAACAACTCGGAGGTTGGGCGGAAGCGGGCTTCCTCGCCGTCAAGATGAAAATAGGCCGCGATGCGGCCGCCGACGTCGAACGTGTTCGCGCGGCGCGCGCGGCCATTGGACCGAAAGTCCATCTCTTTGTCGATGCGAACGGCGCTTACACACGCAAACAAGCTCTTGAGCAGGCGCGCCGGTTCAGAGATTGCGATGTGACCTGGTTTGAAGAGCCGGTCTCTTCTGACGACCTTGAAGGATTGCGTCTGATCCGCGATCAGGGACCGCCCGGAATGGACATCGCGGCAGGCGAGTATGGATACGATTCCTGGTACTTCCGGCGCATGCTGGAGGCGGGTGCAGTCGACGTTCTGCAGGCGGATGCTACTCGGTGCGCGGGCATTACCGGCTTCTTGCTGGCCGACGCGCTGTGCGCAAGCCGCTCGATGCCCCTCTCGGCCCATACTTCGCCGTCGATCCACGCACATGCCTGCTGCGGAGCGCAGCGCGCCATCAATGTGGAATATTTCTATGATCACGCGCGCATCGAAAATATGGCGTTCGACGGCGCGCTTGAGGTCACGAAGGGATTTCTATCTCCGGATTTATCGCGGCCTGGTTTTGGCCTGGTCCTCAAGGAAATAGACATGCTGCCATACCGGGTCTATAACTCGCCGAAGTAAGTCAAGAAGGATCGCTCCCTGCTCGCGTCTGATGTGCAACACACCCACCATGATGGAAGCCGTCAAAGTTTGATGCGATAAGATCGTTTTCATGACCAATGATCCGCTCACGGATTCCGCTCTGCTCGATCGTGCCAGGAAGATCAAGCTTTTCCTTATGGACATTGACGGCACGCTCACCGACGGCGGAGTTTGTCTCATCTCTCTTCCGAACAACGGGGGTGTCGCGGAAATGAAGGTCTTCAACTCGCAGGATGGTCTGGGTCTGAAACTGGCGCACACGATGGGGATCAAGACAGGCTTTATCACCGGACGGCATTCCTCGGCGGTCTCCCAGCGGGCTCAGGAATCGCATGTGGACTTTGTGTATCTGGGTCAGGCTGACAAGACGGCGGCTTTTGAGGATTGCATGCGCAAGGCTCAGGTAGGCGCGGACGAAGTAGCCTACATGGGTGACGACCTTCCAGACATGGTAATAGCCCGGCGTGTCGGGTTGGCGATCGCTGTGGCGAATGCAGTCCCCGAACTGAAGGCGATCAGCCACTATGTGACCAGGAGCCAGGGAGGCGAGGGAACCGCGCGCGAGGTAGTCGAGCTCATTTTGACGGCCCAGGGAAGATGGAAAGGGGCAATTCCGCTGGCGCTGGCCTGAGCTTCACGCTGTACCGGGCGAGTCGGCCATGTATCTCGCGGAGCCATCCGTTGGTCAATGGGCGATTCCTGGGTGCAGGCTATTTCCCGCTACCGCCATCGGTAGCGGACTTATGATGCCGCCAAAAGGGATAAGGCAAGCCGGCAAGCCGGTTGATGATCAGGGCCTGGACCGTGAGAAGCAGGACTGCCACCTCAATGATGAAGAGATCTTTCGGCTGGGAGATGATGCCGAGAGAAACGATGAGCGTAGTGGCTCCCGCGGGAGGGTGGCTTACCTTGAACAGAACCATAAGCGCGCCTGTCGCTGCCAGGGATAGCGCAGCGGCCAGGATCTTCGGATCGTGCATACCGGCCTGCATCGCCAGCGGCGTTCCGGAAACCCCGGTTAGCGTGAACGCCGCGTACCCGCAGATCAGGCCAATTGCATGTCCTAGAATCGCGTTGCGCGGACTGGACGACTCAGCCATCGGCAAAAAAAAGAAGAGATAGGCTGTTGGACCGAGTGACGGAAACACGAACGGGCTACCGGTGATGAGGGCGAGCACGGCAAGTAACGCGATGGTGACAAAGCTGTTCACGCAGACGTATGCAGCCCGGACCAGTCGCGCCGGGAAGTGCCGCAGCAGCCATTTGAGCCGCAAATGGCTGAGCAGCACCTCTACGTGCTCAAACTCTATCTCTATCTGCTCGATATTCTTATTGGCCTGCTCAGAGGGAGACGTCATCAGATATTCGGCAGGAGGTCGAAGTATTCATCATCTTCATTCGAGCCGGCTTCGCCCCGCCCGATAGTCTTCTCGGATTCGATGAACTCGAGCTGCTCAATCCATTTGATCACCTTGCAACCAAGCTGATTTTCGACTCTAAGCCGGAGCGGTGCTCCGTATACTTCGGTGAGCGGTTGGCCGTCCATCTCGGAGGCACGCAGGCATTCCGGTTTGAGCACGTTCTCAAGGCTTTGGGTTTCGTAGTTCAGGTCCTCAAACATGGACCCCAAAAAGGAGAAGAACGCAACCACCTTCGCGTTCGGTTTCGGTTGTACGAGTTCAACCAACGTCTTCATCGCCAGACCGCCTATTTGGCAATGCCCGACCAGCCTTGAATGCAATGATACATCGCGATGTCGGCCGGCGAGAGATCTACCGGATTATCGACGAGGCCGCTAACCTTGAGCTTGAAATCGCAGAGGCCGCGCTCTGGCAGACGCTTCCAGTCGTCCCGCACGGGCAACTTGCCGTTGGGCAAGAAGTAATTCGAAATGTCCTGCTCCGAATACAGCTGCTGCGGCATGAGCTGGTTCAGCGTGAGCAGTAGCATGGGATGGGTGACGACCTTGAGCACATGCTGCAGCGCGCGCGGCTAATCCATGAGAGATTAGTGAACAGCTGTCCAGCAAACAGCCACGACGCCAATGCCCACGAAGCCAAGCCAGATGCCCACCCGGCCCTCATCGTTGGTGCCGAGCACGATGTGGTTCATGTTGTGCGCGAATCCAATCATGACGACTAGCGTGATATGTACCACCAGAAACGCCAGAGAACTGAGAATGGTGAGGAAATGGATGGAGCGCGCTGATTGCCTGTTTGATGGTGCTGGGCGGCGGCAGTGCATAGAGATTGGGAACTGCGCTACACTAACGCTCACGCTGGCACAAAAGATCGGGCAGACCACACCGTGAGGTCCACTTCTATGGAGCTTCAAACTGGCCCTCACGAAGGTTGTGCGTAGAGGAAGGGCCGGTCACTGCTGCTTCTCCAAAAATAGGCGAGGATGATCAGACTTGCAATCGCCGCATACGCACACCAAATCGACGTAAACGCGTATTCCTTCACCGCGGATACAACCAGGAGAATCAACAGATTTACCACGCCGAAGACCACGATAGCCCTCACCTTCGAGAACAGCAGAGCGCCGCATGTTGCGAACACATAAAAGATGGCCATCACTGGGTGGTTTGTCCCTTGATTAAGGTACGTAATGCTGTTTCCCTGGATGTAGGCCTGCGTCGGGTACGCCGCTAACGCCCACAATACATAGAGACCTGTTGCTCCGCCGACCACGACGAAGGGCAGCGTGCGCCTCCGACTTTTCAAGTCAGGTTCGAAAAGCAGCACGCTTAGCGGCAGCAAAAACGGGAGAAGTCCTTGCGCAAATAACATGTATGCTGCAGCCATATTGTGCATCACGGTCGGCGAAAGGGTCCCATCCAATCCGAGCCAAACGAATCCCTCGATGAACTGATGGACGGCGAATAGCGTAGGTACCGCCGCGAAAAGCAGCTCGCGCCTGTGCTTCACCTTCGTCAATGTGACGATGCCAACGGCGCGACGAACTCCGCTGCCAACAAAGTTTGCTGTTGCTGAAAAGCACACGTCTTGCCTTCCCTCTTGTGAAAATTCTGAGTGTCGTTACAGATTGCCAAACATCCATCATAATGCGATCTGAAAGAGGCCTGCAGGCTCTATGAACCCGAGATAGAGTCTCTCCGCGTTCTCGCGAAGTTCGACAGCCTTCGGGGCGACCATTCTCGCTAGGCCGATTCGTTTGGTACAATTTGAGCAACGGAGTGGTGACAAACTTCGCGGTTCTCTCTCGCTTGTCTGTGGACACAGAAGTTGGGCTTTGGCTTACTGTCCATTCTGTCCATTGATCCCGGAATTCGGTTATATCCGGTGGAAAATATGGAAACAGGCGAAGGAGTGGACAGTAAGAAAAGACAGTAAATTCTGCGATTTGCGTTAAGCGATTGAAATTGCAGAGGGGACGTAGCTCAGTTGGTTAGAGCGCTGCCTTCTACCCAGTGATCGGCACCGCTCTTCAGGATGAAGTGCCGTTGGGGCAGGTTCTTCAACCGCTCGGCGAGCGACTTACCGCCATCGAGCATCTGCGCGATGGTCGTCGCGTCGGTGCTCGACAACTGGAAGAAGATATGAGTGCCGACCGAGAGAATCGCCGCGCGCATCGGCGCAGGGTACTGGTCGAGGAATTGATTCGCCGAAACGATGCCTACCCCGAACTTGCGCGCCTCCGAAAGCATGGTCTCTACATCACTCGTATTGGCAACAAGGTTCTGGATCTCATCGCAATAAATGCTGTAGAGCGCCCGCCTTTCGCGGGTGAAGAGGGCATTCTTCAACATGGTGAAGAACAGGCCAGCGAGCGTGAGCGCGTGTGCGCCCAGCTTGCCCTTGTCAAGATTCACGATGACTCGATACCCTTTGTCCATCGCCTCCCGGAGGGAGAAGGTGGATCTTGTTTGCCCGACGATATGGCGGAAGCGCGGGTCGGCGGTGAAGGCCGATATCTTGTTGAGGATCGGCTCGCGCATGGTGGCCCTCATCGGTTCGCTCACTTGCCCGTACCGTAATTCGAAGTACTGTCGCACCTCGGCGTTCGGAACCCGCTTGAGGCATGAAGCGCGGAATCCGGCGTGCGTGAGCAGCGGTGAGAGTTCGAGGAGCGTGAGCCCGTTTGCGGCGAGCGTATACAGCGCATTGCGCAGTAGCTCGTCCGTGCGGGCGCCAAAGCGATCCAGACCCCAATGCATCTTCAGCAGTTCCGCCATTTCCGCAATGGAGACGAAGTCCGGTTCACCTTCCCCAAGCGGGTTGAGACCCACGGACATGTCCGGGTCGCCGGGGGAGATCACGATGAGCCGGTCGCTCAAATCCTCTTGCCGTTTCCTCTCTTCTGCGGCAATGGCACGCAGGAGAAACGGTGTCGCGTCGCCGTGCAGGTCAAAGTACACGGACCCGCGTCCGGCTTCGATGTCCTGCAGGCAGAGGTTCTTAAGGAGCGAACTCTTTCCAGCCCCCGTCTTTCCGAGGAGCGCCATATGCATGGTGCGCCGGGTCGGGCTCAGCCCTATACGCCGCCGCGTCGTCTGTTCATCCGCAACCTGGAACCCGAGCGCAACGGTGCCGCCGGTTTCCTTCCGTGCCTGTCGCCGCCCTTGCAGGCGGTTCCAAACCGAACTTATGAGTTGTTCGAGGATGTGAAACATGGGGCGAGTATGGCGGGCAGGGTGACGATAACGGTAACAACGTTCTACGCGGTGCGGCGCGCGAGCCATCGGATTCAACAAGTTGCCTCAAGGCGCACTGGAGAAACACAGGGTCAGAAAATGCTTGACGGGATTTTTGGCAGGCGTCAGAAATTCGTTATGAGCAGTTCACGGAATCGACGACCTGCGACCTTTTGGGCCGTGTACGGCATTTCAATGCCGCGAATTTGGAATGGCTCGAAGATCGCGCGGGTTTCCGGGACATCGTTCAGCGAGAGCACGAACTTACCTTTCACGTTGCCAAAGCGCTGGGCCAGCAGTCGAAAATCCTCCGGGGCGAAGTTGAATTTGTAATGCTTGACCCCGAAGTACGGCGGATCAGCGAAAAAACACGTCGTCGGGCTGTCGTACTTGGCAAGCACTTTCTCGTAGGGAAGACATTCGATCTGCACCCGTGCCAGCCGGTGATGTGTCTCCTCGATAAGCGCGGGGATGCGCTCGGGATTGAAGCTCGGCGGCTGCACGATGCCGATGCGGAAGCTCTGGTGATGAACGCGCCCCGCGTAGCTGGTCTTCTGGAGGTACAGTACACGCGCGGCGCGCTGGACATCGGTGAGGTCATCAACATTAGCCGCGAGGAACCGTTCAAACCATTTCCGGCTGACGACCGTGAAGCGCATATAGCGGATCAGCTCCTCGTGATGGCGCTGGGCGACGCGAAAGAAATTCGAAATCTCGCCATCGAGGTCGTTTAATACCTCAACCTTCGAGGGTTCTTTCGCGAAAAACACCTGTGCGCCGCCCGCAAAGATTTCCGCATATGTCCGATGTTCGGGAAGCGCGGCGATGATCTGCTTCGCGATGGCGCGTTTGCCGCCGATATAGGCGAGTGGTCCTAGCATTGAATCGTGTGAATGAATGCTCTGAATTTGTCAGGGGAGCTTCGATTCGACCTTTGTGTATCGAAGCGTGGAATAATCCTACGCGACTGGCAGGTAATAAATAGGTGAAGAAAAATGCATCGCAAACCGGGTCGCGCCAAACGGCCCACTCTTCCCTCAACGTGGTCTTGACTTCTCCTCTACCTGACACATACTTAGATCAAATCCAGGAACAATAACATGAACAAGCCATTGGAGATTTCTCCGGCGGAATGGAAGGAAATCATGCAGCTACCCGAGATTCGAGAATCGTGGGGAATTGGAGATCGCGAAACTCCCGAGCAGTTCGCTGATATGGTCTATGGGGTCAAGTTCAAATTTTCGCCGGGCATGGCTCCCGGCTACGTTGGCGATCTTTATCTTCTGCAAGGAGACGCTTTGGGTGAGCCTATGACCCTACTGAGAAAAAACGGTAAGTTGATATTTGCCGATTGACCACTTTAGTACCCGGCATGCCGCGCAATTTACTTCACCTATTCCATATCGAACTGATCCGATACCGTGGTCAGGATGCCCATCACGGAAACCGATCTTCAGGAGTTCATGGAAATCTGGAAAGAGGAATTCCACGAAACGATAGCGCTGGACGATGCAAAGCGTTCGGCGGCATCGCTCTTGGAATTCTACGCGTGGCTCGTTCGCGGAGAGGAGGATTTATAAATCATGCACTCGCCCAATGAGGTATTTTCTCTATTGCCGCAAATCAAGCGAGGATGAAGATCGGCAGGTCCTTTCGATAGGCTCCCAGAGGGAGGAGATGGAGCGTCTTTCGAGTGGATGGACCAGCGTGGAAATCGTCGAGGTCTTCGAGGAATCGTTCAGCGCCAAGGCCCCGGGACGTCCGGTGTTCGATCTGATGCTGCAAAAGATTGAAAAGGGAGAGGCGGACGGTATTATCGCTTGGCACCCTGACCGGCTGGCCCGGAATTCCGTAGACGGCGGCCGGATTATTTACCTCCTGGACACCGGAGGCCTCAAGGATCTTCGGTTTGCCACGTTCAGTTTCGAGAACAACTCTCAGGGCAAGTTCATGCTCTCGATCATCTTCGGGTACTCGAAATATTACGTCGATGCGCTCAGCGAAAATGTCCGCCGGGGAAACCGCGCGAAGCTGCAGCAGGGATGGCTTCCCAACGTCGCCCCTTTGGGATACCTAAATGACAAAGAGGCAAAAACGATAGCTCCCGATCCTGCGAGTTTTCCGTTGATTCAAAGAATGTGGCAACTCATGGGAACGGGCAACTACACCCCGCGACGCCTTTGGGAAATGGCCACGCAAGAGTGGGGGCTCCGCACGATCAAACGAAAACGCATCGGCGGGAAGCCCCCCTCCTTGAGCGCCGTGTACCGCGCCCTGACAAATCGCTTTTATGCGGGCATCCTCGAACGGGAAGGGAAGACCTATCAGGGGAAGCACAAGGCCATGATCACCCTTGAGGAATTCGATCATGTCCAAAAGCTTCTGGGACGGCCCGGAAGGCCGAGAAAAACGAGATCGTTTTCCTACACTGGTATGATCACGTGCGGGGAATGCGGCTTCATGGTCACGGGCGAGGAAAAGGTTAATCGCTTCGGAGCCCATTACACCTACTACCATTGCAGCAAACGACGCTTGGACCGCCATTGCAATCAGCCGTATCTATCGCTCGCCGACATTGAAGCACAAATCACGGCGTTCCTTCAGGAGATCAGGTTGCCGGATCGGTTCCATCGTTGGTCACAGCAACGCCTGGAGCGGACGCTGAACGAAAAACGGCTGGATTATGCGGCTCAAAGAGAATCTCTCGAACGCTCTCAGGCGGCAACCGCACGGGAACTGCAGAATCTCACCAAGCTGCGCATTCGCGACCTGCTAACTGACGAGGAGTTTGTGAATGAGAGACAGGAACTGGAGCGTGCCCAGTTGGGCTTCACACAAAAGTTAGATGCGCTCGCAAAGAGAAATGCGCGGTTCGAACCCTCGGAGCGAATCGTTTCGTTCAATAATTGCTTAGTTGATCGCTTTATGAATGGGAATTTACATCGAAAACGGATAATCCTCGCAACGGTCGGTTCGAACCTCGTGCTGGAGAACAAAAAACTCAACATTGACGTGCGAAAACCGTTCCGCCGATGGGGAGACTCAACAGGAATTTCCGACTTGCGGGCCTTCGTGAGGGATGTTCGCACCTTTTCCGACAAGGACAGTACTGAGTCGCGTTCTCTGGCACAGAATATCCAGGAAGTGATGGATGATTCTGATAACTGAGGAGAATCGGCCCCGAAGCCGAAGCCCATTCGTCGGCCCCTCATTTGGTTTATATTTTGGCGGACTCGTCGAGACGTCCTAGGCCAACTGGTGAGGGGCCGGCGGAAGGGCTCAAAATGATTTTGTAGGTGTGAAGTCATTCGCAGTTGGATTTTCTGCATCGCAGCGTTGCCAGGAGGCAAAACCCAAGGCAATGGCATCAAACATGGCCATGCGAGGGTGTTCGCTCTCCCATATTTTGCGCTTTGTTGGAAGCCGCGGCAGGAGTTCTGGAAAGGCGTCGGCGAGCAACGAGGCAATCTCGTGCTTGGAATTGGCGCGGAATTGGCGAAAAACCTTCTTCACTTCTATCCTTTTCATATAGCGCACCGGAACGACACGGGCCGACGCCTCATGGCGAAGCGATCTGAGAATCGGGCCCGCGCCAGAACCCTTGCGAGTATTTAGCAGGCGTGCTTTTCCCACCACAACTACCGAGGGAGCAAATAGAGTGAGGAGAGATGCTATTCGCCTGCTAGCTGCTGCGCGTTGCACGTCGTTGTTCAATGGATAGAACACGGTGCCCCAGTCCAGGAGCCGATCCGCCCCCTCAAAGACCGCATAGGCGAATCGCCGGGAGCGCAGAGCGATGGCGAGTATTCTCCTGTCAGTTGAGTTCAGATCCATGTATTGAGCTAGATTGCTGCGAATTGTTTCGCTCCCACATCCATTCGAGTTTGTGGGCAATCATCGCGGCATCGCGATCTTTCGCACTGCGCTGCTGGAGATCGTGCTCCATTTTTGCGAGGCGCTCTTCAATTTTTCGCTTTGTGGATTCGTAAGGTGCAGGAAAAAGTTCGGCGATGGGGACGCGAAAGATCGCTTGATAACTGAGCGCGATGATTAGCGGCGGTATGCTCCGTGATCGTTCGTGGCGGGAGACCGGCTCTTGGTCAGGGTATCCAATCAGTTGAGCAATCTCTCGCTGGCTCAAGCCGGATCGCTTCCGATGATAACGAAGATAACTCGCAAGAGTTGAGTGAGTCATGTTGTCAAAGATCAGTTAATTTATCGACCTTTGCCATAAGTGTAGCAATCCAAGCGGCGTGAAATAGGTAAACAAAAATGCATCCGATGCGTGGTTTTTCAGCCCACAAAACGTCCCATAGATAATGCAGACTCAACGACGCGCGCAATTCAAGCGTAATTACGAAGCCGCTGTGCATTGCATCTGGAAATGTTCTGGATTTGTGGGGAAATCTGCCCTATCGTGTGTCTCTTGAGGGAGGCCGACGACAGGGCTTTTCGCCGCACCATCATTCGGCACGATCATCTTTCCACGGTTGGTCCCTCCAATTGACTTCCTGCATCTGCCAACCAGAGTTACGAGTCCATATCTGGAGCAGGAGAGGTTTATTCCTTTCAGGGCACTCCCGCCATGAGTGCCTGACTGCACCAGTTGCTTCGAGCGCCTGATGGGTGAATTCATGGCTTCCACTCGGGAAAACATATATGGGCTCCAAAAGATCAGTGAAATGGTAAAGAAAAGTACCACCATCCCCACCGGTTTCAACCTCGACAATGATCCGATCCTGATATTGGCGAATTCGCCGCGCGTGGCCGTATGGCATCTTTCGCGCGATATTCAGTTCCGTTTTAGGGAAGAGGATGTATTTGCGCGGCATTTCGACGGGGGCGTTCGCGTATCGATAAACAGTCCTCAAACCCGGAATTGAACACGAACATAAGTCATCGAGCCCCAATAGGGCGACGAATGCGCAGTCGAAGTCGTTATTCTCGCCGCACGCAACCAGGAGACGGTCATCGGGCATGGCAACCGAGCAGAGCTGCTCGACGTACCCCGAATTCGCAAATTGAAGAACCGACTTCCCGAACGTATCCACGCGCAGAACGCAGCCTCCCCAACCGGCAGCATTAGCCATCGCCAGATAAAGCGCATGGCCTATCTTCTCGGGAACTGTGACCAGATGCTTGACCACCCACGCATCCTCGAAGGGTTCCCCCGTTGATTTCTGAAGTGCGGGTTTGGGTTCGAGATCCCATTTGATTTCGCCGTCGGGCGAGAAATATAACACTCGGTCGGGAGTGTTTGAATTTAGAAAATGGGCGACGATCAACACACCTCTGTTGCCGTCACCGCGCAAATCGACAATCCGTAGCCGCCATTCGAGTTCTTCCTTGGTGAGGCGACTAAGGGGATCTTGGAATTCATGTGACCAGAGGATTTTAGCCTGACGCCCAAATGCAACGAGCTCGTTGTCTACTAAAATTGCACTCTCGATTCCATGCTTCAGCCATGCATTGAGGGCGCGCTTGCTCGCGAACACTGAACTCTTGGGGCTATTGTTCAGCCGGAAAACGGGAAGGTTTTCCGCCTTTTCCTTCCGCATTGCGCTCTTCGCGCTGCAATTAAGATGCGTGGCGATTTTCTTCCAGCCGCACAGGATGTCTTCATCCTCGCTTTTGCGCGGTCGTCCCATACGTTTTCGCCTCAGCGACTGCTGCTCGAAGTTCGTGTCTCTATTTGTCCCATTTAGGATACTGCGATTTGATCTAACAATAAGAAAGGAATCCCCGGAGCGGTGGTGAGACACCGCCCCAGGTACCGCAATCGACCGCGGCAGGCATCCATCTGGACCAACCAGACGAACGCCATACGCGCCACCACTGCTGCCACCGCAGAGTGCTACTGTGCGGAATCTCCTTCATTCTGCATGAGATAGACGCGGTGTCAAGACAGTACCCGCCTTCTCCGGGCGGGGAATCTACCGGCGCGAATAGGCATCCATTCTGATTGGGTCCAGGAAAATCCTCTTCAGGTGCATCGGCCTGCGCGCGCGACCTAAATGGTCTTCTTGCGGGAAAGGAGTTTCATGGGCCACGTCCTCATCTTCGACTCAGATTCGAAGCACGCCGCCGAACTGGCGCATGAGCTGCGTGCCGTCGTCTCCCAAGCCACGGTGTGCTCAGAAAAAGACCAAGTGCTCGAAACCCTGCGAAAGCGGCAGGTCGATATCGCAATTCTCGTGTCCGAGGCCGGCGCCGATTGGGAATCCAATGTACGGTGGCTCCGCCGCGCTGTTACCAATCTCCATGACCAAAACCCCCGGAGGTGATATGCGCACTCCGCAGCTCATATCACCAAATAAGCGAGCGACTGTTTGGAGCGCGACATGGGGTGAGGGTGATCCATGAGAACCGATGAAGCGCTGAGACCCATCATTACGGAAGTCGAATTCCTGCTGGCCGAACGCAGACAGCTTGCCGCAGAAGGGCCGCATTTCATAGTGACCCATGGGAACCATAGGAGCGGCTTACTCTGCACATCCGGCGAGACGGTAGAACAGGTGAGCATGGGCTACCGCTGGAACGAATTCCCGCTATACCTTTCCCCGACAGGGCTCCTAATCTTTGATTGCCTGTGCCGCCATCGCCAGATTTCACTCACCGCCCGGCGCATTGCGCAAATTCTCGCGTCGGACCTCTTTTACGTGCATAACGGTGCGAATGCGCATGGAGGCAGGAGGAAGCTGATTCATCCAGACAGGGTCTCCATCAAGGTTCATATCCAGAGAATCCGCGAGCAGATTGCGAAAGCCGCCGTGGAAGCAGGGTTAGCTTTGGACCCGAGTCGGATTCTCATCTCAGAGATGACAGACAGCAACACTGTTGTGTACCGGCTGAAAGCCAGTGTGGAGTTCAGGCACTGTCAGTTCTGATTCGTTTTCAGATTGCGGCAGCCACCAGAGGAAAAGTCCATGTATCGCATTCTCACTGAAGAAAAGAATGTCGAAGAGGTCAAGGCCATGCTCCACGGCCTCGGCTTGGACTTCACCCTCTATCGTGCGCGCGGCTCTTGGCACGGCCAAGAAGAGAACAGCCTCGCCATCGAACTCGACAACATCTCGCGACGACGCGCCGAGGATGCCGCCAGGATCATTAAGTCCATGAATGATCAGGACGCAATCCTTCTTCAGGAGTTTTCTGCGACCAGTCAACTTATCTGATCGAATCGCCGTTACCGCTTCCTTGGCATTCTCAAAAGGGCAAGCAAAATCCTAATGGCCCTGCCTTGACTTCTCCAAGCTGATGTCCAGGTAACCAGCGGGGATAACTCCGAAGATATTAACATCGACGCAACACTTTCGAGGGATTTAGGCGGGTAGTGAGGCAAGCACGCTCTGTCTGTTAGTAGCGCTGTGTGCAGCGTGGCTAGTTCACCAGCCGGCACGCCCAACGCTCGCTCAAGCCCTGTTCCTGAGCATGATCTACCGCACAGCGCCGACGCTCAGGGCTTAGAAGTTTCCCGAGGCGATGTCCTTCAGCACCAGCTTCTCCAGGCTCAGCTTCCCATCGCCACTTCCGCCTGCCGAAGCAGGTTCACCACCTGCTCATGTGTATGACTCTTCCGTTTCGCCATCCTGCGCTCCCTGAAGTCCAGTTTCTATCATTCCAACTGGTTCAAAAAACGCCGGCATTCCAGCAGTACGCCGATATAATGGTGTCTCAATGGGTGGTGTATCGGGGACCCGCGTTCAACAAAAACTACTGGCCTGCTGTGCCCGACATTCTATAGCGCACTCATGTCAGTAGCTGACTAGTCCTCGGCTAGAGGTGTGGACATGAGGCCCAAGAAAGCTAAGCATCGGGACCGGTTGTCACCCCGAGTTGTCCCAGCAGACCCACCATTAAGCGATACGTCCGAATTTCAACTCGACATTGAGGTCTCGGAAGAAGTCGGACTTCCTATTCCGGCTGACAATTGCGATTCAGAACAAGTCGGGCTCGTCGAGGCTCACCCACCCGAGCGTGATTTTGAGGAGTCCGGGAGCGTGGAAAGCCCGGCTGAAATCCCGTCTTTGGTTACAGATTTGCGTTCAGACATTGAAGAAAGTACCGAGGCGCGGCCCGATAGTGGGCCGATTCCGGCCGTAAGTTCGGGCCAAACCGCTTGCGCTCCGAATCCCCTGCTTTGGCTATCGACGGAAACCGTAGAATTTCTCTGCTCTATCGCTCCAGACCGTTTGGACAAACAGTATCGCCTTTATCCGTGGAATGACGCTAAAACCCAAGGACTCATCACCACCAACAGTGTCCTTTTTGCTGTAATCGGATTTCTCTACACGAATTGCCTCCAAGATACTCTCGCAACCGTCTTACTTCTGCTTGGAACCATTTTTGTTGGACTGAGCCTCGTTGTTTGTCTCATTCATGTGATTCCAAGAATATCTAGCGGCAAGACCGGCAACGAACCTAACACTCGCTCATTGCGAGGTATCGGACTCTATAAGACGTTTGAAGACTACCGTGAGGCGTTCCTGCTAACGACAAAGACAAGTGATCTAGCCGACACAGTCCGCCAGATATACGGAATGGCAAACAATAATCTGAGAAGTGCTAGAATTATTAAGCGAGGAGTCCAGTTTACCCTTTGCGGTATCGCCTTGATCCTCTGTGCTCTATACGCGAGTGCTTTGGGTGCTCGGGGCCATCACGCATTTGGGTCGTGGCAAATCAATGCAACCGGCGGGTCGGCGGCGCCATTGCCACAGTCGGCCGCGCCTCCTTCGCAGCCATCCTCGACCGCGCCCGCTCTTCAACCCACTGGAATACATGCACCGCCAACATCGATACCGCCTAGTCCACACACCAGCCCAAATCCACAACCCAAACAACATCAACTAAGGAACACTCCATGACAGACTCCCTAGACATTAGCAACTTTCCTTGCCACATTATCAACGGCCAAGAGATTAAATCTCAATCTATCGCCGAGCCAAATCGAGTCGAATCGATTAATCCCTTTTCTGGGGAGCTTCTGTGGTTGGGTGAGGCGGCATCGTCCGCCACAGTTGACGCTGCAGTCGCGGCTGCACGAGCGGCATTCCCGGCTTGGGCAAGACTGGGCTTCAGTGAACGTCATGCGCTTCTTACGCGATTTGTAGAGCTCGTCAAGGAAGAAGCGGAGACATTGACCCGATTGATTGCAACCGAGGCCGGAAAACCTTTGTGGGAATCGAAGGTCGAGGTCAATAGTCTCGTTACGAAGCTCCCTGCATCAGTTGACGCTTACAATAGCAGAGCCGCTGAATCGAGCCGTGAAGTTCGTGGTCTTCGTTCGCGAACGCGCTTTCGTCCCCAGGGTGTGATGGCAGTCCTCGGCCCATTTAACTTTCCTGCGAGCATGGCGAACGGCCATATTATGCCCGCATTGCTTGCTGGAAATACTGTCGTATTTAAACCAAGCGAGTTAACACCTCTGACTGGCGTGGCAGTATCGCGCATCTGGCAACGGGCGGGTCTGCCACCAGGAGTGATGAACTGTGTGAGTGGCGCTAGGCAGACAGGTGAATACCTTGTGTCACACAAAGATGTCAATGGGGTGCTATTAGTCGGTAGTCATCCCGCAGGGCTGGCGATCCTAAGGAAGGTGGTGGACGCTCCTGAGAAGGTCGTTGCGCTTGAAATGGGGGGAAATAGTCCACTCGTAATTTGGGACTATGACGACATTGATCCTGTAGTCAGTATTATCATTCAGTCCGCTTTCATGAGTGGCGGCCAGAGGTGCTCTGCGGCGAGACGGTTATTGTTGCGCGACGATGATACGAAGGTCATGCCGAGACTTTTGGAGGTGCTGCGGAGCCTTAAGATTGGAGACTTCAATCTCACACCGGAGCCATATTACGGCCCATTGATTCGCGCGTCCGCTGCCGAACGAGTCGATCGACGAGTGAAAGAATTGGTGTCAGGCGGCGCGGATCTCATCCTGAAACCGACTCGTCAAGGACCAATCGGGACCGTGGTTAGTCCTGGCTTGATCGGCGTCGACAATTGTTCGAATGATCTCGATGAAGAGATCTTCGGACCGGTCCTCAAGGTTCACCGGTACAAAGAACTTGATGAGGCGATTGCTCTCGCAAACCAAACGAAATTCGGGTTAGCCGCAGGAATCGTATGCCGAAGCCGGGAAGTATTCGAGCATTTTTTTGATAACGCAAGCGCGGGGATCGTTAATTGGAATCAACAACTGACCGGAGCTACTACACTTGCCCCGTTTGGAGGGATTAAACAGAGCGGTAATTTTCGTCCCGCAGGCTTCATGTCAGTCGATTACTGTTCTTACGCGATTGCATCGTTTGAGGTTGAAACGCCGAAGGTTCCCGACCCTCCAGTGGCTGGGATCACCTTCCAATAGCCATTGAGGGAATACGAAACGGCTTGGTTCATCGAGAACGCGACTATGGATTTGACCAATGAGGTCTATCGAGCACTCGACAATATCTTAGCCGCCAGCCCGGGTGAGACACCGGGTCTTTGCGAATTTGTTCAGACTGCTCCGGTAGCGATCCCAGATTGGGTCTTTTCAATGAGACGAGAACGAATCGTTGAATTTCAACGATTCTTTGGTACTGCAGCGAACATATTTTCTGAAGCGGTCAATGGTAAGCGAACTCCCCTGTTGTTGCGACTCCTGCTCAATGATGTTCCAATGTGCTACGCGGCGGACTTCCACCGCGCGCTTCCACGCGAAGCCTGGACGTGTCCCCGCTTTTATCGAACTGACGAATCGGTAAACGGAAAGGTGTTCGAGATTCAGTGTCCCGGCTCAGGATGGGGTGATCTCCAGTTACTGAGGAATTTCTATTCCAACCACGGACATTCTCCCGCGCTGACTGAATATGCGCCATCCCTAGCAGTAGCCGACGAGATCGTGAATCTATGCAGTGATTCATCGCCTTCCGTTCTACACCTACTTGACAATGCATCTAACCCTACGTCAATGCGATATCTTATGGCGACGACACAACCGCCTTTGCGATATTGGGGCCAACATCGATCTGTCCGAAATGGCGACTGCCAATTTGTTAGAAGTCATTCTTTTTTTGGCCTAGTAGCTGAAAACCTATTTAAGGAGCGCCTCCGTTTGGCTGCTGCGGGACGCGCCCGTTTCGATCTTCCCCCTGTCCTAGTGTTCGACGAGAAAATTGCACTCTGTCTTCCATTCTTGGACGAAACGCAGTCGTATTTCACTGATGCTATTCGGAACATCCTTACATACTCGCATCCAGTGTTTGAAAATGGGTTCAAAGATGAGAATGGGCAGTGGGTTTCGATACAAGACTTTTTGAAGCGACGCCCTTCGGAGCGAAGATATTTCCTGAAGTATGCGGGGTGTGACGTCGCATTGAACTGGGGAAGCCGCGGCGTCTATCGCCTAGATGACAGGCAAGCCACTATTCACTTGACAAGGGCAGTTGAGGACTCGAAGCAAGATCGGTTTTGGCTGATCCAGCCCGAAATCTCAGAAAAGGAGCATATCGAGTATTTCACAAGATCGGATAAGGGCGCTGTTCAGGAGCAACTGACCGCGAAATACTCTTGCTTCTATGGACCGACGCAGCTAATTGGAATTCGGACGATGCATCGACGCCACTATAAGGTGCATGGCCAGGACGATACTGTAATTGGGCTTGCTGTGCCTGGCTATTGGGAAGAAAGGCAATCTCCGAACGAGGATGGGATCGAGGTGGAGAGACGATGAATCCAGAAGCCATCGTAGGAGAGTTTCGCTCTACTGGGTTCGCAGAGGTCGAATTATCTCGGGCGGTGGATGGGGGGCTCATGAAACTCGTATCCGAGTTTTATGAGATGACCATCGAGAAGAGATTGCAGGCCGCCGCATTTCGAACAACCGGGGTTTTGGGCTACTACCCATCGGAAACAGAGGTTAATGCTCTTGCGCGGAAGTCCTGCGAAGGTGCCCCAGTGTTTGAGGGCAAGAGCGCGCGCGGCTATTGTTCATTCGACTTCATCGCCAATGGAAAAGTTCTAGGTGCCTCTGAGTTGTTTGAAGCCGACCCCTGGCCGACAGACACGAGATTTCGGGCGGAAGCGTGGAGACAATACGATCATCTTTCCGGGATAATGAAGCATATTTCTGAGGGGGTACTCGACCACCTCCAGCGGGCCGGGAAGCTAAGTGGATTCCCGAGAGAAGTGTTCAACAAAGACTGCTGCTCGATTATGCGGCTCCTGAAATATGCCGGGCGGGATGACGAGAACGAGAGCAAGACACACACCGACTATGAATTCATAAGTATCATCAAAGCCAATGTCCCAGGACTTGAAGTGCGCAGCCCTGATGGTGTTTGGCACGTTGTGCCTTGCTCCGCCAACCGAGCGGTTCTTTTGCCTGGAGATATGTTGGAAGTGGCGACGGCCGGATGGGTGGAGTCCTCGTTGCACAGAGTTCGGGTTCGCGCTGAAGACAGGTTAGCTGTCATCTTCTTTCAAGGCTTGAGTTTAGACCAGGCGATTGTTTACTCGGTGGATGCTGAGAAGGTGATATCTACATTCGGAAGACACTTGTGCGGGATGCTCGTTAGCGGGGCGCCGCACCTTCGGCCAGAACTGAGCTATTGGGAACAGAAACTGGGTACAAAGATTCCGGATGGGAATCCCTTTAAGCGAAAGAAGGAAGCGAATAGGCACATTGGTGGGTCAGCAACCGCATAGCTGGAGTAGCTCCGCATTGAATCGTCGGCTGTCCTCCAGGAAAGGAATATGACCACACTGGTGATATAGGGAAGTCTTCGCGTGCGGAATTCGCGAGACAATGTCCTCGGTTGCTCGAAACGATGCAAGCTTATCTCGGATGCCATGAGTAATCAATACAGGGCACTTCACTCCTGCGAGTGCGCGGTAATCTAAGTTGACCCTCATATAAATTGACCTGAGAACATGTGCGGGAGTTGAGAGACCCGAGATAAGTAGAAGATGAAATTGCGGACGGCTAATTTGTTTGACGGAGAACGATCTCAAAAACTCACTTGCGGCTGTGAATCGGACGTTCGAGTCTTCAGAAAGGAGTTCCGGCTTGTTGCGATTTGACGCAGGTCCTATTAATGACGGATTTCTACTGAGCCGAGCAGATACGAAGTTTATTGCGCGAAGCGATGAATCGCCAAACCGCGCGAGATAGTGACAGAAGAGACTTGCGCCGAGAGACCAAGCCACGATGACGGGCCGATTGATCTCAAGGGTATCCATGACCGCTCGAAGTTCTTCAGCCCATCGCCGTGGACTCTTGTAGAAGTGAGCGCCCCGCGGTTTCGATGAGAGTCCATGTCCCCTCAAATCGTAAGCAATTAGTCGGCAATGCTGCAAGGCGGGGCTGCCGAATTGAGCCATCCATACCATGTGACTCTGGCTGAATCCGTGCACGAAAAGAATGGCTGGGCCATTGCGAGGGCCAGATTCATATACCGCTATGTCAAGTCCATCGGGCGTCCTAATCGAGCGAACGGATTTAGGGACGCCCCATGCATTCAGCATCATCTCGCGATTGTACGCGTATTGGAAATGTTGCGGTGATCTTCATAGGCTACTTTGCTTTCCTATTGGGCGCGACAGTGAGTCCTCCGAAGATTTCCTGGAATGACACAACTGAGCAGTCTAATGCGCGGACGGTGGTTGAAATCTTCGCGCGAGTCGATCAAGTCGCGATCCGCTCGCGAATATGCGCCCGTTGGAGCAAGCCGTCCCGAAGGTCGCCTTGTAGTTGGACAGTCACGAGTGATGGCGAATCCGCTTTTTGCGGGTCGCTACACGACTCCTCTGTCAATTGGTTTAAACGGCGAGTTGATGCAACGCGCAGGCAGCTCAACTGGAGCATCAGGTGGAAAGCCGGTCGGAGATTCACTCGAAGCTTCTCTGAATTCTCCTTGGAGGCGGTGACAGCTACAAAATTGACTACAGTGCTGTAGGGCAAAAAAACAGATGCGTGAGCAGAATGGTCAATATCGCTTGAGATATCAATAGTTTATGATGGTCGGGGCGGAGGGATTCGAACCCCCGACCCTCTGCTCCCAAAGCAGATGCGCTACCAGACTGCGCTACGCCCCGATAACCTCTATCGATTGTAACGCGGTTTTTGTGGGGCTCAAATGGTCGATCCGTTGAGTTCCGGTTGAGCTGTTTTTCCGATCCGCTATTGGTGCAGTAGCGTAAGCGTTCGGTCTTCCCCTCTGGCATCCCTGCAGGCTCAAGTCTGACGATGTGGTCATGGATCAGGCAGAAGGAGCGGATCGTCGCGTTCGCAGATTTCGTAC